>FSUR01000377.1_pt1 | contig 23856 bp, 19 predicted proteins | sample 1637491 | NCBI WGS metagenome assembly FSUR01 (sample SAMEA3914816, study PRJEB12502) | metagenome | biome: forest; material: soil | place: USA | collected 2011-09-16 | depth 0.3 m
GGGCTACACACCCGCCGGCATCGGTCACCAGAACCGCGCGATATCGCATGCGGACGGCCTCCTTACGGCGCCCGGTCTTTTCCCGGGAGGCGCAAGTATAGTCGCCAAAAGCGTTAACGTCAAAAATGGGAAATTTACAGCTGGCAGACCGGGCAGAAGAAGGTCGAGCGCCCCTGATGGACCTTGCGTTCGATGACCCCGCCGTCGCCGTGTTTACAAGGCTCGCCCTTCCGGTCATAGACACAGAAGCTGTGCTGGAAATAGCCGTCCTTGCCCTCGGCCGAGGTAAAGTCGCTGATCGACGAGCCGCCGACGGCCACGGCTTCACTCAGCACCGACTTGATGGCGGTTACCAGAGCCTTCGCCTCTTTGGGCTTGAGGTCGGCCGAATGGCGATCGGGACTAAGCCTGGCGCGCCACAGGGCTTCGCAGACATAGATGTTGCCAAGCCCGGCAATTCCCGCCTGCCCCATCAGCAGCGCCTTAAGATTGGCCTTGCGGCCCTTGGCCTGGGCCATCAGGTAATCCGCCGTCAGGTCGCCTGACAGGGGCTCGACGCCGAGCGACCTGTACCATTTGGCGTCATAGAGTTCATTGGGCGTCAGCAGCAGCATGAAGCCGAAGCGGCGCGGGTCGAAAAAGTCGATGCGCGCCGGCTCACCGCCTGGCTTCGTCGCCACCGTTTGGAAATGCAGGTGCCTGTCGTCCGGCGCCACCTTGTGATGAAAGACACCCAGGGCGTCAGGCGATGCGTCGATCTTGAAGCGCCCTGTCATGCCAAGGTGCGTCACCCAGACGGCTTGCGTGTCGAGATGCGCCAGCAGGTATTTCGCCCGGCGTTCCAGCCGCAGCACCGTCGCGCCATTCAGCCTTTGGACGAAATCATTCGGGAACGGATAGCGCAGGTCGGCCCGGTTGATGCGGCTGTGCGAAAGCTTCGCGCCGGTGAGATACGGACCGAGCCCCAGCCGGACAGTTTCGACCTCTGGCAATTCCGGCATGACGGACCTTAAGCCACGCGAATGAAGCGCTTACTGACGTCGCCGAGGTCGACATACCACTGCTTGGGATCGAGCGCGATGTCATCGTTGAGCGCCATGGCGTCCCAGTTGAGCTTCGGCGCCTTGCGCTCGGACGCCGCCACGATCGCCCGCAGTTCGGCGGCCGAAGTGACGCCGACCACCACGGTCGACACGCCCGCCAGATTGAGCGCAAAGCTTAAGGCGGCATGCAGCGGATCGGCGCCCTGTTCCATCATCAGGCGGCGTACCTTCGACAGGTGGGGACCGATCGCGACTAGGTTCGCCGGCAGGGCTTCGCGCGGCAGGAACAGCAGGCCTTGCAGGAAGACCGAGCGAACCTGGACTTCGACACCGAGGTCGGCCATGGCTTCGATCTCACCGTTCCTGACCAGGCGCTGGTCGAGGATCGAGCACGGGACCTGGATGATATCGGGCTTGAAGCGCTTGGCCAGCAACAGCGGCTGGTCCCGCGCGGTGGCGGCGATGCCGATGCGCGTGACCAGGCCCTCGGCCTTCAGCTTTTCGAGGCGCTCCCACAGGGCGTCGCCGCCGGCGCCCGTCAGGTCTTCGGCGGAATCGACGAGGGCGGCGTGCGCGCGCACCAGGCCCATATGGTCGACCGAGCGGCGCAGGCGCGATTCCAGCCAGTCGAGACCCTTTTCGAGGCGCAGCGTGCGCACCTGGGGCTTGAACGGCGAGGGAAACGGCCAGCAGCGGCCGAGAATCCGTTCGACGTCGCCGTCGTAGTGCGCCGCGTCGATGTGCTTGATGCCGCAGTCGCCGGCCAGCGCCAGGATCTGACGCACCTCTTCCTCGCCCACGCGCCCACGCGTGTTCGAGATGCCGTAATCACAGCCGAATTGTGCTGAACCTAGACCTAAGCGGGCAACCATGGGGAGGGTGATGCTCTTCGAATCTTAACCATACCGGTTAAGGGCATCGTCGCCGCTAAATCTTAAAGAACCTCTGAACAGGAAATAAAAATCCCGTATGGCTGGGGATAAGTTATGGTAAATTTCCTGTTAATGTCCGTTAATAGGGCGCTAACTATCCGCTTCATAAGCCGAATTTGTGCCTGTGCGAAGTGGATAAGTCAGGCTGGGTTGTGGATAACTACGGTCTTCGGGTTAACGGTCCTTAATATCTTTAAAGTCCGTAAATGGCGGCGCGTTCGTCTTCACTCGAAATGCTGACGCCCAGATCGGTAACGTGGCCATTGGCGATGCTGTAGACCCAGCCGTGGATGGTCAGGGCCTGGCCGGCGCGCCACGCCGCGGTGGTGATGGGGTTCAGCGTGACGTTGCGGACCTGCGCCTTGACGTTCAGCTCGCACAGATGATCGACGCGCGCCGTCTGGTCGCTGCACGATTCCAGTTCATGGCGGTGGGCATGCGCCAGTTCGCGTACCGGCGAAAGCCAATGGTCGATCAGGCCGTGGTCTTCCGATTCCAGCGCTGTGCGCACACCGCCGCAGCCATAGTGACCGACGACCAGGACGTGCTTAACCTTAAGGACGGAAACGGCGTATTGCAGCGTCGACAGATAATTGGCGTCCTGTGGTGGCGCCAGGTTGGCGACGTTGCGGTGAACGAACATCTCACCCGGATCGAGATTGACGATTTCGTTGGCGGGCACGCGCGAGTCCGAGCAGCCAATCCAGAAATATTCGGGATTTTGCTGGTTGACGAGGCGGCGGAAAAATTCCGGGTCGACCTGGGTTTTTTTCTCAGCCCAGATACGGTTGTTTTCGATCAGCTTGTCCAGCATAGGCCATCCTTTACGGAAACTCGATGCCGTTTAGCTTTGCCGGGCCTGCGAGATCAAGCCTTTTGTGGCGAAACAATCTGCAGGACGAAGGCGTGGACGGCGTCGATGCTGCCATCGATCGCCAGGCCGGCTTTTTCAAACGAGCCGTAGCGGATGAGCAGGATCAGGACGACGACGCCGAGAAGCGCCAGCAGGCCCTCGAACAGGTTGATCGCCAGGTGCAACGGCCGCACACGGCTGGCACGGGCATACGATGTCAAACCTTCGGGTGCGCAAAACGGACTGGAAAACTTCATGGGGACCCCCGAGGCAAGATATCAGGACATTAACGCTAAAACACCGCCGACGCCAAGGGGGTGCCCTTTACGGGCGATCGAAAAGCGCCGGGCTGAAAGTTGACGTTGGGGTATCTGTGTTATTATCCTGTTCACGCAATTGGAGATATCAATTGCCGTCCAGCCCCTGTCCTGCCGATTTTGCCGTCCATGAACGATTCCGAATCACCGACCGCGCCGCCTGTACGGCTTAAGATGAGCGACGTCGCGCGCCTGGCCGGGGTGTCGGTGTCGACCGTATCGCGCGCCCTGGCCGGCAGTACGCTGATACCGAAGCCGTTGCGCGACAAGATCGAAGCCATCGCGGAAGAAGCCGGTTATGCCGTCAATCATTCGGCGCGTACCCTGCGCATGCAGACGACGCGGACGATCGGCGTCGTCCTGCCGATCGGCGAACAGACCGATCAGCGCGCCACCGACCCGTTCCTCATCGAGATGGTCGGCCACCTGACCGACGAAGTCATCAAACGCGGCTACGACCTGCTGGTCAGCAAGGCGCCCGCCCCGCGCGACGGTTGGCTGTCGGCCCTCATTCAGTCGCATCGTTTCGACGGCATGCTGATGATCGGGCAAAGCGACCAGGGCTCGGGCCTGAGCGACGTCGCCCGCCGTTACATGCCCATGGTGGTGTGGGGCGAACGCTCGCCCGAATCCGCCTATTGCACGGTCGGCGTCGACAACGTCTATGGCGGCCGGCTGGCCACCGATCACCTGCTCAGCATCGGCCGCCGCCATATCCGCTTCATCGGTCCCCTGGCCGTGCCCGAAGTCGGCGCCCGTCATCGCGGCTATCTCGAAGCGCTCGACGGGGTCGACGCCGTGCCCGGCGAACCGGTCGCCTCCACCTTCGGCCACGTTTCGGCCTATGAGGCAACGCGCAAGCTGATCGAAAGCGGCGACCGCTTCGACGCCCTGTTCTGCGCGTCGGACGTCATCGCCGGCGGCGCCCAACGCGCCCTGATGGACGCCGGCCTGCGCGTTCCCGCCGATGTCGCGGTCGTCGGATTCGACGACGTGCCGCTGGCCCAGCACATGTCACCGCCCATGACCACGGTCCGTCAGGACCTCAAGGTTGCGGCCAATCTGATGGTCGAGCTGCTGTTCCGCCGCCTTGACGGCACCGCCACGCCGTCTAGCGTCATTCCGGCGCGCCTGGTTATCCGCGCCTCGACGGCCGGCTGAAACAGACCGGCAACAGCCGGCACTCGCACTTTCCGGGTATTTCTAGACCGTCATTGCCGCCATCACACTTTTTACGTGTTCGACACATTTGATTCTTGATTTGTTAATCGGCGCCACCATATCCTGCAAACGATTGCAAGTTGCCGCGGTTGGGTCCTTCCTCACCCCCACAGCGACCCCCGTCGATTGCTCCGGTTCCTCAGGCTTCCCCCAAGCGCCAGGACCCTGCAACGGCGCCGCCGGCCAACCTTGCATCGCATGACTGACCGCTTCCGGCTCATCCCCCCTCACCGCCGGAAGCGGTCTTTCATTTCCCTGGCCCCCTTCGGCTCTTGTCATCGCGCCATCTTTCGGTCAAATGCCTGTCAGGGCCCGAGTAAAAGGGCAAAGGACACGCAGGGGCAAAGCATGGCGGAAGCCGAAAAAGACGGCCGGAAAACGGGCGGCCTGAAGACCATCGTCGCGGCCAGCGCTGCCGGCACGACCTTCGAATGGTACGACTTCTTCATCTTCGGCACGTTGACCAGCATCATCGCCAAGAACTTTTTCGCTGGTGTCCCGGGGACGCTCGGTACCTTTCTCAGCCTGTCGACCTTTGCTGTCGGCTTTATCGCCCGCCCCGTCGGCGCCCTCGTCTTCGGTCATATCGGCGATAAAAAGGGCCGCAAGGGCACCTTCCTCTATACGATCCTGGTCATGGGCCTGGCCACCATCGCCATCGGCTTCCTGCCGACCTATGCCCAGGTCGGCGCCCTGTCGCCGATCCTGCTGGTGGCCTTGCGCATCGTCCAGGGCTTCGCGCTCGGTGGCGAATACGGCGGTGCCGCCATCTATGTCGCCGAACACGCCCCGCCCAACAAGCGCGGCGGCTTTACCGGCTGGATCCAGACCTCGGCCGCCTTCGGCCTGATCTCGGCGCTCGGCATCATTCTGATCACGCGCACCACCGTCGGTGAAAAGGTGTTCGCCGACTGGGGCTGGCGTATTCCCTTCATCGTTTCGGCGGGCCTTTTGGCCGTGTCGGTCTATATCCGTGCCAAGACTGCCGAAAGCCCGGCCTTCAAGGCCCTGCACGAGGAAGGCCGCATCGCCAAGTCGCCGCTGTCGGAGATTTTCACGCGGTGGCGCAACCTCAAGGGCATGCTGATCGCCCTGTTCGGCTTCATGACCGCCCAGGGCGTCATCTGGTACACCAGCTTCTTCTACACCCAGATATTCCTCGACAAGATGGTCAAGCTCGACCCGGCGCAGATGAACCTGCTGATCATGGGCATGACCCTGGTGTCGGCCTTCCTCTACATCACATTCGCGTCGCTGTCGGACCGCATCGGCCGCAAGCCGGTGATGATCTTCGGCATGCTGCTGGCCAGCCTGTTCTTCTATCCCGGCTTCCAGATGCTGCTGCACTTCGGCAATCCGGCGTTGGAGCAGGCCACGAAGCGCGCGCCCGTCGTCGTTGTCGCCGATCCCAAGCTGTGCACCTTCCAATTCGACCTGTTCAATACCGCGCAGTTCAACTCGCCGTGCGACCTGGCCAAACGCGTCGTCAGCGATGTTGGGGTCTCCTATGTCAACAAGGCAGCGCCGGGCGCCGGCGCGGTCGTCCAGGTCGGAGACGCCCGCATCGACGTGCCGTCGGGCCAGGGCCTCGACAAGGCCGGCATTAAGGCGCTGAAGGAAAAGGCGGGCAAGGATATCAAGGCGGCGATGAAGGCCGCGGGATATCCTGAAAAAGCCGATCCGAAACAGGCCAATCTGTGGGCGATGTTCGGCGTACTGTGCGTATTGGCCGTGGCCTGTACGGCGCTCTACGGTCCGATGGCCTCAGCCTTGGTCGAAATGTTCCCGACGCGCGTGCGCTATACGGCCATGAGCCTGCCCTACAATATCGGCACCGGCTGGTTCGGCGGGCTGCAGCCCGCCCTGTCTTTCGCCATGGTGGCGGCGTCCGGCGATATCTATTACGGCCTGTGGTATCCGATCGTCACTGGGCTGATCGCCGTCGTGGTGTCGCTGTTCTTCCTCAAGGAGACAAAGGGCCGCGACCTGCATTCGATCGAAGAGTAAACCTACTGCGATCCTGTTCCATCGATAGCCTTGACGCGGACGTGGCTCTTGTCGCTGTGGCCGGCGGCGTCAACGACTGTCAGGTCGTAAAAGCCTTCGGCGCGCGGTGACCAGCTGAAATCGCCATTGACGTCCTCGGGCAGCGGCTGACCGTCGATATACCAGGTCACGGGTCTTACCCCGCGCGCCGATAGTTTCAGCGGCCGCGCCACCTTGAGATTGCCGGCGGTATCGGTTCCCGCCGCCTCGACATAGACGGTGGTGTTCTTCGGCGGGAACAGGATCGAGGCCCGCGAATCCGGACCGTTCAGGGTCTTCAGCGCCACCGGGGCGCGGGCGGGCGCCAGGGGTGCGGGCAGTTGCGACGGCGCCTGCAAAAGGTCGAAGACATCGAACAAAAGGGGTGCTGCGGCTTCGCGACCGGTCTGGTCGGCGCGAGCGCCGCCGTCGGGCCGTCCCGTCCACACCATGACGGCGTATCCGCCGGCCACGCCGACCGCCAGGGCGTCGCGATAGCCGTAGGACGTACCGGTCTTGAAGGCCGGGCGATTGCCCGAACGCATCAACGGCCCCGGCAGGCGCCCGGCAGGCGCCGGCGTTTCGCGCAGTATGGCGACGATCTTATCAGCGGCGTCGGCACGCATCAGCCGTGTGCCGCCGTCGTGCAGGCGCAACTGCTCGTCGCCCACCGTATAGGCCAGCGGCTTAGCCAGGCCATGATCGCCCAGCGCGGCATAGAGCAGGGCCAGGTCGTCGAGCCGAATGCCTTCGCCGCCGAGCGCCAGGGCCAGGCCCGCATCGTGCAGGCGCGACTTCGGCCGGTAAAGCGGCACACCCGCTGCCTCCATGCGGCCTTCGAAGGCGTCTGGACCGACGCGATTGAGCACCGATACCGCCGGCACATTGAGCGAATTGACCAGAGCCTCCTTGACCGAGACCTCGCCATGGAAGACGCGGTCGAAATCCTCGGGCTGGTAGTCGCCGAAGCGCGTCGGCACGTCCATCAGGCGCGTGTCGGGCGCAATGACGCCGTCTTCGAAAGCGAAGCCGTAGATGAAGGGCTTGAGGCTCGATCCCGGCGAGCGCACGGCGCGCGTCATGTCGACCCAGCCGCCCGGCCGCTCCAACCCGCCCGACCCCACCGAGGCGCGCACACCGCGCGTTTTGATGTCGATCACCAGGATGGCGACTGATGAACTGGCGCCCTGCTGCCGGGCGGTCGCCGCTGCGATGACTTCTAGACGCTGCTGCAGGTTGGCATCCAGCGAGGTGACGACGGTCGCCTGCAAGCCCTTGACGTCGTGCGCCAGCCGTCCCGCCGCGTGCCAGGCGACGGCTGGGAAGACAAGGCGCTGCGCCGCGATCTTTTCGTTCGTCGCTTCCTGGACTTGGAGGGCGTCGATGGCGCCCGTCTTTTGCAGCCGCACCAGCATGCGGTCGCGTGCCACGCGGGCGGCATTGGGCCGGCGGTCGGGGCGGCGCGCCTCCGGCGCCTGCGGTAATGAGATCAGCAAGGCCTGCTCGCCCAGAGTCAGGCTTTCCGGCTCGTGACCGAAATAGCTGAGCGAGGCGGCACGCACGCCCTCGAGATTGCCGCCATAGGGCGCCAGCGACAGATAGATCGACAGGATATCGCGCTTGGAATAGCGGAGTTCCAGTTGCAGGGCGCGCAGGGCCTCGACCGCCTTGTTGCCATAATCGCGCGGGTGCGGCGACAACAGGCGCGCCGTCTGCATGGTGATGGTCGAGCCGCCGGAGACGATATTGCCGGCGTGCAGGTTCGACAACAGCGCACGGGCCACGGCCGTGGCATCGACGCCGGGGTGCCAGTAGAAGCGTTCATCCTCGACCTTCAGCAGGTGCTGGACAAAGGTCGGATCGGTGCGGTCGAGGTCGGCGCGGATGCGCCAGCGGCCGTCGTCAACGGGTAAGGCGCGCAGCCAGGCGCCGTTGCGGTCGAGCGCCACCGCTGAGGCGCGCTCCGCCTTGGTCATATCGGGCGGCAGGGCCATGTTCAGTGCGGCAATGGCCACCTGCACGCCGACGCAACCGATCAGGCCCTTGACGAGGAGCGGGATGAAGCGGTCGGGTTGGAATGACGGAAGCCGGAGAGAGAGCCGTTCTCCTTTTTTCTTCTCCACTTTCAAGGGGAGAAGGTAGCCCAGGGGGCCGGATGAGGGGTCCGATGTCATCTTCCGCGCGCGCTCTATCTACTATTTACCCTCACCCGGACGCAAGTGCGCCCGTCCTCTCCCCTCGAAGGGGAGAGGACGTGTAATGTTTCACCGTCCCGCGATTACCGTGCGGCTGCCCGAGGTGCGGCCGAAGGTTTCCGGACGATAGAAGTCCTTGGCCTCGGCGCCCGGCAGGTAGTAGTCGCCGGGCGTCGTGGCCCGCGCCATATAGGCCACGCTGAAGTCCTTGGACGACGAGACGTCGAGCGCCGCGACAAACCGGTCGTCGCGCGCCTCCTGAACCTTGGTGCCGGTCAGTTCACCGACAAAGCGGAAGGGACCGCTTTGCACGTCTTCAGACGACAGGGTCGAGTCGATCTCGAAGCCGGCCGGCAGGGCGTCGTCGACCACGATCGGCCGCGTCTCCGCCCGGTCGGAATGGCCCGAGATGACGACGATGATGCGGTCGCCCTGCGTCAGATGCGACGGATCGATGCGCTGGCCGTTGAGCGTATAGAAGCTCTTCGACACGCTCAGGCCGTTGGCCAGGCTGCCCGGCGGGGCCAGCGGCGTACCGATGACCGTGACCGTGCGCCACAGCGGACCTGCGCCCGTATTCTTGAAGGTCACGCCGTTGAAGCGCGTGACGCCGAAGCGCTGGACATTGAAGCCGCCCGGCAGGACCGTCGCATTGCTCGCCGCCACGTGGGTCGGGCCCGCCGCTCTGAGCATGGCCGAAGCTGCGCGTAAGGTGAAGGCCTGTTCCTGGGTGTTGAGGGCGGACGGCGCCTTCATGGCGTTTTCCAGGCGGCCGCTGAGCGACGCGCCGATGTCGGGATTGCCCGATTCATAGGCGAGCGCGATGACGCCGGCCAGGTCGCGCAGCGGAGACTGATACCAGTCATTGGGATCGGAATAGCCGAGCGTGGTGATCGCCTGCTGGAAGGCCGAGCGGGCGCGGGCACGATCGCCCATGATGGCCAGGCCGGCGGCGACTTGCGCGCGGGCCAGCGGCGACTGTTCCTCGCCGAACTGGACGTCGCGGTACCAGCGCAGGCGGGCCAGGTCGCCCGTCCCGCCCTTGGCCATGACGTAGAGGGCATAGGCCGAGGCGCGCGAGCGCAGCTGCTTGGTATATTGCTCGCCCGTCAGGCCCTGGAAGCGCCAGTAGTCGGGCGCCGCCAGCTGGTAGTTGACCGAAGCGAAGCCGTCGGGGCGCGACATGCTGCGCATCGCGTTCATTGCCTTGTCGATCGCTTCCTGCGGCACATAGGCGCCGCGGGCGCGGGCCTGCAGCAGGAAGTCGGTGGCGTAGGCGCCGATGAAGCCCGTCGCCTCGGCGTCGCCGACGCGCCACAGGCCGAAGGCCCCGTCTTCCGACTGGCGGTCAAGAATCTTCTGCACAGCGGTCTTCAAGGCAAAGTCCGACGGCCGCGCCATGCCCTTGCCGACCAGCGACTGATCGGCATAGAGCCAGGGCGTCCCGGCCGACGTCACCTGCTCGGTGCAGCCGTAGGGGTATTTGTCGAGCGCGGCGGCAATCGGCGCCGGATCGATATTGCGGAAGGGCGAATAGCTGACCTGGACCGTGGCCGAGCCGGGTTGCAGGCCGCTGAGCAGGGCCGGCGACGGTGCAAAGACGCCGTTGACGGGCTGCTGGTCAACCGCCACGCGGTTTTCCGGACCCCAGCCGTTGCGCGTCTGGATCTGGAAGTCGTCGCTGAAACTGTAGCCCTGGCCGTTCAGCCCGATGTGCACGGTCGAAATGCCCGTGACGTTCGGCGCGGTCAGCGGCACGGCCTGGATGACCCGCTGGCCGTGACCGAGATTGAAAGCCTTTTCGAAAGCCAGAACCAGGCCTTGCAGACCCTTGACGATGGCGGTGTAGAGACCGGGCTTGCCGTCGACATTGTCGAGTTCCAGCGTGGCGAAGGCTTTGTCGCCAGGATTGAGAAAGCGCGGCAGGGCCAGGTCCATGACCACCGGTTCGCGCACCAGCAGTTTCTGGGCCGAGGACCCGACGGCATCGTCGGTCCAGGCCACTGCCATGACGCGCAGTTCGCCGTTGAACTTGGCGATCGGCAGGCGGACCATGGCCTTGCCGTCGAGACCGGTTTCGATCACGCCGGACCACAGGGCGACCGTGCGGATCGGCGTCGTCGTCAAGCCTTCGCCGCCGACTTGGTCGCCGCCAAATTCGATGGGTGACGGCGCGCCGAGATTGGGATCGAGCAGGCGGCCATAGTCGTCGTTATAGTCGACGGCCAATGCCTTCTTGCCGAAATACCAGTCGACCGGGTTGGGCGTCTGGAATTTGGTCAGGTTCAGGATACCTTGATCGACGACGGCCAGCGAGACGCGGGCGCGGTCGCCAAGCTTGAGGCCGCCGATCTTGACCGGCACGTCGATATAGCCGTGACCGGTCTTGTCGACCTGCGGCTTCTGTGGCTGGTCGTTCGACGGCAGCTCGATCTGCAGCTTTCGGTTCTTGGCGTCGAGCGGGACGTAGACCATGCCGATGGCGCGGCGCGGCTTCGACGCCGTCACCGGATCGCGCGGCTGGATGACCGACACCATGATGTAGGCGCCGCCGCCCCAGGCCGCGGTCGTCTTCAGCCGCACGGTTGTGCCGCCGTCGCCGACGCTGACTGTCTTGAGGTCGATGACGTGGTCGGTGGCGACGGCGATCTGGGCCTCGCCCTTGTACGGCGCCTTCAGCGTCACATCGACAGTGTCACCTTGGTTGTAGTGCTTGTTGCCGGTCGACAGGCGCACGAAATCGGGTGCATCCGAACCCTTTTGCGACGAGCCCCAGCCCGAGGCAAAGCGGGCCACGGTGCGCGCCTTGCCGGGGACTTCAACTTCAAGGCGGTAATCGCCCCAGTCGAGACCGCGCGGAATGGTCACGCCGGTACTGGCGTTGAGGTCGTAGGCCTTGGTGAAGACCGGCACATCGCGGTGCGTCGAGCGCCAGTTCCACTTGCCGTCCTGGATGTACCAGTCGTAATCCCAATGCTCGGCAATCAGCTTGACCTGGACGCCCTTCATGGCGACCTTTTGGCCCTGCGGTGTCAGGGCGACGACGTTGAACATCATCTGTGGCGTGTCGCGCCACGACTTTGAGTCCTTCTGGTCGACCTTGACGCCGAGATAGAGCGGCGACGGCATGATATGCAGGGTCTGCGATTCCTTGACCGGGCGGCCACCGGGCTCGAACACCGAGGCGGTGACGGTGACGCTGAGCGGCTGGGTCGTATCGCCGGCCAGCGACGCCTGGAACGGAAACAGCGCATTGCCTTGGGCGTCCGTCGTGGTCGCCGGCAGGTCGGTGTACTTTTCCTCATACGGCTGGGCGGAATCGCCGAACGTATAGTCGCGGAAGGCCGGGAACGGGTTCGGGTCCTGGCGGATACGGGCCTCGCCCGTTACCTGCAGGTCCGAGCCGATGGCGCCGTAGAGATAATGGGCCGCGACGCGGACAGGGCGCTCTTCCGCCAGGCTGAGCAGCGGCCGGTTGGCGTCGGCATTGATATCGACGCCCAGGCGCTGCGGCGCGAAGTCTTCGACGGCGAAGCTGGCAGTGCCTGCCGGAGACTCCATGCCGTCGAGCTGGATCTTGGCCGACCACTGGCCGCGCGGCGCCGTCTTGGGCAGGGCGATATTGGCGCCGGCAAAGCCTTGCGGCGTCTTGTCGAAGCGGAAGCGAAAGGCTTCGATGCCCGACGGCCGCGATACGATCAGTACACCCTTGCGGTCCTTGACGCTCTTGCCTTCGTTGTCGCGCACCATGGCGACCAGATGGACCGTTTCGCCCGGACGGTAGATGCCGCGATCGGTATAGACGTAGGAATCGACGCCGTAGCTGTTGGCGCGGCCGGCGGCGACATTTTCGTCGTCCTGACGCCCGCCGACGCCATGCGACGTCAGGTCCATGGGCGCGCGCTGCACGTCGGCGGCGGTATAGTCGTCGTTCGGCCCATAGGCCATGACCATACGGGCCTGGAGCGCGTCGGCGCCCTTGAGCAGGGCAGCGTTGAACGTCACGCGGCCGTCGACGCCCGAACGGCCTTCGCCGAGTGTGTCACCATTGGCGGCGACCAGGTCGACCTTGATGCCGCCCATCGGTTTGGCCGATTTCAACGAGCGCACGACGACGTCGAGACCGCTCTGGCCCTTGTAGGTCGTCATGGCCATGTCGGTATAGAGAATCCAGCGCCGGGCCTGGGCCGGCTCGTCGTCCGGCTTCTTGTCGCGGCCGCCCGAGGCGTCGCGCACCTTGACGACGTAGGCACCGGCCTTCAGCGATTTCAGCACGGCACCCAACGGGAAGACGGTCGTGACGCGGTCGCCATTACCTTGTTTGACCCCGACCTTGCCGGTCCAGATCTTGACGCCGATATCATCAGCGGCGTCTTCGCCGTAGCTGTAGTCGTAATCGCCTTCGGCGACAGGATCGGGCGCCGAGACGCTCTTGCGCACCAGGTTGCGGTCCGACACATGCCAGACCTCGACCGCCAGGGCCGAGACATTGACGGTTTCGATGGCGACACCGTCGGCTTCTTCGCGCGGCAGGATGACGCCATTGCCGGCAAAGCCGACATAGGGCGGCTTTTCCCCGAACGAGAAATCGAAATCGCGGTTAGCTTTCAGCGCGTCGCCGCCCTGTCCGGGCAGCCCCTTCAACAGGGTGATGCGGCGGTCGGTGAAGCCGAAGCCCGAGACGCAGAGCTCATCGCCCTTGACCGAGACGGCCGGGGCCGACGGCAGGGCCGGCGCAACGACGACGAAGTCGCCATAGGGCTTGGCCGGATCGAGGGCTTTCGAGAACCGCACGCAGGCGCGCGGGCTGTCGCCGGACGTATCGAGACGCTGTTTCCAGGTGTCGAAGCCGGCGGGTCTGACGTCGGAGGCGCGGGCGGCGTTTTTGTCGCGCGGCTTGCCGAACAGGCCGGTGGCCGGGCCGTCGAGCACGCCCGCGGCCACGGCACCGCTACTGACGTGTCCGCCGCTGGTCGCCTTTGCTGTCAGAAATCCTACGCAGAACCCGGAGATCAGCACCGCCGCCGCACCCGCGATCAGCGTCCTGTTGTGCCAGTCGATCATTTTGGCCCCCACCGCCCGCAGGATCCATCGACCCTGCATTTTCGAATGAAAAGCGCGGATCAGGGGACAAATCAATCTTTGTTTTACGAAATTTGCAAATACAGATAGGGAGATTCGTATCCGTTCCCGGCGGATGCGCGAATCGTTTCGAAATATCGCGCCCCTTTCTGAAAGAAACGCGTCCTTGGCCAGCCGATTTGCCCGCGTCATGGTTCTGGTAGTCGATGACAATCACTACATGCGGGTGATTGTCTGCACCATGCTGCGCTCGATGGGCATCACCATGATCCGCGAGGCGTCCGACGGCATCGAGGCGCTGGAAATCGTGCGCGATTGGCGACCGGACGTCATCATCCTCGACCTGATGATGGAACAGCTCGACGGCATCGAATTCACCAAACTGATCCGCCGCGGCTCGGACAGCCCCCACCCGTACGTGCCGATCATCATGATGACCGGCCACACCGACCGCCGCCGGGTCATCGAAGCGCGCGACGCCGGCGTCAACGAGCTGGTGGCCAAGCCGCTGACCGCCAAGGCCTTGATTGACCGCATGCGCAGCGTCATCGACAATGAACGCAGCTGGGTCAAGTCGGCCATCTATAATGGCCCCGACCGCCGCCGCCGCGTCAATCCGGAATATCGCGGCCCGTTCCGCCGGGCGTCCGACAAGGCCGAGTAACTGGGCCAAGCAATCGGCTGCGGCGTCTTGCCGCGGCGCACCCAAAACGACGAAACGTATTCCAATCGTAATCTTTTGCCGGTAAAGACAAGGCATGTCCGACACCGCCACCTCCCCCTTTGGCTTCAAGGACGTCGATGCCCGCGAGAAGGTCTCGCTTGTGCACGACGTCTTTGCCCGCGTCGCCCCGAAATACGACCTGATGAACGACGTCATGTCGCTGGGCGTGCACCACGTCTGGAAGGACGCAGCCTGCGCCCGCCTCAATCCGCAGCCCGGCGAGACGATCCTCGACGTCGCCGGCGGCACGGGCGATATCGCAAGGCGGCTGGCCAAGCTGGCGCGGGCCGCAAAGGCCCGCCGACAAGCGCGCGGCTACGCGGCGAAGGACGTCGAAATCCGCGTCATCGACTATAACGAAAACATGATCCTGGCCGGCCGCGAGCGCGGTACCGAACCCGAACTGACCTGGTCGGTCGGCGACGCCATGAACCTGGCCATCGACGATGCCTCGGCCGACGCCTACGTCATCAGCTTCGGCATCCGCAACGTCTCCGACGTCCAGGGCGCACTCAATGAAGCGCGCCGCGTGCTTAAGCCAGGCGGCCGTTTCTTCTGTCTCGAATTCTCGCATCCGACAACGACGCCGATCGCCAAGCTCTACGAAGCCTACAGCTTCAAGGTCATCCCCTGGATGGGCGAGCTGGTCGCCAAGGACCGCGACTCCTACCAGTACCTGGTCGAAAGCATCAAGCGCTTCCCCGACCAGGAAACGCTGAAGGGCATGATGATCCAGGCCGGCTTCCGCCGCGCCAGCTACACCAACTTCTCGGGCGGCATCTGCGCCCTGCACGAAGGCTGGGCGTAAGGGTCGATCGTCAATGGCCAGTCTCGCCACATGGATGCGTACGCTGCGCACGGGCCTTGTCCTGCTGCGCCACGACGCCCTGATCCCGAAAGAGGTTTCGCACCTCCTGCCGCCGATCCCGCGATTCTTTGCCGGTGTCATGCGCGGCGTCTTCGCGAAGAAGGAAAGACTGCGGGCGGGCGAACGCTATGCCAAGGCATTCCACGACCTCGGCCCGGCCTTTATCAAGCTCGGCCAGATCCTGTCGACGCGCGGCGATATCTTCGGTCCCCAGTTCATCGCCGACCTGTCGCACCTGAAGGACCGCCTGCCGCCATTTTCGCAAGCCGTCGCCGAGGCGACCGTCGTTGAGTCGCTCGGCAAGCCGATCGACGCCATCTTCTCGCAATTCGGCGGCGTGCTCGGCGCCGCATCGATCGCCCAGGCGCACGAAGCCACACTCCTCGACGGCCGCCGCGTCGCCGTCAAGATCCTGCGTCCGCACATTGAAGAGACCATCGCCGCCGACATCGCCATGCTGACCCTGTCGGCGCGGCTGATACGCATCTTCGTACCCCTGTCGCGGCGGCTGGAGCCGGACGCCTTCGTGGCGACGGTGGCGCAATCCCTGCTGCTCGAACTCGACCTGCGCCTTGAAGCCTCGGCCTGCGACGAGATCGGCAAGATCATCAACGCCGAACCCTATATGCGCGCCCCCAATGTGGTGTGGCATCAGGTATCGCGCCGCGTCATCGTCACCGAATGGGCCGACGGCACGCCGCTGTCCAGCCCGGATGCGCTGACCCTGCCCGGCCTCGACCACAAGGAAACGGCCGATAACCTCCTCCGCGCCTTCCTGTCGCAGGCGCTCGACCACGGCGTCTTCCACGCCGACCTGCACGAAGGCAACCTGTTCGTAAGCGCCCCGGCGCAACTGATCGCCATCGATTTCGGCATTATTGGCCGCCTGCGTCCGCAGGAGCGGCGCTATCTGGCAGAAATGCTGTGGGGCTTCCTGCGCCGCGACTACAAGCGCGTCGCCGAGGTCCACTTCGAAGCCGGTTACGTGCCGCGCCACCACAATGTCGATTCCTTCGCCCAGGCCCTGCGCGCCGTCGGCGAGCCGGTGCTCGGCCAGAAGGCGACCGAGGTGTCGATGGGCCGGCTGCTGACTCAGCTGTTCGAAATCACCGCCCAGTTCGACATGCACCTCAGGCCCGAACTGGTCCTGCTGCAAAAGACCATGGTCAGCGTCGAAGGCGTGGCGCGCCGCATCTATCCAGAACACAATCTGTGGGAGGCCGCGCGCCCGGTCGTCAAAGCGTGGATTTCGCGCGAGCTGTCGCCGGTCAACGAAGCGCGACGCCTGATCGAGAAGCTGATCAAGAAGCTCGACGACGACCCGCACGGCCACACCGTACCGGTGGTCGCCGAAACGCGCGAGGTCCGGGCCGAGCTGCGCCACAGCCGGACAGTCGGCTATATCGCGCTCTTTACGTCGCTGGTCAGCCTCGGCGTCATGGTCTGGATGGCTTTACGCTAGGTTTCACGAGGTCCTTACGGATATAAGCCTCCACGCCCTCGTACCGCTGCCTCTGAGCGGGCGTCAGCGTGTCCTCGGCCAGCGGCACATAGGCCTGCATCAGGCGGCGGGTCTCAGGCTCGGCATCGATCCAGCCCGGCCAGTTGAATGGCCCCAGCCCCACCAGCACGATATCGGGCCGCCTGGCCAGATCGCGATTGGTCACGGCACGGTCATAGGCCATCCACGCCTTCAGCTTGGCCTGGCGGACCGGGTCTGTGGTTCGCTGCAGCAGGTAGTTGGCATTGGCGGTGATCCAGCGGCTGGAATAGGTGCCAACCCAGCTGCCATGCGTTTCGGTTGTGATCGGATGACCGGGCGTCAGGTCGAAGGAAATCGACATGACGGTGGGATGGGCGACGGCCGCCCGGATCGGCACCACGACCCCGCCGCCGCCATAGCCGAAGCCGGTGAAATAGCTGAGGTGGGCCAGCGCCGCGACGACGGCGGCGATCGCCGGCACGCGCCGTTTGGGATCGCCTGAGGTCAGGGCCGGGATAATCGCCTGGGGAATGGCCGTCAGCATAAGCGCCACGGCCGGATAGGCGTGATAGGGCCAGTTGCGCCCCTGAACGATCATCGCCAGCAGAAAACCCGCCGAAGCCGCGACCAGCACTCCAGTGACGGGATTGAGGATTTGGCGACGAATAGCGGCGTACAGACATGCCGCAGACAGCACCCACATGATCGGCTTGAACGAGATCAGCACCTCACTGAGCGGCAGGCGCATCGGCTGGTAGAGGTCGACCAGCAGTGGCATGACCTCGCGGGCGTAGGCCGGAATGAAATGCGCAACCAGCAGCGCGTAAATGCCAAGCAGGAGCGCCGCCAGCAAAGCCTCGGGCGCAACAAGACTGAGGATGTTACGACGGCGAATCGCGACGAACAGATAGGGTGCCGCCACACCCAGTGCGAAATAGGGCTTGATCATCGGCGCAAGGCCGGCCAGGGCGCCGACGGCCACGACCAGCGGCCACGAAACGGCCTGCCCGCCCGCCCGGCGGACGGCGACACCATAGAGCGGCAATAACAAAACCAGGGCGACGTGCTCGCGTTCACCGAAAGCAGACAACGGCGCGACCAGGACGGCGAACAGGACGCTAGCCAGCAGGACGTGGCGCGTCAGAGCATCCGGCAGTTGCTCTCGAACCAGGTGATGGAATATCCAGGCCGAGGCCGTTGCCGCAACCAGCAGCATGGTGGTGAAAACGCCTTCCGCAGGCCAGCCGGTCAAACGCTCCACCACCGTCGCCGGCAGATAGATGAAGATGGCCATCGGCGGATTGGTCTCGACGATGTCCTTGTAAAGGCGCGCGCCGTCGAGGAAGCGGCGGCAGTTGCTGACCAGCCAGTCGATATTGGCGTCGATCGGCACCAGGCAACGGATCAAGACCGCCAGCCCAACGATCGCCACCGGCACCATCCGCGCATCGATTTTCAAGCTCCGGCCGTAAGCGTTCATGGCCGCGACAGTGGCCGAAAGCGGTTACGATCCGATAAACCATATTGGCCGGCTAACCCGCGTCATCGTCGTGGCCGGCGGTCTTTTTTGCCTCGACGTCCTTCTGCTTGTCCCAGTAGGCGCGGCCATCGTCCGGGCGGAAGACGGTGCGCAGCGCGCCCTTTTTCGTCATCACCGCGAAGACATTGCCCTTGGCGTCATAAAACAAAGTGTCGCCGTTCTTGCGCTTCAGCGTCTCGGTGCCGGGCGGCGGGGCGTGCACGAAGCCGTGCGCCATGGCCACATAGTGGGCATAGTCCCTGGCGCCGAATTCCGGGCCGTGTTTTTCGAACTGGTAGTGGGCGTTGTCGTCGGCGGAATATTTGCGGTTCGCCGACCACAGCGGCCAGTCGCCATAGGCAGCGCTGCTGATATCGGCCTTCAGGCCGGTCTTCAGCGGCACCCCGTAGTGCGGGGCAAGTGTGTGATCGCGCGCCGGCGCTGCAGCTTGTGCTGGTTCGGCCTGAGCAGATTCGGATTGGGCCGGTCCGGATCGGGCGCCGTCGATCACCGCCATCGACGCTTCGTCACCATCATCGTGCACGGCAGCAACACCCTGCGGCCCGGCCGTCGACGTCTCCGATACCGCCTTGCCGTCGCCGTCATGCACGACAGCCGACGGCCCGGCGTCGCATGCCGCGAGGACGAGCACCGTTGCGATGCCTGCGATCCGCCATGGTTTCATCATCCCCTCCCTTGCCTCATCCCATCGATCTATGACACAAGCCGCTCAAACGGAAGAGCCCAATGGACCAGAAGCGGATACTGCTCATCGTCGGCGGCGGCATCGCCGCCTACAAGTCGCTGGAACTGATCCGCCTGATCAGGAAGGCCGGCATAAACGTCCGGGTGGTGCTGACGCGCGCCGCCGAACAGTTCGTCACGCCGTTGAGCGCCGCAGCCCTGTCGGGCGACAAGGTCTATAGCGACCTGTTCGACCTGACGGACGAGACCGAGATGGGCCATATTATGCTGTCGCGTCAGGCCGATCTGGTCGTCGTTGCGCCGGCGACCGCCGATTTGATGGCCAAGGCTGCCCAGGGCCTGGCCAACGACCTTGCCTCGACGCTCCTGCTCGCCACCGACAAACAGGTACTGATGGCGCCGGCCATGAATGTCCGCATGTGGCACCACGCCGCCACGCAGCGCAACCTGGCCCAGTTGAAAGCCGACGGCGTGCTGTTCGTGGGACCTCAGGAGGGCGACATGGCGTGCGGGGAATTTGGCCTTGGCCGGCTCAGCGAACCCGAAGACATTTTTGCCGCCATCCAGAGCCATATCGGCCGGTCGGGACCCTTTACCGGTCGTAAGATCGTCATCACCGCCGGTCCGACCTTCGAGCCGCTCGATCCGGTTCGCGGCCTGACCAACCGCTCGTCCGGCCGCCAGGGCTATGCCATCGCTGAACGGTTGTCGCGCGACGGCGCCGACGTCGTGCTGGTCTCCGGCCCGGTGGCCCTGCCGGTGCCCCCCGGCGTCCGCCGCGTCGATGTCGAAAGCGCGCAGGACATGCTCGACGCTTCGCTTGCAGAACTGCCTGCCGACGTCTTTATCGGTGTCGCCGCCGTTGCCGACTGGCGTCCCAAGGACCCGGCCACGGAAAAGCAGAAGAAGACCGCCGAACCCGAACTGAGCGTGACCTTCGTCAAAAATCCCGACATCCTCGAAACCGTGTCGAAGCATCTGGACAAGCGCCCGGCCCTGGTTATCGGCTTTGCGGCCGAGACAGGCTCGCTCGAAGACTATGCCCGCGCCAAGCTCGCATCAAAGGGCTGCGACGCCATCGTCGCCAACAATGTCGCCGAAGGTGTTTTCGGGTCGGCAAACAACCAGGCCGCCCTGCTCGACCTCGGCGGCTTCACCGCCATTCCCGGTAAGACCAAGGCGGCCGTCGCCGATTTCCTGGCCGGCTATATCCAGAAGAAGCTCGTCTAAGCCATGTCCGAACCCGAAATCACCGCTCACGTCATTCAGCTTGCCAACGCACAGGGCCTGCCGCTGCCGGCGTATGAGACTGAAGGCTCAGCCGGCCTTGACCTGCGCGCAGCGATTGGCGATGGCGAGGAGCTGGTGCTGAAGCCGCTTGGCCGGGCGCTGGTTCCGACGGGACTGAAGGTCGCCGTGCCGCATGGTTATGAGCTCCAGGTCCGCCCGCGCTCCGGCCTGGCGCTGAAGTTCGGCATCACCTGCCTCAATTCTCCGGGCACGGTCGACAGCGACTACCGCGGTGAAGTCGGCGTCATCCTGGTCAATCTCGGCTCAGAAGACTTCGTCATTCGCCGCGGTGACCGGATCGCCCAAGCCATCGTCGCGCGCCATGCCCGGATCGTCTGGGAACAGACGGAATCGTTAGAGACGACAGCTCGCGGCGAAGGCGGCTTCGGATCGACCGGCAGATAACATAACATTGTTTTTATTCTATTTTCCCTCGTCAGGTGAAATTCACTCGCTTGGCGACACATATTTGTGATCAAATAACCACATTATCTCACTTCCCGGCCCCGGCGAAGCACGGCACCGTTCCTTCGGACGTATCCATATCGATTTTTGATGGTGCGTCCCTGTTCTTCGGAACAGCAGCTGAGTCGGACGTGAACGGTTGCCTCAAAGCCCGTTCAGACCGTCAGGTCAGTATGTTGGTACTTGTAGCGCGCAATCGCGGCAAAAGCGGAGCGCCAGTGAAAGACTGAGTATATGGGCGAGTTTATGCAATTTCTCTGGGCCATGGTCGATTCGACGAGGGCGGCCCTGATCGGATTGAACCTGATTCCGGTGATCGTGTTTGGCCTGTTCGTCGGCATGATTTTCAAACGCGGCCGAAGCTGGATGAAGGCACCGCTGGCCGTCGTGCCGGCCATGATCGTCGCCGGTCTGTGGCCGCTGATCTATGGCGCCCAGGCTATCTGGCCCGATTTCAACCAGATCGAAACCGGTATCCAGACCGTGGTCCTGTATGGCGCCGCGTGGGCAGTGATCGTGGCAATCGGCATGGTCAAGGCCATGATGAGCCCGGTCGACCTGCGCCGCCCGCCGGTCATCGTACCGCTGATCTCGGAAAGTTGATCATCGATACGGTTAATGATCGTTCATCTTCGGTTCATCATGGGTCATGAAGAGTGAGGGCAGGGAATTCAGGGGTGATGTGGTCGCCTACGCGTAAACGTATCCAGCCATAAGGGAACAAGCTTCATGAACGATATCTGGAATTCCGCACTGTCCTTCGGCGACCTGCTTCAGGACGCCCTGGCCGCCGTCAATCTCCTGATGGTGCTGATCGTCAGCCTTCTCATCGGCCTCTTCCAGCCCAAGAACGACAGGCCCGCGCTCAAGGCGTTCGTGGCCGTTCTCATCGTCTACGCCATCCGGCTTCTGCTGCCGGCGCTGTCCGGGCACCGCATCGCCGGCCTGCCGGACCTGCGCCACGTTGCGCCGCTCGTCCAGATCCTCCTGATGTACTTCTTCGCCTACGGCGTCATCGCGGCGCTGGGCAGCTTCAAGACGACCATGAAGTTCGAAGCCAAGAAGGCGTAACCTAGGCTTAAAAGCCCAGGACATCCTGCATATCGTACAGGCCGGCCTTTTGCGTACGTCCCCAGAGGGCGGCCTGGATAGCCCCGCGCGCGAACAGGGTCCTGTCGCGCGCGCTGTGCGACAGGGTGATGATCTCGTCTTCGCTGGCGATGATCGCCGAGTGCTCGCCGACAATGCCGCCGGCGCGGACGACCGAAAAACCGATATCGCCGATGCCGCGCGCCCCGGTAATGCCGTCGCGCGCCGCCACCTTGACATCGTTCAGCTTGACGCCGCGCCCGACGGCTGCCGCATCGCCGAGGAGAAGCGCGGTGCCGGAAGGCGCGTCGACCTTGCGGCGGTGATGGCCCTCGGTGATTTCAACGTCCCAGTCCTCGGCCGCCAGGCGCGCCGTCACCTGCTTCAGGAGGCCCGCGAGCAGGTTTATGCCCAGCGAGTAGTTGCCCGAGCGGATGATGACGACACGTTCGGCGAATTGCGGGATACGTTCGATCTGCGCATCGCTGAAGCCGGTCGAACCGATGACGTGGACAATGGGCCTCGGCCGGCTGAGGCCTTCATTGGCGCAGGCTTCGAGCAGGGCGAGGGACGCTTCCGGCGTCGAAAAGTCGATGACGGCGTCGGCCTTGACGAGGTTCGGCAGCTCGCCCTTGTCGAACTTCGCCGCCACCGGCAGTTTGCGGTCGTCGAGCACACGCAGGACCGCCTGGCCCATACGGCCCTTGTAGCCATTGACAGCGAAGCGAGATGCGGAAGTGGCAGCCATGATCGGACCCATAATTAAGGTCCGTCCCCGATAAGGGTTCGACGGCAAGGCGTCAAAGAAAAAGGCCCCGTTCCCGAGACCTTTTTGTTTTTACTGCGCGGCGGCGCCGGTAATGTCTTCCCAGAAACGCTTGGCCTTACCCATGAAGCCTTGGCTTTGGGCGTAGGTCTGGGCCTGCGAAATCTCGCCGAATTCGCGCATCAGTTCCTTCTGGCGTACCGTCAGGTTCTTCGGCGTTTCGACGAACAGTTCGACGATAAGATCGCCCTTCTGCCGTGAATTGAGGCCCGGCATGCCGCGGCCCTTCAGCTTGACCTTGTGACCGGTCTGGGCGCCATCGGGGACGTTGACTTCCAGCTTGCACTGGCCATCGCAATTCTCGCCGCCCATCAGGCACGGCACCTCCATGGTGCCACCCAGGACCGCCGTTTCCATCGGTACCGGGATGGTGCAATGCAGATCCAGCCCGTCGCGTTCGAAGATGTCGTGTTCGGCGACAGCGAGGAAAATATAGAGGTCGCCCTTCGGTCCGCCTTTGGCGCCGGCCTGGCCTTCGCCCTTGAGCAGGATGCGGGCACCGTCATCGACGCCGGCGGGGATATGGACGTTCAGCGTCTTGTTCTGACGGACCTGACCGTGACCGTGGCAGGCCGTGCAGGCGTCCTTGATCGTCTGGCCCTGGCCATTGCAACTCGGGCAGGTGCGTTCGACGGCGAAGAAGCCGTTCGAGGCCCGCACGCGACCGGCGCCGCCGCAGGTCTGGCAGGTCTGGGGACGGGTGCCGGGCTTGGCGCCCGAGCCGTTACAGACTTCGCAGGTCAGGGTGGTCGGGAGGGTGATCTCGACCTGTGCGCCCCTGTAGGCCTGCTCCAGTGAGATTTCGTAATCGAAACGAACATCGGCGCCGCGCTGCGGACCGTTCGGCCGCCGCTGCTGGCCGAAGATGTCTCCGAACATTTCGGAGAAGATGTCCTCGACGTTCGAGAAGCCCTGGGCGCCGCCGCTAAAGCCGCCAAACCCACCCTGGCCGCCTGCCGACTGGCCGTTCATGCCGGCATGACCATAGCGGTCATAAGCCGCGCGTTTTTGCCCATCGGACAGCACGCTATAGGCTTCGTTGACTTCCTTGAAGCGCGCCTCGGCGTGCGGGTCGCCGTGGTTGCGGTCGGGATGGTGCTCCATCGCCTTTTTGCGGAACGCGGATTTCAGCGCAGCGTCATCGACGGTCCGCTCGACCTCCAGCACTTCGTAATAACAACGCTTGCTCATGACCTACGCCCCGATCTCAGCCTTAACC
>FSUR01000363.1_pt1 | contig 23589 bp, 26 predicted proteins | sample 1637491 | NCBI WGS metagenome assembly FSUR01 (sample SAMEA3914816, study PRJEB12502) | metagenome | biome: forest; material: soil | place: USA | collected 2011-09-16 | depth 0.3 m
CCCCAGATAGGCCTGGCCCACGACCTGCCGGACCAACACGCCGGTGCCTTGTTGTGTGGTCAGGCCCAGCGCGTGGGCGCCGTTTATCGCGGCATTGACTGCGGTCGAGCCGCCGCCGGGGCCGCCCATGGTTTCGGCGATGCGCGTCTGATGGTTGGCTTCGAAATTGTCCCAGATCGTCGTTGCCAGCGAAGCCGCGAAGCTGCCGGCGGTGATGCGGGCGAAGTTCGACAGGCCGGACGCGGCCGGAACTGCCGGACCGGGAATGCCGTTGAGCGAGATCGACACCATGGCGATGAAGAAGAAGCTCATGGCTACGCCCATGACCGCCATCGGCGCCGCCAGCACGAAGAAGCTGCTGTCAGGCGTATAGAGCGAGCGCATGTAGAAACTGAGCGAAAAGAAGACCATCGATATGGTGGCGAGAATCCGCGCATCGTATTTGTTCAGCATACGCGCGGCGAACGGCGTCATGATGACGGCGATCACACCCGAGGGGGCGGCAACCAGGCCGGCCCAGGTGGCGATGTAGCCCATCTGGGTTTGCAGCCACAGAGGCATCAACAGGTTGTTGCCGAAGAAGATGGCGTAGCCGATGCATAGAACAATGACGCCGAGCGTAAAGTTTCGCGTCTTGAACAGTTGCAGGCTGACGATCGGGTTCTTGTCGTAGATTTCCCAGATCACCCAGGCGATGAAGCCGACGATGGCGACGATGGTCTCGACGACGATGGCCGGCGACGAGAACCAGTCGACGTCCTTTCCGGTGTCGAGCATGACCTGCAAGGCGCCGACCCAGACGACGAGCAAGGCAAAGCCCATGCCGTCGATCGGCCGCTGATAGGTCGGCGTCTCACGGTTGGACAGGGCACGCCACGACAGGAAGGCGCAGATGGCGCCGACCGGCAAGTTGATGAAGAAGATCCACGGCCACGACATGTTGTCGGATATCCAGCCGCCAAGGATGGGGCCGCAGATCGGCGCCACCAGCGTTGTCATCGACCAGATGGCCAGCGCCGTCCCGCGCTTGTTGGGCGGGAAGATCATCATCAGCAGCGCCTGGCTGCCGGGGATCATCGGTCCTGACACCGCGCCTTGCAGGATACGGAACAGGATCAGCGAATCGAGGTTCCAGGCGATGCCGCACAGGAAGGACGCGATGGTGAACATGATGACCGAGGCGACGAAGACCTTGACGACGCCGTAGCGGCCCATCAGCCAGCCGGTCAGCGGCACCGAGATGCCGTTCGACACGGCGAAGCTGGTAATGACCCAGGTGCCTTGCGAGGTCGAAACGCCGAGATTGCCGGCGATGGTCGGCACCGACACGTTGGCGATGGTCGAATCGAGCACCTGCATGAAGGTGCCGAGCGCCAGCGCGATGGCGGTGATCCACAGCGCTGAGCCCATCAAGGGGGCGGGACCGGCAGGGGCGGCGGAAGCGCTCGGGCCTGCGGTGGCGGAGGAAGACGACATGGACGCCTCTAAAAGAACGATCCGAGCATGGCAGTACCTCCTCTCGATAAGAGCCATTGCCGATGACATTCTTCGCCTCGTCTTAACTTCTCCTCTCCCCATGAAAAGGGGAGAGGAAAGGCGCGGAACGCGCCAAGGTGAGGGGTAAATCTTCAGCAGACACGCACGCTGAAGATGATGGTATGACCCCTCATCCGGCCCTTCGGGCCACATTCTCCCCTCAGGCGGGGAGAAGAAAAGTTAATTCAATGTCTTGATGTCGCATGCAACAGCCCGGACTTTCGAAGAGGGAGGTGAGGAGCCTTGCCGGGAAATAAGGCCCCTCATCCGGCCCCTGAGGGGCCACCGTCTCCGCCGCGGCTGGAGGAGACGGGAACGCTTTTTACTTCGACGTGTCGATCTTGACGGTCATCGACAGGCCGACGCGCAAGGGGTGGGCGACGACTTCCTTCGGGTCGAGATCGATGCGCACCGGCAGGCGCTGCACGACCTTGATCCAGTTGCCGGAGGCGTTCTGGGCGGGGATCAGCGAGAAGGCCGAACCCGTACCACCGGAAATGCCGCGGACGGTGCCGTGGTACTTGATCGACTTGCCGTACAGGTCGGACGTCAGTTCGACCTTCTGGCCAGGCACGACCTTTTTCAGTTGCACTTCCTTGAAGTTGGCGTCGACGAAGGCGTGGTCGGTCGGCACGACGGTCATCAGGGGCGTGCCGACGGCGACCTGCTGGCCGACCTCGATGGCCTTTTTGGACACGATGCCGTCCGATGGGGCGCGCACAACTGTGCGCGACAGTGCCAGTTGTGCGGCGTCGAGACGGGCCTTGGCGGCCAGGACTTCGGGATTCTGGTCGGACGAGACGCCGGCGAACAGGGTCGAGTTGTTCTGGCGCTGGCCGCCGGCCGCGGTCACCGCGGCGCGGGCGGCGTCGCGAGTGGCGATGGCCGTGGCGTATGTCGCCTGGGCCTTGGCGAAGGCGTCCTGCGCGTCGGTCAGCTCTTCCTGCGAGACAGCGCCCGAAGCGGCGAGTTTCTGGCGGCGGCCGAGATTGGTTTTGGCGGTGTCGAGATCTGCCTGGGCGGCGGCAATCTGGGCGTCACCGCGGGCGACATCGGCCTGACGCGCGCCGAGCGCGCCGGCCAAGGCGGCATCGTTGGCGACGTAGCCTTCGACGTGGCGTTGGGCCAGGGCGAGCGCGGCCTCAGCCTGCTCGACGGCGATCTTCGCGTCGGCGTCGTCGATGGTGGCCAGGACCTGGCCCGCCTTGACGTTCTGGGTTTCCAGCGCGTTGACCGAAGCGATCGGACCGGCGACCAAAGCGTTGACCTGGGCGACGTCGGTGCCGACATAGGCGTTGTCGGTCTCGACATAGTGCGAGGCGACGAGGGCGTAGTAGGCGCCCCAGCCAATGACGCCGACCGCCACCGCTATGCCGACATAGGTCAGCAGCTGTTTGCGCTTGGTGTTGCTGTTCTGGACGGGGCGGGCGGTACCGGTAGCGGCGCGATCGGCAGTGGGGGCGGCGGTGTCTGGCATGGTCGTATCTCGTTATGTCGGATATTACGGGCTTGGGCGGCTATTTCAGGTGGGATGGCTAGATGGTCGTTTGCCCGCCAAGCGCCTTGATGAGGGCGATATCGAGGGTGAGGGCGCGGCTCTTCAGGTCGGCGACGACGTGACGCTGCTGGATCAGGCTCTGTTCGGAGACGAGAAGCGCGGTGTAGGTCGTCAGCCCGCCATCATAGCGCAGCTTGGTTAAACGATAGGACTCTTCGTAGGCGTCGAGTGCCTTCTGCGAGGCGTCGAGCCGCGTTTGCAACGCCTTCTGGCTCGACAGATTATCGGCCACCTGCTGCATGGCGGCCAGAACGTCCTCGTTATAGCTGGCGATGGCGAGCGCATGCTCGGCCTCGGCCGACTTGAGGTTGGCGTTCAGCCGCCCACCGTCGAAGATCGGCAGCGACAGGGCCGGACCGACGCCGCCCATGTCGGAACCCGACTTGAACAGGTTGTTGAGGTGAAGCGCCTGGACGCCGACGAAGGCGGCGAGATTGATATTGGGATAGAAGGCGGCGTGCGCGGCCTTGATGTCGGCGGACGCAGCTTCGGCACGCCAGCGCGCGGCGATGACGTCGGGGCGGCTGCCGATCAGGTCGAGATTGACCTGCGATGGCATGCCGGCAAAGGCTTGGGCGCCGGGCTTGAGCGCCGGACGGCCAAGCGCTTCGGCGCGGTCGGGCGAGGCGCCGGCCAGCACCGCGATGGCGTGCTTGGTAATTTCGATCTGTTCGTCGAGCGCGGCCAGGTCGGCCTGGGCGGCAAAGACACCGGCCGCAGCCAGTTCGTATTCGGCCTTGTTGCTGACGCCGCTGTCGAGCTTCTGCTTGACCAGGCCGGCACTATCCTGACGGATGCCGACAGCGCGATCGGCCAGGTCGTGCGACTGATAGAGACGGTCGAGCTCGACATAGGCGCTGGCAATGGCTGAGGTCAGGACCAGCCGGGCTTGGGCGGCGTCTGCCACGCTGGCGCGGGCGCTGTTGGTGGCGGCGGTAATGGCGGCGCGGTTCCGGCCCCAGAAGTCGAGGTCCCAGTCGAAGTTCAGCGTCACCTGGCCTTCGTCGGCGTAACCGTCGGGCAGGAAGGCCTTGGGGAAGAGGTAGTTGTAGCTCTGCTTGAATTCGTCGGCCTTGGCGTTGACCGACAGGGTCGGCAGGACCGACGCCTTGGTGACGCCGGTTATCGCCTCGGCCTGATTGAGGCGCGCCTCGGCCATGGCGAGCGTCGGCGAATTTTCGAAGGCTTCGTTCATCAGGGCCGACAGTTGCGGGTCGCCGAAAGCCTGCCACCAGTTTTGCGACACCGCCTCGGCGATCGGATTGTCCTTCTTGGCCGAGCTGTTTTCGGCGGCGAAGGGCGCGGACTGCGGCACGGTCGTGCAGGCGCTGAGAAACAGCACGGATGCCAGGGCGGTGGCGCCCAGGATCATGAGGCGGCGGGGGGAGGAGGCTGTGTTTGTCATCGGCTTTATCTTGAAATAACCGTACGGTATGGTCATCTGTTGGCTGGACATATAGTCCGAGATAATGTACCTGTCAATTGACCATACCGTACGGTTTAGGAAATATTTTGCGATGCAAAAGAGTAGCGTAGCGCCGGCCACGGCGTCGAATACCAATGAAAACAATGAGGAAACGGCGCGCAAGGGACGCGGTGACCGTCGCGAACTGATTCTCGACGTCGCCAGCGAAGTCTTCCTGAAGGAAGGCTATGCCGCCACCTCGATGTCCGAAATCGCCGCCCGTCTCGGCGGATCAAAGGGCACGCTGTATAATTATTTCAAGAGCAAGGAAGAGCTGTTCGAGGCCTATGTGTCGCGCAATTGTGAGATGCACCGCAGCCAGGTCGGCGAGCTTTTGAAGATCGACGGCGATGCCCGCACGGTGCTGAAGGCCTATGCCCGGCGCTACCTCGAAATCTTCACCTCGGAAAAGACTCTGCAAAACTGGCGCGTGATTTCGGCCGAAAGCGCCAAGTCGCCCGATATCGGCCGCGCCTTCTACGAAAGCGGTCCCCTGCGCGGCGCCAAGCTGCTGGCGGAATATCTCGACAAGGTCGTGACGCGCGGTGAACTGAAGATCGACGACACGCTTCTGGCGGCCCACCAACTGATCTCGCTGATCCACGGACGCATGATCAAGGCACGGCTGTTGAACTATATCCCCGTGCCGGCACCTGAGGAAATCGAAACCGAGGTGCAGGCGGCTTTGTTCGTCTTCTTTGCCGCCTATGAGGCCCGGACGGCGTGATGAAGGGCCTCTATGCCATTATCGCTGTCGTGTCGGCCATCGCCCTGGCGGTGGTCGCCCTGGCCGTGATGACCCTGAGCACGGCTCAGGCGGCCGAAAATCCACAGGGCCGGATGCAGGTCTGCACGGCGAAATGGCGGGAAGACGGCGCCGATCGTGCCGGCTACAAGGTCTTTATCCGTGAATGTCTGAAGACGGCGCCGGCGGTGAAGGCTGCGCCGGTCAAGGCGCCGGGCAGCCACGCCGGCAACCGCATGAAACTGTGCGGCGCCAAATGGCGGCAGGCCAAGGCGTCCAACGCGACCCACGGCCAGACCTGGCGGCAGTTTTCGAAAGTGTGCCTGAAGAGCGGTGGCGATTAATCCTGCTGTTCGCGCAAGGACTTTACCAGGTTGAACACCATGGTCTTGGCCGTCTCGTCGTGGCCTTCCTGCGCCAGATTGTACAGGGTCTGCATGACCTCTTCGGCGATCGGTGCGACCTGGGTCTGGTTGACCACTTCGAAAATGCCGGGCGACAGGGGTTTGCGGACCTCGTTGTCATCGACCAGCGTTTCGGTGACCTTCTCGCCGTCGCGCAGGCCGGTGAAGACGATCTTGATGTCCTTGTCGGGCTTCAGGCCGTATAGCGCCACCATGCGGCGGGCCAGTTCGTGGATGCGGACGGGTTTGCCCATTTCGAGGATATAGAGGCCGGAATGCGTTTCGGGCGTGCGTGCATTGGTCATCGCCGCCGTCAGCACCAGCTGCACCGCTTCGAAGATCGTCATGAAATAGCGTTCGGCGTCGCGGTCGGTCAGCGTAATCGGACCGCCCTTGCCGATCTGCGACTTGAACAGCGGCACCACTGACCCGGTCGAACCCAGCACATTGCCGAAGCGGACCACGCAGGCCTGGTGCGTGTCGGAAATCTGCGTCCGGATCAGGTGTTCGGCCAGGCGCTTGGTCGCCCCCATCAGCGACGATGGCGCCACCGCCTTGTCCGACGAGATCAGCACCAGGTGCTTGACGCCGGCGGCCTTGGCGGCGTCGATGACGTATTGCGTGCCCAGAACGTTGGTCAGCACCGATTCGGATGGGTTCATCTCGACCATCGGCACGTGCTTCAGCGCGGCGGCGTGGAAGATGACATCGGGTTTGGCTTCCTTGACCACGGCAGCAAGGCGCTCGCGGCGGCGGATCGAGCACAGGACCGGCTGGGCGTGGCGGTCGGGGAATTCCTCGCGGATGGCGCGGTCGATTTCGTAAAGCGCCAGTTCCGAGTGGTCGACCAGGGTGACGTGGCCGGCGCCGAGCGCCAGGGCCTGCTTGCAGATTTCCGACCCGATCGAGCCGCCGGCCCCGGTCACCAGGATGCGCTTGCCGTTATAAAAGGCGCGCAGCGATTCGGTATCCAGCTGCACCTGTCCGCGCTGCAGCAGTTTGCCGACAGCCTGGGCGTCGCTCGGATCCGGCAGGATAAGCTGGGGGGCTTTGCCGAAGGAAACCAGCCCGTACAGAGAACGGAGGAGCCGATAGTTGGACAGACTCATGAAAAACCCGGCAGAATACGGCAAGCGGCTCGTATTGAGCCGATACCCCGGCTTTACGCAAGGGGGGGCACGCTTTTATCAATAAATTTTTGCAAGCCGAGCGTGAAAACCGCGCTATACGACGCCAACCGGGAGCATTCAGTGATAGACGTCCTGTTTTTTGGAAAGATGGCCGACATTGTGGGAGTCCGTAACCAGCGGATCGACCGTGCAGAGGGTCTTTTTGCCCTGAGGGACGGGCTGTTCGCCGCTGCGCTCGATGCCGGCCGCGTAACGGCTGCCGACATCCGCATGAGCGTCAACCGCCAGGTCGTGACCGGGGATATGGCGCTGACCGATGGCGACGAGGTGGCCTTCTTCTCTGTCTTTTCGGGAGGCTGACATGGCCGTGCTTGATATCCGGCTGCTTGAAGACGCGCTCGACGCGGCGGCAGCCCAGGCGGAATTCACGACGGCCAATGGAACCGCAGGGGCCGTGGCAACCTTTGTCGGCACAGTGCGCAACGAAGCCGGCGCCGTCGACCACCTGTATCTCGACTGGTATCCCGGCATGACCGAGGCCTCGTTTACCGCGATCGCCGAAGCGGCGGCCACGCGGTTCGATGTCTCGGCGATCGCCATCCACCATCGTTGTGGCCGGGTCGAGGCCGAGCAGGCCATCGTTTTCGTCGCCGCCGCCAGCCGGCATCGCCGCGACGCCCTGTCGGCCGTCGACTACGCCATGGACCGGCTGAAGTCGGAAGCGGCCTTATGGAAACGCGAGGGCGGGCCGGGCGGCGAGCGCTGGATCGAGCCGCGCGACCAGGATATCAACGACCTCGAAAGGTGGAACCATGAGTGAGCTTAGCCATCTTGACGACGAGGGGCGCGCCCGCATGGTCGACGTATCCGGCAAGCCCGTGACCGCGCGCACGGCGACGGCGGAAGGTCGTCTGATCTGCGCCGCCGCCACGGTGGCGCTGGTCCGCGCGGGCAAGACTCCCAAGGGAGCGGTGATCTCGACGGCGGAACTGGCGGGCATAATGGCGGCCAAGCAGACGGCGTCGCTTATTCCCCTGTGCCATCCGCTGGCGCTCAGCAAGGTCGCTGTCGCCATCGCCATCGACGACGCCTTGCCGGGTTTCGCTATCACCGCAGAAGTCCGCACGAGCGGGCAGACGGGCGTCGAGATGGAGGCGCTGACGACGGTCAGCGTCGCCGCGCTGACGCTTTACGACATGCTCAAGGCTGTCGACAAGACTATGCGCATCGAAGGCATTGCGGTCACGTCGAAGGCCGGCGGCAAATCCGACTGGCCAAAATAGCTGGACGCATAAAAGAACCGCAGGAGCAAAGACTGCGCCTGCGGTTCGACATCGACCCGGAAATGCTTAAAAGAACGTGATTATTTAGATCACTCTTTATCGCAGTGCACAACCCCTAAAATACACTGTTCACTTAAAAGATGTCACTGTGGATACCAAGCCACAGCCGGCGTCCGGTCTGACCGTATCCCTTGGCGGTCTCGCAGTGTGAATCCGTTATGTTATCGAGCCTGGCGTACAGCTCCATATGCTCAGTTATAGCATAACGCACCCTCAGATCGGCAACCGTATAGGCCTTCAGCGGCACCATGTTAGCGCCATCATCGAAGCTTTCCCCTGACAGGCGAATTCCCGCGCCAAGATGAATTTTTTGCGACGCAACATATTCGACATTGAAATTGGCCAGGGTGTCGGGTCGGCGCGGCAGCCGCTTGCCGGTCAGGCCGGCAGAGTTGTTGCGCGTTGAAAGGTTGCTATAGTTACCACTCAGGGTTAAGGCGGCGCCGATCTGCTGGCGCCATTCGAGCTCGACGCCCGAGGCTTTCGCACGCGCGATATTGGCGTAGGTAAAGCTCGACATGTCGAAATCGATCAGGTCGCGCACGGTGCGCGTAAACAGGTTAAGCGATACCCGGCCCGAGGCGTAGGTGTAGTCGGCGCCGCCGTCGATATTGAGCCCCTTTTCCGGTTTCAGCGTCGCCGTGCCGAAATCGCCGTAGAGCTGATAGAGGCTGGGCACCTTGACGCCCTGGCCGGCGCTGGCGTGCAGACGCCAGCCGCCCGACAGCGGCGCCGAAATCGACGCCTGGACGATATCGAGACCGCCGAAGCTCGACGCATCGTCGTGGCGCGCCGATACGGTGATGTCGGCGGAGCCTATGGCCTGCGCCACCTGACCGTAGAGGCTGCCGGTCGTCATGTTCTGCGCGCTGAGCGGCGAATAGATCGAGGCCGTGCGCATATCGTCGCGCTCCCACTTGGCGCCCACAAGCACGCGCGTCGCGTCCGAGATGCGGTAGAGCAGGTGGTAGTCGGCCGCCAGGAGCCGGCCGCGCCCGGCGAAGGTCGAAGCGCCGGTATCGTCATAGAGGTCGCGGCTGGTTTCGGTCAGGTTGACCGACAGATTTTGCGTGCCGTGCCCGAAGCTGTTGGCGACGCCGAGCGCGCCGAGCGTCGTATCGCTCTTGCTGAATTCGCCGTCGTCGGCAAAGACGTAAAGCGGCGGCGGGAAACCGTCCGTGTCGCTGCGGCTATGCGTCTTCGCGGCCAGCATTGTCAGCGTAGTGTGGTCGTCTAACCTATAGGCCGCCTTACCGCTCAGCTGCGTCTGGGTAAACCCGTCGCGCTCGGTCCCCTGGTCGTAGGCCGAAACGCCGCGATCGTTGATGCCTGAGGCGAACAGGCGCCAGTTCAGCCCGCCCGACTTGCCGCCGACGCCGGCCCGCGCCGAGCCGTAGGCGTCGAAGCCTTCGACCGACAGATCGCCTTCGAGCGGCGCTTTCGCCTGGCGCGTCGTGATGCTGACGACACCACCGAGCGCGCCCGAGCCCCACAGGGTCGACAGCGGACCGCGCAGGACTTCGATACGCGCCGCATCGCCGACCGACAGAAGGCCGACGTCAACGCCACCACCGACCTGCGACGGGTCGTTGAGCGCGATGCCGTCGATCATATAGAGCGTATGGTCTGCGCCGGCGCCGCGGATACTGGCCGCGCCCGACGCGCCCGGGCCGCCGTTGCTAACCAGGCTAAGGCTGGTGGTGCGCGCCAGAAGGCCGGCAATATCGAGCGACTGATAGTTTTTGATGTCGGTTTCGGTGATGACGTCGACCGCCTGGCCGATGCGCGAAACGGGCAGGGGCTCACGCGTCACGGTGACGATAACGGCGTCCTGGGCGTGGGCAAGCGTGGGCAATGCGGCCAGGGCCGCGGACAGGAGGAGAAATTTTTTCGACATGGACGTCGGCTTTCGTTCAGAAACGAGAACCGCAAGGCCGCGACGATGCGCGGGCCTTCGGCTCACAAACACATCGTCTCTAAAGGGAGGCTTCCCCATTCGTCCGGCACACCTCGACCGGGCAAAGGACGACAGCCAAGGCAGGTCTCCTGACTTGCGTCTCAAGCGTTCCATCGTCGTCTTCCCCGAGGTTTCGGGTGACGGTTGACGATAAAACTCGACGCTTACAGTTGCGAGGACAGCCCGGGATTTACACCCGGTTCCCTATTCTCTTCCCATGCGGGAAGCACCGTTGGCACGGGCGGGGCTTACGCACGCCCGAAGCATGCGTCAAGCCGGGAATACGGGTTACCGATGCCCTGTGACGTATCCGTCACGCCTCTTCCGGCGCCAGCGCGCTGATGCTGAGGGCGTGTATGGGCCCCTTCAGTTCCTCGGCCAGGACCGCGTTGACCTGACGTTGGCGGGCCACACGTGACTGGCCTTTGAAGGCGTCGGACACGATAACCACGGAAAAATGGCTCTCACCCCCTTCACGCGCGCCCGAATGCCCACTATGTTTGGCGCTGTCGTCCTGGACATCCAGGCGTAAAGGGGCGAAGGCCTGGTTTAGCTTCGATCGGATACGATCAGCGACACTTCCCATGATCAGGCCTCATAATGTCCGCAATCAAGCGTTATTAAGCTTTAAAGGTGATATTTCATCATATGAGCGATGAATTTAAGTACAAGCCCCGTTTCATGGACATGCGCGTCCGCCCGCCGAAGGAAGGCGAGGAGCACACGCGCCGGCCCGAGGACGACGTGTTGCAGCTCAAGCCGGGCCAGAAACCGTGCGAGTGGCCCGAATGCCACAAGGCGGCGACGGCGCGTGCGCCGAAGTCGCGCGAGATGATGAACCAGTATTATGACTTCTGTACGCTGCACGCGGCGGAGTACAACAAGAACTGGAACTTCTTCTCGGGCATGTCGGAAGGTGAAGCCAAGAGTCATCGCGAAGCGATCATTACCGGTGGTCGTCCAACCTGGGCGTTCCGGGCGTCGCGCCTGTCGCGCGAAGCCGCCAACATCGCCGCCAAGGGCACAACATCCAAGGGCTTCTACGATCCGCACAGCGTTTTTGGCGCCGGTGCCACGCCGCCGCGCGAAGCGCCGCGTCAGTCCGAAAAGCTGTACGGCAAGATCGAACGCCAGGCCTTTGCCGACCTCGACCTGGAAGCCGGCGCGACCTGGGACCAGATCCGCGTGCGCTATACCGAACTGTTGAAGCGCTGCCATCCGGATAATAACGGCGGCGACCGCTCGGCCGAGGACAAGCTGCAGCGCGTGATCAAGGCCTACAAGGTCCTCAAAAAGATGCAAACCAGCTGAAAATCGCGGTCTTTGGCCGATGAGTGCGTCAGCGTCGCTTGCAGGTATTTAGGTATACCTGCTGCGCTAGCTTCCTGCTCCTCGACTCAAATCTCGCAATTTTGAGACCGAGCGCGAGGGTCTTGCCATCTCCTGACACAATGGGCGCCTAGACCTCCCATAGAAGGAGCTATCCCATGTCTGAAATCCATACCGGCGGGTGTCAGTGCGGCGCTGTCCGCTTTCACGTCGAAGGGCCGCTCGGGCGCGCCTCGATCTGTCATTGCCGCATGTGTCAGAAAGCATTCGGCAATGTCATCGCGCCGCTGGTGTCGGTGCGTCAGGCCGTACTAACATGGACGAAGGCCGAGCCGGCGCGCTTCCAGAGCTCGAACATCGTCAGGCGCGGCTTCTGTCCGGCTTGCGGCACGCCCCTGACCTATGAAGCGCCGGACGGCGTGGCCGTGGCCATAGGGGCGTTTGACCATCCCGCAACCATCGTTCCCGACATCCAGTACGGTATCGAAGGCCGGGTGCCGTGGCTTGACCATATCAACGACTGGCCGGTGCGCACGACGATGGAAGACCTGGACTCCGCACCGTTTCTTGACGGCATGGTCAGCTATCAGCATCCCGATGCGCCTTGAGCCGTACCAAAAAAATTCATATTAAGGGTTGTCTCAGGGCCTTGAAACGCCTAGCTGATCCCTGTCCGTTCCGCCCGCTGAAAGTGAAAGAAAGTCATGTCCGCCGAACTTGAATACGCTGATCCGCTGCTGAACCTGAGGCCCGATAAAAAGGTCAGCATTCGCGAGGTATTCGGCGTCGATTCCGACATGATGGTGCCGGCTTTCAGCCACCGTGACAGCCATGTGCCGGACATCGACACTGCCTATCGTTTCGACCCGCAGACGACCCTGGCCATCTGCGCCGGCTTCGCCTTCGACCGCCGCGTCATGGTCCAGGGCTTTCACGGCACCGGCAAGTCGACCCACATCGAACAGATCGCGGCGCACCTCAACTGGCCGCTGGTCCGCGTCAACCTCGACAGCCACGTCTCGCGGATCGACCTGATCGGCAAGGACGCTATCGTGCTGAAAGAGGGCCAGCAGGTCACCGAATTCCGCGAAGGCATCCTGCCGTGGGCGCTGCAGCGTCCGGTGGCGCTGGTCTTCGACGAATACGACGCCGGCCGTCCGGACGTCATGTTCGTCATCCAGCGTGTACTGGAAGCGCAGGGCCGCCTGACCCTGCTCGATCAGAACAAGGTCATCAAGCCACACCCCTTCTTCCGCCTGTTCTCGACGACCAACACTATCGGTCTCGGCGACACGACCGGCCTCTATCACGGCACCCAGCAGATCAACCAGGGCCAGATGGACCGCTGGTCTTTGGTCACCACGCTCAACTATCTCAGCCACGAGGCCGAGGTCGGGATCGTGCTGGCCAAGGTGCCGGAATTCGATACGCCGGAACGCCGGGCCATCGTCGACGCCATGGTACGCGTCGCCGACTATTCGCGCTCGGCCTTTGCCAATGGCGATATCTCGACCGTCATGAGCCCGCGGACCGTCATCACTTGGGCGCAGAACACCCTCATCTTCAACGACGATCCGGAACTGGCCTTCCGCCTGAGCTTCCTCAACAAGAGCGACGAGCTGGAGCGCCATACCCTGGCCGAGTTCTACCAGCGCGCCTTCGGCAAGGACGTCCAGGAATCGGCGCTCAAGGTCCGCGTGATCTAATTTTCGGACTTCGCGGTGGAGGGTTCTTTCCACTAACTCCGCATCCTCATTTCACCCCCGTACCCGCCGCCATGCCGCCCAAAACGACCATCCTGTCCGAACCGTTCCGCAAGGCGCTTATGCATTCGACGCGCGCCCTTGCCGAGTCGCCGGAGCTCGAGATCGTCTTCGGCGCCGACGGCCCGCGCCGCGACGGCAATAAGCTGATCCTGCCGCACCCGCCGCGCGACCTGGCGCCCCGCCAGGCGCAGATGGCGCGGGGTGTCGCCGACCGCGCTGCCCTGCGCATCGCTCACCACGACGACAGCATCCACGCCCGCGGCCGGCCGCGCGACGACGCCAGCGCCGATGCCTTCGACGCGCTCGAGGAAGCCCGGCTGGAGGCCGTCGGCGCCCGGGCGCTCGCCGGCGTGCGGCAGAACCTGAACGCTGCCCTGCTGGCCGACCTGGAACGCAAGGGCACTGGCCGCAAGGAAGAGAAGGCCGAGCTCAACTTCGCCGATATGCTGGGCCAGATCGCCCGCGCCAGTCTGACGGGCGATCCCGTGCCGGGGCTGATCGAGCGCGTCGTCGGTATGTTCCGCGGCGATATCGAGGGCAAGGCCGGACAACGCATCGCCGAGCTCCTGCCGCTGATCAACGACCAGAAGCGCTTCGCCGACGCGGCGCGCCGTGTCCTGACCGACTTGGAACTGGTCGACGACAGCCTTGACGCCGAGCAGGAAAAGCAGGATCGCGGCGAAGACGAACAGTCCGAAGGCCAAGTCGATGCCGAGCCCGACGACAAGGACGACAGCGAGACCGAGGATGAAGCCAAGCCAGATGCGCCGGACGACCGCGCCCACGGCCAGGACCAGGCCGAGGAAGGCGAAGACGACTACACCCAGATGCAGGGCGACCCGCAGATGGCATCGGAATCGTCGACCGACGAGATCCCGGACGGCGAGGCGGGCGAGGCTCAGTTCCGCGACGAACAGGCGCCGGAAGGCAGGGCGAAACCCGATTACGAGGTCTATACCCGTCAGTTCGATGAGGTGGTGACGGCCGAAGAGCTGTGCGATCCGCAGGAGCTGGAGCGGCTGCGGGGTTTCCTCAACGCGCAACTGGCCAATATGGCCAATGTCGTGTCGCGCCTGGCCAACCGGCTGCAACGCAAGCTGATGGCGCAGCAGAACCGGTCGTGGAGTTTCGACCTCGAAGAAGGCGTGCTCGACGCCGCCAAACTGACGCGCGTCATCGTCGATCCTTCGGCGCCCTTGTCGTTCAAGCAGGAGAAGGATACCGAGTTCCGCGACACTGTAGTGACGCTGCTGCTCGACAATTCCGGCTCGATGCGCGGCCGGCCGATCATGGTCGCCGCCATGTGCGCCGACATCCTGGCGCGGACGCTGGAGCGCGTCGGCGTCAAGACCGAGATACTGGGCTTTACCACCAAGGCGTGGAAGGGCGGGCAATCGCGTGAGGCCTGGGTCCGGGCGGGCAAGCCGGCCAATCCGGGGCGATTGAACGACCTGCGCCACATCATCTACAAGGCCGCCGACAATCCGTGGCGCCGGGCGCACAAGAATCTCGGCCTGATGATGCGCGAAGGCCTGCTCAAGGAAAACATCGACGGCGAGGCCCTGCAGTGGGCCTATTCGCGCATCGTCGGGCGGCCTGAGCAGCGCAAGATCCTGATGGTCATTTCAGACGGCGCGCCGGTCGACGATTCGACCCTGAGCGTGAATTCCGGGCATTATCTTGAAAACCACCTGCGCAAGGTCATCGCCGATATCGAAAGCGCCCCACGCGTCGAGCTGGTGGCCATCGGCATCGGCCACGACGTCACACGCTATTACCGCCGGGCGCTGACCCTGATCGACGTCGAGCATCTGGCCGGCGGGTTGATGGATAAGCTGACCGAGTTGTTCTCGGAACCTTGATGGCGGTGTTATGGATGACAATGGTAGAGGTCTGCCGGATGCGGTGGTGGGGGCGACAGTTGTTACTGGCTGTGGCGTTTGCTTTTGTGACACCGATAGCGACTGCCCACGCCGAACCCATCCCCTATACCCAATCCGCCACGGTCAGTTTCCGTACTCTGCCGGCGATCACTGACCCGAAGCCGCTCAACCCGAAAGTCCACTACGCCGGCGGTTACGAACTGACGGCGCACGGCACCGACCTGTTGATGGGCCTGTCCGACCTGCAGATCACGCCGGACGGCGACGCGCTGAAGGTCGAGGCCAATTCCGACTGGGGCTGGATCGTGAAATTCACGCTTAGGCCCGACGGCAAGGGCGGCTTGGCCGACAGCTCGCTGGAGATCGACCAGCTACGCGGCAAGGACGGCCTGCCGTTCGCCAACAAGTCGTTCGGTGACGCCGAGGATCTGGCTTACGATCCTGTCACGCACGACCGTTTCGTCTCGTTCGAAGGCCAGCAGCGCATCGTCCGCTATTCCGAACCCCAAACTTTCAAGGACCAGGGCGAGGTCTTGCCGCTCACCGGCCTGCCGCTGTTTCCGGCCAATGAGGGCATGGAGGGGCTGACCTATATCCGTGAAGCGACGGGCGACGCCCTGCTGGTTGGCGCCGAATCGGGCGGCTTCTGGCGTTGTCCCGTAAAGACCTGGGCCTGCACCGAGGTCCAGGGGCCGCCCGTGCCGGGCTTCCTGTACAAGCTGACCTCGCTGGCCGTGCTCGATTACGGCGATCCCAGGCGCGACCACGATATATTGACGCTCTACCGCTATTTCGATCCTTTCACCGGACCGCGCAATGTGCTGCGTCTGACGCGGCTACAGGGCGATCAGCTGGTCACGATCGAGGACCTGGCGAAGATTGCGCCGCCTTTGCCCTACGACAATTATGAAGGCGTGGCGGCCGTACGCACCGCGAACGGCTACCGCATCTATCTCGTCTGCGACGGCCTGCACGACGGCGATAGGCCGAAGATCCTGATCTACGACTGGCAGCCGTAACCGACATGCTCCCCGTCCTGGCACCCGCCGTTGCCACGGCCCTGATCCTGATGGCGGTGCTGGCGTGGCAGCAGCGCGGCCTCCCGGGGCACCGGCATCTGTCGGCGAGCCTGATGGGCGGCGCAGCCTTTTTCCTGTTCAAGGCCTGGCCGCAGACTATGGCTTTTTTGCTGCCGGTGGTGCTGGCGGCGCCGTTGCTCGTCAATCGCGCCAACCGTGCGGTGTTCGAAGCGCGGCAACGTCTCCCAGCCGTTGACGTTGTTATCTTCGGGCTGCTGATGGTCAGTGCTTTAATGGGCTTCACGGGGCCGCGATGGCCGGGGACGTCGGCCGTCTATATGGGCCTCAGCCTGCTGCTATTTTTGGATATGCCGGTGGTGGCGTGGCGCAGCCTGCCCGACGACCTGATGGCCGCCCGGCGCAATGCCCGGCTGTGGGTGCTGGGGCTTGGCGCTATCCTTGGTGCTGTCGTCGCTATCGGTGCGGCAGTGGGCCAAGGTGAGGTGGCCACGGCCTTCGGCGCGCTTGCGACGCTGGGACTGTGCCTGGCGGCTGCGGTTTTCGGCAAGCAGATCGTCACGACCCTGGCGCCGGTGACGACGCCGGCCGCGCTCGATGTCCGCGAAGCGCTTGTCCTGCGCCGTCTGCGCGGCCTGATGGAGGATGGCGCCTATACGGACGCCGGCCTGACCCTGTCACGGCTTGCACAGCGTCTCGATGTGCCTGAGCATCGTTTGCGCCGGGTGATCCACATCGGTGAAGGCCAGCGCAATTTCAGCGTCTATATCAACGGGTGGCGCATCAACGCCGTCAAGGCGCGGATGGCCGAAGTGCCAAACGCCACGATACTGGAACTGGCGCTGGAGGCCGGCTACGCTTCGCTGTCCGTGTTCAACCGCGCCTTCAAGGAGGCCGAAGGCGTGACGCCGTCGGCATATCGCCAGGCGCGTCTTCCTGCCCGCACTGCCAGAACGACGGCCAGGACGCCCAAGACGCCGGAAGCCGCCAGCGAAACGTAGACGGTCGCGCCTTTCAGCACCGTGCCGGCGGCGACCGAGGCCAGGGCGCCGATAAGGCTGGTCATCCGGAACGCGTGTTCGGCCGGATTGAGCACCTGGCGCCAGCCGATCGGGAAGCCTGCGCGGACGACGTCCCAGCCGCCATAGACCAACAGTCCGCCGATTGTGCCGTAAACAAGCCCCGGCGACCAGTTGAAGGCCGTGCTGTGCCGGTAGAGCCACAGGCCGAGGACGCCCAGCGCCACCACGGCAATGGCGGGACCAAGATCGATGAACCGCCGTCCGGCCTGGCGCAGCCGCAACGCCCGCACGCCCGCCCACATTTGATAGGCGCTAAGGACGCTGACGCCCATCAGGTCGAAACGGCCGCGCCACACGAAGGCGCCGACAATCGCCGCCGCGACGGCGACCCCCACGATGGCCAGGGTGACGCGGCCGAGCGCGCGGTGGCGCCTGTCGCCTTTGCGCAGGGCCAGCATCACGAGGCCGAGCAACAAGGCCAGGCTGCCGGCAGCGACGTGGACGAGGATGTTGATATGATGAAGCGCGTCGCTTGACGGCATGGGGACCTCCTGTGTCGAGGTTCCTTGATGCCGCAGGTGGCCACGGGCATCCGGAGGATTTCAGAAATCCGTCAGGCCGCGGGCAACAAAAAACCCGGCCGCGGGGCCGGGTTTTTCATGTGTTCGGAAAGAGACCGGACTTAAGCCGCGGCTTGCGCCAGCTTATCCTTGATCTGCTTCTTCAGGCGACGGGCGCGCAAGGACAGGTCAGCGTCGTCGGCCTTGATCAGGAAGGCGTCGAGACCGCCGCGGAAGTCGAGCGTGCGCAGGGCAGCGTTCGAAATCTTCAGGCGATAGGACTGGCCGAGCGCGTCCGAAGCGAGCGCGGTTTGACGAAGGGACGGCAGGAAGCGGCGCTTCGTCTTGACATTGGAGTGGCTCACGGAATGGCCGACCATCGGACCGACACCGGTGAGTTCGCAGCGACGCGACATGGGATCCACCTTGATTATAGAATGACTGAGGACGCCCGCGGCGGACCGGGGCTGTCGAAGAGGCGCTTCCATAACCAAAGCTTGGGGTGTGGTCAAGCGGAAACGACGATCATCTGAGCCAAAACCGCCTTGCGGCGTTTCCGGCTTCGCATCATAGTCCGGCAAACGGCGAGGAGAAATCCATGATGGCAAAATTGATCCTGTCGGCTGTCGCTGGTCTTTTGTTTCTGGCGGCCGGCACACGGGCCGAAACAGGTGGCGGCACCGCGAGCGTGCACAGGCTGCCGGACGGCCGCACCGTGGTCAGCCTCAACGGCAAGACGAAGACCTGCGAACCCGGGCAAATACCGATCGCAGCCGGTGGCCGCGCGACGATTACCACGGTCAAGGGTACAAAGGTCTATCCCAACGGCCTTATCGCCTGCCTTGACCCGAAGGACTTTGGCGGCGCGGCCATGGTCAGCGTCAACGGCGGCGAAGTCGTTGTGAAACCCGCTCCGCCGTCTGCAACGCCTTAACCCGGGACCAACCGCCTGTGGACATCGGAGGCCGCAGCACCGGTCTGTTCGGCGGCATGCGCCTCAACGATGTCGCGCCAGTGGACCGTTACGACGCCTGCCTCCGCCGCAGATGGCGGAAAAGAACGACCAGGCCGCCGAACAACGCGCCGGCAACCGCGCCTGCCAAAAGGATTGCGCCAAGGGTCGCGAAGCCAATCGCGGCAAAGCTACCGCCCGACTGGCCGGCAATGGTCAGCGCATAGATCAGGACCGTCGCCGGAATCAGAAAGGTCAGGGCTGTCAGCCCGATCCGCAGCCATCCTTTCGCCCACACGAGGGCAAGGAAGACGATCGCTGCGGGCGGCAAGGCCAATACCAGCAGCGTTGTCGCGAAGTCGTTCATGCGGCGGTATCCCTCGTTAGAGCGCCGATCTGATAGAATCAGATCGGCGCTCTAAGTTTTTGTTTTAACGCGCATCTTTTCCGAAAACCGCTTCACACTTTTCGGGATGCGCTCTAATGTCCTGACCCGCCATCGTATCGTGCGGGATTAAACTGGTTATCCGAACTATAGATCAGAACGCCGTCGATATCGCGTAATTTTCTGAGCCTTGCCGTTGATGCCGCAGTGCCTGCGGTCTCAAAGCGTCCGATACATTACCAGCAGATCGACAAAGCCCTGAACGGGGTGATCGAACGCGCCCGGCAGCCGGCCGGCGACGGAAAAGCCCATGCGTTCCCACAAGGCGATGGCGCGGCTGTTGGTCGAAACCACCGCATTGAATTGCATGGCGCGAAAGCCCTGGCCGCGCGCCATGTCCAGCGAATGCAGGCACATGGCGGTGGCGACGCCCCGACCGGCGGCCTCAAGCGCGGTCATGTACCCGCAATTGGCGACATGGGCGCCGCGCCCCATGCGGTTGGGTGTCATGAAGTAGTGCCCCACGACCTGTCCGCCGTCTTCGGCGACGAAGACCTGATGCGGCGGGGCAAACCAGTAGTCGAGCGCATCTTCACGACCCCAGTCGTCGGGCAGGCTATAGGTCTCGCCGGCCCGCAGCACGGGCTCGATGATGGCCCAGATGGCGTCGCGGTCGGCGTCGGTGGCGGTCCGGATAAGCATGCGGCGTGGTAGCGCCGGTTGTCAGATGGCGCAAGGGAAAGCAGCTGCAACGTCAGCGCGCCCGGTGCCTGAGCATCCGCTGCTATCCGAAAGCGCCCTTATAACTCAGACAGTTAAATTGACTCCGCGGTCGTCCGTGATAACGCTACCGGCAATAACCGCATTTTGCATCATGTCGATGGAATTCTGATCAGTTGGTGAGCCGTGGGTCCGCTAGCCAGTCTTCGCAGCGAAGACCTTCGACGCGGGAAAATTCCCCAAGGTCGCCTGTAATTATGGTCAGGCCTTTGCTGCGCGCGTGCCCGGCAATCAAGACGTCATAGCCGCCGATTGGCCGTCCCTTTTGCTCCAGGTCCGCGCGGATATCGGCAGCGTGGGCCGCAGCGTCGTCGTCAAACGGCAGGACGGCTAAGCGGGCCGCGAACTGTTCGACCCGGCCCCGATTGATAATCGGGCGATCGGATTTCGCGGCGCCGTGGAGAAGTTCGCTCAGCACGATAGTCGAGATGCACAGACCATCGGCTTCGGCATTGAAACGCGCCCTGACGCTTTGCGGACGGTCCCTGAGCACCCGGATACAGAGATTGGTATCGAGCATATAGCGGAGCATCAAAAGGGCTCGCGATCCTGCGCCTTTGGTTGCTGCCGTTCCCCGAGGTCAACGCCTGGCATATCAAAGAAGTCGTCCCAACTGCGATCCGAAGGGACGATAATTCTCCGTCCTCCGTCCTTGAGGATCATGACTTCCCGAACGCCGTCCGGGAAGGCGACGTCCTTGGGCAGGCGCACGGCCTGCGAACGGTTGGATTGAAACAGGGTCGTCTTTGTCATGGCGCATCTCCACCCGGTAAGGATAGCAAGAAGGTGGGATATGTCAACGGGATATACGTTAAGCCCTTCAGCAAAGCCGGAAGCGTCTGGCAACCGCCGAAAGCGCGAGGCGAGGATGTGCCTCTGCGCCGGTCGACCGGCTCTTGGCTGGAGCCATATGGCCTTTTGATATCCGGGACTGCCTTAAGGCAATCGTATCCTTACCGCCGCCGTCGCTATCCTGAAGCCGATATTTTGCGGCAAACTGCACTGTCCAGTCGTTGTCCGTAGTGGTTCCAGCTTTGACGGCGTGACAATGACTTCCAGACCCTATACCGCGCACCCCAACGATACCGCCCTTTCACAACCGGGTGCAATTCGGGCCGCCTTACGGGCAGTTTTTGTGCCATCGGCGGCGGCAGCAGATATAGACGGGCCGCATTATCCGACCCGTGCCGAACGGACGGCAGACCTGGTCATCCATATCGCCGGACTGGCCTTTGCGGTCATTGGCGGAGGCGGAGCGGTCGTACTCGCCGTCAGTCACGGCGTGCTGGGCCTCAGCGCCGCCATTGCCGTTTATGCGCTCGGCCTGTTTGCCATGCTGGCCTTTTCGACGGCATACAATTTCGCCCACCCGCGCTGGCAGCCCTTTTTGTTCCGCCTCGACCACGCCGGCATCTTCCTGATGATCGCCGCGTCATACACACCTTTTACCACCCAGTTGCTCCAGGGGGCGTGGAGTTGGGGCATGACCGCGGCCGTGTGGGGGCTGGCCTGCGCCGGTGTCGTCATCAAGCTCGTCCTGCCGCGCCTCGGCGAACGGGTGTCGATGCTGTTCTACCTGGGCATGGGCTGGCTGGTCGTGCTGGCCATAAAGCCGTTTTTGGAACGGGTTCCGCCGCCGGCGCTGATCCTGCTTGCCGTAGGCGGCATCGTCTATTCCGCCGGCGCCGTGCTGTTCGTGCTGAAGCGTTGCAAATTCCGCCGCGCCATCTGGCACGGCCACGTCCTCGCGGGCGCCGTCACCCATTATGCCGCGGTCATGGTCGGGGTCGTATTTGCCGTAGGCTAAGTTAACCGTCAGGCGGCAAAGGCAGCGAAGTCGCGGTGAAACACGCTCCGCCGCCTGCAACGCCTTAACCTGGTAAAAACCGCCCATGGCGCGCCGCCCGGCCCGAAAAGGCGGCCGGCATATGGGGCTCTGGCCGGACGACCAACTGGTAGTCGTCGCGCCACAGGATTTCACCGGGTTGCCTCAACTTGATCGCCGCGACCGGCACGCCGCCTTCGCGGATCAGCCAGGCACAGTAACGCGCCCGCTCGATGCACTCTCGCGCATCGGGGCGGAACCAGCATACGCCGCGCACCGGGCTGCGCCGCTTGAAATAGCGGGCGACTCGGCCGGGAATCGGCAGGTTGGGATTGAACCAGTCGAACTGGGTATCGAGTTCAGCGTGAATCCAGTCGGGACAATTGGTCCGCGACAGAAACCACGACGCACGAAAAAGACCGGTCTCCGCGCCCGTCGCAGGGTCGCGGAGCGGTGTGACGAACCGCACATACATGATGAGCTTCGCGCGCAGGGTCTGCGCGCGCCTATGACCTTGATTTTCGGGAAAGGGTAAGCGTCCCTGCGGACGCTGTTACGTGTCCGAAGGGAGACGGGGCGGGGCGCCGTTCACGATGAACTTCATCGGGAGTCTCCATAAGATCATGGCCTCTGGGGCCGGGGAATAGCGCCATAGCGGGGTTATGTGAGGCGCGCAAGATTGTTTTTATTGAAACGGGTTTGTCATGAGCGAGGTGAGGCGGGAATGCAACGCTGGGGACAGCTAATCAAATGCGTAATTTACGCCATGTCGCCGTAATCGAGATTTACCATCCAGCGTGGTATCGTTGCGTTCAGGGGCAGTGGTACATCTTCCTGCACAATACTGTCCTGTCGATCGGCTATGAGACGGGCGCGATCGGCTGCCGCGCGGCCGTTGTCGAATACCTTAAATACAATGGGACGGCACGCTAGAGCCGGTCGTCCTGACCGAAGGCGGCGTGTTGGCTCAGGCCCCTGTTCGTTAAGCGCTGCGGACGGTCTCACCGAGCCAGCGACATTTCTGCATTTCGCATCATGTCACCGGAATTTGCTAAGGGGTGCACTCCAGTTGCGTGTCCCCGGAATTCCCGTCCCGGACCCAACTTTAACGCCAAGGCGAAAACATAGAGGTATCGTATACCCATACTTCCGGTGGGGTGTTATTCCGGTTTAAGCGTGTCTCATTCCATCGTGTCGTCCAATTGCGAATGGACTCACTGTCGGCGCCATTTAACCCTTTGTAAGCGCCGATATAGACAGCTTTTATTTTGGCCTCGCCGATTATATTGAGCAGGTGGGCATCGCGGTCGCTCAAACTGTGCCCATAAGTAAAAAGAACAGCATTTGCATCTTGAAATCCTTTTCGGAAATGCTCGCCCATTTTTCGGAGGTATTTACTTCGTTGGATTCGTGCGGCTTTAGCTTCGCTGGTGCCTTCCGCCACGATTACCGGGAAACGCTCTTCTTCCAGCCGCTTCCGTGTTTGTTTTATGATGCTACGCTCGCCATCGTAACGAAGCATAATTTGGCCTACGCTCGTGTCATATAAATGTAACGCGCCGTGCAAATAAACAAGGCTTGGATTTTTCTTCGAGTTCCAAGTGCCATAAGGTTGACCTTCGTGGTTGTCGTAGCACCACAACTTCCGTTCGGAGCGGACGACGACCCAATACAGCAGCAAGTCGTAGTTAGTGGTATAAACTCTGCCGCGCAACATAAGTGGACGCTTAAGGCCTACGAAGTACTCTAGGAAGGCGGCGCATTTATCAATTTCGTCTCGTGATATCGCCCCGGAATTATGGGGATGGACGCTCGATAACGCGCTAAGAAACGCCTCGCGGACCTCTTTTTCATACAACTCATATTGTCCATTCTGTGTCTGGCTACCTAGCTGACGAATCTCCTCTAGAAC
>FSUR01000451.1_pt1 | contig 23390 bp, 20 predicted proteins | sample 1637491 | NCBI WGS metagenome assembly FSUR01 (sample SAMEA3914816, study PRJEB12502) | metagenome | biome: forest; material: soil | place: USA | collected 2011-09-16 | depth 0.3 m
CCGCCCCCCGCACCCCCGCCATATCTCAGTGCTCAGCCTCGACCCGCGTGGCGGTGCCTGGTGGGCAAGGCTGCTGGCCGAACCGCGCGTCCGCATCATCGCTGCCCTGCCCGAACTGTCGAGCGGGCGCCCGCACGCCCTGGCCCTGGCTTCGATCTCCGCCGAGCCGACAGGGGACGACCTGACCTTCTGGGTGTCGGATTCGCCCGACCGCGAGGACAAGCTGGTCGACACGCTCAGCCACCGCGGCTTTGCCGCCGAATGGCTGTGCTCGGCGCAGGGGCTCAAGCTGTTCATCCTGTCCGGCTTCGTCCAGGAGCACGACGAACGGCTGAAGAGCGCGCTCGGTTCCTTAAGCGGCGTCATCGGCGCCGCCCCGCGCATATAGACCACCGCCGGCACGCTCCGGCAGACAGGGCTTGCGATTTTATCGTGCCTTTTGTTTAAGGGCAGGATATGACGGACAGAATAGTTTCATAAGATACGGCCCGCAGCATGACGAACCTTCTCGACAAGCCTTCTCCGCAAAGCCCTGCGCCAAAGTCAGGCATTCTCGATATCGCGCCCTATGTCGGCGGCAAGTCGAAGATCGATGGCGTCGCCGAGCCGATCAAGCTGTCGTCCAATGAAAATGCCCTCGGTGCCAGCGCCCATGCCGTCGAGGCTTTCGTCGATGCGCAAGCCAAGCTGTTCCGCTATCCCGACGGCCTCGCCAATCCGTTGCGCGCCGCCGTCGCCGAATATCATGGCATCGAGCCCGAACGCCTCGTTTTCGGCAACGGTTCGGACGAGGTCTTCTCGCTGCTCAACCAGGTCTATCTCGAGGCCGGCGACAATATCGTCACCGGCGAGCACGGCTTCCTGGCCTACCGCATCTCGGCCCTGGCCTGCCAGGCCGAGGTCAGACTGGCGCCCGAGCCCGAACAGAGGATCGAGATTGAGGGCCTGCTCACCCTGGTCGACGACCGCACCAAGCTGGTCTACCTGTCGAACCCCGCCAATCCGACCGGCACGTGGAATACGCCCGAAGAAATCGCCGGCCTGCGCGCCCGCCTCGATCCGCGCATTATCCTGGTCGTCGACGAGGCCTATGCCGAATTCGTCGACGAACCGACCTGGGCGAGCGCTTTTGAGACGGCACGCCACAGCGAAAACATTATCGTCACCCGGACCTTCTCAAAGATCCACGGCCTGGCCGGCCTGCGCATCGGCTTCGGCTATTGCCCCAAGGCGGTGATCGAGGCTATCGAACGCATCCGGCTGCCGTTCAATATCAATTTGCCGGCGCAATATGCCGGCATCGCCGCCCTGTCCGACCGCTTCCATATCGAAGCGTCGCGCCAGCAGGTCCTGAACTGGCACCCGCGCTTCCTGCAGGAGGTCCGCGCCCTTGGCTATTTCATCCGCAAATCGGCCGGCAACTTCGTCCTGATCCATTTCAAGGATACGGCTGAGGCCGAGGCCGCCAACGCCTATCTGATGTCGCAGGGCCTGATCGTCCGTCATGTCGCCAATTACGGCCTGCCGCAAGCCTTGCGCGTCACCATCGGCAAGGACGACGAAAACCGCGCCTTCCTCGACGCACTAAAGCGGTTTGCCAGCCGGGCATTTCCCGATCAAGTGGACGCCGGTTGATCGCAGGAAATGCGACCAAGCAAAGACCAGCCGCATAAAACCTGCGCTCAGTGGTCGCATTCGCAATCCGACAGCGTTATGTTAGAGGCTGCGAATTCGGATAGAGTCGTCATGCCAGATCAAAGCGCTTCATCGCCCGCCGCCCGCGTCGCCTTCGGCCAGGGCTTTCTCAAGGACTGCTGGTGGTTCGCTGCCTTGTCGCAGGACCTGAAGGCCGGCGCGCTGCAACGCTATGTCATCCAGGGTGAGCCGATCCTGCTCGGCCGCGACCTCGACGGCCATGCCTATGCTATCCGCGATATCTGCCCGCATCGTGCCGCGCCTTTGTCCGCCGGCCAGATGATCCGCGACCCCAAGGGCGGGGCGTGCGTCGTGCAGTGCCCCTATCACGGCTGGACCTTCGACACGGACGGCACGTGCACGTCGGTGCCATCGCTGACGTCGGACCAGACCATGGACGTGTCCAAGGTCAAGGTGCGCGACTATGCCGTTCGCGAACAGCAGGGCATCGTGTGGATCTACATCACCGCAGATGTCCGCCGCCCGGCCGAACCCGACCACGAGCCGCCAACCTTGCCCGGTGTCGTCGGCGGTAGGCCGATCATTGTCGAGACCGTGGATTTCGACAGCCATATCGACCACGCGGTTGTCGGCCTGATGGACCCGGCGCATGGCCCCTATGTTCACCAGCAATGGTGGTGGCGGTCGGCCAAGAAACAGCTCGAAAAGATGAAGGCCTTCGCGCCGGTCGAGCATGGCTTCGCCATGGTGCGCCACGCCCCGTCGAAGAATTCGCGCGCCTATCGCATATTGGGCGGTGCACCGGCGACCGAAATCACCTTCCGCCTGCCGGGCATCCGGTACGAGCACATAGAGATCGGGACCCAGCAGGTGCTGGGCCTGACGTGCCTGACGCCGATCGATGAGAAAAAGACGCGCATCACGCAGATCTTCTGGTCGGACCACGGCCTGTTCCGCCTGATCTCGCCATTGTTCCGCCACGGCGCAAAAGCCTTCCTCAAGCAGGACGGCGACATGGTCAACCTGCAGAACGAAGGCCTGAAATACGACCCGTCGCTCCTGTGGATCGACGACGCCGACACGCAGGCCAAGTGGTACCAGCAGCTGAAACGCGAATGGATGGCGTCGCGCGCCGAAAAGCGGCCCTTCGTTAATCCGGTCAAGGCAACAACCTTGAAGTGGACGAGCTAAATCGACATCGGTAACGCCAAAAAGCGCCTCCGTCGTGCGACGGAGGCGCTTTTGTTCAGGCGTGAACCTTGATCAGACCGTCTTCAGGCCGGCCACGACAAGGCCGATCTGCATCGACAGAGAATCCGCCAGTTGCGAAACGTCGAACCCGGCGCCTTCTTCCGACGACTGAAATGCACGGCGCAGGTTGGCGAAGCAGAGGTCTTCCAGGATTTCCGCCGCGCAGTCGATGCGGGCGGTATCGGGGATTTCCTTGCGCGCCTTGGCCGCCTTCAGCGTGTCCAGAAGGGTGACGCGAACGAGATCGCTAAGGCGCGAAATCTCGGTCAGGCTCGGCTGGCTGGCGGACCAGCGCATGACGAAGGCCGACAGGATCAGGCGCGCATTGGCCTGGGCCGCGTCGTAGCCGCGCATCAGCTGCTTGTGCAGACGGTCGACCAGTCCAAGGGACTCATCGTAGCCGTCGCGCATCAGACGGATGACACGGGCGTTTTCGTCTTCGACGACGGTCAGGAAGATTTCGTTCTTGTCGGCGAAGTTGGCGAAAAGCGCGCCAGTCGACAGGCCGGCACCGCGCGCGATATCGCGCAGGGTAGCCGCTTCAAAGCCGCGTTCGCGAAACAGGGTCATCGCCGATTCAAGGATCTTCTGGCGATTGCGCTCTTTCGACTGAGCGCGGGCCCCTAGGGGTTGAGGGGCGTCGTCGCGGTTTATCATAAGACTTTTGTCACTCGGATTATACATGGCACTCACACACACAAACGCGTTTCCCTAGGGGAAACATTGGGGCCCGGCCTCAACTCTTTAGACCGGGGGCAACAGCAATTCAATCTGTTGCTGATCATATTTTTGCGACGCGAAAGCGTCGGATTTACGGCATTCAACCGCAATTTGACACGCTTCCCGTCATAGGCGTCCAATGGAGGGCGACCTACCGTATATGTGTCTCGACAAGTCGTGCAAAAAGGGGGAAAATATTATTATGAGTGCTTTCCTTGTCGTTTTGGCGATCCTCGCCATGCTTGCCACCGCCGGCGTCCTGTTCGCCGGCTTCTTCAGCATGGCCAAGGGCGGTGAGTTCCAGGCCAAGTGGTCGAACAAGCTGATGCGCCTGCGCGTCCTCTTTCAGGCCATCTCGATCGCCCTTCTGGTCGCCGTCGCCTGGGCCTTCCAGCACAAGCTGTAACCCGCCTGTGGTCAAGCTCAACAAGATCTACACCCGAACCGGTGATGACGGCACGACCGGACTGGCCGACGGCCCGCGCCGGAAAAAGTGCGACCTCCGCCTGACCGTCATTGGTAGTGTCGACGAAGCCAATGCGACCATCGGCCTGGCGCGGCTGCATGCGGATGACGGCAGCGATGTCCATCTCGCCCGCATACAGAACGACCTGTTCGATCTTGGCGCCGACCTGGCCACGCCCAGCGACGACATCGCCTGGACGCCGATTCGCATCAAGGCAGAGCAGGTGTCTACGCTGGAAGCCATTCTCGACCGTCTCAATGAAGACCTCGAACCCCTGACCTCGTTTATCCTGCCAGCAGGTACGCCCTTAAGCGCCCACCTGCATCTCGCCCGCACCGTCGTGCGTCGCGCGGAACGCGATGCCGTTGCCTTGACGGAGGTCGAGACGATCAATCCGGAGGCGGTGAAATATCTCAACCGCCTCTCGGATCTTTTGTTCGTCATGGCGCGACACGCCAATGATGGCGGCCGCGCCGATGTGCTTTGGATACCCGGAGGGGTGGCTAAAGCTTAGCCCTTCTTGCGGCGCTTGAACTGGGCGCCTTCCGAACGGTTGACAGCATCACCTTCGACCGGACGCTTGTCCATGAAGGCCGGCTTCGGACCCTTGAACCCGCCGCTCTTGAAGCCGTTGCCCTTGAACCCGCCCTTTGCGCCAGGCTTGCCGGCGAAAGGACGCTTGGGGCCGCGAGCATCGTCGTGCGGACGGCGTTCGCCCGAATAGGCAGGACGTTCACCGGCGTGGGCAGGACGGTCGCCGGTACGAGCCGGACGGTCACCGGCATAGGCCGGACGTTCGCCCGTGTGGGCAGGACGGTCGTTACCACGTGCGGGACGATCACCCGAGTAGGCCGGACGGTCGCCATTGTGAGCCGGACGTTCACCCGAGTGGGGAGGACGCTTGCCGCCAAAGGCAGGGCGGTCACCGCGTGGCTTGAACGGCTTTGCCGCGGCCGACGCCGCAGGACGCTCGGCCACCATCGGATCATAACGGTCGGGACGGTCGGCGCGCGGCGCACGATCACCACGCTCGGCGCCACTGCGGGCACCGCTACCTGTGCGATTGCGGCTGCGCTTGTGCACGAATTCCGCGTCGGGATCGCTGTGACGGCCGCCACGGGTGCTGTCACCGCGCTTCTTTGGCGCCTTGTCGTGTTCGGGCAGGCGATCCGGCGTCGTCGGCTTTTCCGTCTGGCCGGACGCTAGAATGGCTTCGTCGAGCAGCTTCAGCGCCTGGTCCTTGCGGCGGTCGAATGCCGGGATGCGCTGACGCGTGACGCGTTCGATGTCCTTCAACAGCTTACGTTCATCATCGGCGCACAGGGTGATCGAAATGCCCGTCTTGCCGGCACGGGCGGTACGGCCGATGCGGTGGACATAGGCCTCGGGCACATTCGGCAGTTCGAAATTGAGGACGTGGCTGACATTGTCGACGTCGATGCCGCGCGCCGCGATGTCGGTGGCAACGAGTGCCCGCAGCTTGCCGGCACGGAACGCCTGGAGTGCGCGTTCACGCTGGCTCTGGTTCTTGTCACCGTGGATGGCGGCGGATTCGATGCCACCAGCCTGGAGATAGGCGGCGACACGGTCGGCCGAGCGCTTGGTGCGGGTGAAGACCAGGGTGCGGGAGAAGGATTCGTCAGCATACAGTTCCGACAGCAGGGCGCGCTTGCGTTGGGCTTCGACGAAGATGACCTGCTGCGATACCTTTTCGGCGGTCGTCGCTTCAGGCGTGATTTCGACGCGCGCCGGATCGGTCAGCAGTTCGGCAGCCAGGCCGGCAATCTCCTTCGGCATGGTGGCCGAGAAGAACAGGTTCTGGCGCTTGTGCGGCAGCTTAGCAGCCACAAGGCGGATCGGCTTGACGAAGCCGAGGTCGAGCATCTGGTCGGCTTCGTCGAGGACGAAGCATTCGACGCCGCGCAGATCGACAGTCTTTTGTTCGATATGGTCGATCAGGCGGCCGGGCGTGGCCACCAGGATATCAAGGCCGCCGTTCAGCGCCTTATACTGCGGGCCGTACTTGACGCCGCCGTAGATGGTGGCGACCTTGAGACCCAGGCCGCGGGCATAGGTGTTGAAGCTTTCGGCGATCTGCGAGGCCAGTTCGCGCGTCGGCGACAGGATCAGCGCACGCACCGACTTGGGGGCCGGCATGATGCGATTGGTCAGGATGTGCTGCAGGATCGGCAGGGCGAAGGCCGCCGTCTTACCAGTGCCGGTCTGGGCAATGCCCAGAAGATCGCGGCCCTTGAGCAGCAGGGGGATGGCCTGCGCCTGGATCGGCGTCGGCTTGGTGTAGCCTTGTTTTTCGAGGGTGGCGAGAAGAGTCGGGCTCAGGCCCAGAGTAGAAAAGGTCGTCACAGACAATGCCTTCGTTAAACGCCTTTCGGGCGATCCGAAAGGCGCGGAAAATAAAACGGGCAGACGCAAAAGCACGTCGCGCCCGGGCCTGAAGTCTTCAGGCCGGGTGGAACGAAGCGTGCGCGTGTGACGGACTTCGAAATTCGGGGCAGGCGCGCCACAGGTTGGCGGCCTTGGGTAGGCTGGCGATATGTACCCGATACGGGCATATCTCACGCGGCCAGCATAGGAGGCGGAAAGATCCGCCAGGCTGTTTCGCAGATGCGATAGGCGCCAAATGCGCCTTTGCCTCGCGAAAGTCAAGTGCCACCTGAACAATTACTATTCAAATAGACTTTGACGGCGGGCCATTTGGACTCGTTCGACTTTCCGGCAATGAACAGGCTTATTTGTTACCTTGCCAGCGTCACGCGCCAACAATTTGGTAACCAAAGAAAGGTAAGGTTTTCCACCGGTGGCTTTAGGCCGCTGCGCCATCGCCGATACAAACGATTGCGCCTGTATTACCCCTCGTTTCTGTCATTTTTCCGTCTATCGGGACCATTGCGCATGTCTTTGCCGCCGCGCCCTGCCGTACGATCTGCCGCCACCGCGCCCGACGCAGGTGCGAAGGCCGAAGTCATCCAGCCGGCAGACTATCAATACCAGGACCGTCGCGCCGAACCGCGTCAGGACTGCGACGACCGCGGCGCCTTGCTCTTCATGTCGGAAAAGCAGGTCGTCAGCTGCCGCATCATGGACCAGTCGCCGTCGGGCGCTCGGGTCACTTTCAATAACGCTGGCCCCATTCCAGCCGAGATCTGGCTGATCGACCTCGACACTCACATGGCGCGCCGCGGTTCGGCGGCCTGGTCGACGCCGACGCGCATGGGTCTGAAGTTCAACTTCGTCCAGACCCTGGTGCCGGGGCAGCCACGCCCGGCGCGCATCCCCCAGGACGTTTTCGACGCGTGGAAGAAGCTGAGCGGGCAGATCAAGAATGCGCCCCCTCCACCGCCCGGAGACGACGTCCTCTATCTCGATTAAAAAGAAGCCCGTTCGACGACATCGAACGGGCTTCTTTTTTGAATGTGCCGTGCTCCTACAGCAGCGAGCGGAACTTTAGCGTGCCCGGAACGGTGCGCAGGGCGTCGAGCGCTTCCTTCGGGTACCCCTGGTCGACATCGACAATGACGTAGCCGAGTTGCTCGTTGGTCTTGAGGTGCTGCGCCAGGATATTGAGATTGTACTCGGCCAGCACGCGGTTGATCGCCGCAAGCACGCCCGGCACGTTCTGATGCAGGTGCAGGAAGCGGTGGCGGCCGTCGACGTCCGACAGCTGGACGTGCGGCATGTTGACGCTGAACGTGGTGTCACCCCGGTTCAGGAAGTTGAGCAGACGCTCCGACGCGAATTCCGCGATGGCTTCCTGCGCTTCCTCGGTCGAACCGCCGATATGCGGCGTCAGTATCGTATTGCGGCGGCCCATCAGCGCACTGGCGAACGGATCGTCATTGGTGCGCGGCTCTTCCGGGAAGACGTCGACGGCACAGCCGGCGATCTTCTTGGAATCGATCGCCTTGGCCAAAGCCGCGATGTCGACGACGTGGCCGCGCGACAGGTTGATGAACAGCGCGCCGTCCTTCATGCGCGCGAACTGGGCGGCGCCGAAGATGTTGGTGTTCTCGCTGCGGCCGTCGACGTGCAGCGACACGACGTCGGCTTCGGCCAGCAGGGCGTCGAGCGAGCGATAGCGTTTGGCATTGCCGAGCGACAGCTTCTCGGCCAGATCGTAATAGATGACGCGCATGCCGAAGCCTTCGGCCAGGATCGACAGCTGCGAGCCGATGGCGCCGTAGCCGATGATGCCCAGCGTCTTGCCGCGGACTTCGTGGGCGCCGGTCGCCGACTTGTCCCACTTGCCCTGGTGCATGCCGATCGACTTGTCCGGGATGTTGCGCGTCAGGATGACGGTCAGCCCCATGACCATTTCGACGACCGAACGCGTATTGGAGTAAGGCGCGTTGAACACGGCTATGCCGCGCTGCGAGCACGCCTTGAGGTCGATCTGGTTGGTGCCGATGCAGAAGGCGCCGACCGCCATCAGCTTGTCGGCCTGATCGAGCACGCGTTGGGTGACATTGGTCTTCGAGCGGATGCCGAGGATATGCACGCCCTGGATCGCCGCGATCAGGTCGTCTTCGTCGAGCGCGCCCTTCAGCGTCGAGACGTCGTAGCCTTCCTCACGGAAATGGCGGACCGCCTCCGGGTGGACGTTTTCGAGCAACAGCACCTTCAGCTTCGAACGCGGGAAGGAATAGCGGCCCTGATAGCCTTCGGCGTGCAGCACTTCGTCGAACGAGGCGGCGACGCGCGTGGCGTCACCGGCTTCGGTAGCGGCCACGACCTTGGGGCGCGTTACGTTTTCCGTAAAGGCATAGAAGCGTTCGGCCGCTCCGCCCTTGTAGACTTCGAAATCGGTCCAGCCGTCGCCGACCATGGCGACGTCGCCGTCGAGATTGAGCCCCCGCACGGCGGTGATCTTGCCGCCGTCCTGGCTGAGCGGATTGGTCAGGTCGAGCCCGATGGCGACGCCGTCGGCATTCCACGTCAGGCGATTGGCCAGGACGTAGGCCGGGTCGATGCCGAAATCGGCCACGACAGGATCGATGAAGTCGTGGAAGCCGCCCGAGATGATGCGTATCTTGCCGGCATATTCGGTGAAGACGGCGCGGTTGCGTTCGATCGAGGCGCTGATCTTGGTTTTCAGGACTTCGACCAGGGCAGCGATGTCATCGCGCGTCGGCTTCAGAATCTGAATCCGGCGCTGCAATGCGTCCGAGAAGCTGATCTCACCCGACATGGCCTGATCGGTCAGGGCCTTGATCCGGGCCACGTCGGCGGCGCGCGCCGGGTCGGCCGCCGACAGCAGTTCGGCCAGGATGTCGAGCGCCTCGACCGTAGTGAAGGTCGAGTCGAAATCGAGGATCAGTGTTGCTGGGGCGGGAGGCGCGAAGCTTGCATTCATGACGGCGGGACCCATATGGGGTGCGGCCGGGACACAGGCGCCGCAAGGCTGCCCGCCCGGCTCAAAGACATTTGCGCCGCAGATAAGATAAAAGTTTTACCCGCACAACCGCCTTGATGGATTATTGTGGCGACGGCGGGCTTAATTCTTTAAGATTCTATCGGACCGCGGCCAATTTACGCCAACTGGTAAAATCTGCAACTAGTGTAGGGATTTAACGCGTTTCATGTCCGATCCGTCCCCATCCGCCAACGACTATTCGGCCCGTTTCGTGATCGAGACGCATCCCGTCCACGGACGTCTGGTGCGGCTGGGCGAGACACTGGATGAGATTCTCAAGGCCCACGACTATCCCGACGTCATCGCCAACCTGCTGGGCGAGGCCTGCGTACTGGCGGTGCTGGTCGGCGCGTCGCTCAAGTTCGAAGGCCGGCTGATCATGCAGGCCCAGGGCGACGGTGTCGTACGCTATGTCGTGGCCGATTACGATACCCGCGGCGGCCTGCGCGGCTTCTGCCGCTACGACCAGGGCGAACTCGATGCCCTGCTCGCCGCCAACGAAGGCAGCTTCCAGAGCCTGGGGGCGCAAGCGCTGCTCGGCAAGGGCACCTTCATCATGACGCTCGACCCCGAGGACCACGCCGAACGCTACCAGGGCATCACGCCGATCGAGGGTGAATCTTTGTCGCTGTGCGCCGAGCACTACTTTGCCCAGTCCGAGCAGGTGCCGACCCAGATCAAGCTGGCCGTCAGCGACAGTACGGACGGAAGCGGTCGCGTGTGGCGCGCCGCCGGCGCCATGATCCAGGCCATTGCCGGCGACGAAAGCCGCGGCGACACCAAGGAATCGTTCCAGCATATCCGCGCCCTGTTCGAAACCCTGGGCGAGGAAGAGCTGACCGATTTCAGCCTGACGGCCGATCGCCTGCTCTATCGCCTGTTCCACGAAGACGGCGTGCGTCTGTCGGCGTTGAAAAACGTCTTCAAGCTGTGCCGCTGCTCGCAGGAGCGCGTCGAAGGCCTGGTCCAGTCCTTCACCGAGCAGGAGCAGAAAGAGATGCTCGAGCCCGACGGCAAGGTGCACATCACCTGCGAATACTGCTCGAAGACCTTCCTGGTGGGGGTGCAGTAGGCTCGCGCCTACCCCTGCAGATCCAGCGAATAGCCGGCCGAGCGCACCGTGCGGATCGGATCGTAGGCGTCACCGTCGTTCAGCGCCTTGCGCAGGCGGCCGATATGGACATCGACCGTGCGCGCCTCGACATAGACGTCGTTGCCCCAGACAGCGTCAAGCAGTTGCTCGCGCGAAAAGACGCGGCGCGGATACTGCATGAAGTGGTCGAGCAGCTTGTACTCCGTCGGCCCGAGATGGATATCGCGGCCACTGCGTTGAACGCGGTGCGACAGGCGGTCGACGCTGATCTCGCCGAACTCGACGCGGTCTTCGCTCAGCCCCGGACGGATACGGCGCAAAACAGCGCGGATACGCGCCATCAGTTCGACCATCGAGAACGGCTTGACGACATAGTCGTCGGCACCGGTGTCGAGCCCACGGATACGGTCTGTTTCCTCGGACCGCGCCGTCAGCATGACGATCGGCAGGTTGCGCGTATTGCCTTGGGCACGCAGGCGGCGACAGACCTCGATACCTGATACCTTTGGCATCATCCAGTCGCAGACCAGGAGATCCGGCTGACGCTCCTTGATCATGACAAGCGCCTCGTCGCCGTCCACGGCGACGCCGACCTCATAACCTTCTTTTTCAAGGTTGTAGTTCAGCAGGGTGGCCAGGGCGTCTTCGTCTTCGGCAACGATGATGTAGGGCTTCATGCAAGGGTTCCGCGGTCTCGGGGACGGTTACAGGGAAGTCCGGGTCAAAGCTTGATCAGTCGAAGGCGCCGCCCGGCGAAGTCAGTTTGCGTTGAGCGTGTCGCCTTTCGGGCGGTCTTCGACGTAATCCTCGCCCGTCAGTTCGTAATGGATGTGTTCGGCAATGTTGGTGGCGTGGTCGCCGATGCGTTCCAGGTTCTTGGCCATGAACAGCAGGTGGGTGCTGGCCGAAATCGTGCGCGGGTCGCCCATCATGTAGGTGAGAAGCTCGCGGAACAGGGCATTGTAATGTTCGTCGACCTCGGTGTCCGACACCCACACGCTCTGCGCCAGGTCCTGGCGGCCGCCCTTATAGGCGTCGAGCACGTCGCGCAAACGCGACGAGACCAGCTTGCCCATGCGTTCGATCGAGCGCGTCAGCGGCGACATCGGTTCGGCCTCGGCGATGACCATGGCGCGCTTGGCGATGTTCTTGGCCAGGTCGCCCGTACGCTCCAGCGACGTGGCGATCTTCATCGCGGCGACCGTCTTGCGCAGGTCGTTGGCCATGGGCTGGCGCAGTGCGATCAGGCGGATACATTTGCGCTCGACGTCTTTTTCGAGCTCGTCGAGCTTGTGGTCACGCTGCACGACGCTCTGCGCCAGGGCGACGTCGCGACGAGCGACGGCCTCGACGGCGTCGGCGACCTGCGCCTCGGCGAGACCGCCCATCAGCACCACTTCGGCGCTGAGTTGGTCCAGTTCATCTTCATAGGTCTTGACGATATGCGGGTTCATCTTGAACGGTGCCACTTGTCTTGTCCTTCAAATTCCGGCTGAGCGCGTGCCGCTGTATTGAGATCACGAGTATGATTCGTCAGCATAGGGCACAAGCGTAACCAGAATTTTACAGGCCGTTTAGGGGAATTTTGTGACAGTTTTATAAGGCGTCTCCGGCGTTAACGCCGATTTCGCGCAAAAACCGTCATATTTATCCGGCGTCCTTGACGGCGATGCCGTCCGAGGCAGCGAGACGCGGCGCGCCGGCCTTGCCATAGGCCTGCCTCTGCGGGAAACAGGCGGTGAAAGCCGTAAAGGTCGGAAGACCCTGAAACGGCATGGGCGTGACCTTGCCACCCTCCGATTCGGGCTCACGCAGCATGGGGTCGTCGGCCGGGGCGCTGCCGATGCTTTCGACGACCAGCCCGCCGCGGTGCCGGTTGATGATATGCTTGACGATGGCCAGGCCAAGACCTGTCCCTAGGCGATCGCCGCTCTTCTGGCCCTCGACGCGATAGAAGCGCTCAGCCAGTCGCGGCAGGTATTCGCGCCGGATACCCGGGCCATTGTCGCGCACGCGCACCACGGCGTAATAGTCGTGGACGTTACGGTCGGGGCGCAGCAGGACCAGCTTGGCGGCTTGGCGGTCGCCACTGATCATGGCTTCGCTCAACGTCTTGTCGAACTGCACGTCGATCGTCACGTCCGAACCGCGCGGGGCGTATTTCAGCGCGTTGTCGACCAGGTTCTGCACGACCTGAAGGATCTGGTCGCGGTCGCCGATAACCGGATACAGGCCGGGCTTCGGCGCCGCGACCTTAAGGCTGACGCCCTTTTCGCCGGCAATCAGGGTCAGGCCTTCGATGACGTCGCGCACGGCAAGCACCAGGTCCGCTTCGCCCGACGGCGGGACGTGCTCGCTCATCTCGATGCGGCTCAGCGACAGCAGGTCGTAGATTAGCCGGCCCATGCGGTCGGCCTGGGTCGCCATGATGGTCAGGAACTTGTCGCGCGCCTTTTCGTCGTCCTTAGCCGGGCCGCGCAGGGTCTCGATGAAGCCGGCCAGCGAGGCAAGCGGCGTGCGCAATTCGTGGCTGGCATTGGCCAGGAAATCGGCGCGCATGCGCTCCATGCGGCGCGAGTCGGTTTCGTCGCGCATGACCAGAAGCGCCAGGCGCGGATGCTTGTCGCTGTCCATGCCCTCGACCGGCAGGGGGCTGCTAAACGCCCGCCAGTATTGGTCGCGCGCGCCGCCGGTCGTCTCGAAGATAACCGAGCGGACGATGCGGCCAAACAGGGCCTCATCGACGCATTCCAGAACCTCCGGCGTGCGGATGGCGCTGACCAGCATGCCGCCGTCGTCGGTGATCGCAAAAACGTTGCGCGCGGCATCGTTGGCGAAGACGATCCAGCGGCCGGCGATATCGTGCGGCTCGAAGCCCGATACGATCATGACGGGATCGGGGATGGCGCGCAGTACCTCCTGGAAGCTTGGGCCCTCGGGCTGGACCTTGACCTGAGCACCGGGCGCCCTGAGGCTGTCGATGCGGTCCCGCAGGTCCAGGATGCGCAACCAGAACTGAAAGACGGTATAGGCAAGGACGACGACGGCGGCCGGCGCGACCAGCCAGCGCAGCGGCCCGAACACGGCGCAGGCAATCAGCGCACAGGCGCCGATCCAGGTGCCAAGCGGCACGGTATTCCAGAAGGTTTGCTGCCGTTCCATACGCAATCCACTCATCGAACGTCGTGTATGACTGAAAGAGCGCGGGTCTTAAAGGCTTTACGCGACAGTTCCGTGACTGCCGCGCTAACGCCGCGTAAGCGAGTGTGACGGTTTTACGGACGCATCTGCCCGTCGCCGCGGACAATGTACTTGAACGTCGTCAACTGCTCGGCGCCCACCGGGCCGCGGGCGTGCATGCGATCGGTCGAGATGCCGATTTCCGCGCCCAGGCCGAATTCGCCGCCATCGGCATATTGCGTCGAGGCGTTCCAGATGACGATGGCGGAATCGACCTCGTTGAGGAAGGTCTCGGCCGCCTGGGCGTTCTCGGTGATGATCGCCTCGGTGTGGCCCGAGCCATATTTGCGGATGTGCTCGATCGCCTCGGCCTCGTCCTTGACGACGCGGACCGACAGGATCGGCAGCAGGTATTCGGTGCGCCAGTCGTCTTCGGTCGCCGCTGTCATGGGATAGATGGCGCGCGCCGCCGCGTCGCCACGCAGTTCGCAACCCTTGTCGTCCAGCGCCTTGGCAATTTGCGGCAGCAGGCCGGGCGCGACGGCTTCATCGATCAGCAGGGTTTCGGTCGCCCCACACACCGAAACACGGCGCATCTTGGCATTCAGCGTAATGCCGATGGCCTTTTCCGGGTCGGCAGCGCGGTGGACATAGGTATGGTTGAGCCCTTCTAGGTGCGCCAGCACGGCGACGCGCGCCTCCTTCTGCACGCGCTCGACCAGCGAACGTCCGCCGCGCGGAATGATCAGATTGATCGCCCCGCCAAGCCCGCCGAGTATCAGGCCTACGGCATCGCGGTCGGACGTCGGCACCAGTTGCACCGCCGTTTCGGGCAGGCCGGCGGCGCGCAGGCCGTCTTCGAACGCCGCATAGATGGCCAGCGCCGAATTGAGCGCTTCGGAACCCGTGCGCAGGATGGCGCCGTTCGACGAGCGGATGCACAGGGCGGCCGCGTCGGCCGTCACGTTGGGCCGCGATTCATAGATGATGGCGATAACGCCGATCGGCGTCGAGACGCGCGCGATGTCAAGGCCATTCGGGCGCGTCCAGCGCGCCAGTTCGCGCCCGACGGGATCGGGCAGGGCTGCGACCTCTTCGAGGCCCTTGGCCATGGCCTCGACGCGCGCCGGATTGAGGATCAGGCGCTCGATCATGGCGTCGGTCAGGCCCTTGTCGCGGGCATATTGCTGGTCTTTTTGATTGGCTTCGAGGATCTCGGCTTCGCGCGCCCGGATCGACTTGGCGGCTTCGACGATGGCGCGGGTGCGCGCCTCTGGACCGGCCAGACGCAGGGCCTCGGCGCCGAGCCCGGCCTTGTGGGCCATATCGGTCATCAGGTCGTTCAGCGTGCGCGTGCTTTGGTCGTCCATAACGAAACTCCGGAGTTCAGGCGCTATATAGCGCAAAACCGCCGAAAAACGACGGTTTCATTTGAAATCACGGCTTTTGGCGGGTTTTCGCGGGCGTTTGGCAGCCACCAGACTGAATTAGACAGCAGACAGTTTCAGAAAGTATCTCCCGGAGGCTTTTTAGCCTTGCGTCTGCATACCCCGCGCGACGGCGATCCCCGTCATCATCGAAACAAAAATGATCGTAGCAACTACACGGAAAGCAATAAACAGCATTCCATGGCCCTCAAAGTCCTGCTGAGAGGGCGGCACCGGGAGAAGTGTAATGGCAAACAGTGCAATCGGAACCAACAGAACCACCGACAGAAGAATCTTGCGAGCCCCCCCTCTGAGCAGCAAATACAATGTGCAGGTGATAATTCCCGGAATGCCGAACAGCGCAAAAACAAACGCCAGCACCTTGATACCGTCCATCTGCTGGCCTTCGCCCCTATATCAGCGCCATATCATCCCTGTGGATAACCTCGTCACCCGACGTATAGCCCAGAATGGTCTCGATGTCGCGGCTGCCGCGGCCGCGGATAGCCCGAATATCGTCGGCGGAATATTCAACGATGCCGCGCGCGATCTCCTGGCCCGACGGCGCCACGATCGACACGCTGTCCCCCTTGTCGAAATTGCCCGTGACCTCGACGATACCCGATGGCAAGAGCGACTTGCCGTTATGCAGGGCGCGCACGGCGCCTTCGTCGAGCATCAGCTTGCCGGCCGGCACCACCGTCCCGGCGATCCATGCCTTGTAGGCCGCGCTCAGCGATGCCTGTGGTTTGAACAGCGTAAAGCGCGCGCCTTCGGGCCCGGCCAGCGACGTCAATGGCCGCATGACAGTGCCCGACGCAATCAGCGTGGCACAGCCGGCCGAACCGGCGATACGCGCGGCAGCGATCTTGGTCGCCATGCCGCCCGTGCCGACGCCGGCCAAGGCATTGGCGCCGCCGGCCATCGCTTCGATCGTCGCGTCGAGCTTTTCGACCACGGCGATATGCTGCGCATCCGGATTGTGGCGCGGATCATCCGTATACAGACCATCTATATCGGACAGCAGGACCAGGGCTTCCGATTTGACCAGCTGGGCGGTACGCGCCGCCAGCCGGTCATTGTCGCCATAGCGAATTTCTTCGGTCACCACCGTGTCGTTTTCGTTGACGATCGGCACGCAGCCAAGTTCGAACAGGGTTTCGACCGTGGCACGCGCATTGAGCCAACGCCGGCGCTTTTCGGTGTCTTCGCGTGTCAGCAGAACCTGCGCAGTCTTGAGGCCGACGGCCTGGAACGCCTCGTCCCAGGCGGCCATCAGGCGCGGCTGGCCAGCGGCGGCGCAGGCCTGTTTTTCATCGAGCTTCAGGCGGGCGCGCGTCACGCCGAGATAACGGCGGCCGAGCGCCACCGCGCCCGACGACACCAGGACCACATTCTTGCCGGCAGCGACCAGGCCGGCGATGTCGCGGGCCAAGCCGGCCATCCATTGGGCATTGGCGGTCCCGGTCTTGGCATCGACGACCAGGGCCGAGCCGACCTTGATTGTAATGCGGCGCGCGGAGGCCAGCACATCGGGCAGGACAGCGGGCGCTCCGCCAGATTCCGTCGTGCCGTCCATGTTTTCGCCTTTTCCCAGCGGAACTAAAGTGTTATCCGCGCGCTTGTAATGGATAAGGCGACGGATACGCAAGGCCTTACGGATTCAGCGGAATTGGTAACAGAATGAACTATGTGGGCACGCGCGGATTTGCCGGCGACAAGACCTTTGCCGGCGCCCTGCTCGACGGTCTCGCGCCTGATGGCGGCCTCTATGTGCCGGCTGAATGGCCCGTGCCGGGCTTTGCACTAGACGGCGACTACGGCACCCTGACGGAAAACCTGCTGACCCTGTTCGGCGTCGACGTGCTGGGTGCTGACGCCGTCAAGGCGGCGGCCGAGCGGACCAGGGCCGCCTTCCTCAATGACGGCCAGGTGCCGCTGACGCAGCTCGGCGACAATCTGTGGATGCTCGAACTGTGGCACGGCCCGACGCTCGCCTTCAAGGACATGGCCATGCAGATGATGGCGCCGCTGACCGACGCGGCGCTGAAGCAACGCAACGAGACGCTGACGCTGGTGACCGCGACGTCGGGCGATACGGGCGCCGCCGCCGTGCGCGCCTTTGCCGGTTCCGAGCGCGTGCGCCTGGTCGTCTTCCATCCGCTCGGACGCGTTTCGCCGGTGCAGCGCCTGCAGATGACGACGGTCGAAGCCGACAATGTCCTCAATGTCGGCGTCGAGGGCGATTTCGACGACTGCCAGGCGATCGTGAAGGCGCTGCTCGGCGACCAGACCCTGAAGCAAAACGGCCTTATCAGCTCGGTCAATTCGATCAACTGGGGCCGCCTGCTCGGTCAGGTGCCCTACTATCTTGCTGCAGCCGCCGCCAGTGGCGCGGAAACACCCGATTTCGTCGTGCCGACGGGCAATTTCGGCGACGCCTTCGCCGGCTGGGTCGCCCGCCGCATCGGCGGCAATATCGGCAGGCTTCACGCCGCCGTCAACCAGAACGACGCGCTCAATCACGCGATCAATGACGGCCGCTATATCCGCCGCCAGGCCACCGAATCGGCCAGTGTCAGCATGGACGTGCAGGCGCCGTCGAACTTCGAAAGGCTTGTGTACGAAGCGTCGGACCGCAGTGCCGCGACCACCAAGGGCCTGTTCGATACCTTCAACGTTACAGGCGCGGTGACGCTGTCGCCGGAATTGCAATCGGCTCTGAAGGCTGAGGTTACGGCCAGCACGATCAGCGAAGAGAAAACCGCCGAAACCATCGCCTATGCTTGGAAGACGTACGGCCAGGTCATCTGCCCGCACACGGCGGTGGCCCTGGGCGCGGCGCTCGAGCGCCGCACCGACCGTCCGCAGATCGTGCTGTCGACAGCGCACGCCGCCAAGTTCCCGGACTTCGTCACCAAGGCCCTCGGCTTCGCCCCCAAGGTGCCCGACGCCATCCGGGCCCTTTACGGCTTGCCCGAACGGATCACCGAGTTGAAATGCGATCAGGCGGCAGCGCTCGACCTCGTCAAGGGTTTCGCGGTCTAAGCCCATTGATCCGTGTCATGGCTGAAACACGGAAGCCCTATTCGATTGCTAGCGATGCCAAAACATAGAGGCATCCAATGCGCAAACACTTCATGGGCGGCCTGGCCGTCGCTGTCCTGTCGCTCTGTGTGACCGACCTCGCTATAGCTCAGGATATGGGGGCTCAGGAAATGGGTGGCCAGGATATGGGCGGCATGGGTGAGATGGGCGGCGGCGGCATGGGTGGTGGCGGTCACGGCCGCGGCGGCCACCGCGGCCAGGGCAAGGGTGGCCAGGGTCAACAGGGACCCGGACAGGGTGCGCCGCGGCCTATGGCAGCACCGGCGACCATTCCCGCTGCCATGCGCCGCAACGCCGTCATCACCGTCGCCGGCCAGGGCAAGGCGCTGAGCAAGGGCACCATTACCCCCAACAAGCCCGATCAGTCGGGCGTCTTCGCCGAGCGCGGCGCGACGGTGACGCTCGACGGCATCACCATCACCAGCACGCTCGACGTCTCGCTGGCCGACGATGCCCACGAAACGGGGCTCGGCGCCGCCCTTATCCTCGCGTCACAAACCGCCGCAACCGTCACCGGCGGCGCCATCTCGACTACTGGCCGCGGCATAGACGGCATTTTCGCCGCCGATCCTGGCTCGCACCTGACGCTGAAGGGCGCCGTCATCTCGACGCATGCCGCCGAAGCCTACGGCGTCGAACTGGCGGCGGGCGCCGTGCTCGATGCCGACGCCACCAACATTACCACCACGTCGGACCACGCCCCGGCCATCGCCGTCAAACCGGGCAGCCAGGCGAGGCTCAGCGGCGGCACGCTGACCACCAGCGGCCCGTCGTCGCCTGGGCTCGAAATGCGTGGCGACGTCACGGCCGAAGGCACGGTCATCAAGACCGGCTTTTCAGGTGGGCTGGAAATCGACGGCGAGCACACGGCAACACTGACGCGGGTCGGTTTCGACAGTGGCGACCGCGGCATCCTGCTCTATCAATCGGCCCTGCCCACGGCCCAGGCCGGACAGGTCACCGCCGCCAGCGCCGCGGCTGCGCCCTATGACGGACCTGTGGCGACAGCGATGCTCACCATGGACGGCGGCAGGATCGCTTCAGAGCGCGAAGCCTTTCTGGTCAGCAATGTGCGCGGGCATATCACCCTGCATAGTGTCGACATCACCAGCCAGTCGGGCATCGTCGTCAAGGCCGCCGCGGCCAAATGGGGGCCGCTGGGGCGCAACGGCGGCTATGCCCGCGTCGATGCGCAACGCCAGATACTGAACGGCGACCTTGTCACCGATATATTGAGCTCGATCCGCCTCGACCTGAAGGACGGCTCGCATTTCAGCGGCAAGACGACCAGCAATGTCGATGTCAGCCTCGACGCATCCAGCACCTGGACTCTGACGGGTGACACCCGCGTCGGCCAGTTGATCGATGCCGACGGCATCAGCGGCGATACGGTAAAGAACATCGTCGGCAATGGCCATGTGCTCAGCTACAGCCAGCGCGACAATCCGGACCTTAATGGCAAGACCTATCAGCTGAGCGGCGGCGGGACTCTGGTCCCGGCGGAAGGATTGTAAGAAAAGGCGGCAGCTTTCGCCGCCGCCTCAAGGTTAGCCCTTCACACACACTACCTGCTTGAGCGTGTGGACGATTTCGACGTGGTCGGCCTGGGCCTTCATGACCGCGTCGATATCCTTGTACGCCGCCGGCGTTTCGTCGATGACATCGGCGTCCTTGCGGCACTCGACGCCGGCGGTCGCCAAGGCATGGTCCTCAAGCGTGAACCGGCGCTTGGCTTCCGCTCGCGACATGGCCCGCCCGGCGCCGTGCGAGCACGAACACAGGGCCTCTGCCGCCGCCTGGCCATCGATCCCGCGCACGATGAACGACTTTGCGCCCATAGAACCCGGAATGATGCCGAGCGTTTCCGGCGTGATGCGCACGGCGCCCTTGCGGGTCACCAGCACGTCGGCGCCGAAGTGCCGTTCGTGCGCCACGTAGTTGTGGTGGCAGTTCACGGCCTCGCAGTCGCAGGTAAAGCGCTTCGGCACGGAGACCGATAAGGCCTCAAGCGCCGCCGTCATCATCAGCTCGCGGTTGGTACGGGCAAACCGCTGGGCCCACGACACCGCGCCCATATAGTCGCCGAACAGCTCGGAACCTTCGGGCAGATAGGCCAGGTCCTGATCCGGCAGGTTGACGAACCAGCGCTTCATCTCATTCTTGGCGCGCTCGATGAAGTACGAGCCGATACGGTTGCCGATCCCGCGCGACCCCGAGTGCAACATGATCCACACGGCGTCGCTTTCATCGAGGCAGACCTCGACGAAGTGGTTGCCCGTACCGAGCGTCCCCAGGTGGTTGTGCGCCCGGTTGGCGGCCTGGGAAATCTTCGGGTGCTTGTCGACGATGCGCTTGAGCTCATCCGACAAGCCGCCAAAGGCCGCGTTGGCAGCGTCCGGCGCGTCACCCCAGGCGCCGCGGTCGTTCGGCCCGCCGTTGTCGCTCCGTCCGTGCGGAATGCGCTCCTCGATCGCCGTGCGCAAACCCGACAGGTCGTCGGGCAAGTCGCTGGCGTTGAGCGTTGTGCGTACCGCCATCATGCCGCAGCCGAGGTCGACGCCGACCGCTGCCGGAATGACCGCGCCCTTGGTCGGGATAACCGAGCCGATGGTCGCGCCCATGCCCCAGTGCACGTCCGGCATGATCGCCACGTGCTTGTGGATGAAGGGCATGGCGGCGATATTGTCGAGCTGCTTGCGCGCCTGATCCTCGACGGCCACGCCGTCGATCCACGCCTTGATCAAGCCCCCACGGGCGCCTTGAAAGACTTGCATTGTCTTCTCCTTGTCTGTCTTTCGTTGGGAATCGGAAATGAAAAAGCCCTTTCGACCGGGTCGAAAGGGCTGCACGAAAAACGGGAATCCATCCGGATCTACGGTTTTCGAGTACAGCCCCCGCTGTAATCTGTCGGCAGGTTGCGCGCAGCACCAACGACGCGGGTCTGAAGGACCTGCGGATTTGTCATCTGGACGTGGCTGCGTTTCGTAAACATGCGCGCCTTATCGGCCAGCCCCGCGCGATGGTCAAGGCGCACCCGTCACAATTGAAACCAGTGTGATATTTTTGCCTGGTCGCGCAATCGATCCAAAACCGCTTCACAGTTTTTGGATTGCGCTCCCGGACTTCAGAAATAGTCGCGCCCGCTATCGACTGCCCGATGGTATTCCAGCCGGCGATAAAAGGCTTCCGGGTCCTTGGGCTTCACGACCCACGACGGGTCATGATTCAAAAGATCGTAAAGCCTTGTCAGGGTAAAGCGCATGGCCGAGCCGCGCGCGAACAGGGGTAGTGCCGCGATCTCGGCATCCGATAACGGCCGCACCGCCTGGTAGGCGCCGGCAAAGGCCGAAATCATTTCAGGCATTGGCTGGCCGCCGGGCGTAAAGCCCCAGGCATTGAGCGCCACCGCCAGGTCGTAGGCGTAGAAATCGGTACAGGCATAGTAGTAGTCGATGACGCCGGTGACCGTGCCGTCGTCGTCCATCAGCACATTGTCGGTGAAGTAGTCGGCGTGAATGGCGCCCTTTGGCAGGCCGTTCGGCCACCGCGCTTTCAGGTATTCGAGCTCCTGGCGGAAGTCGGTCAGCACGGCCTGGGCCCGCGGGCTGGTCTCGGCCTTGGGACCGCAGCGTTCGATCAGGTGCGGCCAGACATGGATGCCCATGCTGTTTTCGCGCACATCCGGAAAGTCGCCGCCCGTCAGGTGCAGTTTCGCCAGGAATTCGCCCGCGGACCTGGCATGGCGGACGTCCGGATTACGCGGCCAGCGACCCGGCAGCCACTTGATCAGAGCGCACGCCTTGCCGTTGATCACGCCCAGCGACTGCCCGTCGCGCTTCAGCGCCGGTCCGGGCGCCGGATAGCCCTTGCGGTCGAGATAGAGGGTGTAGTCCATGAACCATGGCAGGTCTTCTTGTGGCGTCGCCGCTTCGAAGAGGGTCAGGGCATAAAGCCCGGTCGTGGTTTCGACCTTGAAATTGGTGTTGGAAACGCCTTCTTCGATGCCTTCGAGGTGGATCAGCTCGCCGATATCGTAGTCGCGCAGATAGGCCTTGGCGTCCTCGATCGAGACGGGGGTAAAGACGGCCATGCGGTGAAACGTCCTGCGCGGTGAAGGTCAGGCCCTGCTATAGTCGAGGCCGCCGCGCGGAGACAAGGGGTTTGGGCCCTGACAATTCAGGCGCGCTTCGCGCTGCGCCCGAGCATCAGGATCAAAAGCGCACCGCCGACGGTCGAGATGACGACGCGATTGGCGATCCGGAAACAGACGACACCCAAGCGGTCGACCAGCGATTCCGCCTGATCCTGCATAGCCATGGTATCGACCGCACGCGTGCCGAGACGCAAGCCGCCGGAAAGGGCGAAATAGACAATCCAACCGGCGGCGATGCCGGCCAGGACGGAGACGATCAAACTTATCACCACCATTGGGAGGCTCCCAATTCTCTAAATTATTGATCCGACAGCGCGCAGCATTGCCGCAAGCCATGTAAAAAGACGATGTGTTTATGGCACAATTACAGCTTCTCACCACCTCCCCACGTAAATAGCAGTATCTCGGCTGGACGTCGAAGCACTTGGAAATCACCGCCAGATTGACTAAAGCGCGCCATTAGAATCCATCGCTTGGGTGTATGCGCCTGATTTGGTAGCAAGCCGCCCTGCGAACGCCCGGAGCGCATCCCATGAGCAAGACCGTTTCCTCCGTTGTCGACCTGATCGGCAATACCCCGCTGATCCGCCTGAAGGGCGCATCCGAAGCGACGGGCTGCGAGATCTACGGCAAGGCGGAATTTCTCAATCCCGGCCAGTCGATCAAGGATCGCGCCGCCCTGTGGATCATCCGCGACGCCGAACGCCGCGGCGTGCTCAAGCCCGGCGGAACGCTGGTCGAAGGCACGGCCGGCAATACGGGCATCGGTCTGGCAATGGTCGCCAATGCGCTCGGGTATCGCTGCGTCATCGTCATTCCGCGCACCCAGGCGCAGGAAAAGAAGGACGCCATCCGGCAACTCGGCGCCGAACTGATCGAAGTCGACGCCGTGCCCTATTCCAATC
>FSUR01000219.1_pt1 | contig 23331 bp, 21 predicted proteins | sample 1637491 | NCBI WGS metagenome assembly FSUR01 (sample SAMEA3914816, study PRJEB12502) | metagenome | biome: forest; material: soil | place: USA | collected 2011-09-16 | depth 0.3 m
CGTCGGGGACCATGGCCATCCAGCGGCGGCCCATGTCCGCGATGTCGCCCGAGCTCAAAAGCCCGCGGAAGCGGCGGAAATCCATAATGCGGTTATAGGTCCACGGCTCGGCGACCGTGGCATAGGATTCGAACAGCTGGTTGAGGAATTCGCTGGCGGGCATGGCGCCGATCAACCGCACGATCAAAACGCGGTTGTCGGTATCGACGTGGAAATTGAACCGATACGCCTTGTCCATTACCGCCCTCCTGGGACCACTTTATAGAGGGTTGGTAAAGGAAACGTTTGCTGCACCGCAAAATAACATTTTACCGGGCGACCAGCTCGGGCTTGATATCGAAGTGCATAACGTCCTCACGCACCCCCATTTTCTCGTATAAGGCGATCGCGGGGTCGTCGCCATAATCAGCCTGGACGTAGATGACCCAGGCGCCACGGCGCGCCGCTTCGCCCTTCAGAAGTTCGATCATCGCCGTTGCGGCGCCACGACGGCGATAGGCTGCATCGACTGCCAGGTCATAGATGTAGACCTCGTTGCGCGCCTGCTCGAACTTGGGCAGGATGTACGCTGCCAGCGCTCCGGCTACCGTACCCGCCTCTTCTGCCGTCACCAGGATAAAGGTGTCGCGGGCCAGCAGACCACGGACATAATCTTCCGACGGCGGCGCACCTTCGAAGCTGTCTTCGTCTTCGAAGGCCCGGCCGAACAGCGTCATGGCCGCGCGGAAGGCGGAGATATCGTCCGGGCCGACCATACGGATATCAAAGGGCATCAGGTCCGCTCCGTATCAGGATGCGGACTGTGACCGCAATCCGGCTTTGAGCAGGATGACTTTAGATAGACTCGTCACCCCGTTCAAATTGTTGTTTTGTCGCGATGTTTATGCCAAAAACCGCTCACACTTTTCGGCACATCGCTCTATGGCAACGCCTTGACGAAGGCGGCGACCACGGCCGCCGAGTTGACCGAGGCCAGGCGCATGAAAACGCGCATCCGGTTGACGCCGGCGTCGCCGCCCGCCAGGTCCGACAGGCTGCGGAAGCCGATAAAGGGCACGTTGTTGGCGTAGGCGACCTGCGCCACGGCAGCCGTTTCCATATCGGTGACGCGGGCATGGAAATTGGCCGACAGGTATTGCCGGTATTCCGCATTGTCGACAAAGGCCGGCGTGCTGACGCCCGTGCCGCCGACAATGATCTTGGGCGTGTGGTCGAGGCACATGTCGGGTCCGGCACAGGCCTTGAGGCTTTCATGCGCCGCGACCTTCCGCGCGACCGCCAGGAGCTTTGCGTCGGCGGGAAAAGTATCGTGTTGCGCGCCGTCTTCGCTGCCGCCCAGCGAGACACCGCGCGGAAACATCATGCCATAGGCGGCAACGTCGCTGCGGCGGCGGATCCATTCGGGCGGACGATAGCCGCCGTCTTCGGCGCGCGCCAGCACGACTTCGAACGGCTGCGCCCAGGCGTCGGGCACGACGACGTCGCCGATATCGAGCGACGGATCGACACCGCCGGCGATGCCGGAAAAGACGATGCGCGACACGTGGAAGCGGTCGATCAGCCACTGGGTATTCATGGCGGCATTGACCATGGACACGCCGCTCATCATCAGTACGACGGGCCGGCCTTCAAGCGTGCCCGTCACCCAGGCGACGCCGCGCGTCTGGCCTGAGGTACTGACCTTGATGGTTGCCTTCAGCGCCTCGAACTCGGGTGGAAAGGCCGAGATGACAGCCGTCGGCGCCGGCGGGCGGGGAGGATGCGGGCGAGCTTGCGCCGGTGCGGCGAGGATTAATGCCGCGAGCATCCCTATCGCAAAAATCCTGAACATCGCCAGCCTCCCGAAAAGGCCAGTCAATCAGGCGCGCGGCGCGGCGTCAACGTTGGAAATTGTGCAGTGCGAAAATCAACTCAGCGCCTTGTCGAACCACATCTGCGCATAAGGGTCTTCGTTGAAGCGTTCGACCTCGGCATAACCGCACTTGCGATAGAGCGCCAGGGCCTCGGTCAGGGCACGGTTGCTGTCGAGGCGGACGCGGTCCAGGCCCATATCGCGCGCCAGGTCTTCAAGCGCCGTCAAAAGCTTGCGACCAATGCCCAGCCCACGCGTCGCCGGGTCGATCCACAGCCGCTTGATCTCTCCCATCTTTGCCGCCGGCCGTTTCAACGCCCCGCAACCGACCGCGCGGCCATCGAGCCGCGCAAGCACGAAAACACCGTCTGGCTGGGTGAAGTCGGCATCGTCGGTCGGCGCCGCGTTGCCGGGATCATAGCCGGTGTCGAAGCGCTCCGACAGTTCACGGAGGTAATGGTCGACGCACAACCGGGCATCAGGGCTTGCCGGCGGGACGACGTGGATCGTGACGGCCGAGGCGCGCAGCAGGCGCTCGACCTCGCCCATGGCCGCAACCAGCCGGGCGCGCTGGCCGTCATCGAGCGGTTCGATCAGTGAGCGCGCCACCCTGTCGGACAGGACGTCGTAGGTGCGAACGGCGTCGATACCTTCCGGCGTCAGCCGGGCTATACGGACGCGGCCATCGGCCGGCGACTTCTCGACAGTTAGCAGCCCCTGCCCTTCAAGGGTGCGTAAAATGCGGCTGACATAGCCCGAGTCGAGATCGAGGCGGCTGCGCAACTCGCGGACGTCGGCGCCGGCTTCGCCGATTTCGAACAGCAGGCGCGCTTCGCCTAGCGGTCGCCCCTGGCCAAGATAGCTCGACTGCAGCACGCCGATGCGCTGCGTCACAAGCCGGTTGAACCGGCGAATGTCCTGAAGATGATCCATTCCCTGACCTTAGTCAGAGAATTCGGAATTGGCAAGATCATGCCGGCATTACGGCTTGTCGGCTGTGACCGTGCACGATTGGTCATTGTGCTGGCGCGTCACCCACAGGGGCTCGACATAGCGATCGCCGTCGCGGAAACCGGGGGCGCAGCCGTCCGGCGTGCTGGAACTGCTTTCGCGCGTTTCGTCGTGGCTGTAGGAGACGGCCAGCGACTGCGACCGTCCGCCGCGCGCACCGTAACCACGGCCGTAACCGTAGGGGCTATAGCTGTACGGGCTATAGCCGTAATCGGGATAGCCGTAGCCGTAACCATAGTAGGGCACGCGGTTCTTGCCATAGTCGGTCTGGCTGACGGCGATACCGAGCGTGCCGTTGTCGCCGACCGGAATGAGCGAATAGACGTAGCCGCTGCGATAGCCGCCGGTCCCGACGCTGACGCCGCCGCCGCCGTGGATCTGGCGCTTGCCGCCCTCCTCTTGCGAGGGGCCGGCATCGACATAGGCCACCGGCGCGCGGTCGGACGCGGGCGTGGCCTCGTTCAGCCGTGCAATCATCATATCCTTGGTTACCACCGGCTTCGCTGTTTTGGCAGCATCGGCCTTGGCTTTTGCGATATCGGCCTCGCTTGGCAAGGTCTTGGAACGCGCATTCGACGCCACGACCTCGTCCTGCGCCATCGCGGCACACGGCACAGCCAGCAACAGGGCAAGCGACAGGACGATAGGGGACGCAGACATGGCACAACCTCCGACGGGGAGCATATTATACCCGTCATGCTCCTGAATTAAGGCGCGATTATAACCGGTTTGCAAGAGGCGCGATCAGGCCGACACCAGCCCTTTGCCAATAAATTTCAGCGCTACGCCGAAATCGTGCGAAGCGCCGGCGGGCACCGTCACGTGCAGGCCGTTGGCGTCCTGGCGGAAGGCCAGAGGTGCAGGGTGGCCGACGACCTCGACGCGGCGGACGCTGTGCCTGGCCAGGGACGCAATCGTCACCGTATCGCCCGGCCGGCCGAGCGTGATGGCATAGAGCGCGCCGGCCTTGGTGGTGAAGCGGATGTCCTGCGGCGTGAAACCCTTCAGCTTGCTTTCACCGAACATGCCGCCCTGGACTGCCGTCGGCCCCTCGCCCGCCACCGTCCACGGCCGCGTGCCGTAGATGGCCTCGCCGAAGCGCTTCGTCCACGAGCCGATCTGCTCGACGATTTTTCGTTCTTCCAAATCGATCGAGCCGTCGCCGCGCACCGGAATGCTGAGCAGAAGGTTGCCGTTCTTCGACACGATGTCGCACAGGCGGTGGATTACGCCTTGAGCGCCAAGATAGGACTTCTTGTCGAAACGCGCGCGGTTGTAGTGCCAGTCGCCGATGCAGGTATCGGTCTGCCACGGCAAGGGCTCGATGCCAGAACGGAAGCCGCGCTCGACGTCCTCGACCACGGCGGCGCGATGTTCCGGCGTCATGCGCTTGGCATTGATGACGACGTCCACCTTGCCACTGCGCGCCAGCGATGCATTGTAATAATGGGCTGCAATGTCTAGCCCTGCCTGCTCGAGCGGCAGTTCCTCGTTGTCGAAATAGACGAGATCCGGCTGATAGCTGTCGATCAGGTCCTTGCAGCGCAGATACCACTGCCGGACGAAAGCCGAGTTGTTCAGCGGCGCCTTTTCGTCCCAGACGCGGTCGTGCGCGTCATGGAACGCGTTGGCGTCCTTGATCGAGGTGATGCCATCCGGCATCGGCATGACGGCGCCGGCATAGAGCTCCTGCGGATCGAGCCCGTCCCACCACTTGCCCTTGCCGTCGTACTTGGTCAGCTTCGTGGCGTCATAGCGTTCGCCGGCGCGCGGCCCTTCCGGGTCATAGCCGTAGGCGGTCTGGAACCAGTGCCAGGCGTGGGCCGAGTGGTTCGACACGCCGAACTTCAGGCCGCGGGCCCGCGCCTCTTTCGCCCAGATGCCGATCAGGTCCTTCTTCGGCCCAACGCGAGTCGCATTCCAGTCGTGGAATTTCGAGGCGTAATTGTCGAAATTGTCGTGGTGGTTGGCCAGGGCGACGAAATATTTCGCGCCGGCGTCCTTGTAGAGATCGAGCAGTTCGCCCGGGTTCCAGTTCTCGGCCTTCCACAGATTGTCGATCTCCATGAAGCCCGTATCAGCCGGATGGCCGTAGGTTTTCAAGTGATGGTCGTACTGGCCCTGGCCTTGCTGGTACATGTTGCGGGCATACCAGTCGCCGTCTTCCGGCACGCATTGCGCCGACCAATGCGCCCACAGGCCAAACTTGGCGTCGCGGAACCAGTCAGGCGTCTTGTACTGCGCTGACAGCGAAGCCCAGTCGGCCTTGAACGGACCACTCGCCGTCTCCGCCAGTGATACGCCGGCAGCCATACCGCCTGCCACGCCCAAACCCGCCGCACCGGTGAACAGATTGCGTCTCGACAGCATTTCGACCTCCTGTAGCCCACGCCGTAGCCCGGCGCATTTATTATATAGAAAAGTTACGTTCTTTAGTGAAAGATTGTCAAGCCTGACAATGCAGAAGGTTTCATGGTAGCCAACACGGATGCAACGCCTTCTGTTCATCTGTTCGGCCAACCGCCTGCGCTCGCCCACGGCCGAGCAGGTCTTTTCGCAATATCCGGACGTCGAGGCGTTCTCGGCGGGCCTTAACAACGACGCGGTTGATCTGCTGACGCCTGAGCATTTCGAAGCCGTCGACATCGTCTTCGTCATGGAAAAGACCCACCGCAGCAAGGTCAGCCGGAGGTTTAAACCGTACCTGAAAAAGGCGCGGCTGGTCTGCCTCGATATCCCGGACGACTATGAATTCATGCAGCCGGAACTGATCACCCTGCTCAAAGCGCGCGTCACGCCGCACCTGCGCTAAAAAAAACGCACTTGACTTTAAGTCTAATATAAAGTTTTATGCATTAGATGCAAATTACTTTGCCTTATATGTCAAGGGGCTCGTCATGGCTGTTCGTCCGTTTTCGCCGCATGCCGGCAGCATAATCCTGAAAATTCTGGTCGTTGGCCTGACCCTGACCCTGGTCGCCCAGTGCATGGTCGAATACAAGACGGTGACCTGGGTTATCGGCGACGCCAGGGCCAATGTGCTCAAGGTCTTCGCCTTCTGGCTGTCGTCCATCCTGGCGCCAGGCTTCTATCTCTGCGCCCTTTGGGAGCTGTCCAATGTTTTCGCGCGTATGGGCCGTGGTGACGCCTTCGGCGCCAACATGGTGCGCGGACTGAAAAGCACAGGCCGCTGCCTGATGATGGGCGCGGCGGCCGCAGTGGTGCTCGCGCCGTCCTTCACCAAGTGGCTGGGCGATAATTTGCATGGTTTCAGCGGCCTGCACTTCAACCCTGAAATCGAAGACGTCACGATCGGCCTGATCGGCCTGGCCTTCTACCTGCTGGCGCAGCGCGGCGTGGCGATGAAGGCCGAGTTGGAGCAGTTCGTCTGATGCCGGTGCGGGTTACACTCGACGTCATGCTGGCGAAGAAGAAGGTGCGCGCCCGCGACCTGGCGGCGCAGATCGGGCTCAGCGAAACGCAGATGTCTTTGCTGCGTACCGGCAAGGTCAAGGGCATGCGCTTCGACACGCTTTCCAAGCTGTGCCTTATCCTCGAATGTCAGCCGGGCGACCTTGTCGAATACGATCCTGACCAGGCGGACCTGACAGTGGAAGATTAAGCGATGACGGCGCGCCTGGCGGTCTTTTGCGCCGTGATCGCCAGTTCCGCCGCCAACAGGGCCATTTCCTGATCCTGGGCGACGTGGGTGCGGTTGACGATATCGGCGACGAACTGCGGGCCAAAAGGCAGCGGGCCATTCGAACAGTCGATGTAGCGCGCGCTGTCGCCGTTGACGACGAACAGGTTGTTGCCCTGGCCCGACACCGCGACATTGGTATATTTGCGCGCCTCCATATAGCCCTCGGTCCCGAGGATAAACAGCCGCCCGTCGCCCCAGGTGCCGAGGCCCTTCGGCGTGAACCAGTCGAGGCGGACATAGCCGAAGCCGTGGTCGCCGCGCAGCGTCATATCGCCGAAGTCCTGGAAGTACGGCCGGTCGGGGTGGCGGATATTGGCGACCTGCGACGCCACGACCTCAGCGGTCCGCGACCCCGTGTAATAGAGAAACTGGTCGATCTGGTGCGAACCGATGTCGCACAGGATGCCGCCGAACTGCGTATCGTTCCAGAACCAGTCCGGGCGCCCGCCGCTGCCGCCGGCATCGCCGCCCGCCTGATAGATCTGGTGCGGCGCGATATTGATCGTCTGGATGACCTTGCCGATGGCGCCTTGGCGGATCAGCTCGCCGGCATGGACCGCGGCCTTCACCTCCAGCCGCTCGGAATAGAGGATGCCGTATATGCGGCCGGTCTCTGCGATCGTCTTTCGCACCAGCGCCAGGTCTTCGAGCGTGGTAATGCCCGGCTTGTCGGACAGCACGTCCTTGCCGTTTCGCATGGCGCGCACACCTATTCCCGCGCGTTCGTTGGCGATATGCGAGGTCAGGACCAGCTGAACCGTGGGATCGTCGAGGATCTCGCCCTGCGTCTTCACCAGCTTCACGCCGGGGTAGCGTTTGGCGAAGACCGCCAGCTTGTCGAGCTCCAGCCCCCACGCCGCGACCAGTTCACCGCCGCCGCGCTGCATGGCACCAATCATGCCGTGGATATGATCGTGGCTGATGCCGCAGACGGCAAACCGGACGTGATATTTCGGTGTTTCCACGGGTTGCGGCGCCAGCGTCTCGGCCAGGGCTGCTGCGGGCGTCGCCATCAGGGTTCCCAGCCCCGCCGCCATCAAAAGCGAGCGGCGCGCGCTATCGGGTGTTTCCATAATGTCCTCCGCAGCCTGCATCTTTTGACGCAAGGATGGCCAGATCGTCCCCGGCATGGCAAACATTTTCTGCCGGATGCCAATCCGGTAAAACGGCGTCGGAATGCGAAAGGACCGGTCATGGGTAAACTCGTCTTCGGAATGAATGTGTCGCTCGACGGTTATGTCGACGACGTCGCGGGCGGTCTCGTCATGGGTGCGCCCAGCGCCGAACTCTTCCGCTACTGGATAGAGGCCGTGCGCGGTCATGCCGCGACGGTGTACGGCCGGCGCATGTACGAGGTCATGCGCTACTGGGATGACGAAAACCCGGAGTGGAGCGATGCCCTGCGTGAGTTCGCCGTGGTCTGGCGCGCCTTGCCCAAATGGGTCGTGTCCAGCACGCTCGACACGGTCGGGCCGAACGCCAGGCTTATCACCGGCGATATCGAAGCCCAGATCCGCGACCTGAAAGCCCAGACGTCCGGGACGATCAGCGTGTCGGGTCCGGAGATCGCCGGCCTGATGACACAGCTAGGGCTAATTGACGAATACCAGCTCATTCTCAGGCCGTACGTACTCGGTCAGGGCAAGCCGTTCTTCCGCGACGCGCGGCCGACGCTGCGCCTGGTGTCGAGCGACCAGCTCGACCACGAGAGCGTGCGTCTTGTCTATGCGCCGGCCTAAACTCAGTGCCGGAAAGCCTCCATGGCTCCGGTAAAGCGGTTCGAAGTGTCCATCGCGCCCAGCGGGTAGTGCGTCCATGACTGGATCGTGTCCGGCTCCCAGTAAAAAACGCCCAGTCCCATCGCGCCCAGCGCCTGGTTACGGTGGATCAGGTCGCTGAGCATCGCCTTGGCCTCGGCCGGCTGGTCGTATTGATATCCGGTTTCGACGACCATGACCGGCTTGTGGTAGCGCGCAACAAGGTCGCCCATGGTCGCGCTGATCTTCGGCGCCTCGATGCGCCAGTCCTTCGACGGCGTATAGGCGGGATAGTAAGACAGGCCGATGATGTCGACCTTACCGCCATCGGCCGCATAGTTGTCGAACCACCAGCGCGCCTTGGCCCCGTCCCAACCATTGTCGATATGGATGACGACGCCAGCGTCGGGATAGACGGACTTGACAGCGTCGTAGCCGGAATTGGTAAAGGCGGCCAGAGTGTCGAAATGGTCGCTCTTGCCGTCCGGCCACAACAGGCCGTTGGTGATCTCGTTGCCGACCTGCACCCAGGCGACATCGATGCCATTGGCCTTCAGGTAGGCCAGGGTGTCGTGGGTATGGGCGTAGACGTCGGCCTTAAGTTCGGCAACCGTATGCGACGTCCAGCCGGCGGGCTTGAACTGCTTGCCGGGATCGGCCCAGTCGTCGCTGTAGTGAAAATCGATCATGATCTTCTCGCCGTGCGCCTGCGCGCGCCGGGCCTTGGCCAGGGTATCGTCGCGGCCGTTCCAGCCGCCTTTCGGATCGACCCAGACGCGCAGGCGGATGGCGTTGATGCCGTAGCCTTTCAACAGGTCGAACGGATCGGTCTTGGCGCCCGACGCATCGTTGAAGGCGAAGCCGAGGCTTTCTTCCTGCGTCACCCAACCAACGTCGGCGCCATAGGCGTAGTCGGCCGCTACGGCGATCGGAGAGGAGGAAGATGAGGATGACGAGGTTCCGGCCGACGCCCCGCTGCCGCCGCTTCCGCAGGCGCACAGGGTCATTATCAACAGGGCTAAACAACCGGCTTTCATGGTCATGGTGTAATCCTTGTCAGGCGCCACAACAAGGTCAGGCACCACAACAAGGATGATTGGCAGGGACTTTTCCGCCGGGCCAAAAGAAAAGGCCGCCCAGGGGGCGGCCAGAGGGAGACGGCGACGCGGAGGAAACGTTGGGACGACGCCTGCGGCCTAGGCCGATATGCAAACGATAGCACAGGATGCGTTAACACGACCATAACGCGTAAATTCACATGAATATAGATGAACGCCGCGCTCAAACTGCGTTCAGGTGCGAAGGTCTATAGTGGCTGTCAAGATCGGCAAGTCGCCGAAGGCTCAGGAGTAACGACTATGAAGACCACCATCAAAACAGCTTCGATCGCCGCCGTCATCACCGCCGCGGCCGCCCTCACCCTGCCGGGCATGGCGTCGGCGGAAACCTGCTACAGCCGCGCCAAGGACAACCAGACGACCGGCGCTGTCGTCGGCGCCCTGGCGGGTGCCGCGCTGGGCAACAGCGTTTCCGGTCACAATCGGGGCACGGGCACGGTGCTGGGCGCCGTCATCGGCGGCGTTGTCGGCTCGAGCATCGGCAAGGATTCGACCAAGTGCGGCGCCTACGGCTACGACAACCGCAACGACCGCAGCTATTCGTACCGCGACAACGACTATCGCTACGACAACGGCTATTCCAATGGCAACGGCCGCTACAATAACGGCTATTCCAACGGCGATGGCCGCTACGACAACCGCAGCAATAACCGCTACGATCGCCACTACAGCAGCTACGACCGTGACCGCCATTACGGCGGCAACGATCGCAACCGCCAATATGACCGCGACTATAACAGCAACTGGTAAGCCCCGGCACCCGAAGGCCCGCCCGTAGCGGGGCCTTTTACGTCCATGACAATTTAATGGAGGCGCGCGTGCTTGCCAGATTTGTCGCTGTCCTGGGATTGGGCGCCATCATGTCCCTGTCGCTTATACTGGTCATGATGGCGCATCCCTGACGCTGCCGCTCAATCCCCCTGCGCCAGCCTTTGCACGTCCTTGGCCGTCAAGGGCTGGCCGCCGATCGCCCAGTCGCCGCCGGCGATTTCGTTGATCTTCACCCAGGTGACCCCGCGCAAGGCTTCGCCTTCGACGCGGATCATGGCGTCGGTGACTTCCTTGATCATGGCCAGCTTTTGGGCGGGGGAAAAAACGTCCTTGATGACGTCGATGGTGACGAGGGGCATGGCGATCTCCATTGTGCCGTTGACCTGTGGCCATGCTGCGTCTTCGAGCATCATCCGGCCAGTGCAGAAAGTGTAGCGGTTCGCGGCGCCCAGACGTGCTATGCTGGCCCCTTATCGCGGAGATCCGGATGCCGAGCGACGGTTACAACCAGTTCTGTCCGCTGGCCAAGGCCTGCGAAATCCTGGAGCCGCGCTGGACGCTTCTGATCCTCAGCGAAATATGGTCGGGCTCGGCGCGCTTCAACGATATCGGGCGCGGCGTCCCCGGCCTGTCGCCGACCTTGTTGTCGCGACGCCTCAAGGATCTCGAAGCCCATGGGCTGGTGCAGCGCGAACAGACTGCATCCGGTCAGGTGCTGTACCGGGCCACGGCGGCCTCGCTGAAGCTCCAGCCCGTTGTCCAGGCGCTCGGCCAGTGGGCCTATGACAATATCGACAGCGACGTGACCCTGCAGTCGCTCGACAGCCGCCTGCTGATGTGGAACATGCGCCGGAAAATCGATACCGGTCTCTTTCCCGACAGGCGCTCCGTCGTTCAGTTCATTTTCCCGGAACAGGCGCCGGTCATGCGCAATTACTGGCTGATTGCTCGCCCGCACTGCCAGGCCGACCTCTGCCTTGTCGATCCGGGCTTCGAGGTCGACCTCTTCGTCGAAGCCGACCTGCGCACCATGACCAGCGTCTATATGGGCTTTCAGTCTTTGCGGGACTCGATCAGCGAAGGCATGATCTATCTGTCCGGCGACAAGGCGCTGGCCGGCAGCATCGACAGCTGGCTGCGCCTGAGTTCCTACGCCGGCCCGCGGGAAACCCCACGACGTACGCCTGGCCACGCAGGCGCAGGCCATTAACGACAGTTCCCATGCTCCGGAAACCAAAGAGAGCCCCTTTTCTGATCGAATCCTGATGCCCGCGGGCTCACCCTTCCGGCTTCCGACGCCGGAGGCGACCGTGAGCAGTGACGATCATTCCTATCGTCCGCGCCAGAACGACGCGGACACGCCCGAAAAGTCCGACGCGATCGCCGGGCAGGCTGCCGCGCGTCAGCCGGAGCCGGCGCCCGAAATCCCGCCTGAGCCGCAACCGGTCCCTAGACCTACACATCGTGGCGCAGTTGCGTGGCAAGGCCTGAAGGGCCGTTGGACCAAACTGCCGGCGCCGGTGCGCTGGACGGGCGGCATAGTGTCGGCCCTGTTGGTCCTTATCCTGATTTTCCTGATGATCTTCGACTGGGACTGGTTGCGCCCGCCGCTCGCCAAAATGTTGGCAGGCAAGCTGCACCGTCCCGTCCGCATCGACGGCCACCTGCGCGTCCACCTGCTCAGCTGGACGCCGACCGCCACCGTCACTGGGCTGAAGATCGGCCAGCCCGACTGGCAAAAGGCGCAAAAGGACGCGCCTGTCGGCAATATGGCTGAAATCGACGGCATCACCGTGAAGGCAGAGCTGCTGCCACTGTTCGTTTTCCACGTCGTCCTGCCGCGGCTGGAAGTCGACCATCCCGTCGTCAGCCTCTATCAGGACAGGTCCGGCCGGGCGAACTGGGATTTCAGCGACGGCAAGGATACCGGCAAGCCCGCAAAACTGCCGCCGATCAAGAACTTCATCATCAAGGACGGCCACCTGGCGATGACCAGCGTGCAGCGAAAGCTGCGCATGACCGCCACCGTCAACGCCAATGAAAAAGCCGACGCCAAGGGCGGCCAGCCGTTTGCGCTGCTGGGCACGGGCACGCTCAACGGCGCGGCCTTCGATCTCAAGGCGACGGGCGGTGCCCTGCTCAATGTGCACACCGACCGGCCTTATCCGTTCGACATGCGCGTCGCTGCCGGTGACACGGTCATTACGGCCCGGGGACGCGTGCTGCATCCATTCAACATGGGTCAGCTCGACGGCGCCGTCACCATGAAGGGCCGTGACTTGGCCGACCTCTACTATCTGACCGGGCTGGCCCTGCCCAACACGCCGGCCTATACGATTGCCGCCAACGTCGCCCGCGACGATCGAACCTACAAGGTCAGCGGAATCAACGGCCGCGTCGGGCATAGCGACTTGCACGGCACCATGACCGTCGATATCGCGAAATCCGGACGGCCGAGCCTGACCGGCGACCTGCGTTCGACCAAGCTCGATTTCAAGGACCTGGGCTCGATGTTCGGTGCGACGTCGGCCAACAGGCCGTCGAAGCCGCAACTGACCGCCTCGCCGCAGGCGACGACCGGCCGCCGCCTCTTGCCCGACGCGTCTCTGGATGCGGAACGTATCCGCGTCATGGACGCGCGCGTCCGCTATCGCGCCACGTCGGTTATCGCAACGCCCCACCTGCCACTGCGCGCCGTCAGCCTGGGCGTCAAACTCGACCACGGCCTGCTGACACTGGATCCCATCGACATCAGCTTTCCGCAGGGCCGCCTGGTCGGCACCGCCGCCATCAATGCGCGCGGCGCCGTGCAGAGCAATACTGTCGACATGCGCCTGACAGGCTTGAGCGTCGAACAGTTCATTACTCAGGCCGGCAAGCCCCTCGAAGGCGTGCTCGATGCCCGCCTTAAGGCCACCGGCGGCGGCAACTCGGTGCACAAGGCTGCGGGCTCCGCCGACGGCCGCATGGTCGTCGTCATGCCAGCCGGTATGATCCGGCAGAGCTTCGCCGAACTGATGGGCATCGACGCCACCAAGGGCCTATTTATGCTTCTCAACAAGGACGCACACCAGACTGAGGTGCGCTGCGCCATCGCCGACTTCAATATCCATAATGGCGTCATGCAGGCGCAGAACATCGTCTTCGACACCGGCGTCGTTTTGGTCAACGGCTCAGGGAACGTCAATCTTAACGACGAGAGCATGCGGTTCACTTTCAAGGGCAAGCCGAAGAAGTTCCGCCTAGTGCGCATCAATGCGCCGATCATCATCGGCGGCCACCTGAGCGCGCCGACCTTCGGTATCGATCCAGGGCCTGCCGTCGTCCAGGGGGGTATCGGCGCCGTGCTTTCGACCGTCGCTGCCCCGCTGCTGGCGCTGCCCTTCATCAACGGCGGCGGCCAGAAGGACGCCAACTGCGGCGCCATCATGGCCGAGGCGCAGTCGAAGGGCGCACCGACCGCCCTGCACGCCGCCCCCGCCAAGCCTGTCCCCGCGCCGGTGCGCAAGTAGCTGGCGGTCGTGGAGCTTCACTTGACGCCATCGCTGCTGGCCAGGATCGCGCTGGCCGGCAAAGGTGTCGATCTTCTCGGCGGTTGTTACCTGGCTTATGACTTGCTGGACGGCCGCAACGGCCCCCTGCGCGGCATCACCCGCGCCACAGTTTATCTGCCGCTGTTCTTCTGCGGATATGGTCTGTTGCTCGGCCTGCCGTTTGCGCTGGTCGCGTCGTTGGGCATGGCCGCAGCCCTGGCCATCGAATTTTCCTTTGCCGCCGGCCCTTCGCCTTCGCGGATCATTCCGGCCATCACGGCCGGACTGCGCGGCGTGGTACTCGGCTGCGCCGGCTATCTTCTGTTCGGCGCGACATTCGCGCTCGTCTTCGGAGGGCTTGTGGCGTGCGGGCTATTTGCCGGGTGGGCATTCGGTCTGTCGCCGGCACAGGACCATACGCGCCAGTCCCGGAGCCTGCTGCGCCGACATAACATCCTGGCTTCGGTCTACCGCGCCGTGTCCGCCGGACTGTCGGCTGAACTTGCCGGACTCGCTTCCGGCATTCCAAACCCACTGTCGGCCGCCTTGCGGATCGGCGCGGCGATCGGCCTGATCAGCGCCATAGTCGGCCTGTTCAGCCCAGCCCTGGAAAACTGGGTGGCGAAAATACCGTCACGCCGGCTCGGCATGATCGGACTCTGCTTCCTCGCCCTGGGGACGCTGCTCGACTCGGTACGCGACTGGATCGACCTGGCAAGCTGAGCACCGGAAGTCCCGCATCGATTCCTGATATGCAGCCCCGTCATATTGGCTGTGATTTCAGGGGACCGGTATGAAGAAACCAAAGACGTGGTGCGATCTCGAAGAGCGCACCGCCGCCTTGACCGAGCGGCGCAATTTGAAGATGGCGCGGTCACCGCACGCCTTCGTCCGCGGCGCGACGCAGAAATTCTACGAATGGCTGGACGGCGCCAGCGCGCTTAAACTGCCTAAGGGACCGGCGACGTGGATTTGCGGTGACTGCCATTCCGGCAATCTTGGGCCCTTGGCCAGCGCAAAAGGCCGGATCGACATCCAGATCCGCGACCTCGACCAGACCGTGATCGGCAACCCCGCCCACGACGTTATCCGGCTGGGCCTGTCGCTGGCCTCGGCGGCGCGCGGTTCCGACCTGCCGGGCGTCATGACGGCGCGCATGATGGAAGACCTGATCGATGGCTATCAGGTCGCCTTCGACGAGACCGACGCCCAGATCGACCGGCCAGGCGCGGTAAACGCGGCGCTGATCAGCGCGGTGAACCGCCGCTGGAAACATCTCGCCGAGGAGCGGTTGGGCGATGCGCGGCCGCAACTCACCTTCGGCAATCACTTCTGGCCGATCAGCGACGAAGAACGCGCAAGCCTGACAGCCCTGTTCGCCGACGAAAAGGTGCGGCGCATGGTTACAGCCTTGCGCGGCCGTGCCGATGACGCGAAGCTGTCGCTGCTCGACGCCGCCTATTGGGTCAAGGGCTGCAGTTCGCTTGGCCGCCTCCGCTATGCCGCCCTCGTTGCCATCGACGGCGGGCAGATGTGCCTGATCGACGTCAAGGAAGCGACGAAGGCCCTGGCGCCACGGTATCCGGACGCCGACACGCCGCGTGATAATGGCGAGCGCGTCGTCACCGGCGCCTGGCACCTGTCGCCGGCGCTCGGCGACCGCATGGTGTCGGGCCACCTGCTGGAAAAGTCGGTGTTCGTGCGCGAACTGCTGCCGCAGGACCTCAAGCTCGACCTCGAACGCCTGGGTGAAGCCGAAGCGCGCCACCTGTCGCGCTACCTCGGCAATGTCGTGGGCACGGCGCACGCCCGCCAGATGGACGCCGACACCCGCCGCGACTGGCATCGCGACTTGGCGCGCGGACGGTCAAAGACGCTCGATGCGCCGTCGTGGTTGTGGTCGTCGGTGGTCGAACTGGTCGCTAGCCATGAGAGCGCCTATCTTGAACATTGCCGGCGCTATGCCCTGCACGCCGACGCCAAAGCCGCATGAAACTGGCCCTTGCCCTGTGTATGGCACTTTCCGCTTGCGCCTCCGCCCCTGCCCCTGCCCCGCAGGCCGATATCGAACTGCCCGCCGTGTTTCACGATGGACTGGTCTATGTCCAGGTCTCGGTCGACGGTGCCGCCGCCGTATGGATGGATCTCGATAACGGCACCTCGCCATCGGCCATCGACCTCGACTATGCCCAAAGTCTCGGCCTGAAGCTCAAGCCCGGTGCGGGTTCGGCGACCGGCATCGGCAGCGAGCGCGTCGAATTCTTCAACACCTCGGCCGAACTCGCAGCGGGGCAGGCGTCGCGCCGTATCGACTTTTCGGCCAGCCGCCTCAAGGGCATGCTGGGACCGGACGGAAAACAGCTGGCCGGCGTCCTTGGCTACAGCTTTCTTGCGGGACGGATCCTGGTCATCGACTACCCGAATCAGAAGGTGATTTTCGCTGCGGCGTCAAAGCCTTGCGCCTGCGACCTGCCAATGGGTCTCGACACCAATATCGCGACCGTGCCCGTGACGGTCGCCGGCCACCGCATGACGGCGCTGATCGACAGTGGTGGCCTGTATACGCTCCTTGCCACCCCCGCAGCCGTCAAGCTTGCCGGGCTCGAGGCGGATGCCGGCCGGGGACGCCCCGTGACCGGCTACGGCTATGCCGGCGCTCAGGGTGTCCGTATCGGACGCGCGCCGGACGTTGTCGTCGGATCGATCCGCACCGACACCCCCGAAACCGTCTACAGCACCTTCGGCACGTCGCCGCTGAAGGCCGAGGCGGCGCTGGGTGCGCAGTTCCTCAAGGACTATCGTGTCACGCTCAACTACCGCGCCCGCACGGTACGCCTTGAGCCATAGGCTGCCCTTATTGCTTCTTTACATTCGACGGCTTCATACCACCAAAGAACCACGTTCGGGCGTGCGCCAGAGCGGAATGAGTTAAGTGAAATCGTCATTCCGTTCTAAGTTTTTGTTTTGTTGCGATGTTATGCCGAAAACTGCTCACACTTTCGGCACATAGCTTTAGTAAGCGCGAGGACGGCTTGAGCCCAGCCAATACCCATTTTCCGGCCGATACAGGACCGATGGCCCGGAAGATCCGCGCATTCGACTGGGGTAGCACTCCGCTCGGCCCCATAGCGTCATGGCCGGCGGCCGCCCGAATCGCAGTCGATATGGCCCTGTCGTCACGCCTGCCCATATGCCTGTTCTTCGGCCAGGACCTTATCGCTATCTTCAACGACGCCTATGTTCCACTGATCGGCGGCAAGAAGGATTCGCTGGGCGAGCCTTACCGCGTGACCTATGCCGAGGTGTGGGAAAGCCTGGGGCCGGTCGCCATGCGCGCCTTGGCCGGCGAGGCCGTTTTCTTCGAAGATTACCCGATCGAGCTCGACCGGTTCGGCAGGCCGGAAACAGGGTATTTCACCTTCTCCTACAGCCCCCTGCGCGATGAGAACGGCGCCATTATAGGCCTTATCGACTCGGTTGTCGAAACGACGGCCACGGTGCTGGCGCGCCAGCACACCGAGCGGCAATACCAACACCTGGCCGAGCTGTTCGAACAGGCGCCGGCCTTCATGACCCTGCTGCGCGGTCCGGAACACCGCTTCGAATATGCCAATCCGCAGTATCGCAGGCTGGTCGGTCATCGCGACATTATCGGCCACACTGTCCGCGATGCCCTGCCCGAGACCGTGCCGCAGGGTTTCGTCGCCCTGCTCGACACGGTTTACGCCAGCGGTGAACCCTACACCGCCCACGGCGCCAGGATCGATTTTCTGAATGCCGCCACCGGCAAGATGGAGGAAACCTTCGTCGACTTCGTCTATCAGCCTATTCGCGATGGGGAAGGCCGCATCACCGGCATCTTCGTTGAAGGCGCCGATGTTACCGACCGCATTCGCGCCGATACAGCCCTGCGCGAAAGCGAACAGCGTTTCCGCGACATGGCCGATTCGGTTAGCCAGATGATTTGGGTGACGCGCCCCGACGGGGTCCATGAATATCGCAATCGTCGCTGGCACGACTATACCGGCATGCCGTATGGCCCGCCGGTCGCGGGCGACTGGAATACCTATCTCCATCCCGACGACCGCGAACGGGCCGACGAGCGCTGGCGGCGTTCGCTGGCGACGGGAGACCCGTACGAGATCGAATACCGCTTGCGCCGCTGCGACGGCGTATTCCGTTGGGCGCTGGGCCGCGCTGAATGCGTCCGCGACGACGACGGGCGCATCACAAAATGGTACGGCACCTGCACCGACATCCAGGACCTGGTCGATGCCCGCCAGGCGGCCGAAGCCGCCAACCTGGCCAAGAGTGAATTCCTGGCCAATATGAGCCATGAAATCCGAACGCCGATGAACGCCGTCATCGGCCTGTCGGGCCTGCTGTCCAAGTCGTCGCCGCTAACGCCCCGGCAACGCGACTTCATCGGCACACTCCAGGCCAGTGCCGATTCGCTGCTGGGCCTGATCAACGACCTTCTCGACATCGCCAAGATCGAAGCTCGGACCGTCGAACTGGAGGCCGTCCCGTTCAGCCTGGCCCGCCTGATCGACGACGTTGCCGGCATTGTCGCCGCGCCGATCCGCAAAAAGGGTTTGAACTTCACTACGGACACGTCGAGCATCGCCGGCCGTCAGTTCGTCGGCGACCCGACACGTGTCCGGCAGATCATCACCAACCTGTGCTCCAACGCCGCCAAGTTCACGGACCAGGGCGCCGTTCACGTCGCGGTGTCGTGCACCGCGGGCGACCATCAGGGTTTTGAGACGGTTTGCATATCGGTTCGCGACACCGGCATCGGCATAGCGGCGGACAAGCTGGCGACCATCTTCGACAAATTCGTGCAGGCCGACAGCAGCATCAACCGCCGCTACGGCGGTACGGGGCTGGGGCTGGCGATCAGCCGCGCGCTGGCCGAGGTCATGGGCGGCACGATCTCGGTCGAAAGCACGCCGGGCCAAGGGTCAACTTTCACCGTCCAGGTGCCGCTGAGGATCGCAGACGGGCTGGCCGACGGCGGCGACGCGCCGGCCGCACCCGGCGCCGAAGCGAGAAGCGACGACGGTCCGCGCATTCTACTGGTCGAAGACTATGAACCCAATATCCTGGTGGCGCGCACCTTCCTGGAACAGTTTGGCTATCAGGTCGATGTCGCGACGACGGGTCTGGAGGCCGTCGAGCGTACGCACAGCGACCGCTACGCCGCCATCGTCATGGACGTCCAGATGCCCGGCCTGAGCGGATTGGAGGCGACCCGTATGATCCGCGACCGGGAGAGCGAGGCCGGGGCGCCGCGCCTGCCCGTCGTCGGCATGACGGCCCACGCCCTTGCCGGTGACCGCGAACGCTGCCTGGCCGCCGGCATGGATGACTATATCGCCAAGCCGTTCGAACCCGACGACCTGCAGCGCAGACTGGCTGCCCTGGTCCGTCCAAATTAAGGGTGATGCAGGGCGCGGAAACGGCTGGCAAAGGCTGCCCGCTGGGCGTTCGACTGGCTCTTGGCTGTTTCGACCGCTTCCAGTTCGGTGGCGCGCAAAAGGTGTTCGATAACCCGGTCCATGTGGGCGTGCATGGCTCTGCGCGCCTTGGGCGCCGAACCGGCCTTGAGCGCCTCAAGAATGTCGCGGTGTTCGGCGATCCGGTCGGTCATGCCAAGGTCGGCCGCCCGTTCCAGGATATTGCGGGCGAACGGTGAACGATAACGCCAGTCCCACAGGGTCTCGACGGTCGCCACCAGCGCACCGTTGCCGGTCGATTGCGCAATGACGAAATGGAAGTCGCGGTCGGCCTTTTCAGCCTTTTCCTGGTCGGGATCGCCCATGGCTTCGAGCAGTTGCTCGAGCTCGGCGATGTTTTCGTCCGAGCGCTGGGTCGCCGCCATGGCCGCGACCTCGCCCTCGAACATCCGCCGCGCCTCGATCAGCTCGAAGGCGCCGATTTCGGCGTCGGACTGGACGACACGGACCGGCGGTTCCAGAACCAGGATGCCGACGCCGTGCTTGGCTTCGATCAGGCCGCGGATTTCCAGCGCGATCAACGCCTCACGCATGCTGGGGCGGCTGACGCCATAGGCCTGGGCCAGGTCACGCTCGGTCGGCAGGCGGTCGCCCGGCTGGTAACGGCCCGACTCGATGTCGGCCGAAATGGAGTCCGCGATCTGGCGATAAAGTTTCTTGGTTTCGGACATCGGCTGGCTGGCTGGATACTATCGGGTTCAAACTATGCCGGTTCGCCGCAGGCTTTCAACTGGATTCGCAAACAGCGGGCCGCCGCGAATGTCCTGACCACTTCCGGGCGCGTCCAGTTATCATCGCTTACTGCCGCGATGCACTGCTGGAAGGTTTACAATCTCGTGGCAGCACCCATCTGTGGCCTGCCCTATTTCATAGATATGGTCTGACCATTGGCAAACGGCCGGGCATTGAGGCGCGGAAGTGATTCGGCGGTCAACAGGCGCTCCGGCCTCAATTGTCTCAGATTCGACGTGCCTCATCGGACGTGTTTCGTCCCCGGATTATCCGCGCCGGACGGCGTTGTTTTTGTCTAACCTTGCTCCGTCTGGCGAAAATTTTCGACTTTCAGCCTTGGTCGTGACAAAGAACGGCGATACACTGAGTTGATACAGCTGCGGCTCGGCCGGAGGCACGCCTAGGCGTTGGAACGCGTCGCTGAAATTGCTTGCATTACGCCGTGCGGCAGTCCAATCTTGAATTGGTTTGACCTATGGCCCCAGCCCCTGGCCACAGGTATTGTAATGGAGAGTAAAGCGTGATGGACACGAGCCGCCAGGAAGGCTTCGGACGCGATGAGTCTGCGTCCACGGGCGGCGCGCGCGCGCGCATTACGGCCGCGCGCGTTATCGTCACCTGCCCCGGCCGCAACTTCGTCACCCTCAAGATCGAGACCGACCAGGGCATTTACGGCATCGGCGACGCCACCTTGAACGGCCGCGAAATGGCCGTCGTCGCCTATCTGGAAGAGCACGTCATTCCATGCCTGATCGGGCGCGACGCCCATCAGATCGAAGACGTCTGGCAGTTCCTGTACCGCGGCGCCTACTGGCGGCGCGGCCCGGTGACCATGTCGGCCATCGCCGCCGTCGACATGGCGCTGTGGGACATCAAGGGCAAGATCGCCGGCCTGCCGGTCTATCAGCTGCTGGGCGGCGCCTGCCGCAACGCCGTCATGGTCTATGGCCACGCCAACGGCAAGTCGATCGAAGACACGGTCGAGGCGGCGCTGGAGTACAAGGAAAAGGGCTATCAGGCGATCCGCATCCAGTGCGGCGTGCCGGGGCTCGACGCCACCTACGGCGTCTCCAAGCACAAGACCTTCTACGAGCCCGCCGACAGTGACCTGCCGGCCGAGGACGTCTGGGATACGCCGGCCTATTTGCGCGTGGTGCCCAAGTTGTTCGCCGCCGTGCGCGACGCGCTGGGCGACGAGGTCCATTTGCTGCACGACGTCCACCATCGCCTGACGCCGATCGAAGCCGGCAGGCTTGGGCGCGACCTCGAACCCTATCGCCCTTTCTGGATCGAGGACGCGACGCCGGCGGAGAACCAGGACAATTTCCGCCTGATCCGCCAGCATACGACGACGCCGCTGGCCGTCGGTGAGATCTTCAACTCGATCTGGGACTGTAAGGACCTGATCCAGAACCAGCTGATCGACTATATCCGCGCCACCATCGTTCATGCCGGCGGCCTGACCCACCTGCGCAAGGTCGCCATGCTGGCCGACCTGCACAATGTCCGCACCGGCTGCCACGGCGCAACCGACCTGTCGCCGATCACCATGGCGACGGCACTGCATTTCGACCTGTCGATCCCGAACTTTGGCATCCAGGAATTCATGCACCACACCGACGCCACCTACGAAGTCTTCCCTAACAGCTACCGGTTCGAGGGCGGCTTCATGTACGCGTCCAATGCGCCAGGTCTTGGCGTCGACATCGACGAGGAGAAGGCGAAACTCTATCCGTACAAGCGCGCCTACCTGCCGGTGAACCGTTTGAAAGACGGCACCATGTTCAACTGGTAGAGCCTCAAAAAACTTAAGGGCCAAAAAGACTTAAGGGCCAAATAGACTTAAGGGAGCGAAACGATGGCTGGATTCAAGTTGCGGCTTTTGGCCGCCGCGAGCCTTGGACTGTGCCTGGCGGCCGGCGCCGGCCACGCGGAGGATGGCTACGATCTGTGGCTGCGCTACCGGCCCGTCGAAGCTGCCGCCTTGCCCGCCTATCGCGTCCATGCCGCCACTATCGTGGCCGGGGGCACCAGCCCGACCATCGCCGCCGCTGTATCGGAGCTGAAACGTGGTCTGTCGGGCCTTTTGGCTGAGGACGTCACCACGGGCCAGCTGATCGACGGCGCCATCGTTATCGGTACGCCGGCGTCGTCCGACGTGGTGAAGAGCCTGAACCTGCCCCTGGCAAAACTCGGCGACGAAGGCTTCGTCATCCGCACGGAGACCATCGATGGCCACACCGTCACCGTCATCGCCGGCAATACGGATGTCGGCGTGCTCTATGGCGCCTTCCGCTATCTCAGCCTGATCGAAACGCGCAAGCCGGTCGATGGCCTCGACATCGTCGACGCGCCGAAGCTGAAGGTGCGCGTACTGGATCACTGGGACAATCTCGACGGCACGGTCGAGCGCGGCTACGCTGGGCGATCGATCTGGGACTGGTGGCGGCTGCCCGATCTCAAGGACGCACGATATATAGACTATGCGCGCGCCGACGCCTCGGTCGGCATCAACGGCGTCGTGCTCAACAACGTCAATGCCAAGGCCGACAGCTTAACCAAGCCTTATATAGAAAAGACGCGCGCCCTGGCCGACCTGCTCAGGCCCTATGGCATCAAGGTCTATCTGTCGGCGCGCTTCTCAAGCCCGATCGAGCTCGGCCACCTCAAGACCAACGATCCGCTCGACCCCGAGGTGCGCGCCTGGTGGAAGGCCAAGGCGGACGAAATCTACGCGGCAATCCCGGATTTCGGCGGCTTTCTTGTAAAGGCCAGTTCCGAAGGCCAACCCGGCCCCGGCGATTATCACCGCACCCACGCCGACGGCGCCAACATGATGGCCGAAGCCGTCGGTCCGCACGGCGGCATCATCATGTGGCGCGCCTTCGTCTATTCCGAACACGATGCTCGCGACCGCGCCAAACAGGCATCCTACGAATTCCAGCCGCTCGACGGCCAGTTTGCGCCGAATGTGCTGTTGCAGATCAAAAATGGCCCGATTGACTTCCAGCCGCGCGAGCCCTTCCATCCATTGTTCGGCGCCATGCCGAAGACCAACGAAATGCTCGAGGTCCAGATTACCAAGGAGTATCTGGGCCAGGCGACGCACCTCGTCTATTCGACAGCCCTATACGAAGAGACGCTGAAAGCCGATACCTTCGCCCAGGGTAAGGGTACGACGGTCGCAAAAGTCATCGAAGGCAGGATCGGATCGCACGCCCCGACCGGCCAACAACCACTTACTGGCATGGCGGGTGTCGCCAATGTCGGCGCGGATCGCAACTGGTCGGGCTCCGACTTCAACCAGGCCGACTGGTACGGCTTCGGCCGGCTAG
>FSUR01000263.1_pt1 | contig 23172 bp, 16 predicted proteins | sample 1637491 | NCBI WGS metagenome assembly FSUR01 (sample SAMEA3914816, study PRJEB12502) | metagenome | biome: forest; material: soil | place: USA | collected 2011-09-16 | depth 0.3 m
CAGGAACGTAGACGACCTTCAGTCCCAGCGCTTTTACCCTCAGGCAAAGATCGACATCATTGATCGTAACTGCGAAGTTTTCTTCGTCGAAGCCGCCGAGGTTAAAAAAGAGGTCGCGGCGAATGCCCAGGCAGGCGGCCGTCACCGCATCGACTTCACCGACAGTGGTGACGAATGGATTGCGCTCCCATTCCGGCCGAGACTGACCGCGCCAAGGGTGTCCCGGCCCCGGTACAAGATTCGAGGCAATACCGGCGTGTTGCAGGTCGCCCGAGGGGTACAGGAGTCGCGCGCCAACCACACCGGTATCGGCGCACGCGAGAAAGGACAGCAGCCGAAGCAGCCACACTCCATCCAACGCCTCGACGTCGTCGTTAAGGAAGAGAAGTACCGGATGCCTGGCCAGCCTGGCGCCCGCATTGCACAGACGCGAGAAATTGAATGGAATGTCCAAAAGCAGGACGGAAATACCAGGCCGGCTTCTGATTGCGTCGAGATAGGCACGCGCTTCGGGACGCGTTGCCCCGTTATCGACGACAATGATTTCAATGGCCAAACCGGCAATTCGCTCCAAAGAAAGTATGCAAGCCTTGAGCATCTCGACGCTGTCGCGCGTCGGTATGACGATGGAGACCGCCATCAGTGATGCCGGCACTTCTGCAGGTTCGAGAACGGGTCGTTCAAGACGAAGAGGTGGTGTCGCGGCACCTCTTTTTCCCAATGCCATCCCTACGATGCCATTGTGTGAACGACGGTCGGCAAGCGCACGTATGGCCTGCGCCACCCCTGTCGGTCCACGCCGGACCACCGCGGCCGCTTTGCGGAGCCAGAATGCCGCCCGGTCAAGCGCATTCATCCGTCGTAGCTCTACGCTGATTGCGTCGCCAGAAACCGGACGGGCAGTAAGGTTATACCTGCCGGGTGAAACAAGGATAAAACGCGGCTCAACTGCCGCATAGACCACGCTCCGTGCCTGGCTCGCCTCGGCAACCAATTCGATCTCGGCCTTTGCGTTCGCATGCACCTGGTATTGGCCGGCAAGGCGGTGAACTTGTGCGAGCGGGTGAACGCTGTCGATAACCACTAGTGAGGAAATTGCATCCGATGTCATTGGCTCTATAGTGCAATAACAGCTCGCGGAAGGCGAGCCATTTTCCGGTCAGAATTTATGAATTGGTACGCCCCGGCGGTCGGTTGGCTGCACAGAAAAGCCTTTGTCCGACGCCTCAATCGCCACAAACCACTATGGCCGGTGGCACTGCCGCGGTCGGTTCCAAATATTGGCCCAAATACTGGCCAAAATACTGGCCCAAATACTGGCCCAAATACTGGCAAAGTCCGTGTCTCAGGATTCTTTTCGGAGGTGCTGGGCATTGGTTCGGCGGCCGACTTGACCGTCGCCACCCTTGCCAGTCTCGGCTACGCGGTCGTCAAAGACGACATCCGTCCCCTTCAGCGCCGACTGCTGTCCAGGGCACCCGCCGGCTTCAGCGATACGTCCGCGGCGCCCGTATGGATTATCCACGCCAATCCGCCGGAAGCGGAAATGGCCCTGTTCGCGCGCTCACCTCAGGACTGGGCAGACCTCTATCGTATCGGCTACTGGACCTGGGAAAGCGCTGTCGCACCCGCGGCCTGGCTGGATACCGCGCGCTGGTTCCACGAAATCTGGGTGCCATCGATGTTCGTCCGTGACGCTTTTGCCGCCGCTTTTGCCGCCTCGCCCAGGCCGGAAGAGGCTGCCAAGCTGCGCGTCATGCCCCATGTCGTGGCCCCTTCAGTATCTCCCCACCGAAGCAAACAGAGCATCACCGCGCTAACCCTGCTTGATCCGCGAAGCGATCCCGAGCGCAAAAATCCCGATGGCGCGGTCCGAGCCTGGCTCAAGGCCTTCCCCCTGCCTGGCGACGCACAGTTGATCGTCAAGATCCTGCCTTGCGGTGACAATACGCTTTACAACCGCCTGCGCCGACTAAGCGTTGATCGGCCCGACATCGTATATTGGATCGAAGCCCTGTCCCGCGACGCGATGGACGCCCTGATCGCGGATTGCGACATCCTTATATCCCTGCATCGCGCCGAAGGTTTTGGCCTGCCGCTGGCTGAGGCGATGGCAGTGGGCGTCGCCGTCCTGGCGACCGGCTGGTCGGGTAATATGACCTTCATGACTGACGGCAATTCGGTTCCGGTACCCTATACCCTCGTTCCGGCTAACCGGCGCCACAACGGCCCGATGGCGCAGTGGGCCGACCCTGACGTCGACGCCGCTGCCGCCGCGTTGCGAAAATTGGTGTTGGACCGGGTATGGCGTGCTCGACTGACCAAACAAGCGCTGTTAGATATCGTGGCGCTCGGCGAACCCTGGCGGGCCCATCTTGCCCGCCCTACGACAGCCGGATCGAAATGATTTACGCAAAGGCAGCCGCCCGATCAAAGTCACTTTTATCGAAAGGCTCATACCAGAACGACGTCCGATTTAGCTCATTCGGTTACACTTTTGGCACGGCGTGCTCTGGCGCCTCAAAAGTTTCGCAATTAAACCGTATCCAGCCGGCCACATCGCGCCTAATCGTTAGCCATCTAACTTTTTTTCACGAAGCTGCGTCGGAATGCCGTAAAGTCATCGTATAATGCGGTACCGATCGAAGAGGTTTTCCATGTTCAAGCGCGTACTTCCGGCCTTTCTTCTGCTGTCGGCATCGCTTTTCGCACTCGGCGGCTGCGGCAAGAAGGGCGATGCCAACACCAAAGGCCCGCGTGGTCCCGCCAATGTCGGCTACGTGGTTGTGACGCCGCAGCCGGTCGATCTGACCGCCGAGCTGTCGGGCCGGACCTCAGCCTTCCTGATTTCGGATGTGCGCCCGCAGGTCGGCGGCATCGTCAAGGCGCGCCAGTTCACCGAGGGCGGCGTCGTATCGGCCGGCCAGTCGTTGTACCAGATCGATCCGGCGCAGTACCAGGCGGCCTATGACAGCGCGCTGGCGAACCAGCAGCAGGCCCAGGCGGCTTACGACCTTTCCCACACCAACGCTCAACGCGCCCAGCAGCTGGTGGCCATCCGCGCCATCAGCCAGGCCGATTTCGACCAAGCCCAGGCCGATGAAAAGCAGAAGGCGGCAACCCTGGCCCAGACCAGGGCTGCCACCCAGACCGCGAAGATCAATCTCGACTATACCCGCGTTACCTCGCCAATTTCCGGCCGCATCGGCAAGTCGACAGTGACGCCGGGCGCACTGGTCACCGCCAACCAGACTACGGCGCTGGCGACCGTCCAGGACATTTCCAAGGTCTATGTCGACATCACCCAGTCGGCGACCGACATGCTCAAGCTCAAGCGCGCCATGATGGGCGGCGACGTCAGCAAGGCGTCTTCGGCCAAGGTGCAGCTGATCCTCGACGACGGCTCGGCCTACCCCCTGCCCGGCACGCTCGAATTCACCGACGTTTCGGTCAGCCCGACAGCCGGCACGGTGACGCTGCGCGCCCTCTTCCCCAATCCCGACGGTCTGCTGATGCCCGGCATGTTCGTGCGCGCCCGCGTCATCAAGGGCGTGGTCGACCAGGCCCTGCTGGTGCCGCAGGGCGCCGTGACAATCGACCCCAAGGGCGGCGCGACGCTGCTGATCGCCGGCAATGACGGCAAGGCGCATACGCGCAAGGTGACGGCCGCCGAAATGATCGGGTCGAAGTGGCGGATCGCCCAGGGCCTTCAGCCCGGAGACAAGGTTATCGTCGAAGGCGCTATGCGCCTCAAAGACGGCGGCCAGATAAACGGCAAACCCGTCCAACCCGACGAAAATGCCGTCGGCGGCGGGTCGGGCGGCCGTACCGGCACGGGCACAGGCGGCGGCCAGCCCAACACTGCCGCCGGCGGTCCGCCTGCAGCCGGCAACGGTCTGGGCGGCACGATGGCCGGCTCAGGAAATGGACGGTAAAAGTCATGTTGTCGCGTTTCTTCATCGACCGCCCTATCTTCGCCTGGGTCATCGCCATCGTCATCATGCTGGCTGGCGTGCTGTCGATTCTGGTCCTGCCGATCGAGCAATATCCCCGCATCGCCCTGCCGCAGGTCACCGTCAACGCCAACTATCCCGGCGCGTCGGCTAAGATCGTCGAAGATTCGGTCACCCAGGTGATCGAACAGAATATGACCGGCCTCGACCACCTGAAATACATGACGTCGAACTCGTCGACCGGGTCAGCGTCCGTTACGCTCGTCTTCGAAGCTGGAACCGACGCCGATTTGGCTCAGGTCCAGGTTCAGAACCAGGCCCAGTCGGCATTGCGCCGCTTGCCGCAGGACGTGCAGACCCAGGGGCTTCGCGTCACCAAGGCGTCGGGATCGCCGCTGATGGCGATTGCGCTCTATACCGATGACAATAGTCAGTCGAATGCCGACCTTGGCGACTGGATCGCCTCTCATATGTCGGACCAGGTCAGCCGCATCGACGGCGTCGGCGACACGCGTATCTTCGGTTCGCAATACGCCATGCGTATCTGGCTGAACGCCGACCAGCTGGCCTCCTACAATCTGACGCCGGCCGACGTGATAAGCGCCATCCGGGTGCAGAACACCCAGGTCTCTGCCGGCCAGATCGGCGCCGACCCGACAGGGCCCGACACGGCGCTCAACGCGACCATTACCGCCCAGTCGCAATTGCAGACCCCGGCCCAGTTCCAGAATATCATCGTCAAGAGCAGCGCGACCGGCACTCCCGTTTACCTCCGCGACGTCGCCCGCGTCGAGCTGGGGCCCCAGCAGTATGGCAATATTGCGCGCATGAACGGACACCTAGCTGCGGGTCTCCAGGTGACCCTCGCCACCGGCGCCAACGCACTCAAGACCGCCGATGCGGTCAAGGCGCTGATCACGCAGATCGAGCCGACCTTCCCGGCCGGCGTCAAATACGCCATCCCCAACGACTCGACGCAGTTCGTCAAGCTGTCGATCGAGGACGTCGTCAAGACGCTGATCGAAGCCATCGCGCTTGTCTTCGTCGTCATGTTCGTCTTCCTGCAGAACTGGCGCGCGACCCTGATCCCGACCATCGCCGTGCCGGTCGTCATGCTTGGCACCTTCGGCGTGCTGGCGGCCTTCGGCTATTCGATCAACACCCTGACGATGTTCGGCTTGGTCCTGGCCATCGGCCTGCTGGTCGACGACGCCATCGTGGTGGTGGAAAACGTCGAACGCGTCATGCACGAGGAAGGTCTCGACCCCAAGGAAGCGACGCGCAAGTCGATGTCGGAGATCACCGGCGCCCTGGTCGGCGTTGCTTCGGTCCTGGCAGCCATGTTCGTCCCCATGGCCTTCTTCGGCGGCACGCAGGGCATCATCTATCGCCAGTTTTCGGTGACGCTTGTCTCCGCCATGGTGTTGTCGGTTGTCGTTGCCCTGATCCTGACGCCGCCCTTGTGCGCCACCCTGCTCAAGCGGCCCAAGGCTCACGAAGGCACTACCACCGGCGCGGATGACGAAGAGGATATCAAGGTCCACGGGCCATTGTCGGCCTTCAACCGCGGCTTCCAGGTCTTCGCCCACCGCTACCAGATGTCGGTGAAGCGCATCATCAAGGCGCCGGCCCTGTTCATGGCGATCTACGCCCTGATCATCGGCGGGCTTGTCAGCCTGGCTGTCACGCTTCCGACCTCCTTCCTGCCCGACGAGGATCAGGGCTTGTTGCAGACCATCGTGCAGCTGCCGGTGGGCTCGACCACCGATCAGACGACCAAGGTGCTGACCCAGGTGCAGAAGATCTACGAGAAGGACCCCGCCGTCGAATTCGTCTTCTCGATCGCCGGCTTCAGCTTCTCCGGCTCCGGCGAAAACCAGGGCATGGTCATCTGCCGGATGAAGGATTTCAAAGACCGCGGCGCCGAGGACATGAAGGTGTTCGCCGTCGTCGAGCGTGCCCGCAAACAGTTCGCCAGGATCCGCAACGCCCAGATCAATCCGACGATCCCGCCGCCCGTGCGGGAACTCGGCAATGCATCGGGCTTCGATCTCGAGCTCAAGGACATGGGCGGCGCCGGCCACGACGCCCTGGTGGCGGCGCGTGATCAGCTTGTCGCCCTGGCCAACAAGGAGCCGTCCCTGGCCAACGTCCGCGCCGGCGGCCAGGACGACACACCACAGCTGCACATCGACATCGACAACACGCGTGCCGGCGCGCTCGGCGTCTCGGTCAGCGATATCAACTCCATGCTCGGCACCGCGCTCGGCGGCACCTATGTCAACGACTTCATCGACCGCGGCCGCATCAAACGCGTCTATGTCCAGGGCGACGCCCCGTTCCGCACGCGGCCCGAGGACCTGAACCGCTGGTATGTCAAGAACACCACTGGTGAGATGGTGCCCTTTTCTGCCTTCGGTACATCGAGCTGGACCTATGGCCCACCGCAGCTGCAGCGTTACAACGGCACGGGTTCCATGGAGATCCAGGGCACGGCCGCGCCTGGCCAGTCGAACGGCAAGGCCATGGAGACCATGGAAAGACTGGTGTCGCAGCTGCCCGGCGATATCGGCTTCGAATGGACGGGCCTGTCGCTCCAGGAACAGGAATCGGGCCAGCAAGCGCCGGCGCTCTATGCCCTGTCGCTGCTCGTCGTCTTCCTGCTGCTGGCCGCCCTTTATGAAAGCTGGTCGATCCCCTTCGCGGTCATCCTGGTGGTGCCGCTCGGCATCTTCGGAGCGCTGCTAGCGACGTGGTTCCGCGGTCTCGACAACGACATCTACTTCCAGGTCGGCCTGCTGGCCACCATGGGCCTGTCGGCCAAGAACGCCATCCTGATTGTCGAATTCGCCAAAATCCTTCATGAAGAAGGCCGTGCCCTGGTCCCAGCCACACTGGAAGCCGTGCGCATCCGGCTGCGTCCGATCGTCATGACGTCGCTGGCCTTCACCTTCGGCATCATGCCGCTGGCCCTGGCTAATTCGGCCGGCTCGGCGTCGCAGCACGCCATCGGCACCGGCCTGATCGGCGGCATCCTGGCCGCGACCTTCCTGGCCATCTTCTTCGTGCCGCTGTTCTTCGTGCTGGTGCAACGCCTGTTCAGGCAGGACCGCCTGCCCCAGGACCTTGCGGAACGCGAAGCCCAGCGAGGACTGAAATAATGAAAAAGATAGTTTTCACCCTCCCCCTGCTTGTCCTGTCCGCTTGTACACTGGCGCCGAAATACCTGCGCCCCGAAGCCCCTGTGGCGGCCAGCTGGCCTGTCGATACGCCTCAAGCACCGGCGTCGGGTCCGATCCGCTGGCGCGACCTGTTCCTCGACGCCCGACTGCAAAAGACAATTGACGCCGCCGTTGCCAATAACCGCGACCTGCGCGTGGCGGTGCTGGACATCACGCGCGCCCGTGCCCAATACGGCATAGCACGCTCTGACCTCTTCCCGGCGATCGATGGCAGCCTGTCAGGATCGAAAAGCCACACACCGTCGGCCGGCGACACCCAGAATTATGCCGCCAATCTCGGCCTGTCGTGGGAGCTCGACCTGTTCGGTCGCGTCCGTTCGCTCAATAAGGCCGCGCTCGAGGACTTCTTCTCGACGCAGGAAAACCGCAACGCCGTGCAGATCAGCCTCCTCGGCGACGTCGCCAATGCCTGGCTAGGCCTCGCCGCCGACCAGGACGCCCTGAAACTGGCGGGACAGGCCCTGCAGGCGCGCAAGGAATCCTACGACATCGCCACCGGCCAGGCGAAGATCGGCACCGCGTCCGATCTCGACCTCACCCAGGCCGAAACCGAGTATCAAAGCGCCCGCCAGGCGGTGGCGCAGGCCGAGACCGCGATCGACCAGGACAAGGCGGCCCTGACCCTGCTGGTCGGTGCGCCCCTGACCGATGACCTCCTGCCCGACGGGCTGGGAACCGACGCTGTCGCCGGGGCGCTGCCGGTCGGCCTGCCGTCTCAAGTCCTGCTGAACCGGCCAGACGTGCTGTCGGCGGAACACGACCTGAAAGCCGCCAATGCCGATATCGGTGCGGCGCGCGCCGCCCTGTTCCCGACGATCAGCCTGACGGGCGCTACAGGCTCGGCCAGTTCAGCCCTGGGAGATCTTTTCAAGTCGGGCCGCAACACCTGGTCCTATGGCACGTCGCTCAAGGCGCCGATCTTCGACGCCGGTGCCAATATCAACGGCGTGCGCTCGGCCAAGGCTACGCGCGATATCGCCGTCGCGCAGTACGAAAGGACGATCCAGGGTGCCTTCCGCGACGTCAGCGATGCCCTGGCTGTCCGCGCCCGTATCGACGAGCGCCTGGACGCGCAAACCCGGGCAACCGAAGCCGCCGTGACGGCGCTTCGCCTGTCGCAGGCAACCTATCGTGCGGGTTCGGCAAGCTACCTGACCCTGCTCGACGCCCAGCGCACGCTTTATACGGCGCAGCAGAACCTGATCGCGCTGCGGGCACTCAAGGCAGCCAATCTGATCGCGCTGTATCAGGCCGTGGCCGACGACGCCAGTTTGAACTAGCCAGCCTGAACTGGACAGCCTTGACGAACTATGGCTTTCTCCCCTGCAAGACGAATTGCAGGGGGAAACCATGCCGCGTTTTGATATCGGGGTCGTGTTCGGCCGCTTTTTCAAGTTGATCGGAGAAAACTTCGGCCTGTTCGCTGTGATAGGCCTGATCGGTACTGTCGTGCCGGCCATAGCGGGCAGTATTTTTCAACAAAGCATCATGGGGGCTCCGACAGTATGGACGGAGTCGTTCCAGCACCTCGGCAGTTCGGCCATTGCCGCCATTATCGCCGTTGCTCTGGCTGCCGTCATCGTCAACCTTATGACCCTGTCCGCTATCACCGAAGTCGCCATTCTGCGCGCGGTCAATAAGAAGGTCGAGGTTGGTGCTCTTTTGGGTAGCGCCCTGCGCAACGTCATCCCGATCCTCGTCGTTTCGATTTTGGTATCGGTATTCATTATGCTCGGTTTCATCGTCCTGATCATCCCCGGCATCTTCCTGGCGCTGTGTCTGTGTGTCGCTATTCCCGCTTATGTCGGGCAGCCAAGTCTCGGCATCTGGGGCGCGCTTATGAAGTCGTTCGAACTGACGCGCGGAAACCGCTGGTGGCTGCTGCTGATAGGCATTGTGATTTTCTTCGCGTCGATGATCATCGGCGGCACACTGGGTGTGATGCTGGTCGGCTTCGCCATGGCCAGCGGCGACGTCCATCAGATGACCTCACTGCCGGTGCAGATCGCCAACGCCTTCCTCAGCGGCACTATAAACCTGCTCGGTTACATCTTCGCTGCCGCCACCTATGTCACCTTGCGCGAAAGCAAGGAAAAGCTGGCGCCTGACCAGGCCGCAGCAGTCTTCGATTAAGCGATCTGTCCAACGCCATCCCGGTCTAGCCGAGCACAGGGTCGTGCTTGTCCTTGCGGCGCTTGCCAAGCAGCATCTTGCCTTCCAGCCAGGCCCGGAGCGCGCCGTAATAGGCCCTGAGGAAGGTCTCGTCGGACGGTATGTCGTTGCGATCCTTCGGCGCCAGCCAGTCGATGCGCGCCTTGATCTTGTCGGCCACGGCCTTCATGACCGGAGACTTCCGGTCGCGCAGGACCTGTTCCAGCACACCGAGCTCCATCTCGCCATAGGCCAGTTGCTCGGGCGTGAAGCTGAGGCCGAAACGGCTGTCGCCATCGAGGTCGGCCAGGTCGTAGGAAAGTTTGGCCTTCGGCATGTGGACGACGCGCGTGCCGGCGAGGAAATCGCCGAGCCGCGCGTGCTGGCGGTTGAACAGCGGCAAGAGGATCAGCGCCAGTGCCCATAGCAGGCCAAGCCAGCCCATCAGATTGCCCGCCGCCAGGGCGCCGAACATGATGCCGATCGGCAGGTACAGCTCGACTTCGCGCAGGGCGTTGCGCGTGAACACGGCCGCCGGCGTCAAAGGCCCGCCATCATTCGAGATGACGCGCAGCTTCAACAGCCGCTTGCCCGGCGTCGCGGCGTGCCGGCCCATTTCGAACACCATGAAATAGCCCGAGCGGATGAAGAACATGAAGGCAAAGAAGCCGATCATGAGGATGGACTGGGCCGTCTTGTTGGTGTGGCCGGAGAAGAGCTCCTTGTGCGGCAGGCACAGGATGACGATCAGGACGACGATCGGCATCACGATCATGATCAGGATATCGATCAGCAGCGCACCCATGCGCTCGCCGAAACTGGCATTGATGAACGGCAGGACGACACCCTCAGGCGTCACGATCTGCATGACGGTGCGGCCGTATTCGCCATAGACCGTATCGCTCATCAGGTCGCGGCTTTGGGCTTTGGTCGTGCTGGGCGCCTTCGCGATTTTTGACGTCTTAGCCACCGGTCCCCCCCGCCTTGCGGCCGACCAGGGTAAAATAGGTCCACCACAGGGTAAGCATGACGACGCCGATGACGATGCGCCAAAGGGTCTCTGTAATGGTCTGGCGGCCGATCCCTTCCAGGCAGCCGGCGACTGTCAGCATCAGCGCCACGCCGATCATCGCCGTGCCGGTCAGCTTGCCGGCCTCGGATAGCGCAGCCTTGCGCGACCGGTCACCCGGGAACATCAGCCGCCGCCCGATATGAAAGCCGCAGGCGCCGGCGATAATGATGGCCGACATTTCAGTCGTGCCGTGGATGGTCAGCCAGGCGGCGAATTCGACCCCCAGCCCCTTCGACGCGAACAACCACAGCATGGCGCCCATGGTGATGCCGTTCTGGATCAGCACCAGCAAGGTCGGAATACCGAAGAGGGCGCCGACCGCAAAGGCCATGATCGACACCTGGGTATTATGCGTCATCAGGAAGACGGCGAACGGCGACAGGGCCTGGTCCTTGTCGGCCCCGCCGAGCGTATCCTTCAGGTCCTTGACCGAAGCTGCCACGTCGCGGCCCTGGTTCTCAGCCGGCGAAAGAAAGACGCCGTACCAGCTCGAATCGTGGGCGCACAACAGCCAGCCGATCGCCACGCCCAGCGCCGTCACCGCAAAGGCCAGCCACAGTTCGCCGGCCAGTTTGCGGATCGCCTGCGGCCACGCCTTGAGGAAGAAGGACGACAGCACGTCCTTGAAGCGGGTATGCGGCCCGTACATGTAGACGTAGGCGCGGGCGCACAAGGCCTGCAGATAGGTGATCATGTTGCGGTCGAGCGAGATCGACTGCGCCATCGACAGGGACGACATGGCTGAACGGTAGAGCACGGGCAGGTTCAGGATTTCGTCGATCGAGAACTGCCCCAGGCCCTTGCTGTCGACCTTGTCGAGCGCGGCGTTGAGCGCCCGCCAGTCACCCTGGCGGGCGTCGCGAAACTTCTGGCTCTTGAGCTGGAGGACGGGTTTCTTCGCTTCGATTTCGGGCTCAGCCATGCGTGCTCCTACAACCGGTTGGCGCGTTTCAGCGCCAGGTATTTCGACACGATCGCCGTCGCCATGTCCTCTGTCGGCGCCTCAAGCACCTCGACGCCCATGCGCCTGAGCTGCGCCAGCACGCGCTCGCGCTGCATCGACAGGCGCTTGGCGAAGACGGCGCGGGTGACGTCCTCGGGCTGGGCCGGCGCCTTCGCCATCAGGTCCTCGACGACCTCGTCCTTGAAGGCGACAAACAGCACCAGGTGCTTCTTCGACACGCGGTTGAGCGCCTCGATCATCAGGTCGGCGCTGATCTCGTCGATAAAATCGGTGAACAGGATGACCAGCGAACGCCGCGCCACCTTCGAATTGAGGTCGGCCAGGGCGAGGACGTGGTTGGACTCCTCGGTCGTATCCTCGAGCGCCGCCAATTGGTGTTTCAGTATCTCGAAGCCCTGAGTGCCCGAGATCATCGGCGCGGCGTGATAGGGCCGCGCGGCAAAGGCGAAGGTGCGGATATTGTCGCCGACTTTGAGCGCGCAATAGCCAAGGAGAAGCCCGGCATAGATGGCGCGGTCGAGCCGCTTCAGCCCTGACAGCGGTTCGCCCATCAGCCGGCCGGTGTCGTAGACCAGCACAATATGGTGGTTGCGTTCGGCCTGGTACTCTCTGGAGTACAGCTTCATATGGCGGGCGGACGAGCGCCAGTCGATGCGGCGATGGTCCTGGCTGGCGTCGTATTCGCGCAGCGCGTGGTACTCCGACCCAGTGTGCAACTGGTTCTGCACGCGGATACCGTAGATGTTGTCGATCGAGAACAGGTTCGACGCGTCCTGCTCGACGCCCTTCAGGTCGGGTGTCACCGAAACCACGGCGTCAAGGGCGACTTTTTTCTGAATATAGACAAGGCCGAGAAGCCCCGTCCAGCGCACCCAGGCGGCGGATATGTCGCCGCGTCCACGCGTCCGCGCATGGACGGTCAGCACGCCATGGAACAGCTTTTCGGCGTCACGATCGAGCGTGCGGTCGTAGGTCGAGGCCGCCAGGACGCGATTGAGCCCCAGCCGCAACTCGACGCGCGCCGGCACACGCCAGCCGAAGCGGACGGTGAACGGCACAGGGGCGTCGCGTCCGACGCCGAGGCTCTTCGGCAGGCGCAGGTCGATCTTAAGTCCCTGCCCCACCGGCGCGAACAGGCCGTCAATCAGCGCCAGGATAAAGACCGCGACCATGGCGATCGGCACCCACGGCCAGGCCTGCGGCGCGTACAGGCCGACGCCGATGGCGGCAGGCAGTCCGAGACCGAGCATGACAAGCAAACGTGGGGCGGGATAGATCGTCATAAGTGATTCTGGACTATCTCGGGATTTCGATCTTTTCGAGCAGGCTTTGCAGCACCGCATCGACGTTTTGGCCTTCGATCTCGGCCGACGGCGACAGGATGACGCGGTGACGCATGCAGGGCCTGTAGAGTGCCTTGATATCGTCGGGCAGCACGTAGTCGCGGCCGTCGAGCGTGGCGTAGGCGCGCGCCGCCCGGGCCAGCAAGGCCCCTGCCCGCGGACTGGCGCCGACCGACAGCTGGCCCGACTCGCGCGTCGCCCGGATCAGCGAGACGATGTAGTCGAGATTGGCGGGGTTGAGCTTGACCGTACCGACCGTCGCAATCGCCTTCGTCAGCGTCTCGGCCGTCAGCACGGCCTTCACGCCTGAGGTTTCCGGGTCGGGCGCGGTGGCGGCATTGCCCGAGCTTTCGACGATGCGGCGTTCTTCGTCGAGGCTGGGGTAGCCGAGGATATGCTTGAACAGGAAGCGGTCGAGCTGGGCTTCGGGCAGCGGATAGGTGCCCTGCTGCTCGATCGGGTTCTGGGTGGCGATGACGGTGAAGTGGGACCCGAGGTCGTGGCGCTTGCCGTCGAGCGTGACATGGCGCTCCTGCATGGCTTCCAGCAGGGCCGCCTGCGTCTTCGGCGGCGTGCGGTTGATTTCGTCGGCCAGCAGGAGGTCGCAGAAGATCGGCCCCTTGGACAGCGAAAAAGCCGAGGTCTGGAAGTTGAAGAGGTTGGAGCCCAGGACGTCGCCCGGCAGCATGTCCGGCGTGAACTGGATGCGCCCCATGCGCAAGGACAGCGAGTGGCAGAAGGTGCGCGCCAACAGCGTCTTGGCGGTGCCGGGCGGGCCTTCGAGCAGGACGTGCCCACCGGAGAACAGCGCCGTCAGCATCAGCTTCAGCGTATCGTCCTGGCCGACAATGACCTTGGCCATCTCGGCGCGAAGCGTGTCGGCGAGCAGGCGGATATCAGATATTTGCACGGTCTATCTCCGTTTTCCAGGCATGCAGCTTCTGAACGACGTCGATCAGCTGATGCACGGTGAGCAGGTTGGACGCCTTCGACTTCAAGGCGGTATAGGATTCGCTGGCGCCGTAAAGCTTGCCGATACGGTCGGCCAGTTCGTCGGTGGATTCGTTGGGGTTGAGCTGCCGGTGACCGCGGGCGCGCAGAACTTCGTCACGTACCATCTGGGCATAGGCGGGGCCCAGCTTGGCCTCTTTGAGCGAAATGGCCATCAGGCGGGCGGCATTGTCGGCCAGCACACGCACACCGCGGCCGAGCGCTGCCCCTTCTTCTTCGGTGACCGGCGGGCCGAAACGGGCGAACGACGCCCACATCAGGGCCAGAGCGGCGAGCAGAAGGCTCAGCGGCACGGCGACATAGGGCGGACGGCTGAGGGCGTGCAGCAGGTCGTGGTCGAAGGACAGGCGGTTGAAGGTCAGGTTGAAGACGACCGACGGTGCCTTTCCGGTGTGTGGAGGCGCCAGCGTGCCGACAATCCCCAGCGCCGCGATGACGCGTTTCGGATCGGACAGGACCTGGTTGTTGAGCAGGTCGGGATCGCTGACCAGATAGACCGGAACCTTGGGCTGGGCGCGGCCATCGGTCACCGCAACTCGAGAGATCAACGGCCGTGCGTCCGGACCCAACAGGACCGGCACCAGGTTCGGTCCGGTTATGGTCTGCAGATCGCCTATTCCATCCACCGAGAGGTCCGCCGGGAAGGCCCCTTGTCCAGCCGCACCATGCAGAATTAGCGCGCCATTCGTGCGAGCCTGGCGGATATCGTAGGGCACCTTGTCGAAGGTGTAGAGGTTGCCGTCGTCATCATACACACCCTTGCCCGGCGGCGCCGGCGGCAGCGGTGTGTAGGAAGCGGACGAACTGCCGTCGTCTTCATCGTCTTCTTCGCTTTCGGGCAGCGGTTGCGACGACACGGGCGCCAGAACGGTCAGCATGTGGCGCAGTTCGGGCGCCGTCATCATCCCGGCTGTACCCGCCCACCGCGGATTTTGCGGCGTCGGCCCCGAACGCCATTTGGGGGCGATGACGATCACCACACGGCCAAGCGGATGATAGAGGATATGGTCGGAACGGCGCTTGTCGGGACCGTAAGCATCGTCCACGTCATAAAGTACGCTGGCGACTGCCGACGGCGCGGCCGAGGATGCGGCCTGTGACGCCGACTGGGACGCAGCCGTCGAAGCCTCTTGCGACGCCTGTTCCGAGGCGCTTGACGCGCTGGCGGCGCGCTGCATGGCACGCCGGGCGCGGGCGCCGCCAGCGAGATTGTACACACCGGTGTCGTCGTCGAGCGTGATGATTTCAATATCGGCGCGCGTCACTTCGCCGCCGTCCTCGAAGCGGTTGGTATAGGTATCGTATCCGCGCGCCACCAGCATTCGCCGCAGGCCTTGATAACCCTGTGCGGCAATGGAGGTCGGCAGCGACTGCGGCCCGCTTTCCGGGTCGGCCCCCACCGTAAACAGGGCCACCGCCGCCATGGCGACCATGCTGAGGCACAGGACCGCAGCGACACCGGGCAGCCAGGCCTTAATTTCGGGAAGACGCAGCTTCATGCAATGCCCTCCGCAGCCACGAAGTCGACATAGGCCTGGCGGCAGGCGTCGAACCCGGCCTTGCCGACCACGATGCCGGCAAAATAGCTCGTTTCCACCCACCCGACGATCGCCTTGAAGGCCGGCCGGGCGCCCTCGGGCAGCAGGGGATGGATAAGGATGTCACGCGCCGAATAGTGCGGCCGGACAAGATCGGGGCGGAAGGCGTTGATGTCGGCCACCGAACGGACCAGCAGGAGGTGCACGGCGGCGTCGTACAGGCCCTGGGCCGCCAGGGCGTCGATATCGCCCAGGAGGGCCGCCACGGCCGCCCTAGTGGGCCGCCAGGCCTCTTCAGGCCGCAAATTGTCGCGGGCAAACAGACGCTCGAAGCGCGACGTCAGGAACAGCCGCACGACGGGCGACAGCAGCAGGCAGATGACGACGGCGGCTAGGGCGTAGAGCAGCCAGGGCACGGCAGGCGCGATCGGCGCGAACAGCTCACCCATTCCCCGGAAAAAACGGCCTATGGCTTCGAGCACCTTGCGCCAGAATTCCGCGGCGTGGGGATCGGGCGGCGCGGTATGTCCGAAGCGGGTCTGGATGTCCTTGTGTTCGTTGACGGTGTGTATCAGGCGGCGCGCATCGGCAAGGCTCAGCTGTACGCTGGGCGTACCGCCCGCTGCCTGAGATGCCGCATTCGCACCCACCTTTGAAAACTCCCCCTGGCACCCGGCCATTACCCGGGGCCCCTCTCCCGGTCTGCACATACATCTATGGGGTGGATAGGTTTGCGGTCAAGCAAAACCGGACGTGGCAAGCGGTTCACACACACCAGATAAGGCGGGGCCGGCCCGTCTTCAGGCCGGAGCCCCGCCGGCCTCGTTTTAGCCATTCTGCGGTTAAAGACTCTCTTATAAGAATCCTTAAGTAAGTTAAGGCGGGTTAACGGGCACTTTTTCCCTTTTGATTCAAAAGTATACCCTTTGTGGCAGTGGGCAATCCCCCGATATCCAGTGGGTGTTCCCCCGGCCGCGGCGTGGGTGTTCCCCCGACCGATAAGTGTGTAATCCCCCGTCCCGGCAGGCGCCGGGCGGCCTGCCAGGCGCAGTTTTCCACAGGTTTATGCACAGGTGGCGGCGCCGCGTCGGGTGTGTGATCCCCCGACAGTTTTCCGCCTGCCCTCCCCTGCCCGCTCCGGACGCCGATCCGGAGCTTTTACCCCGGTGTGCGATCCCCCGACGACCTAGGTGAGTCGCCGGACACGCCGGCCCGATCGAATCGGTGTGTGATCCCCCGATAAAGCGTCATGCCTTTTCGCAAAGCCCTGTGGATTAACGATTTTCGCCAGGCCGTGGGTGTGTGATCCCCCGAATCACCCGGTGTGCGATCCCCCGATGGACAACTGTTCAGGCGTTGGCTGGTGCGACGCGGCGCGTCCTGGCTTTTGCGGGAGCTTTTGCCGAAACTTTCATCACACTTTTCAGGGGTTTCGGTGGCGGCGGCAGGCCGTCGCGTGCATTCAGCACGGTCAGTTCGGCCGTCACCGCCCCGTCCATGGCGGCCAGGCGGCTGATGACGAACAGGGCCGGCGACCCGTCCTGGGTTGTGGTGAGCCTGAGGTCGTATTCCGGCAGCTGGTTGCGTTCGACCACCTTGCGAAGCATGCGATTGAACTCCTTGGACGAGCTGTCGGAGCCCGTCTTGGTGTGCAGGATTTCCAGCCGGCACAGCCAGCCTTCGGGTTGCACACCGGCGTGCTTGCGGGCGATGCGGTAAAGCGACCGTTCCAGCCCGCCGGTCAGCAGAAAGTAATCGCTGTGCATGGTCAGCAGGGAGCGGTCACTGACAATGCCTTCATAGACCCAGTTCGACAGGGTCAGCGTCATGCCGCGCGGCTGGCCTGTCGTCTGATCGATTTCCAGCGTCCAGCCGTCGAGCCAGCCGAACTGTGCCTCGGTGCGGCGGGTGGGTGCGCGCAGCGACGTGCGGATCGACGTCGTTTCCAGTCTCTGCAGGGCAGCCTGGAGCTCGCCATAGGCCTTGCCGCCCGTATCGCGCTTGATGGCGCGCAAAAGGTCGTAGGTGGTGGTCTTGAGCGTCCTTGGCAGGTCGTTGACGCCCTGCGCCTTCATGCGGGCGAGCGCCGAAGCCGCCCAGATGAGGATGTCGGCGTCCCATATGGTCGCCATGCCGTAGGCCGGCATGGCTTCGACCTTGACCCAGACATCACCGTCGGGCGAGCGATATTCTATAGGTTTCAGCCGCTTGCGCTTTTGCAGGCTGAAGAACGGCCGCTCCATAGTCTCGCGCTGATCCTTCAGCGGCACGTCGTGCAGCAGGGGAATGAACAGGTCGAGCTCGGAATTGGGATCGCGGCGGCGGGTCATGACAGGTCAGTGTTCCATGATTCCCGCGAGTCGTTGAGTCAGAAATGTCACACGCCGGTGTGTGGACGTGTCAGCCGTGTCCGCATGGGGACGAACAGGCTTGAGGGCGCCGTTCTTTGGCTTCGTCCCTCTGTCATCCGCCGCCTCGACGGCGACGTCTGCCCTCCCCGCGCTTGACGCAGGGAGGAGAGTTATTTCTACAAAATTGGAATTGTTAGCGTTCGCCCATCGGGTGCTTGCCGTATTTGTGCAGGATGGTATCGAGCCCCTCCCCGATCAGCGCCTGGACGGTGGTGTCGCGTTCGACCGCCAGAATCTTGACGGCCTTGGCCATCTGCGGGCTGAAATAGCCGGCGACCATGACCTTTCCGTCGCGTGCCTTGGGCGCCGCGGGTTCGGGCAGAGGTAAGGCTGCAACGTTGGTCTTTTTCAGGCGTGGCGCCTGCATGGCCGTGGCGCGCGCCGTATCGAGCTGGGCGATTTCCTTCTCGATCATGGCGGCGGGCTGGGACTGCGGTCCGGCGACGGCAGCCAGACGATCGGCGAGACTGGGGCGGGCGTTCGATTTGCTCATGCGGCACCTTTAAGCGGTTCGGACTGATTGGTCGGTTGCGTCTTTTCGGATTGCGGATGTGTCGGCATGTCCAGCCGTCCACACACCCACGCGTACAGCTTCTGGACTTCGTCGGCGGCCTTGCCGGCAGGCTCGAATTCGCCGGCCGTCTGGCCGTTGATGACGGCGTGGCGCAGGGCCGCGCGATCGACCAGGCAGACGGGCGCGATATTGAGGTTGAGCGAGTGGATGACGGTCGCCACCTCCTCGATCAGGGCATTGGCGCGCGCCGGCACGGCATTGAGCAGCACGGCGGCGGGTTTTTGCGCAACGCGAACCAGTTCGGCTGTTGTCTTGATGGCGTGCAGGTCGAAGGCAGAGGCGCGTGTCGGGATGACCACCATGTCGGCGACCTTGGCGGCGGCGACAGCGGCCGAGTCCGCGGCGGGCGGCGAGTCGAGAATAACGAGGTCGACGCCCATCTTCTCGGCTTCCTTGAGCGTGGGCACGAGGCGCGCATGGGGCGCGGCGACGACGACCGGGTTGTCGGTCGGAAAATCCCCCTCCCCTGCCCTGCGCCAGTCGGCCCACTGGGCGGCGGTCGCCTGGGGGTCGAGGTCGATGATGGCGACGCTGTAGCCAGCCTTGGCAGCGGCGACGGCGATGTGCACGGCGATCGTCGTTTTTCCGACGCCGCCCTTCTGCGAAACGATGGCCAGGGTTTTCATGGGTCCGCCTTTCGGCAAGCGGGATTGTGGATAGGTCCATACATAGGCGCGAAGACCTGACAAAACGTTAAAACGAGGGCCTGAGGAAAAGCCTGCATGTGGAAAAATTGCCATGCAGGCGTGTCCGAACGTTGATCTTTTATCTGGTGGGCGTCGCGACCTGCCTGCCCGCCCTCTTGCCGGCCTGCCCATCGGCCCATATGTCCGTCGGTCCCGGTGTCCGTCAGCCAACCAGGCCATCAGTCTGCGTGTCGTGATGTCGAAATGCCGTCGTGCAGGATTGTCGCCGTGCGAAAATGTCTGCATGCCGCCCTGGCGACGCGCCAGTATGTATGCGTGTCTGCAATACTGCCTGTCCGTCCCTCCCCGCCTCCGCTCGTCGGCTCTTCGGCGCGCCGTTCCGTCCCGGTGTGGACGCGCCGGAGGGCCGACGTGACGCCTGGTTGCCATGGCGACGTCTTTATAGTCCGACGTGTCGGCGATTCCGCGTGTCCGATACGCCGCCCGCCGTCAAGTGGAGCCATGGACGTGAGGATATGCCGGCATATTGTGTCATGGACCGATCGGGGTGAGGGGTCGCGGTCATGGCCACGTGCACGGGGGGCGACGTGCCGGGTACCCGACACGCTGTCTCCTGGACGTGCAGGCTGTTGGACCGGCGGATTTTTCCGCGTATGGAAGGGCGGACCGGGGGAGGGAGCGCTTGCGGCCTTGGCCAAACAGTGGTCAATGTGCGCATTAGCGTGGAAACGAACGGAATGAGTATGAGGCGCGTACGCGGCGTAAGCCTGACTTACGGACTGCTGGAATCCCTGGGTCAGTCGATCGTCGCCGGCGAGTTCGACGGGCTGGCGTTTCCGACCGAAGGCGAACTGGCGACGCGTTACGGCGCCAGCCGCACGGTGGCGCGCGAAGCCGTAAAGATGTTGGCGGCCAAGCGCTTGCTGACCTCGCGTCCGCGTCAGGGCACCCGCGTTCAGCCGGTCGCCAACTGGAACCTGCTCGATCCCGACGTCACGCGCTGGATGAGCGAACGTCCGTTCACAGCCCGGATATATCGCGACTATACCGAGGTCCGCCTGGCTGTCGAGCCGGTGGCGGCGCGGCTGGCGGCCAAACGCGCCAGCCCGGCCGACCTTGCCCTGATCGGCCAGGCGCTAGGCACCATGGCCGACCATGCCGACGACCACGCCCGGGCACTGCTGGCCGATATCGACTTCCACGTCGCCATACTGACGGCCGCCGGCAATCCTTTCCTGTTGCAGATGCGCGAGCTTATCCAGACTGCACTGACCATTTCGATCGGGCTGACAAACCGCATTTCGGGCCACACAGCCAATGTCGGCGACCACGCGGCGGTCTTCCATGCCATTGAAAAGGGCGACGCGGCGGCTGCCGAAACCGCCATGCGCCGCATCCTGATAGAGTCGCTTGAGCTGATCGAGGCCATGCCGGACTAGGGGGAGGGGAGGGCGCTGCGCGCGGACCGGTCCGCGTGTCCACATGCAGAAGCGTCCCCTGCGGTGTTTTACGGCCTTTTGCCGCCCGGCGGCCGGCTCAGGAATATCGTTTTGACAGCCTCGCGCGCATTGTGATGCGCCTGAAAAGGAGTGTCATTCATGCCCAAAAAATGGTCGCAAGCGGTCACCGAGCATTCCAATGCCATGGATACGAAGCCGCATATCTTCGAATCGGACGACCCGAAGACGATCGCGAAATCGCTCAAACACTCGGCCGAGGACAGCCACCGGCGCAAGTCGAGCCCCTATCGTTCCGCCATGTCGATGCTGACCTTCTATATAAACCGCGCCGGCAAGACCCTGCCGGATGGCCAGAGGGCAGTCCTCGAAAAGGCCAAGGACGAGTTGCGCGCGCTGTTCGGAAAGCCGGCGAGAGCTTGAGAGCGGGGAGGGGAGGGCGCATCTTCGGTGTCACAGCCGCTGCGTTTCCGTCTCCTTGTCGACGAATATGCCCAGCTTTGGTTGTGCGTATCGAGAGGTGAGGGCGATGGCGACGCCGGATCGTGTGGCGCGGCAACTAGGACGCCTTGCGGACCTCTTGAGTTATCTCCTCGGCCGGGCGGCCGAGCAGGTAGCCTTGCGCCTCCTCGCAGCCTTCCTCGCGCAGCAGGGCCAGCTGGGCTTCGGTCTCGACGCCTTCGGCCAGGACCGGGATTTCCAGCGACTTGCCGAGGGCCAGGATGGCACGGACGATGGCGCGCGCCTGCGGCGTGCGGTCGGCCTCCATCAGGAAGGTGCGGTCGATCTTGATCTTGTCGAACGGGAAGGCGTTCAATGTGTCGAGCGAGGCATAGCCCGTGCCGAAGTCGTCGATGGCGATAGTGACGCCCAATGCCTTGATCTGGCGCAGGATATGCAGCGCCGTCAGGCGGTCCTCGATAATTGTCGATTCGGTGATTTCGAGTTCGAGACGGCTGGGCGACAGGCCCGTTTCGGCGAGGATTTCGCGCACCGTGTCGATCAGGTTGACGTCCTTCAGCTGTACCGGCGACAGGTTGACGGCAATGCGCGCGCTATTGGTCCAGCGTGCGGCTTCGCGCACGGCGGTTTTCAGTACCCAGGCGCCGATTTCGACGATGGCGCCGCTTTCCTCGGCCACGCCAATGAATTCTGCCGGCGAGACAAAGCCGCGCAGCGGGTGCTTCCAGCGGATCAAGGCCTCATAGCCGGTAATGCGGCCGGTCTTCACCGAAGTCTGCACCTGGTAGAAGACGCGGAATTCATGGTTTTCCATGGCGTGCGCCAGGTCCTTGGCCAGGGCGCGGCGTTCGCGCGCCGCCTCATCCATGCCGGCTTCGTAGAAACAGACCTTGTCGGCCGAAATCTGGCCGCTCGCCTTGGCGCGGTACAGCGCCAGGTCGGCATTGTTGAGCAGGGGTTCGCGTAGCGCGCCGTCGCGCGGAAAGATGGCGACGCCCAGCGACGCGTCGACCTTAACCTCGGCCCCGTCGATCTCGATCGGCGCACAGATGCAGTCGTAAAGCTGGCGCACGCAGTCGTCGATATCTTCGTCGCCGTCGAAGCGTTTGACGGCGGCAAATTCATCGCCGCCCAGCCGCGCCACGAAGCGGCCGTCACCCGATGTCAGTTCGGCCATGCGTTCGCTGAGGATCTTGAGCACGCGGTCGCCCGTCTCGTGGCCGCGCTGGTCGTTAAGGTCCTTGAAGCCGTCGAGGTCGAGCACGACGACCGCCACCTCTTCGCCGTGACGCGCCGCCCACGCCAGTTCCTGGTCGAGATATTCGTTGAAATGGACGCGGTTCGGCAGGCCGGTCAGGCCGTCATGACGCGCCATGTGGGCGATGCGCTGTTCGGTCCGGCGCTGTTCGGTGATGTCGTCGAAGGTCGACACCCAGCCGCCGTCGGGCATGGGACGGTGGGTAATCGCCATGGCGCGGCCGGCGAAATATTCCGAGATCAGGGTGCCGCCACCGACCTGGGTCAGCAGGGCGCGGTGGCGCGCCGAATAGGCGTCGATGACGTCTTCGGGCGGGCGTATTCCGGTCTTGCGCATCATGACCGCGATCATCAGGTCGTGGAAGCTGATGCCCGCCACGGAGACACCGGCTTCAAGGCCGTAGATTTCCGAAAAGCGGCTATTGGCCAGGATCAGCTTGCCGTTGCGGTCGAACAGGCAAAGGCCTTGCGACATGTGGCTGAGGGCGGCGTCGAGATTGCGCGACATCTCGATCATGCGCTCCTTGTCGGTCTTTTGCGCCGTGATATCGCGCAGGACGTAGGCGAAGCCCGTGAGGCCGCCTTCGGCGTCGTGGACCAGGGTCACGACCGCGTGGCCCCAGAAGGCACTGCAATCCTTGCGACGGCCCTGGAACTCGGTCTCGAAATGGCCTTGGGCGCGCGCCGCTTCCAGCCATTCGGCGTGGCGCCGGGCCTCGATTTCGCCCATCAGGGCGGGATCGGTCAGGCGCCGGCCGATGACTTCTGCGGGCGAATAGCCCTTGATGCGGGCAGCGCCGCCCGACCAGTCCGTAACGACGCCGTCGGAGTCGAGAAGGATGATGGCGTAGTCGGTGACCTTGTTCAGCAGGACACGGAAACGGTGGTCGCCATTGGCCTTGACGGCGTCGAGCCGCGAACTCCAGCGTTCGGCCAGGGCGCACAGGCCAAGCGCTGCGATCGAGGCGATGGCCAGGATGACCGACATCGATGCCGGCGAAATGTGAAGCCCGGTCGTGCGGTGCAGCGGGTTGGCGATGACGCTGACGGCGCCCATGGCGGTAAAGTGGTGCGATACAATGGCCAGCAG
>FSUR01000356.1_pt1 | contig 22966 bp, 21 predicted proteins | sample 1637491 | NCBI WGS metagenome assembly FSUR01 (sample SAMEA3914816, study PRJEB12502) | metagenome | biome: forest; material: soil | place: USA | collected 2011-09-16 | depth 0.3 m
CTGCCGGCCCTCTCCTGCCCCGCGCTGCGCGTCAAAGAATGGCAGGGCGACGTCGTGTTCCTGCATGAGGTCGCGGCCGGTGCCGCCGATCGCAGCTACGGCATCCAGGTGGCGAAGCTCGCGGGGCTGCCGCTGGCGGTGATCGAGCGCGCGAAGGTGGTCCTCGCCAAGCTCGAAGCCGAGGACCGCGCCTCGCCGCGCGATTTCGACGAACTGCCGCTGTTTTCGTTCGAACGCGCCCCAAAACCTGTGTCTTCGGGGCCATCAAAAGTCGAAACCATGCTCAAATCGGTCAAGCCCGACGAATTGAGTCCCAAGGAGGCCCTTGAAGTTATCTATAATTTACACAAATTGCTTATCTAACAGGGGCTGGCTGTACCCGCTCGATGGACGATTCCTCCCCCATGCTGAACCTGACTCACCCGGTTGCGCCGGCCTATCGCATAGACGGCGCCCATCTGCGTCAGGCATTGACCCAGGCCTACGAAGACTCGACCGGCGATACATCGGACCTGCGCCGCCGCGCCGTCGCCGTCCTGAAAGAATCCCTCGACCTGGCCCGCGCGTCGATTCTCGACCGCATCGACCAGGCCCGCAGCGGCCACACGGTCGCCCACGCCCTGTCGAAATGCGCCGATGAGATCGTCAGCGCCCTGTGGGACTTTACGCTGACCCACGTCTACCGCGCCCGCAACCCGACCGAGGGCGAACGCCTGAGCCTGCTGGCTGTCGGTGGCTACGGCCGCGGCGAATTGGCGCCCAACTCCGACCTCGATCTTCTGTTTCTGCGCGCCTGGAAGGAAACCTCACACTCGGAATCGGTCATCGAATTCATCCTCTATACCTTGTGGGACCTGGGGCTGAAGGTCGGTCATTCGTCGCGCACGGTCGACGAGGCCGTGAAATACGCGCGCGGCGATCACACCATCATGACGGCGCTGCTCGAACACCGCCGCATCGCCGGCGACGCAGACCTTGTCACCCAACTCGACGCCAAGCTGGCCTCCGAAGGCCTGAAGTCGAACATGTTCGACTTCGTCGCCGCCAAGCTGGAAGAACGCGACAGCCGTCACATGAAGGCCGGCGCCACCCGCTTTGTCGTCGAGCCGAACATCAAGGAAGGCAAGGGCGGACTTCGCGACCTGCATACCCTGTTCTGGATCGCCAAGTACCTCGAGGGCGCGGAGCCCAACCCGACGCGCTTTCACCAGGAAACCGAGAAACGCGCCCGGGACGTCGCCACGTCGCGCGACGCCGGCTGGAACGTGCTCGATCGCATGCTGACGGATAAGGAACGCCAGATATTCATGCGCGCCTTCGACTTCCTGTGGAAGGTGCGCATCCTGATGCACATCACTGCCGGCCGCGCCGAGGAACGCCTCAGCTTCGACCTTCAGCCCGAAATCGCCGCCCGCATGGGCTTTATCGACCGCACGGGCGAACCCAATGTCGAGCGCTTCATGCGCCGCTACTTCATCACGACCAAGGAGGTCGGCGCGCTGACGCGCATCTTCTGCACCAAGCTGGAAGCGCAACAAGCCAAGCCGTTGACCCGCTTGTCGAACATGATCCAGTCGGGCCTGATGAACCTGACGCGCGCCGACCACCCAGGCTTTGTCGTCACCAGCGGCCGTTTGAGCGTCAACAGCCCCGACATCTTCCAAAAGTCGCCCGTCGCCATGTTCCTGCTGTTCAAGATGGCGGACCGGCTGGAGCTCGATCTGCATCCGGATGCCTTTACGGCGATCGCGCGCAACCTCAACCTAGTGACGCCATCCCTGCGCCGCGATAAGCAGGCTGCCGAGCTGTTCCTCGACCTGCTGGTCCGCGGCAAGAATCCGTACAAGACCTTGTCGATGATGTCCGAGACCGGGCTTCTGGGGCGCTACATCCCCGAATTCGGCCGCATCGTCGCCCAGACGCAGTTCAACATGTACCACGCCTATACGGTCGATGAGCATACGCTGCGTGCGATCGACGTCATCCACGGCGTCGAGACCGGGCGTTACAAGAACGACCATCCGCTGGCCAGCAGCATCATGCCGCAACTAGTCGACAAGGAAAGCCTGTACCTGGCCATGCTGTTGCACGACACCGGCAAGGGCAACGAACAGGGGCAGGAAATTGGCGGCGAGATCGCGGCCCGCAAGGCGTGCGAACGCTTAGGCATGCCCGACTGGAAGATCGACCAGGTCGCCTGGCTGGTTCGCCACCATCTGGTGCTCAGCGACTATGCGCAGAAGCGCGACGTATCGGATCCCGAAACCGTCGCCAGCTTCGCCGACATCGTCGAGACGCCCGAACGCTTGCGCCTGCTGCTCATCCTGACGGTCGCCGATATCCGTGCCGTCGGTCCGGGTGTGTGGAACGCCTGGAAGGGTCAGCTGATGCGCGACCTGTTCGCCGCGACCGAAAGCGCCTTCCGCGGCGGCCGCGAATCCGATGCCATTTCCAGCGTCCGCCAGGGCCTGAGCGAGCGTGCCGAGGCCCGCCGGACGGAACTATCCGAAAACAACGACGACATGGCGGCGTGGCTGCAGACCATGGATGAGAACTACCTGTTTTCCTTCACGCCCGAGGACATCAAGGCCCACGCGGCGCTGGTCTGGTCGACCTTCGATTCCGAACCGGCCGCCAAGGCCCGCATCGACCTTAGCCGCAACGCCACCGCCTTTTCGATCTCGGCAGACGACCGTCCGGGCCTGTTCGCCGACCTCGCCCGCACCTTTGCCAATCTGGGCGCCAACGTCGTCGGCGCCCAGGTCTTCACCTCCAGCGAAGGCAGTGCGCTCGACGTCTTCTACGTCCAGGACGGCCAAGGCCTGCCGTTCGCTCACGACGATCCGCAACGCCTGCGCCAGGCCGAACAGCAGCTTGAACAGGCCGCGCTCGGCCATCTGCCGCCGCCCGTGACCTACCGCTCGGCCATGGCCGCGCGCACGGCGGCCTTCGCCATTGCGCCGACCGTCGCCTTCGACGACAATGCCAACGCCAACATGACGATCATCGAGGTGTCGGGCCGCGATCGTCCGGGCCTGCTGGCCGATCTCGTCGAGATCATGGCCAAGGCACGGATGGACATCGCCTCGGCGCACATCGATTGCTACGGCGAACGCGCCGTCGACGCCTTCTATGTCGCCGACCACTTCAAGAAGGCGCAGTTATCGGCCGGTCAGAAACAGGCCGTGCGCAAGCAGCTCCTCGAGGTGCTGGATCAGGCGCCGGCCGTGCCGCCAAAGGCCAAGCTGACGCGCGCGCGGGCCAGCCTGGGGCGCTGATGCACGCGGCCTTGAGCCAAAAAGCCACATATTCCCCAATTCGCGTCAGCCTCTAGTCTACCGCGCCATTAACGTTTATAGTTAATGGGTTCAGGACAAAGGTCGCTCGGCCGAGGGATGGGGAAAATCGTATGAACAGGAAAATCCTGTTATGGGCCATGGCTCTGGTGGTCATTATCCCCGCCTTGATCGGCACGGGATACTGGATTTATTGGGACCAGTTCCAGCGCTGGGCGCCGACGACCATCACCCGCAACCAATCTGAAATCCAGGCCCTGCTCGACAAGGTCGACTACGTGTCGCCCGGCCGCAGCGGCCAGCCCATCTATTTCGTCACCTACCGTTCGTGCACCCAGTGCCGCGCCTTCGAGGAGCAGGAGTTCCCGAAGTACGACGCCGCCAATATCGACACGCGCGTCATCGCGTTTGCGCCGACCGACAGCCAGGGCCTGCGCCGCTCGACGGCAGCGGAACGTTCGACCATCGCCGAGCTGTGGATCTCGCGCAAATGGGAAATCTATCAGGCCTGGTTCCTGTCGAGCGACGCCAACTGGAAGGCCACCGGCCTGCCGGTCGCCGACAACGACTTCGCCCGTGACGCCGTCGTCCAGGCGTCGCGCAACTTCGTCACCCAGCTCCAGCCCCTGCTGGCCGCCAACAATGTCCGCTTGGCCTACCCGTTGGTCATCTGGCGCGACCAGAACAATATGCTGAAGGTGTGCAGCTGCTCGGACGAACGCGCCTTCCACTTCATCCGTGAAGACCTGAGCGTGTCGAACGCCACGGCCGGCAGCGAAGGCGCGATGTTCCACATCCCTGACAACCTGCTGCCCAAGATGGCCCCCAAGGTCGGCGATGACAGTCAGTCGTCCGCCGCGGCATCGTCAAGCCGCGCGCCTGCACCGGCCCCGGCCCCGGCCCCGGCGCCGGTCGTCGTCGCGCCGAAACCGGCAGCGCAAGTCGCCAAGCCGGCCTCCGCCGAGGCAAAGCGCACCTATTCGACAGACTTCGGTCCGGATCAGTAGTTCAATCAAAGCCAAAAAACGAAATCGGGCCGGGATGCAAATCCCGGCCCGATCCATATTCAGCTTGTGAAAGCGGAAATCCTATTCCTTGCCGGTGTCGCCCGCCGACAGCTGGGCGCGCAGTTCGTCGCCCTTGGAGCCGCGCTTCGAGTTCATCGAACGCTCGACGATACGGGCCGACTTGCCGCGACGGTCGCGCAGGTAATACAGCTTGGCGCGACGGACGACGCCGCGGCGCTTGACTTCGATCGACTCGATCATCGGCGACAGCAGCGGGAACTTGCGCTCCACGCCTTCGCCGAAGCTGATCTTGCGGACGGTGAAGGTTTCATTGATGCCGCCCGAGGCGCGGGCGATGCAGACGCCTTCGAAGGCCTGGACGCGTTCGCGTTCGCCTTCCTTGATGCGCACGTTGACGCGCAGGGTGTCGCCGGGTTGGAATGCCGGAACGGTTTTGCCAGCCTTCAGCTTGGCAACTTCTTCGGCTTCGATCTGCTGCAGCAGGTTCATGTCTTTAACTCCTGATTACGTGGTGTAACCACCGTTGAGGCTTAGGTGCCTTTTGCCTGTAATTTGGAAAGATAGGCCGCCCAGAGATCCGGACGACGCTCTTTCGTTGTTGCCTCTCTTTGTTTTTGCTTCCACACGGCCATCTTTTTATGGTCGCCGGACAGAAGCACTTCGGGGATGTCGAGGCCTTCGAACGAACGGGGCCGCGTATATTGCGGCTGTTCGAGAAGTCCATCCTCAAAGCTTTCGTTATCGAGACTGGCCGCTGCGCCGAGAACCCCCGGAATAAGCCGCACGGCTGCCTCGATCGTCACCATCGCGGCTGCTTCTCCGCCCGCAAGGACGGCGTCGCCGACGCTGATTTCTTCGAACCCGCGGGCATCGAGTACCCGTTGATCCACCCCTTCGAACCGGCCGCACAACACGATCAGTCCGGGCCGGGTCGCCCATTCCTTGACGCGACCCTGGGTAAGAGGCCGGCCGCGCGCGCTCATATAAACAAGAGGGCGATCGGAAATCTCAATCGAATCAAGCGCCTTGCCGATAACATCGGCCTTGAGCACCTGACCCGGTCCGCCACCAGCGGGGGTATCGTCAAGAAAGCCGCGCTTATCGCTCGAAAAGCCCCGGATGTCCAGCGTTTCCAACGACCACAGGTTGGACTCCGTTCGCGAGGTACCGATCAGCGAAACGCCGAGCGAACCCGGAAAGGCTTCCGGGAACATGGTGAGGACGGTGACTTCGTATGGCTTGGGCATGAGGCGGGCGGATTAGCACACAGCGGGTGAAAAGACCAACACCGCTATTTCCCGCGCCGCCGGTCGAGCTCGTTCTTGGTCGCCGACCAGGTCGCCACGCAATAGGGCGTAATGAAGTTCAGCACCACATGACCCCAGTGTATGCCATGCCATGCCAGGAAGACGGCGCCCTGGTTGATGGCGTTGAGGATCAGGCCGATGACCAGCGCCACGCGCAGCGCATTGAACGCCACGCGTTTCGACAGCGCCAGTTGCCAGAACTCCCGGCTCATTAATAGTGCAGCCTCAGCGTCAGGCCGACGGTACGCGGCTGGCTCAAAAACGCATCGTAACTGCCCGATTGGAAGGGTGCGGCGAACGCGACCTGGTAATAGGTGACGTCGGTCAGGTTGCGGCCCCACAGTTCCAAAGACCATTCGCCATCGGCATCTGACAGGGCAATCTGGCCATCATACAGGGCATAGGCCTTCTGCACCTTGACCGGGTTGAGGTCGGAGCCCGTATTATAGGCGCTGTTGTACTTGCCATTCAGCGTGGCGCTGAGGCGGAAATTGCCGATGGCGTGGCCATAGTCGAAACCGTAGGTCGCCGACCATTTCGGGGCGAACGACGCCGTTCCGCCGGCGATCAGGGCAAGACCCGGCACCGCTTCGCGACCAAACTTCGCCTCGTCATAGGTGACACCGGCATGCAGGTTCACGTCGCCCAGGGCATAGCGGCTTTCGACCTCGATCCCCTTCGAGCGCAGATGCGGGATCGAGTCGACGACGAAGGTGGTGCCAAGAAATGTGTTGAGCTGGAAGTTGCGCAAGGCCTCGTCGAAGGCGGCGAGGTCGACGGCCAGACGTCCATCGAGATAGCGGCCCTTCAACCCAAGTTCCCAGGACTGCGAGGTCTCGGCCTTGAACGAAGTGTCGGGATCGACGCTGTAATCGGCCTTCTGTTCGCGGTCGAGATTGAAGCCCGCGCCCTTCCAGCCGCGCGACCACGACGCATAGGTCATGATGGTGGGCGTCGCTTGCCACTTCAGCCTGACCGAGCCGGTGGCGGCGTCCTCGCCGTTAAGCTGATGAAGCGTGACAGCGTTGAAGGCCGGGTTCGACCACGGCAGGCACAGCACGCTCTGAGACGCCGTCGCCCTGGCGCACGCGACGCCGTTGTCGGAATTGCTGAAGCGGCTGGTCAGGCGCTTGTTCTGGCGGTTGAGGCGCGCGCCGACCTGCAACGACCACGCATCGGCCAGCTGCCATTGCGCGTGGCCGAAGACGGCAAAGTTACGCTCGACCTGCTCGTAGAGGTCGTGACTGCCCTGCCCCTGGACATAGGACTGCCCGACGGGCAGGCCGGTGATCTGCGAAACGCGCGCCGGATTGGCGCCGGCCGAAAGAAGCAGGCTGACATAGCTTTCGTAGTCTTTGCCGTACAGCGTTTCGTCGTGACGCGTCAGCGCTTCCTGGTCGAGGAACACGCCCAGCATCCAGTCTAGCTTCGGACCCTTGCCGTTGAGGCGCAGCTCTTCCGATACGGTGTCGAAGCGGTTGGCGAAATCGCCGTTCGGGTCGCGGTAATAGATATCGGCCGAGGTGAAGTCGGCATCGTAGCCGTTGCGGTGATCCCAGTGGCGCAGCGCGGTGACCGAGGTCAGTTGCACGGTCTCATTGACCTTGTAATCGACCTGGGCCGATACGCCGCTGTCCACCAGGCGCTGCTTGGTCGAGCGGTTCGACCAGGCATTGCGCCCCTTCGGGTCGGGGACCACCGCCGTGCCGTCGTCCGACGCCAGGGCGTCGACATAGGCGCGGGTCGCACCGATGACGATCGGCGTGCCCGTGCAGCAGAATTCGTTGCGCTGCGTATAGTCGGCGATCAGGCGCAAGGCGTAGCGGTCATTGGGCACGAACAGGAGCTGGCCGCGGACCGAGCCATAGTTCTGGTTGTTGTCGCGCGTTTCGCTGCGCGGTCCCGAACCGGTATGAACGTGGTACTGGCCGTCGCGGTGGCGGCCGACGACGTACAGGGATCCAGCCCAGTGGCTGCCGATGGCGCCGGTCACATAGGCCGAGGCGCCGTAAAGTCCCTGGTCGCCGCCCGTCAGTTCGGCGTCGGCGCGCGGCTTGAAATCCGGACGTTCGCTCAGGACCTGGATGACGCCGGCTGATGCGCCCTTGCCGTAGACGTCGGACTGCGGCCCCTTGAGCACTTCTATACGGTCGACCGGGCCAAGGTCGCTCATTGCCGTGGCGGTACGCGGCCGCTGCACGCCGTCGATGACCACGCCGACCGACGATTCCAGCCCCGGATTGTCGCCGACCGTGCCGACGCCGCGCAGGCGCGCCGTCGTCTGCGCTTCATTGGCCGTCGAAATAACAAAGAGTGACGGCGTCAGGTCCTGAAGGTCCTTGAGGTCGTGGCCGTAGGTCGCCTGCAGCGCCTCACCCGTCACGACGGCCACCGACAAGGGCGTGCGGCTGAGCGGCTCGGGCTTTTTCCGCGCCGTGACGATGACCTCCTGCGGTCTGGTCTGGGCCAGGGCGGGCGCAGCGACAATCAGGCTCAGCAGGGCCGTTCCGGCAAGACACGATTTGGCAAACGACATGGCTTTACTCCCGCGCGACCTTGGCGTGTTACCTGGTTAATTTGCGCCTAAGATGCAAGTCTTGCAGGCCTTGCCAGGTCTGTTATGATCCAAGGTGTGCGCGAAAGGGCGCACCCGGTCCGCGGGCAGGGATTTTCCCACCTTTTTTTTCAACGCTGATTTTTTTCGAACGAACCTTCTTTCAGCCCCCATTCTTCCCGCGACATAGGGCATGGATCCGGGGCCAAAGCGTGACAGACGTTCGCCATGACCATGATCCCAAAACCATTGTCCGCCGTTGCCGACCGCAACATCGATGTCTATCGCAAGCAGGCCAAGGCGCTGCTGAAATCCGCGCGCTCGGGCGACCGCGCCGCCAACGACCGCCTGCACGCCGTCGAGAGTACCGTCTCCGAACCGGCGCTGCACGTGGCGCAACTGGCCATTGCCCGCGAACAGGGCTTTGCCAGCTGGCCGCGATTCCATGCGTTCCTCACCGAATCCAACCTCGATTTCCAGACGCTGGGCGACCGTTTCATCGAGGCGGCGACATCGGATGGGCGGCACGCCCGCGACATGCTGGCCGACCACCCGGAGATTGCCGAGGCCGGTGTCTACGCCGCTCTGGTGCTTGGCGACTGGCGCACGGTGGCCGCCGCCATCGACGCCGATCCCGACTGGGTGACGCGAAAGTCCGGACCGCAGGCGTGCGAGCCCATCGTCTATGTCTGCTTCTCGCGCTTTGCCCACCCGCGTTCGGAACGCCGGGCCGACCTGGCGCTGACCTTGCGCCTGTTGCTCAACCGCGGCGCCGACGCTGACACTGCGATCGAGGGAGAGCATGGGCCGTTGTCGTGCCTCTATGCCGTGTCCGGCCTGCTCGGCAATGCCGACATGACCGAAATCCTGCTCGACGCCGGCGCCGATCCCAATGACGGAGAATCGCTCTATCACTCGACCGAGCACGCCGATCTGGCCTGCATGACGCTGCTGCTGGCCCATGGTGCACGCGTCGCCGGCAGCAATGCGCTTAAGCACATGCTCGACCGCGAGGACGCAGAGGGCGTGGCGCTGCTGCTCCAGGCCGGCGGCAATCCCAATGAGGTCAATGGCGAGGGCGACACGGCGCTGCATTGGGCAGTCCGTCGCGGCCGCAGCGCTGCCGCCGTGGCGCTACTGCTCGACCACGGCGCCGATATCGACGCGGTGCGCAGCGATGGCCGTACAGCCTACGCCATGGCGACGATCAGCGGGCAGGGCGATACCGTGGCGCTGCTGGCGGCGCGCGGCGCCGATACGCGGCTGAGCCCGCTTGACGCCTTTATCGCCGGCCACGACGCCGAGGTCCCGCTGCAGAGCCTGAATTCGGAGTCGAATGCCCGGCTGCTGATCGAGATGGCCGAGGCTGGCAACGTCGCGGCCGTGTCCCGCCTTCTCGAGGCCGGGGTGCCTGTCGACGTCAGGGGCGGGATGGGCGAGACGCCGTTGCACTGGGCGTGCTGGAAGGGCGATGCCGACCTGATCAATATCCTGATCGATCACGGCGCGTCGCTGGAAACGCGCGAAAACTCGTATAACGCCACACCGGCCGGCTGGCTGCATCACGGGGCAGGCGCAGCGGAGACAGGCGGAGACTACGCGCGCGGCGCGCGGCTTCTGATCCATGCCGGTTCAAGCATGGAGGGCTGCCTCGGCAAAAGCGGTAATCCCGGCCTGGACGCCGTGCTCGAAAAGAATGGGTTGGTCTAGCGGACGGCCCGCTTGCGCTCGACCGAAGACGGAATGCGCAAAGCTTCGCGATACTTGGCGACGGTGCGGCGGGCGATATCGACGCCGGCCTCTTTCAGGATCTCGACGATACGGTCGTCGGACAGAATTTCACCGGAAGCCTTTTCGCCGTCGATCAGGCTCTTGATCTTGTGACGCACCGATTCGGCCGAGTGCGCCGCCGTGCCGTCCGACGAAGCGATCGATGACGTGAAGAAGAACTTCAGCTCGAAGACGCCGCGCGGCGTGGCGATATATTTGTTCGACGTGACGCGGCTGATCGTCGATTCGTGCATGCCGACGGCTTCGGCCACGGTCTTGAGGTTCAGCGGCCGCAGATATTCGACGCCGTAGATGAAGAAGCCGTCCTGCTGGCGCACGATCTCCGACGACACTTTCAGGATGGTGCGCGCGCGCTGGTCCAGGCTCTTGATCAGCCAGTTCGCCTGGCTGAGGCATTCGTTGAGATAGGTCTTTTCCGAGTCGGAGCGGGCCGCGGCCTGGACACGCGCCTGGTATTTCTGATCGACCAGGACGCGCGGCAGGGTGTCGGAATTGAGGTCGATGCGCCAGCCGCCGGCGGGATCGGGGCGGACGAAGACATCGGGCACGACGGCCTGAGACGGCTCGGAATCGAACTGGGCGCCGGGACGCGGATTGAGCGACTTGAGCTCGGAAATCATTTCGGCCATGTCTTCATCGTCGACGCCGCACAGCTTGCGCAGGGCGGAAAGATCGCGCCTGGCCAGCAGTTCGAGATTGTCGAGGAGAACGGCCATGGCCGGATCGAAACGGTTGCGTTCGACCAGTTGCAGGCGCAGGCATTCCGGCACGCTGGTCGCCATGACGCCCGTGGGCTCGAAACCCTGGCAGGTCGTCAGGACCTTTTGCACCAGACCCAGGTCGCAGCCCATGCGGTCGGCGACCTCTTCGAGCGAGACGCGCATATAGCCGCCTTGATCGACCGCATCGATGAGTATCTGAGCGACGGCCATTTCGGGCGCGGTGAAGTGCGCAATCAAGGCCTGGTCGGTCAGGTGTTCGTGCAGTGTCTTTTGCCGCGTCAGGGCGCGTTCCATGGTTTCGTCGTCACCGTCGAAGCCGCCGCCACTCTTGCTGGCCTTCGACCAGTCGACCATTGGGCCTTCGCTGTCTTCGGCCATGGCGGGTTCGCGTTCGCGTACAGGCGGTTCATCGTCGCCGCCATAGGCATCCGACGCGTTGACATCGAGATCGCTGTTGGCGGCCATGGTGTCGCGGTCGGACAGTTCCAGCTCGCGGCGTTCTTCGGGTGCGTCCGCCGGAGCGTCGGCGTCCTGCGCCGATTCGACCGGACCATCGCCGTCTTCACGCTGCAAAAGCGGATTGCGTTCCAACTCGGCCTCGATGACGGCTTCCAGCTCAAGATTCGACAACTGCAACAGCTTGATCGCCTGCTGCAGCTGGGGCGTGATAACCAGCCCCTGTCCCTGTCTGAGTTCCAGCCTTTGTCCGAGCGCCATGCCATAACCTGTGATCGATGCCGGCATACTGCCAAAAATAGATCACTAAAGTCTTGCCCGACGGCATTTTTTACCGTCGGCGGAGATATTCGTTATGCCGTGACATGGTGGCGCAATGGTTAACGCTGGCAAAACCGCGTTCAGAAATACGTGGATGGCTGAGCCCAGCCTTACCCTTTCGTCTAGATCGGCTTAACGCCGACCCAGCCACCTTCGCTTTAAAAGGGGGGAAGGGAGTTTAGCTAGTCGTTTCATTCCTTCCCTGCCGAGCGGGGAAGGCATCAAGGCCGCTGGCGGCCGCAGATGACGGAAGGGGCAAATTTCAAAGCGCGGCCATTGCCGAACTTAGTGGAACGACTCGCCGAGATAAACGCGGCGGACTTCCGGATCGTGGGTGATCTGGTCGGCCGTACCTTCGAACAGGACCTCGCCCGAATGGATGATCGAGGCGCGATCGACGATCTCAAGCGTTTCACGGACATTGTGGTCGGTGATCAGGATACCGATGCCGCGGCTCTTGAGATAGGTAATGACCTCGCGGATATCGGTAATGGCCAAGGGGTCGATACCGGCAAAGGGTTCGTCGAGCAGCATGAAGGACGGTTTACCCGCCAGCGCGCGGGCGATTTCGACACGGCGGCGCTCACCGCCCGACAGCGCCGAGGCAGGCGAATTGCGGATATGGGTGATGCGCAGGTCTTCGAGCAGGCGGTTGCAGTCCTCCTTGACGCGCGCCGGATGGCTTTCGCGCAGTTCCAGCACGGCCATGATGTTCTGTTCGACATTCATGCCGCGGAAGATCGACGCTTCCTGCGGCAGGTAGCCGATGCCCAGGCGGGCGCGCTGGTACATGGGCTGGTGAGTGATGTCCTGGCCGTCGAGCGTGATCGTGCCGTAGTCGGCTTCGACCAGGCCTGTGATCATGTAGAAGCAGGTTGTCTTGCCGGCGCCGTTGGGACCAAGCAGTCCCACGACCTCGCCGCGGCCGAGTTTCAGCGACACCGTCTTGACGACTGCACGATCCTTGTAGCTCTTGCCTATGCCTTCGACGACGATGCCGTCGGACACGCCGGGACGTGGCGCGTAAAGCGCGCTGTCGCCCGAAGCGGCGGCGGGACGGTTGTCCGTTTCAAGGGCCATGAAAAGAAACCTGCTGGAAAGATGTGCGAAACGAAATTCGACGACGTCAAAAAATGTAAGTGGTTATCTGCGAACATCGCGACAAGACGAAACCCGGATTGTTAAATGGCCTTCGCGCTCTAATGCGCGGCCGGCGCTGGCGCCTTGTTGCCGGGATAGATGATGCCCTTGACTCGGCCCTTGGCGCCCGGATCGAGCGTCGAAATACCCTTCGATACCTGTGACGTCAGCCGCGAGCCCGTCATGACATTCTGAGCCTGCTGCATGACGACGTCGCCGGTCATGACCAGTGTGTCGTCGGACTTGGTATAGACGGCATTGTCGCCACGGACGATGGTGTCCTGACCCTGGGCATCCTTGGTGATGTAGTAGATGTTGCCGTTGGCCTCGATATTGGTCACTTCGCCGCCTTGGGTCGACTGGATCATCTTGGCGTGATCGGCCCGCAGGCGCGCCTGGTCCTGGATGATCTCGACGCGGCCGTCGAGATAGAAGGTGTTGGTGGTCTGGTCGGAATGGACTTGGTCGGCGCTCCATTGCACCGGCCCGCCCTGCGGCGATACCTGGGCCACCGTGGCCGAGGATCCCAGCGCACACGCCGCCGCACAAACCGCAAAAACCGTTATCGCCTTGGTGCTGATCATGAGCGCCCCTTGTTGCCGGACTTGCCGGTGACTTCACCGTGGGCCTGCGCACTGCCGCGTCCCTTGACGATGATATCGCTGCCGTTCTTCGAAATGACGAAGGATTCCCCCACTATATGACCCATGGAGCCGGTTCCTTCAACGTGTTTGTCGCCGGATATGCTCATGTCCTGCAGGTTCACGACCGCCTCTTCCGTTCGGAAGGTCGTGTCGGAATTGCCGGATACCATGACAACATTGCCGATCAGCCGGAATGTCTTGGCGTCGGCGTCGTAGATACCGTTGGCGGCGGATATGTGACTCGACTTGTCGCCGCTGCCCTTGAACTCGATGGCAGGCGCCTTGAGCGTAGCGATCGACGTGTCGCCGGCCTTCTTGATCGCTTCCAGGCCGCTGACGATCCACGGCGAGCCTTCGCTGTTAAGACCGGAATAGCGCGGATTGGTCATGCGGATTTCGGTGCCGGTGATATTATAGACGTTCAGCGACCCGATCACCGTGGTGACGATGATCCAGCCGACATTGAGCAGGCCGAGCCCGATGATGAGGCCTGGAAAGACCCGGCGCAGCGTGCGGATGCGGCGCGAACGCCGGCGCACGGCCGCGACCTGAAGCGCAAGCGCCTGGCGGCGTTCGCCGGCTTCGCTTTCAGCATCGATGCCCGGTTCGAAGCGGGCGTTGATTTCAGTAAAAGTGCTCATTCGTGCCCTGGCGCCGAGGCCTTATGCCCAGCTATGCGCGAAAATATCGCAATCTTCCCATCCTGCCAAATCCAGTTTGACGCGGTGCGGAAGAAAATCGAATGCGGCCTGCGCCAGGGCCATCCGACCCTCGCGTTCCAGCATGGCGTTCAGCTTGTCGCGGCAGGCGTGTAGGTACAGGACATCGGACGCGGCGTAGTTCAGCTGATCCTGGCTGAGCGTGCCGGCGCCCCAGTCCGAGCTCTGCTGTGCCTTGGACAGGTCGACATTGACCAGTTCACGCACAAGGTCCTTCAGACCGTGGCGATCGGTGTAGGTCCGCGCCAGCTTGGACGCGATCTTGGTGCAGTAGACGGGCGTCGTGTCGACGCCGAGATGCAGCATGAACATGCCGATGTCGAAACGGCCGTAGTGGAACAGCTTGAGCACGTTCGTGTCAGTCAGCAGACGCTTCAGGTTCGGGCAATAATAGGTTTCGCGGTTCATGCGCACGACGTGGGCGTTGCCGTCACCCCCCGACAGCTGGACAACGCACAGGCCGTCACGGCGAAAGCGCAGGCCCATGGTTTCGGAATCGATGGCCACCATCGCGCCGAGGTCGAGGCCGTCGGGCAGATCGCCTTCGTGGTAAAATACGGTCAAGGGATACGCCTTTTGAAAACTTTGGCCATTTGTGTTTTCGGCCTATTCCCAAATGGTAAAAAAATCAATGAAAGGCGTTAGCGATGCGTGACGAATCGAAAGATCAGCCGTCGGCACGCTTCGGGACCGACGACCAGCACGATGGCGAGGCTCAGCGCGATCAGGGCCTGGGCGGTATCAAGCGCGTGGCCGTCGATCACCGCGAAGATGAGCTGGTCGAGTGCTGGCAGGGCGACCAGCCCGCCCGCCAGCATCAGGACCAGGGTCTTCCACTTCGCATAGTCGCGGCCGAAATCGAGCCCATCGCCGTCGGGCACGAAAAAGCGGATCAAGGCGGGCGGGGCATAAAAGGCGATTGCCGCGACGATCGCCAGAGCGGCCGTCATGACCAGACCCGTTCCCAGACGCCACGCCGACGGGCCGTAGGCCTGGAGCGCTTCGTCGACGGCCTGTTTGAGGAAATCGAGCGCCAGCAGCGAGGCGGCGATGGCAAAGCCGATCAGGCAAAGCCGTACCAGGCCGGCGGCGGTCACGATGCCTCACCGCCAAGGGCGCGGGCGCGCAGGCGGTGTAGACCGCCGGCGATCTGCCTGGAAAACGCCACCAGCACGGCGCCCAGAGCCAGGAAGACGACCGCCAAGACCTGCAGCGGAATGAGCAGTCCCAATCGTACGTCGTCGGGGCGGTTGAGGATGCCGTCGGCGAATTCGTAGGCCGGCCGCGCGGCATAGAGGATGGCCAGCCAGCCGACGGCGAACAGGACCACGGCCTGCAGGTTGCGGGCATCGCTGCTGTCTTTGATTGCTGTCGCCTCGACGGCTTGGGAGAATGGCCGGACAAGCCAGCCCGACAGGCGATCGGCGCCAAACCACAGGGCGCAGACGGCCGCGCTGTATCCCAGAAGGATGACCAGTTGCGCCATGAAGGTCGCGCCGTCGTCGGGGCCGCCGGAAATATGAAGAATAAACAGCGCAAACAGTTGCAGCAGCGCGCCGAGCCCATATGTAACGGCGAGGTAGGCGGCAAGGAGCCGGCAGGCCGAGAAGGCTAGCGCGCGCATATCCATGTCCGTTCCCAAAATAACAGCGCGATTCGTTTACACCTGACGGTTCGCCCTGCCTGAGTATTTGTCAAGTTTTCTTCCCAAATCGCCATATCCGGAGAATAATCCATGGAGTTTCGTCGCCTCGGCAATTCCGGCCTGAAAGTCCCCGTCCTGAGCCTTGGTACCGGCACCTTCGGCGGCCAGGGCGACATGTTCAGCAAGTGGGGCAGTAGCGACGTCGCCGAGGCGACCCGCCTTGTCGACATCTGTCTGGAGGCGGGCCTCAACTTCTTCGACACCGCCGACGTCTATTCGCGGGGCGCGTCCGAAGAGATATTGGGCGCTGCCATCAAGGGCCGGCGCGACGATGTGCTGATTTCGACCAAGGCGACCTTCACCATGGGTGACGGTCCTAACGACAAGGGTTCATCGCGCTATCACCTGATCCGCTCGGCTGAAGCCAGCCTGAAGCGATTGGGCACCGACCATATCGACGTCTATTTCATGCACGGCTTCGACGCCCAGACGCCGGTCGAGGAAACCCTGTCGGCGCTCGACAACCTGATCACGTCGGGCAAGGTGCGCTATATCGGCGCGTCGAACTTTTCCGGCTGGCACCTGATGAAGGCCCTGGCGACGTCGGAGAAATACGGCCTGGCGCGCTACGTCGCCTATCAGGGCTATTATTCGCTGATCGGCCGCGACTACGAATGGGAGCTGATGCCGCTGACCCTCGACCAGGGTGTCGGCACGATGGTGTGGTCGCCGCTCGGCTGGGGCCGGCTGACCGGCAAGATCACGCGCAATTCGCCACCGACGGAAGGCCGCATCGCCCAGGGCGGCGAGGCCGGCGGCCCACCGGTCGACGACGCGCGCCTGTTCAATGTGGTCGACGCGCTCCAGGTCGTGGCCGAAGAAACCGGCAAGACCGTGCCGCAGGTCGCGCTCAACTGGCTTCTGCAGCGGCCGGGCGTCGCCAATATCGTCATCGGCGCGCGCAACGAAGACCAGCTTCGCGCCAATCTTGGCGCCGTCGGCTGGAGCCTGACACCAGCCCAGGTCGAGACACTCGACGCCGCCAGCCGGGTAACGCCCACCTATCCGTACTGGCACCAGGCGGGCTTCGAGCGCAATCCGTCGCCCGTACGCTGGTGACCAGGGTCACAGACCCTGGACCCGATTGTTGTCCTAACGCGACGGCCATTCCCATGGAGGCGGATCATGATCGCGGACGTGCGTTTCGCCCAGTTCCTTTTCGAGCGTGATGCGGTTGGTCGGCCCGGCGGCTTCGAGCGCGTCGACCAGTTCGCGCGAATGCGAGACCACCAGCACCTGGCTGCGTTCTGACGCCTTGGCGATCAGCCGTCCCAGGGCCGGCAGCAGGTCCGGGTGCAGGCTCATCTCGGGTTCGTTCAGCACCATGAAGGCGGGTGGCCGCGGCGACAACAGTGCCGCCACCAACAACAGGTAGCGCAAGGTTCCATCTGACAACTCGGACATGGCGAGCGGTCGTAGCAGGCCCTTCTGGCGCATCTCCAGTTCGAAATAGCCGTTGGTCGCCTCGACGTCGAGCGACGATCCGGGAAAGGCGTCCTCGATCGCGCCGGCCAAGGCGTCACCGTCACCGATTTCGGCAATCGTCTGAATGGCAGCCGCGAGGTCGTGACCGTCGCTGGCAAGGACCGGCGTATAGGTTCCGATCTGCGGCCGCCGCGCCGGCGCGTCGCGGTCGGTGCGGAAATGGTCGTAGAAGCGCCAGCCGCGCATGGCGTCGCGCAGACGTAGCAGTTCCACGGCATCGCGCGGGTCGCTGGCGTGCGTCATCATGCTGTCGAAAGGCGATAGATCGGTCAGGCTCTGTTTCCATTCGCCGCTGTCGCCGCGAACACGGACACCCGGCCCCTTGCGGCTGGCGATTTCGTTGCGCGGACGCAAGGTTTGACCGACCCACAGGCTCTCCACCTTGATGTGGGGATCGGTATTGAACAATGATCGGGCCGGAATCGGCATGCCGAGGTCGATGGCATAGCCGTAGTCGTCGGTGGCGAAGCCGAGTTTCAGGCCGACCACATCACCGCGTACAAGGCCCTGGATCGGCTGCTCGCCCATCTTCATTCCGCGCGAAAACTTTTCCGGCCCCGCCCATAGCGTTGATTGCAGACCGCCCTCGGCCGCGATGGCGCGGATGACGCGCCCCTGCGCGATCTCGGACAACAGGCGCAAGGACCGATACAGGCTCGACTTGCCAGAGCCGTTGGCGCCGGTCACGACATTGAGCGCCTCAAGCGCAAGCGTAACCCTGCGCAGCGAGCGATAACCGGAAATAGCGAGAGTGGTAATCAAGGCGCCCCCGAAGGACGCGGCAGAGCGCAATCCGAAAAGTGTTATGCGGTTTTCGGGTAGATTGCGCGACTAAAAAATTAAGCCAGGAGACTATGATACTCGTTGTGGCGGCGCATCCAGGCCGCAGCATAGCCGCAAATCGGAATGATGCGCCAGCCCTTGTCGCGGGCGAGTTCGGCGATGCCTTCCATCAAACGGCCGGCAGCGCCTGTGCCGCGTAGTTCGGGAGGGGCTTCGACATAATGGATACGCAGATGGTCGCCGTCGCGGCTATAGTCGGCGAAGGCGATACTGCCGTCGACGTCAAGCTCGAAGCGTCCGGCATCGGCATTGTCCGTTATCGCCGGCACGGCCTTTAGCCCGCCAGGTGCACGCCGGACATCGGGCGCGACACGCTTGCAAACCGCGGACGCGGTGCCAAGGTCGCGCTACGCGCCGACAGCGGAACCGTAAAACCCGGCGCCATCGAACGGGCTGCCGAAATCCAGTTTTCGCCTTCAATCTTTTTCATAGCATCACCATGCCCTGTATGCCGAACACCCACCGGTGCCCGTGTCTTATTTTTAGACAACCAGCCTATCAAGATTCGATGAGGAATGTGTGAATTGGTCAGGTTAAGGTTGTGGTGACTATTTGGGTGGGCCGGCCCCCGGGCACGCCGTGATGCTACCAAAACTTTGCTGATTGGGTCCGGTTGAAAGTCCGCAAGAAAGGATTCGACGGCGCCAGCTAAGCGGAGTGACGCGCCGCGTTTTACGCGGCTTGCCCTTCGGGCGCCTCAGGCGTCGCTCGCTCTTTCGGCCATCGCTTCGCGCTACCGCTGCGCTGTTCGAGCGCAGTGCCGAACCGCGCGGTTCGACCCTGACTTTACCATTAAAAAACCCGCCCAAGAGGGCGGGTTTTTTAATGGTGGAGCTTAGCGGAGTCGAACCGCTGACCTCTTCAATGCCATTGAAGCGCTCTACCAGCTGAGCTAAAGCCCCATCTTAAGGATGGTCCGGAAAGGGTGCCCCCGTCCGAGGCGGCGACTACTATTTCAACGCCGTTGACCACGCAAGCCCTTTTTTCGAAAGTTTTCCGATTTTTGTGAGCGGCCTGCGCATAAAGAAAAAGGCCGCCGGATGGTGCGGCGGCCTTTATCGTCAGATCTGGTCGTCGTCGTCGGCGCCGGGGATACCTTCGATATCCTCGTCGAACGTGTCGTCCTCGTCGTCTTCCAGGAACGGCACGTCGTCGGCATCGTCGTCCGCCAGATCGGCGTCTTCGATGTCCATGTCGACGGCATCCGGCGTACCGACGCGGCCCGGATCGGCCGGATCGAGGTCCTCGTCTTCTTCAGCCAGCAGGCTGTCGTCAGCCACGACCTGGTCGATTTCGGGCGTGATGATTTCGGGCTCTTCCTCGTCTTCATCCTCGCTCGGGGTCTTGGCCTTGACCTGATCTTCGGCCTCTTCCTCTGTATCCTCGTAATCGGTCGGCGCGGTCCGCACGCGGGCACGGCGGGTGCGCACCGCTTCTTCGGGGTCGAACTCGAAGGCGCATCGGGGGCAGTGTGCAGGGCGATTGCTCAAGTCGTAGAACTTAGCCGTGCAATTAGGACAAATCTGTTTGGTGCCAAGGGCGGGGTCAGCCACGGGTCGTCCTTATCTATCGGAATAGAAAAAATGCGTTTGCGTTTGGCCCCCTTGCCACTAGATAGGCGTCCTGTCAAAACCTTAAATCCGAGCCGGCCTCACTTTTTTGCCGCGATTTCCCCGCGGCCATCAACCGGGCCTCGACCTGGACGTCCATGATCCCCGAAAACACACACGCCGTAAGACTTGTTCCGCCTGCCCGAACGTCATCCGTCCTTGCCGGAAAAATCGCGCTTCCCGGATCGAAATCGATCACCAACCGGGTGCTGCTGATCGCCGCCCTGGCCGCCGGAAAAAGTCACATCAGCGGCGCACTGAAGAGCGACGACACCAAATATATGGCGCGCGCGCTCGAACAACTCGGCGTTACCGTCACCGATACGGGCGATACGGATGTCCTGGTCGACAGCACGGGCGTGCTGACGCCGTCCTCAGAACCGCTCTTTCTCGGCAATGCCGGCACCGCCGTCCGCTTCCTGACGGCCGCCGCCGCCAACATCGCCGGCACCACGGTGCTGACCGGCGACGAACACATGCAGAAGCGCCCGATCGCGCCGCTGGTCCAGGCGCTTAACGAAGCCGGCGTCGAGGCCGTGGCAGCGACCGGCTGTCCGCCCGTCACCGTGTCGAGCCAGGGCGGCTTCGGCAACCGGTCGATCGCCGTCGACGCCAGCCTGTCCAGCCAGTATGTGTCAGCACTTCTGATGGCCGGCACCAGGGGCGACGCGCCGTTTTCTCTAAGTGTCAAGGACGGCGACATCGGCGCCGTGGGCTATATCGACATTACACTCAGCTGCATGCGCGCCTTCGGCGCCGGCATCACGCAGACGGGCCCCTTAAGCTGGGACATCGCCAACCGCCCCTACCAGGCGCGCGACTACTGGGTCGAACCCGACGCCAGCGCGGCGACCTATATCTGGGGCATCAATGCGCTGCTGAAGGCCGATATCGACATCGGCATCGCGCCTGACGCCATGATGCAGCCCGACGCCCGCGCCTATGACGTCATTGCGCAGTTCCCTAGCCTGCCCGAGGTGATCGACGGCAGCCAGATGCAGGACGCCATCCCGACCATCGCCGTCCTGGCCGCCTTCGGCGCCCGCCCGGTCCGCTTTGTCGGCATCGCCAATCTGCGCGTCAAGGAGTGCGACCGCATCAACGCCGTCGCGACCGAGCTCAACCGCATCCAGCCCGGCCTGGCCGAGGAAATCGGCGACGATCTTTTGATTACGCCCGATGCGACGCTGATCGGGCGCACGGTCGAAGCCGACATCCACACCTATCACGATCACCGTATTGCCATGGCGTTTGCCATGGCCGCCCTGGTCGTCGATGGTGTGCGCATCCTCGATCCCGGCTGCACGGCCAAGACCTATCCAGGCTACTGGCGCGACCTGGCGTCCGTCGGCGTCGAAATGCGGTTCGAATAGCGGCTATTTCTGCTTCAGCTCGGCCTTTGTTAGCCGTCTGGTCAGCTCCAGCTTGGCAAGGCTGGCGCTCAAATCGGCGAACTCTGCTCGCCGGGCGAGGTAAGCGGCACCCACATTGTCGAAGTCGTGGATCAGCATGTTGACGCCCAACGGCGAACCGCCGGCCTCGCCGCCGTTCACCAGGGTGACCAGTTGGCGCAGATGGACTTCGTCGATCGTCTGCAGCAGCTTGCGCAAGCTGTTGTCGTAACCGAGGAAGCGGATCAGCGTTACCGTATTGTGTTCGCGAACGTACTCGTAAAAGATTTCCGCGTCCGATGACAGCTTCAGCGCCGCGCCTTGGCTGGTGAAGAAGTGGGAATACATGCGCAGCTGCGCGCATTTCAGCCGGTAGTCCGCGGGAATCTGGATCGGCTGCAACTTGAATTTCAGGCGGAAATAACGGTCACCGAACAGGATTTGCCGTTGATTGAAGGCAATAACCACTTCGGCCAGTTCGCCGAAAAAGCTCACCAGTTCCGTACTGGCGCCATCCGTCGCACGCATCAATCCGACGGCCGCAGCGTTTGCGATAAGGCGTTCATCCTTATATCCGTTCAGGAATGATGCAAACTCATCCGCCACCCCGCGCAGAAACATGCCTATGCTCATCGGTTTTACCCCCGGACCGTTACCGGACATTAACTGTTTTTCGCGGCTTTTCAAACCGGTCCGCTCTTGATAAGCGCTTTTTGCTGCAATGTTGCATATTTTCAAGGCCCAGACATGACCGCCCGCCCGCTTATCATCGCCTTCGACGGACCTGCCGCTTCCGGCAAGGGAACGCTGGCAGCCGTCATCGCCGGCGACTACGGCCTGCCGGTCCTCGACACCGGCCTGCTCTATCGCGCGGTCGGGCACCTGGCTTTTCACCACGACGTGCCGCTGCACGACCCCGCGGGCTTAAGCGAACTGGCAAGCGAAATCACACCCGACCTTCTGGCGTCGGACGCCCTGCGCGGCCGCGAGGCCGGGGAACGCGCGTCGCAGGTCGCCGCCGTGCCCGACGTGCGCGCGGCGCTGAAGCAGTTCCAGATCGATTTCGCCAACCAGCCCGGCGGCGCCGTGCTCGATGGCCGCGATATCGGCACGGTGATCGCGCCGCACGCCCCGGTAAAGATCTTCGTCAACGCGACGCCGCAGGTCCGTGCCCACAGGCGCTGGCTGCAGCTCAGCAAGCTCAATCCGGCGCTGACGTTCGAAGATGTGCTGAACGATATCCGCATCCGCGACGCCCGCGATTCCGGCCGCGCCGACGCGCCGCTGGAAATGGCGGCCGATGCGCTCTTGCTTGATACGTCCGACTTGGGTATAGAAGCCGCCATCGCGGCTGCGCGATCCCTTGTGAAAGACCGCTCTGGCCGCTAGGCCAAATCCCCGGCGACTCTTCAGAGGCAAGCACAAGAGACGTCTTTGGGCGGACTATCCGCCGCAGCACACCCGGGCCCCTGCCCACACCACCCCGTAAATCAAAGCCGCACCCCCGCGCACCTTCCCCGCAGGCATTCCGCCTCCGTCTGTCATTGGGGACTTGAAGGTCCGGGACACGCGCCCACACCAAAAGAATCTGAATGAGCGATTACAATCCCTCGCGCGACGATTTCGCTGCGCTTCTCGACGAAAGCCTTCAGGGCCGCGACATGCTCGAAGGTCAGGTCGTCCACGGCCTGGTCGTAGCCGTTGAAAAGGACTACGTCCTGGTCGACGTCGGTCTGAAGACCGAAGGCCGCATCCCGCTGAAGGAATTCGGTTCCGAAGCCGGCAACCTGAAGGCCGGCGGCACTGTCGAGGTCTATCTCGAGCGCGTCGAAAACGCCATGGGCGAAGCGGTCATCAGCCGCGAAAAGGCCCGCCGCGAGGAAGCCTGGACCCGTCTGGAAGCCATCTTCAACCGCAGCGAGCCCGTCATGGGCACCATCGTCGGCCGCGTCAA
>FSUR01000164.1_pt1 | contig 22714 bp, 16 predicted proteins | sample 1637491 | NCBI WGS metagenome assembly FSUR01 (sample SAMEA3914816, study PRJEB12502) | metagenome | biome: forest; material: soil | place: USA | collected 2011-09-16 | depth 0.3 m
CACCTATCCGGCGGGCTGGACGCCTGACCAGGGGCCCGTGCCGTTGGTTGTGCTGCCGCACGGCGGACCGTGGGCGCGCGACGAGTTCGAGTGGGATCCGGCGGGCTGGGTTCAGTTTCTGTCAACGCGCGGCATTGCCGTCGTCCAGCCGCAGTACCGTGGATCGGAGGGCTGGGGCTTTAAGCTGTGGACCGCCGGTGACAAGGAGTGGGGCCAGAAGATGTCGGACGACAACGACGACGCGGCAGCCTATCTGGTTGCCAAGGGCGTCGCCGATCCCAAGCGCATGGCGATCTTCGGCTATTCCTACGGTGGCTTCGCGGCCATGGCGGCCAGTGTACGTCCAGGCAGCCCGTATAAATGCGCCATCGCCGGGGCAGGGGTGGCCAGCCTTGACCGTATCGGCAACCTGTGGGGCGACAGCCATATCCAGCGCGACATCCAGGGCCATACGGTCTCTGGCATGGACCCGCTGAAAAACGTCGCCAAGGCCAACATTCCCATCATGCTGTTCCATGGTGATCACGACCGTCAGGCCGATACCGACCATTCGCGCATGTTCTATGCCGCGATGAAGGCGGCCGGCAAGGATATCGAATACCACGAGATCAAAGGGATGTGGCACACCATTCCCTGGCACGTCGAGTGGCAACAGCAGTCGTTGGGTTATATCGAGACCTACCTGGAAAGTCCGAAGTGTGGGCTGATCAAGTAGGGACACTCTTCAAGTCTTAAGGCAATCCGGTGTCGCAAAGTCGATTTGCGAAACCATGCCCTGTGCCCGATAGCTGATATTGTGTCAATTCTGCCACTCTCTCACTCAGAGTTGCGAAAACCACCGTTTTAATTTGCGTCGATTTTGTGTCGATTTAGTTTCATCTTAACGGCAAGACGTTTCAAGAGTCTCTTTCCCGGAGTAACACCCCATGCCCAATCCTAAAGGTTTAACTCGCCACTGGCTGTTGGCAGGAACCATCCTGACCTCGCTGGCCATCGGCTTGCCCGCCCTGGCCCAAGACACCCCGCCGTCGGCGGGTACCGAAAAGACCGATACCCCGAAGCCGGCCCCGGCTGCCACGCCCGCGGCGGATTCGCAGGAAGTCGTCATCACCGGTTCGCGCATTCGCAAGAGCGAGTTCAACTCGCCGTCGCCGGTGCAGATCATCACGGCGGAGAAGTCCAGCCTTTCCGGCATGGTCAGCGCCACCGAAATCCTGCAAACGTCTTCGGTCGCCAACGGTTCGGGTCAGATCAACAACACCTTCACCGGCTACGTCGTCAACGGCGGTGACGGCGTCAACAGCGTCTCCTTGCGCGGCCTGGGTTCGCAACGCACCCTCGTCCTGCTCAACGGCCGTCGCCTGCCGCCTGCCGGCGTCGGCGGAACGGTCGCAGCAGTTGATTTGAACACCATCCCGGAATCAGTGATCTCGCGCTATGAAATCCTGAAGGACGGCGCCTCTTCGGTTTACGGTTCCGACGCCGTTGCCGGCGTTGTAAACGGTATCACGCGCAAGAATTTCGACGGTCTCGAATTCAACACGACGCTGAAGCCCAGCGAGCACAAGGGTGGCGAGCAGTACGAATACGACCTGATGTGGGGCAAGACCTTCGACAAGGGCCACGTCATGGTTTCGCTGTCGCAGTATGACCAAGAGGAATTGTCTGCCGGCCAGCGTGACGCCTTTGCCTGCCCAATGAACAACTATATCGGCGCCAATGGCCAGAATGCCGACCTGATCGATCCGAATACCGGCACCTACAAGTGCTACGGCGGTGTCAGCAATGGCTACGTCGGAACCTATTTTGCCAAGGATTATTGGCAGTTGCTGTCTGACTACGGCATCTCGAACTTCTATGGGTCGCGTGCCCTGAAAACGGGCGCCACTTGTAACGGAAGCACCACCTACCTCAATCCACACAACGGCTGTGCGACGGGCTGGGATTTTATTGCCTACCCAAGCCGCGATTTCAACAACAAGCGTCTCGAAAGCCAAAGCATTCTGTCGCCGGTGAAAACGACGACCCTGTTCTCGGAAGGCTCGTATCGTCCTGATTGGGCTGGCGGAATTGAATTCTATTCCGAACTGCTGCTGACGCAACGCAAGTCCGAACAGCATGGCTGGCGGACCTTCTTCCCGCGTTACAACGAAAACTCTTCGGCCAACCCGTGGAAGAATGCGTGCGACCGTTATTTCTGCCTGCCGCTGCAGGCTGAACCCTATCTGGCCGTGCCGTCGGACTCGAGCCAGGACGTAAAGCTGTATCGCGTTCTGGGTGGCGCTCGCGGCACCTGGCTGAACAATTGGAGCTGGGACGCCTATGTTTCGACGTCGCAGAACCAGGGCACCTATACTGACATCGCCATTCCGAACGACCGTGTCGAAGCCGGCACGGGCACCAATCAACTGACCTATGACCTGCTGCCGGGCGGCGTCTGCGGCGCCGGTTCGCCGGCGGGCTGTGTGCCGCTGAATGTCTTCACCAAGGATATCCTCGAAAACGGCAACTTCCCCGACGCCCTGAAGAACTATTACTTCGTGCCGGAAAAGGGTAAGACGATCTACGACCAAACGATCGTTGAAGCCAGCACGACCGGCAACCTGTTCAACCTGCCGGCTGGTCCGGTGGCCGTGGCCGTTGGCTTCTCGTTCCGTAGCGACCACATCAAGGACACGCCGGGCGAATTCGCGCGCGCCGGCAATATCTGGGGATTCTCGACCGCAGGCATCACAAAGGGCAGCGATACCGTCAAGGAAGTGTTCGCAGAAGCGGAATTTCCGTTGTTCAAGGGCAAGCCGTTCATCGAGGACATGAAGCTCGATACCTCGGTGCGCTATTCGGACTATGACAGCGTCGGTGCGGCCACGACCTACAAGGTCGGCCTCGACTGGGCAGTGGACAGCATCCTGCGTCTGCGCGCCACGGCCGGCACCTCGTTCCGCGCGCCCGGTCTGTTCGAACTGTTCCTGGCCAATCAGACGTCGTTCCTGTCTCAGAACCAGGTCGATCCATGTATCGGCTACGGCACCAAGGTGGACGGCAACTTCGTGCAGACCAATGAAACCATCCGTGCCAACTGTGCCGCGGACGGTCTGCCGTCGAACTTCTCAGGCGGCGGCGCTTCGGCGACCATCATTCGTGGCGGTGGCTCGACCCTCGAGCCCGAAGATTCGTACGCGGCAACCTTCGGCTTCGTGCTGACTCCGCCGGATACGGGCTTCAAGCTGGCGGTTGATTGGTGGCGTATCGAGGTCAACAACCAGATCCTGTCGACGACGGCCGTGGTCTCTGCCTGCTACCAGAGCACCTACTTCCGTAGCCGCCCGGGCTTCTGCGACCTGTTCACCCGCGGTCCGGACCAGTCGGTCCAGACGATCGACGCCAGCTACCGCAATATCCCGACGGAAAAGACCGGCGGTATCGACTTCACGGTCGACTACACCAAGGAGTTCAATTTCGGGACGCTCAACATCACGTCGCAGGCGACCTACACGGCCTACGATAAGGCGCAGACCTTCCCGGGCGATCCGTTCGAGGATTTCAACGGCACGATCGGCGACCCGAAGTGGGTTGGCGACGTTCAGTCGAAGTTCAAGCACAAGGACTGGACCCTGACCTGGACCGTCAACTACGTGCAGGAATCCGACAACTACGGCTTTGCCGGCGAAACGGGTTCGACGACGGACGTCTTCGGGACGCCGGTTACCTATCGTACCCAGGTGCCGGACTTCATCACCCACGACCTCAGCCTGCGCTACAAGGCCAAGAGCTGGCAGGTCATCGCCGGCGTGACGAACCTGCTCGACAAGACGCCGCCCTATATCGGCACGTCGGCAGTCGGCTTCGGCAAGCTGGGCAACTATCCGTTCAGCAGCCAATATTACAGCGGCTATATCGGCCGTCAGTACTTCGTCACCTTCACCAAGGATTTTTAATCCCGGTGATCGCGTAAAGAAAAAGCGGCGGAGGCAACTCCGCCGCTTTTTTTATGTCATTGTATTCAGATATCGGGCATCAGATCCCGGCACCGTCGCGATCGACATAGCCCATGGCCTCGAGCGTTTGCCGCAAGGGCTCCAGTTCGGTGGCGTAGCGGCGCCAGACGCCCACGCCCTCGGCATTGATCGGCGCGCGCACCTGGGCGGAACTGGCGGTCGCAACCGCACCCTTCGCCTCGTGCGGCCTGAGACAGGCGTCTTCGAACGACAGACCGCACAGATCGAGCAGCCGCCGGATCTGCGCCTCGGGTTCGCGGATCAGGTCTTCGAGCCCAATCTCGACCAGCGGGCGGCCGGATGCATCGAGGCAGGTCCGCCAATAGTCCATCAGGCGGCGATACTGGTCGTAATGCTGCGCCAGGTCGGACTGGGTGTACGACCAGCGGTGCGCTTGCGAAAACAGCAGCTTGTAGGCGCCGAACAGGGAATCCATCGGCTCACGGCGAACGTGGACGATGATGGCGTCTGGGAAGGCGAGGCGGATCAGACCGGCATATTCGTGGTTCGGCGGCAGCTTGTCGATCGTGACGGCCGAACCATCGTGCAGATAGGCGGTCTCGGTCATGTACCAGTCGGCAAAGGCTATGGCGTCGAGACCCGAGGCCGCGGCGATGGTTTCCGCGTCGAGAAGGCGCGGCGTGGCCGTCCCCGTAATCCGCTTGACGGCTGCGCCGAAGGTCTTGAGTTCGCCCAGAGCCTGCACACCCGTGTGCGCCGTCAAAATCCGTTCGACCAAGGTCGTCCCCGATCGCGGCAGGCCGATAATGAACAGCCGGTGTGGGCCGGGGCGGGGCCGGTCGTCGATCGCAGCGAAGCGGGATAACGGCAGATGCGTCCGCCAGGCGTCGCCTATGGCCTTGTCCTCGTCGACCGACCATGGGTCGACAGAGCCACCGATCATCGATCCGTGCTGCAACGCGTCCCAGGCCGCCGGCGTATTGCCGATGTCGTCGTATTCCTTAAACAAGGAATAGGCGACGCAGGCCGCGTCGAGCGAGTGCCGGCACTGCGTGGCTTCGAGCCGGGCAATATGGTTGTTGTCCGGCGTCCAGCGGCGCAGACGCGCCAAAGACATCGCCGCCATCGGCACGGGATTGCCCGTACGCTGGCCGCACTGCACGGCGGTTTCGAACGCGTCTTCGGCGCCCTTCAGGTCGCCAAAGAATTGCCGCGCGCCACCGAGACCGAACCACGCGGCGGCGTCACTTGGGGCAATTTGCACCGCACGCTCGAGCAGCGGCTTCGCCTCGGCTTCCAGGCCGGCCTCGGACAGGACTGTTGCGGCAGCGACAAAACCCGGCGCTTCGGCGATGCCTGCGGCAATCGCCGCACGCACGTCGGAGACGGCATCGGCGGCATAGCCTTCGGCGATCCTGGCGCGGGCGCGTAATGTAATAAATTGCGATTGCGTTGGTGATCCCGCCGGTGCGCGTGCGGCGCCTTCGGAAAAGGCCGTGATCGCATCGGCGAAGCGGTTGGCTGACGTCGCAATATTACCCAGCAAGTACCAGGCTTCGAGGTGTTCGGGATTGATCTCGGTGGCGCGCCGGGCCGCCACATGGGCCTGGTCGAGGTCGCCATTGCGATGGGCGGTATAGGCCTGCTGAACGGCCTCGTCGGCGGGGGAAAGGCGCGGGCTTACAAACATGGGAATTCCGTCAAAAAATCGAACGGACAGTTTATAGACGGCGGGTCGCTATGCAACCCGCCGTTTTTAGTCGTCCTAACGCTTCGCTTCTTGAGGACGGCGGGTCGCTATGCAACCCGCCGTTTTCGTTGTCCTAACGCTTCGCTTCGTGAGGATGGCGGGTCGCTATGCAACCCGCTGTTTTCGTTGTCCTAACGCTGCGCGTCTTGAGGACTGTATATTACAGCACGCCCAGCATCTCCGCGACCAGCGGATGGCGCACGATGTCCTTGTCCACCAAGCGGACGACAGCGATGGTTTCGAGGCTTTCGAACCTGTCGGCGACGTCGGCCAGGCCTGAGACGCCGGGCAGAAGATCGGATTGCGCCGGGTCGCCGGTGACGATCATGGTCGAGTTCCAGCCCAGCCGGGTCAGCAGCATCTTCAACTGGACATAGGTGCAGTTCTGCGCCTCGTCGATGACGACGAAGGCGTTGTTGAGCGTGCGGCCGCGCATATAGCCGACGGGGGCGATTTCGATCAGGCCTTCGGCCATCAGCGCCTTGACGCGCTTCATGCTCAGCCGGTCGGTGAGGGCGTCGTAGAGCGGGCGAAGATACGGCGCCAGCTTGTCTTCCATGTCGCCGGGCAGGAAGCCGATCGATTCGCCAGCTTCGACCGCCGGGCGCGACAGCACGATGCGGCCGACCTTTCCGGCCTCCAGTGCTTCGACGGCCTTGGCGATGGCCAGGTAGGTCTTGCCGGTGCCTGCGGGGCCGAGCGCCAGCACCAGGTTCTTTTCGTCGATAGCGGCAAGCAGCGCGGCCTGGCCCTCGGATTTCGGTTTGATTGTCTTGACGTAGCTCTGGTCGCGGTCCTCGTTCGCCGCCTGGCCCATCGGCGACCAGCCGCCGCCCGTATGCACGTTCAGCCGACGCACCTTCGTATCGGGCTGAAACGCCGCCTCATCCAGATGGCCTTCACGCAGGAAACGCTTGGCGGATCGCTTGGTCATGGACGTGCTCCTTTACGGGCATAAAAAAGGCGAGGCCATAAATGGGCTCGCCGGACGAACGGTGGGGGAGGATGAACAGGCTTGGCCGGAAGGGCCGCCGCTGCCGAAGGTCGGCGGCGGAGGAAGTGGAATACCAGACATGCTACGCGGTCTTGCCACATTACCCTCAAAGGTCTTAAGCCTGGGGTACGGACCTGCGCGAACGCAGGGCGTACACCTTGCAGAGGAGACCTGATTCCCCCGTAAGGATGCTATCAGATTCTCCCCGCCGGGTTACTGAAATCTTAAAAATCGCCGGGCTGTGGATAATTTCACGTAACTGTAATATCCGGAGGTTTCATGCCGACCTATGCGCTCGACGATATCTCGCCTGTGCTGCCCGAAGATGGGGCGTACTGGATCGCGCCGGATGCATCGGTTGTCGGCAATGTGCATCTGGGAGAAGGCGTCAGCATCTGGTTCGGCGCCGTGGTGCGCGGTGACAATGAGCCCATCGTCATCGGGGCGCGCAGCAACATCCAGGACGGCAGTGTGCTGCATTCCGATCCCGGATCGCCGCTGACGATCGGTGAAGGGGTTACCGTCGGGCACAAGGTCGTGCTGCACGGTTGCACGATCGGTGACAATACGCTGATTGGCATCGGTGCCGTGGTGCTGAACCGCGCGCGCATCGGCTGCAACAGCCTTGTCGGCGCCGGAGCTTTGGTGACCGAAGGCAAGGAATTTCCTGACGGTGTGCTGATCACGGGCGCGCCAGCGCGGGTGGTACGCGAATTGACGCTGGAACAGATCGATGGGCTCAGGCGCTCGGCGGAGCACTATGTTGAGAATGGCAAGCGGTTTGCGAAGGGGCTGAAGGCGGTCTGAGGTCTACGACGCCGCCCGTGCCTCAATAATGCCCTTGTTGGCCAACTGGTCGGCGCGTTCGTTAAGGTCGTGGCCGGCGTGGCCCTTGACCCAGTGCCAGCGAATGGTGTGGCCCTTTTGTGCGGCGTCGAGCCGCATCCACAGGTCGTCGTTCTTGACCGGCTTATTGTCGGCCCTCTTCCAGCCGCGCTTTTTCCAGCCGTGTATCCACTCCTTGATCCCCTTCAGCACGTACTGGCTGTCGGCGTGGAGGTCGACGTCGCACGGCTTTTTCAGCGCCTCCAGCGCCTGGATGACCGCCATCAGTTCCATACGGTTGTTGGTGGTCGCGGCTTCATAGCCGTAAAGCTCCTTCTCATGGCCATTAGCCATCAGGATCGCGCCCCAGCCGCCCTTGCCCGGATTGCCCTTGCAAGCGCCGTCGGTATAGATTTCGACCTTTGGTTTCACGCTGGCGCTGGGTGGTTTCATGCCTGTGTCAGGACGCGCGGCAGCTTGAAGGTCACGGTTTCCAGCACGCCGGAACTTTCGACGACCTCGGAGTCGTAGCGCTCCGTCACTGCCTTGATGAGGTCGGTGATCAGGTTCTCCGGCGCCGACGCGCCGGCCGAAATGCCCAGTGTGTTGACGCCATCGAACCACGACCAGTCGACATGGCTCGCGTCGTCGACCAGGTAGGCGGCGCGGGCGCCGGCGCGTACGGCGACCTCGACCAGACGCTGCGAATTCGACGACTTGGCCGAGCCGATAACCAGCACCAGGTCGCACTCGGCGCTGATCTGCTTGACGGCCTCCTGGCGGTTGGTCGTGGCGTAGCAGATATCTTCCTTGTACGGCTCGGCGATCTCGGGGAATCGATCCTTCAGCACGCCGACGATATCGGACGTGTCGTCGACCAACAGCGTCGTCTGGGTGACGAAGGCGACGTTTGCCGGATCCTGCGGCGCATAGTGGCGGGCGTCATCGACCGTCTCGATCAGCGTGACGCTGCCTTCAGGCAACTGGCCCATGGTGCCGACGACCTCCGGATGGCCGGCGTGACCGATCAGCACGATTTCGCGACCTTCGCGGAAATGGCGTTCGGCCTCGACGTGAACCTTGGAAACCAGCGGGCAGGTAGCGTCGAGATAGAACATGTTACGCGCTTGGGCCTCGACCGGCACCGATTTCGGCACGCCGTGCGCTGAAAACACCACCGGGCGGTCGGGCGGGCATTGCTCAAGCTCCTTGACGAACACGGCCCCCAGTGCCTTCAGGCGATCGACGACGTGGCGGTTGTGGACGATCTCATGGCGCACATAGACCGGCGCGCCATAGAGCTCCAGCGCGCGTTCGACGATCTGGATGGCGCGGTCGACACCGGCGCAGAAGCCGCGCGGCGTGGCGAGATAGACCTTGAGGCGGAGAGGGGCAGGGGGCATGACTCGTCATGTAAGGCTTTTTGCAGTTGCGCGCCATAGTGTGCTGCCGGGCCTCGCGGTGTTTAAGCGAAAATAATTCTGCCGCGATTTGGCCGCAGTCGGCTTATAAAACCCTTTGAATTCGCACCCACAGGCGCTACACATCGCCTGAAGGCGCCGTCTTCGGGGGAGGCGGAGCCGTAGTCTTGTCCCCGCGCACTCTTAGGAATCGCCACGCTCATGATGCCCTTCTCGCGTAGACTTCTGGCCGGCCTGTGCATCGGTGTCCTGATGAATACCGGCGCCGTCATGATCGCGCATGCCCAGCAACAGCGTGGCCACGGCGACCAAAGCGACGAGGACAAGGCGGGGGAGAAGGCCAAAAAGGACGACGAGTGGGGTGATCGCACGCTGTCCCTGAAGAAACTGCACGCCGAAGGGCCTTGCCCTTACGTCAAGGTGCTCTACGACGCCGCCCGCTTCCATCAGTTCAAGGACGACAAGGAATCAAGCGGCGCCGCTCAATGGACCGGCGAAATAAACGGCGTCAATTCCGATTGCGCCTACAAGGGCGGCGATCCTATTCAGGTTGGCATGGATATCGGCTTTTCGCTGGGCCGTGGCCCCGAGGCCGATGGCCAGACCAAGGTCTATCACTACTGGGTGGCGGTGACCGAACGCGACAAGACCGTGCTGGCCAAGCAGGATTTCGAGCTGCCGGTGACTTTTGCGCCCGGCGAACAGCGCCGCGACGTCAATACGCGTATAGACGGCATTATCATTCCGCGTAAGGACGCGACCATTTCGGGTACAAACTTCGAAGTCCTGATCGGCTTCGACGTCACGCCGCAAATGGCCGAGTTCAACCGCGAAGGCAAACACTTCCGCTTCGTCTCATCCGACGAACAGAAGAAGCAATAAGACTTGTCATGAGGATGGGATCTGCTTAAGCGGCCTGCAGTGCAGGCCGCTTAAATTTTGCTTGACGCGCATCTTATCCGAAAACCGCTTCACACTTTTCGGGATGCGCTCTAAGACGGCGTGACTTTCCGCCTTCTGGACCTTCTTATGCCTGACGCTTTCGCCCCTTCGCACGATTTCAAGACGCAGTTGACCGAAATCACGTCGGCCGCCTTCGCCGCCGAGGGCTTCGATGCCGCTTCCGGCCGAGTCAACGCGTCCGATCGTCCCGACCTGGCTGATTTCCAGTGCAATGGCGCACTCTCCGTCGCCAAGCAGGCAAAAGCCAATCCGCGCGACGTAGCGACCCGGATCGTCGCGCATTTCGCAGGTGATGCCCGGCTGAAAAGCACCGATATCGCCGGCCCTGGCTTCCTCAACTTCGTGCTGTCAGATGATGCCTTGAGCGATCGCGCTAACGCCATCGCCGCCGATCCGCGCATCGGTGCGCCGACCGTGGCGGCTGCGCGCAAGATCATCATCGACTTCGGCGGCCCCAACGTCGCCAAAGAAATGCATATCGGCCACCTGCGCACCGCCGTCATCGGCGAAAGCCTGAAGCGCGTCATGCGCTTCCTGGGTGACGAGGTCGTCGGCGACGCGCATTTCGGCGACTGGGGCTACCAGATGGGCCTGTTGATCGTGGCGCTGAAGGAAGAGCAGCCGGATCTGCCGTATTTCGACGATGGTTTTACCGGCGACTATCCGTCCGAGCCGCCGGTTACGCTCGACGATCTTGGCCGTATGTACCCGACGGCGTCGGCGCGCGGCAAGACCGACGGAGCTTTCCGCGATGTGGCGCGCAAAGCCACAAGGGAACTGCAAGACGGCCGCCGCGGCTATCGCGCCTTGTGGCGGCACTTCGTCACGGTCAGCCGCGAAGCCTTGAAGCGCGACTATGCGGCGCTGGGGGTCGAGTTCGACCTGTGGTACGGCGAATCCGACGCCGACCCGTATGTCGAGCCGATGATAGCCGATCTGAAAGCCAAGGGCCTTCTGGTCGACGACCAGGGCGCCCAGGTCGTTCACGTGGCAAGGCCCGGCGAAACGCGCAAGAAGAAGCTCGACGACGGCACCGTGGTCGAACTGCCAAGCCCGCCGCCCTTGCTGGCCGTATCGTCAGAAGGTTCGGCCATGTACGGCACGACCGACGTCGCCACCATCGTCCAGCGCCAGAAGGAATTCGGGCCGGACCTCAGCCTCTATGTCGTGGACCAGCGCCAGGCCGAACATTTCGAACAGGTCTTCCGCACGGCCTACCTTGCCGGTTATGCCACCGAAGGCCAGTTGGAACACGCTGCCAACGGCACAGTCAACGGACCGGACGGCAAGCCGTACAAGACGCGCGACGGTGGCACGCTGAAGCTGCATGCCCTGTTGGCCGAAGCTGTCGAAAAGGCGACCGAGCGCCTGCATGAGGCCGGCCTGGGCGAAGGTCTGTCCGAAGCCGGATTCGCCGACACGGCGCATAAGGTCGCGGTGGCCGCGCTCAAGTTCGCCGAGCTATCGAACCATCGTTTGACGAATTACATCTTCGATCTCGACCGCTTCACGGCGTTCGAAGGCAAGACCGGGCCTTACCTGCTGTACCAGGCGGTGCGCATGAAATCGATCCTGCGCAAGGCGGCCGAGCAGGGGCTGACAGCCGGCACGATCGCCGTGACCGAACCGGCCGAGCGCGAGGTTGTGCTGCTGCTCGACGCCTTCGACGGGGCCCTGCGCGAGACCTACACCAAGCGCGCGCCCAATATCCTGGCCGACCACGTCTATCGCCTTGCCCAGGCATTTTCGAAGTTCTACGCCGCCTGTCCCGTGCTGGCGGGCGACGATACCGTCGTCAAGGCATCGCGCATCGGTCTGGTGACGCTGACGCTCAAGCAATTAGAGCTGGGTCTCGACCTGATGGGCCTGTCCGCACCGGACCAGATGTAGCCAGCCAGGGCGCTTGGCCCCCTGGACCCGGACCCGAGACGGTAGAAACGCGCGCGCACTGCAGCCGCTCTTCTAATTTCGCCTTCCACGCAAATCCTGCTGACAAACCGCTGAACTTAGGCTTTAGTGTTACCAGCAGGTTAACGCGGGCAAGCGGGCGTCATGTCGTCGAAACAGGGGCAGGGGACTGGGAAGGCACCGCGCTCTGGCGGGTGGCGGTTTCCGCTGTTCCGCAAGCGTGCCGCCTTCTATATCGACGGCTTCAACCTCTATCATGCGATCGATGCCTATAAGCGCCCCTACCTCAAGTGGCTGAACCTCAAGGCGCTCGGCCGTGCCATCGCGCCGAAATCCGAGGTCGTCAAGCGCATCGTCTGGTGTTCGGCGATCCGCCCGCAGGCCAAGAGCAAGATCAAGCGCCACGAAGACTATATGAAGGTCCTGCAGTCGCAGGGCGTCCTGTGTCGTATGGGCCATTTCGTCCACGCCCAGGACGGCTGCAATGCCTGTGGTCATAGCTGGCAGCTGTCGGTCGAAAAGCAGGGCGACGTCAACCTGGCCTTGTCGATCGCAGCCGACGCCGAAGACGACCTGTTCGACGTCTGCTACTTGATCACGGCCGATGGCGACCACGCGGCGACCGCGCGCTATCTCAAGCAGCGCTTCCCGAAGAAAAAGCTGGTGCTGGTCACGCCGCCCGGTCGCTTTCATAACCACCATATCGAGCGCCTGGCCGACGAATGCATCGAGATCGAGATGCACCACATTGAGGCGTCGCTGCTGCCCGAAATGACCAAGGTGCGCAAACGCCTGCTGGCCAGACCCGACCTGATCGCCCGCCCCGAGCAGTACAATCCGCCGCAACTGCTGGAAAAGGGCCACTTGCGCCTGATCGTCAATAACGGCTGACCTGTTCATATTTGCCGTGAGGCGGTCTGCCCGCCTTGACTCCTTAACGCTCGACAGGCACAAGGCCAGTGTTCTTGCGGGAGAGTTCGCGACTCAGGTTGCGACGCCGAAGGCGCAACCGCCCCGGAAACGCTCAGGCCCACGGACCGCAGGACACACTAAACGCTGGAAAGTGATGCCTTGAGCATCCGCCGACGGAGCAAGGGCGCTTGATTTTAGCGCTTAAATCTCTCAGGCTATCAGGACAGCGGGGGCAGACACGTTCACAGACGATCTGCGAGACCCCATGCCCGATACCAACGCTACTCCTTTAAAATCGACCGTGCTTCATGATCGTCACGTCGCGCTCGGTGCGCGCATGGTGCCGTTCGCCGGTTATAACATGCCTGTGCAATATGAGGGCGTGCGGGCCGAGCACCGCTGGACGCGCGAAAGCGCCGGCCTGTTCGATGTGTCGCACATGGGGCAGGCGCGCCTGACGGGCGCCGATGCCGCGGCCACGCTGGAAAGCCTTACGCCGACGGACTTCGGTGCATTACCTCCAGGAAAGCAGAAATATTCTCTGCTGCTCGATGACACTTCCGGAATTCTGGATGACTGGATGGTGTCGCGTCCGGAGAGCGATGGTTTCTTCCTGGTCGTCAACGCCGCCTGCAAGGAGCAGGATTTCGAGATCATCGGCGAAAATATTATCGGCGATACGCATTTCGAAGTGCTCGACACGCGGTCGCTGCTGGCCCTGCAGGGCCCCAAGGCCAAGGCTGTGATGGCGAGCCTCTGCCCCGCGGCCTGCGACATGTATTTCATGGACTGCGGCACGTTCGAGATCCTGGGCGAGACCGCTTTCATCTCGCGCTCAGGCTATACGGGTGAGGACGGTTTCGAAATCAGCGTGCCCGACAGCATAGCCGGCGCCCTGTGGGATCACCTGCTGACCGATCCTGCCGTCAAGCCGATCGGTCTTGGCGCGCGCGACAGCCTGCGCATGGAAGCCGGCATGCCACTTTATGGTCACGAGATGGACGCAACATACACTCTGGCCGAAGCCGACCTGCGATTTGCCATGTCGAAGTCGCGGCTTATGCGCGGCGACATCAAGGGCATCGATCGCCTGAAAAAACAGCTCGATGGCCATCTCGACCGCGTCCGCGTGGCACTGAAAATCCTCAGCGGCCCGCCGGCGCGCGAAGGCGCGCCGATCGTCGCCAAGGATGGCGGTGTGCTGGGCAAGATCACCTCCGGCGGGCCATCGCCGACCTTGGGCTATTCCATCGCCATGGGCTATGTGCCGCCTGCCGAAGCCGCCGTCGGCACCGAAGTCGACGTCGAGGTCCGCGGCAAGCCCTATCCCGCCGTCATCGTTTCCCTGCCGTTCGTCGCCAACGGCTATCACCGTAAACCCAAGGGGTAAGTCATGAAGTTCACCAAGGATCACGAATGGGTCGAAGTGACCGGCGATACGGCTTTGGTCGGCATCACCGCCTATGCCGCCAATGCATTGGGCGACGTCGTCTTCGTTGAAGTGCCGGAAGCCGGCAAGACCCTGAAAAAGGGCGACAGCTTCGCCGTCGTCGAAAGTGTCAAGGCAGCGTCGGACGTCTATGCGCCGGTGTCGGGTGAAGTCGTCGAAGCCAATACCGAACTGCCGAACAGCCCCGATCTGGTCAATGCCGCCCCGGAAGGCGCCGGCTGGATCGCCAAGGTTAAACTTTCCGACGCCGCCGAACTCGATGCCCTGATGGACCGCGCTGCCTACGAAGCGTTCCTCGATACCCTGTAATGTCTTTCGCCTTCGCCGCGTTGTGGCGGAGGCGCTTTTAAAAATCTGGATGGTCTGATGCGCTACCTCCCCCTCAGCGATACCGACCGGGCGTCAATGCTCGAAACCATCGGCGCCAAATCGATCGATGACCTGTTCGTCGACGTGCCGGCGGCGGCCCGCCGCGAAGGCACTGTCGATCTACCGGCCTATGCCGGTGAAATGGAGGTCGAGGCGCAATTGAACGCGTTTGCCGCCGACAATCTCAGCCCATCGAAGGCGCCGTTCTTCATCGGCGCCGGCGCGTACCGTCACCACATCCCGGCGACGGTCGACCATATCATTCAGCGCTCCGAATTCCTGACCAGCTATACGCCGTATCAGCCGGAGATCGCGCAAGGGACCCTGCAGGTCCTGTTCGAGTTCCAGAGCCAGGTGGCGCGCCTGACGGGCATGCCCGTGGCCAATGCCTCGCTCTATGACGGCTCGACCGCCGCCGCCGAAGGCGTGCTGATGGCCAGCCGCATCACCAAGCGCAACAAGGCTGTGCTTTCGGGCGGCCTGCATCCGCACTACCGCGAAACGATTGAGACGCTGGCCCACGCCGTCGGCATCGAAACCGAAGCGTCCGTCTTGCAGGTCGACGGTGAGGCCGAAGTGCTTCAGCATATCGACGCCGACACGGCCTGCGTCGTCGTCCAGACGCCGAATCTGTTCGGCACGGCGACCGACCTGACCGAGATCGCCAAGGCGGCCCAGGCCGCCGGCGCGCTGCTGATCGTCGTTGTCACCGAGGTCATGTCGCTGGGCCTGTTGAAATCTCCCGGTGAAATGGGCGCCGATATCGTTGCCGTCGAAGGCCAGTCTATCGGCGTGCCGCTATCGTTCGGCGGCCCCTATGTCGGTCTGTTCGCCGCCAAGGAAAAGTACCTGCGCCAGATGCCGGGCCGCCTGTGCGGCGAAACGCTCGATGCCGACGGCGAACGCGGCTTCGTGCTGACCCTGTCGACGCGCGAACAGCACATCCGCCGCGACAAGGCGACGTCGAACATCTGCACCAATTCGGGCCTGTGCGCGCTGGCCTTCTCGATCCATATGAGCCTGCTGGGCCAGACTGGCCTTACCCGCGTCGCCAAGATCAACTATGCCAGGGCGCACGCGCTGAAGGCCGAACTCGCCGCCATTGCGGGCATTGAGGTCGTCACCCCGCGCTTCTTCAACGAATTCACCGTCAAACTGCCGAAACCGGCCGACGGTGTGGTTGAAGCCCTGGCGGCCAAAGGCATTCTGGCCGGCGTACCGGTATCGCGCTTCGACAAATCCCCTGAATTCGAAAACCACCTGATCGTCGCCGCCACCGAAACGGTCAGCGACGCGGATATTGCGGCGCTGGTAAGCGCCCTGGAGGAGGTCCTGTGATGGCCGACGCCCCAAAGATGAATACGGTCGGCCGGCCGACAGCGCCGGCTCTCGACGTCGAAAACACGTCGTTCAAGTCGCTGCTCGGCGGGCGCGGTCTGCTGCAGAGCGAGACGCTGATCTTTGAGCGCGACGACTATGCCCGCACCGGCGTCGACTTTGCCGATATCGCGATCGACGCGGCCGACCTCGATGGCCTGATCCGCGACGATCTGGCGTTGCCTGGTCTGACCGAGCCCGAGGCTGTGCGCCACTATGTGCGCCTGTCGCAGAAGAACCATGCCATCGACCTGGCGCTGTATCCGCTGGGCTCGTGCACCATGAAGCACAATCCGCGCCTCAATGAGAAGATGGCGCGCGTGCCGGGCCTCGGCGATATTCACCCTCTGCAGCCCGTATCGACGGTCCAGGGCGCCCTGCGCCTGATGGACAGCCTGGCGCACTGGCTGAAGACCCTGACGGGTATGCCGGCCGTGGCGTTGACCCCAAAGGCCGGCGCCAATGGCGAACTGTGCGGCCTTCTGGCCATCAAGGCGGCGCACGAAGCCAAGGGGCAGGGGCACCGTCGTACTGTTCTGGTGCCATCTTCGGCGCACGGCACCAATCCGGCGACGGCGGCCTTTGTCGGCTATACGGTGCGCGAAATCGCCCAGACGGCCGATGGCCGCGTCGACCTGGAAGACCTCAAGAGCAAGATCGACGACGGCATCGCCGCCATCATGCTGACAAACCCCAATACCTGCGGGCTGTTCGAACGCGACATCATCGCCATCGCCGATGCCATTCACGCGGCGGGCGCCTACTTCTACTGCGACGGCGCCAATTTCAACGCCATCGTCGGCTGGGTGCGTCCGGGCGACCTGGGCGTCGACGCCATGCACATCAACCTGCACAAGACCTTTTCGACGCCGCACGGCGGCGGTGGTCCGGGCGCCGGACCGGTGGTGCTGTCCGAAGCCCTGGCGGCCTATGCGCCGCGTCCATGGGTCGTGGCAGGCGAGGGCGGCTATGTCCTCGAAGAGCACGGCGAGACCGAATCGAAGGCCAATTTCGGCCGCATGTGCGCTTTCCATGGTCAGATGGGCATGTATATCCGCGCTCTGACCTATATGCTGAGCCACGGTTCGGATGGCCTGCGCCAGGTGGCCGAAGATGCGGTTCTCAATGCCAACTATATCAAGGCGTCCCTGCAGGACGTCATGAGCGTACCCTTCCCGGATGGGCCGTGCATGCACGAAGCCCTGTTCGACGACCGCTGGCTCGATGGCACGGGCGTGACGACGCTGGACTTCGCCAAAGCGATGATCGACGAAGGCTTCCACCCCATGACCATGTATTTCCCGCTGGTCGTGCACGGCGCCATGCTGATCGAGCCGACCGAGACCGAGTCGAAGGCCGAGATCGACCGCTTCGTCGCTGTGCTGCGGGCCCTGGCCGAGGCGGCCTTGGCCGGCGACGTCAACCGCTTCAAGGGCGCGCCGTACCTGGCCCCCACCAAGCGGCTTGACGAAACCCGTGCCGCGCGCCAGCCGAGACTGACCTACAGCTGAGGGCGTGTCTGGCATCGCTCCAGGCTAGGCGCAGAGAGATGCCAGACGCACCTCATCGATATTTTGCAGTTCGTCGCCATATAGTCTGCAGGCCTGAACGGGAGATAATATGGCGATCGTCTTCAAAGTGATCATGATGATCGCCGGTATTTTCCTGATGGCCCTGGGCGTTGTTATTTCACCCTTGCCGGGACCCCTTGGCCTGCCGCTCGTCATGGTCGGACTGGTTCTGCTTCTGCGCAGTTCGACCTGGGTCAAGCGCCACTTTGTCCGCCTTGTGCACAAACATCCAAAATGGCTGGGGCCGTTGCGCTCGCTGATGCGGCCGCACGCAAAATTCATCGCCATCTTCTGGCGGTTCATGCTGCGCGCCGAAGGACTGGTTCTAAAGCCACGCAACAGCCTTTTGCGCCGCCTGCATCGGCTTTTCCGGCGCCGCCATCACGCGACGCCTGTCTCGGCCTGATTGTCGTTACACAGAGTGATGTGGTTTTATTCGGGCGCATATGGCATTTTTCCACAGATGCCCTTATGTCAACCTGGCGTCGCAACGCCTTTTGTTTTCGGCATTTGCGGAGCAGGCTGACCGTACGAAAATTAAATTTCGTCCATCTTCATTCTGTGTTCAGCCTGCGCCCTTACAATGTCAAAATGCACCTCCATATGGAGGATAGAGGCAGGGCATCACGCGTCTTTGTCTGAAGTTTACAGGGTGGTTGGGCGCCCGTTCGGAAAATCAATGTCGAGAGAACACGGCACATCGCTGGTCCCGCACAAGTCGCAAGGCTCACGCCTGCGGCTGATGAAGCGCACCTTCAAGCGCTTCACAAAGAAGGTGTTGGGCTGGGTTCTGATGGCGCTTGGCTTCGTCCTCATCGCCGCCGGCTTCGTGCTGATTATCATTCCGGGCCACTATTTCCTCATTGTTGCCGGTCTGATCCTGGTGCTGCGCAACGCCATGTGGGCGCGCCGCCAGTTCATCCATCTCAAGCGCCGCCACCCCAACTGGATCATGCCGATCCGCAAGCTCCTGCGCCGCAATCCGCAAGTCCTGTCGGTCATGTGGCAGCAGACCCTGCGCATCGAGCGCCTGGTCATTCGCAAGGGCAGCCATCTCAAGCTGTTCCGCCGCCGCTTTTTTCGCAAAGCGCGGCCGGCCTAAAAACGTCCGCGAACCGCGCAATTTGAAACGCCCGCCGAGTAATCCGGCGGGCGTTTGCATTTCCCTCTCTCAAAGCGCCGCCCGCCGGCCACCATTGGGTGTTCCCGGGCGCGGTCGGCCTGACAAAGCCGTCGATGACAATCAGCCCGGCCCTTGTCGCCCGGGCTTATCCTTGCAGCAAAGACACAGGTTGCCGCGTTGCTACCACAGCTACGCCATTGTGCCTTTCAATCCCGACAAAGTTGCAGTACGGTCGCTTGGATTGCGGATCAGATGGTCATCTATCTGAGCAATGCCGGTCTATTTGCTGCCACTACGCGTTTTCGTGTTCGTGTTGGGGACCGTCGCCGGTCCAGTTCTCTCATTTTCAGTTCTGACGACTAGCGGCGCCGTTGTGGCCAGCCGCCACAGGTAAGGTGTGCGCTCATGACAGCAGCGACCTACGTCCCGAACACGTCTATCGATATGCAGGGCGTCGATACGATCGCCGCCTACGATGAGACCTATATAAACGGCAATCTTGCCCTGTTGCTGAAAACGGGCCGGACATCGACGGGGGGAGCGCTCAGCGACGTACAGTTGAACACCGGCCAGAACAGCTGGCTTAAGGGGACGGTTTCCGCCCTGGCTGTCAAGCTTGGCGTCGCCAACGCCCCGCAGCGCGTCAAATTCCTGATATCCTTCAAAACAGGGACCATGGACTACACGGATTTGCAGGCTACGCCACCGGGGCCGCAAACCGCCGACATCAGCGGCCTGGTCATCGCCTACGAGGTCGACCTCAATGTCCAGGACGTCCTCAACGCCAAAAACCTGCCCCCGGCCGTCAGCAAGGACGTCGCCGCGCGTATCAGCAACGTCACCGCCGGCAGCTTCACCATCAAACAGGTGCTCATGGACGTCAGCCAGGCGGCGCTGTCGGCGCCGGATCCAGGGGACACTGTCTATCCCGCTGCCTTCACCGCGGCGGCCAAGGCGGCGTTGCAAGCCTATATGGCCTCCTACGTTGCCGAGGTCAGTCAGGCCGGCGGAACGACACTCGGTTACGCCGTCACGGTCCAAAACCCGAACGGCGCCAATGACCCGGTTGCCAGTTTCCCGCCGACGTCACTGGAGCTGTTGGTCAATCCGTATCAGCCAGTTGCGGGCGATCCACCCACCCCGGCGTTCGACTGCCTGACCTTTGCCATGATGAGCAATGGCGCAGCCATGCCCGCCAAGCTCGGGCCGTGGGCTAATTTCGTTAGGCCGGGTGACGGTCTTCTGGGGATACTGGGGGTAATGGGCGTGCGTGGCGGTCTGTTCCGCGACTTCCTGTGCAAAACCTTGTCGCCCGTGGTCTGCGCCTACTCGTCACTGTACGACCGCACGGACAGTCTCAATGTCGGCGTCAGCGCCGCGACTGGCGCCTTCACGCCGACCGCGCTCGGCGGCACGTGTACGGGCGGCCCGTTCACGTCGCATAACGAGTACGGCAGTGACAATGCCGACTATGGTCTGGGTGTGACGATCGACATGGCTGTCACCCCGGGCAGCAACAGCATTAAAATCGTTTATACGCTCGATTTCAGCGTTGCCCTGACGCATTTTTACCTTTGGCGGCACAGCGTCTCGGCGCCGGATTACAGCGTCAGTTTCAGTATTCCGGTGACCTATGACATTGCCTTGCTGGGCGTGTCCGATGGCGCTCTGGTCGTCAATGTCACCAAGTCGATTCCGCCGGCTCCGCCCAATGTCATCTCCCGCTACAATTATTTCTGGTTGATAAGCAGTGAAACCGGAAGCTACCCCTGGACCAATGCGGGGGTTCAGGCGTTCGACAAGGCCATCAGTGACTCCATCGATGGCGTCATGCCCGGCCTCCTTCCAAAAAATCTCGAGGGCGCCATCGCCAAGGCTCTGACGCTGACGCCGTTTGTCTTTCCCGGCGGCGCACAGATCTATCTCAAAAACCCGACCTTTAGCACGCAAGGCGATCTGCTCGCCGGCCTGTCGCTGCAAGCCTGAGTCACGGAGCGCGCAATGACCTATTCGATCTCGATCGCATCGCAACTGATGATGAACCACGTGGCCGGCAAGGCCGTCAGCGCTCCGTCGCGCATGGCAACGGTCATGGACGCGCAGTCGGCGCCGCTTCTTTTCTTCCTTGACGGCACAAACACCTTCAAGGTGGCACTGCGCGACAAGACCAGCTTGTCGGGATGGACACTCGTCGATCTTGGCGCCCAGGTTCCGCAGGCATCCGGACAAACGCAGCAGGTCGACACCTTCGCCGTTTCACAAGGCCCGGACGGCTCGATCTGGGTGGCGATCGCCGCGCGTGTCAGTAGCGCGGGGGCTTCGAATATCTATGTCAGCAAGGCCATGGCCGACCACGCCACCGTCGCCGACTGGCAAGCCTTCGGGACGCAGCTCTTTGCCCGCCCCCTGCCGCAAGCGGTCACGGCCGCGCAACTGATGCTCGGTGTCGGCGACGGCGTCGCGCCGACGCCGCTTCTGGTCGTGGAAGGCCAGGATAGCGGCGGGAATGTCTGCTTCTATCAGATCAATCCCGATCCGGCCGACCCGAACTGGACGGCGATGCCCCTGCCTTTGCCGTACAATGTCACTACATTTCTGGCGGCGCAGCCGGGCTGCATCATTAACCTGGGGGGTATCGGCGTCTATACGCTTTGTCAGCTTGCCGGTGTGCCTATACTGACGTTTACCGCCGTACCGACCTATGTCGGCGGCCAGCTATTCCCCGGAGCGACGGTTACGCTTGGCCTGCCGGCGGGTGCCGCAATTACCTGCCTGGCTGCCATGGTGCGGCCAGATCTGCAAACCGAGCTCTACGCTGGCGGCAAAGGCGTTTATCGCTTCGACATGACGGCGCAACTGAATGCCAGACAGCCGCCCGTACAGGTCGAAGACGGCACCTATTTTACGGGCGTTACCGCGCTTGACGTGCAGCAGGACGACGTCAGCGGCGTGACCGGCGTGTGGGGGCTGGTGCAGTCCGACGTCATGATGTTCCTTCGCGGAGAACCTGCCTCCGGCGGCGCCATGACGTGGCAGGTGCCTTTGCCGCTGGACAAGGGTGTTACCGCCTTTGCCGCCCAGGCGGCAACGGCCCAACCGGGCGGACCGGTAGCCTTTTCCGCAGCGACGGGCTACGCCAGCGGTGAACTGAGCCTAAAGACGCAGGACGTCCTGACCGGTTTATGGCGCAGCGAGCCGGTAGCGGCGATGGTCGCGGATAGTGCCGTCGCGATCCAAACCTATACGACGACGATTTCGATCTTTGACGATACCGGCCGGCCCGCTGCCTTCACAGACGTCACCATCGCAACCAATTTCGACTGTCCCGTGCGCATAAACGGCCAGTACCGCAACCTTCTCGCCGGCTCCGCGCTGACCGCGACAACCACTGCGTCGGGAAAGATCACCGTCATCTCGCAGACCGAAGCGCTGGAGGCGCCGGTCCTGACGGTGAAGATCGGCAAGGTGTCCCAGGCGCACAACCCTATGGACCGGTTGCGCGGCGAGCTCGGCAAATACCAGACGGGCAGCGACCTCATGGCGGCGACCGATACCGCCGGCAATCTTGTCTTTCCAAATGCCAGTCAGGCCAGCGCCGATCTGGCGGCCGATAACCTGGTCAACCTCGTGGCCGCTTACGACAGCCTGCCAGGAGACGGCACGCGCATGAATTTCGCCGGCCAGGCGGCGGGCGCCCCGCCACGGGCGGTGCTGGCCATGGTGCGCGACTCGAATGGGGTTTTGCGCCAAGTCACCGACAGCGCGGTCATCGCCGGCATGCTGGCGCAGGCCGGTGCGATCGACATCACCGCCTTGGCCGGCGATATCTTTTCAGCCATTGCCAGCGGCGTCGAACAGGTCGGCAAGGTACTGATTCACCTGGTGGGTTCGGCGTGGAATTTTCTGGTCGATATCGGGGGGCGGTTGATGAAATTCGTCCTCGATGCCGGTGCGCAGGTGCTGAACGCCGTCAACTGGGTGCTGAAGGAGACGCTCGGCGCCGATCTCAACGATCTTGTTGCATGGCTGGGCTTCGTTTTCGACTGGGACGCCATCCTGCAAACCAAGCAGGTCATTGCGCATCTCATCGAC
>FSUR01000334.1_pt1 | contig 22107 bp, 18 predicted proteins | sample 1637491 | NCBI WGS metagenome assembly FSUR01 (sample SAMEA3914816, study PRJEB12502) | metagenome | biome: forest; material: soil | place: USA | collected 2011-09-16 | depth 0.3 m
AAGTTCCAGTTGATGATCGAAATAATCCTCGATGGCGCCCTTGTTGCGGCCGGTGACGAACACGAAGTGCTCGATCCCCGCCGCCTTGGCTTCAGCCACAACATAGGACAGGATCGGCCGGTCGACGACGTTCAGCAGTTCCTTCGGAACAACCTTTGTCCCTGGCAAAACCCGTGTTCCCAATCCCGCAACCGGCACTACGGCCTTGCGTACCCGCTTCAATGACACGATAAAACTCCTGAATTCAAAAAATGGCTGGGAAAATCTGACTGGGATTTTAATACTGATCCCGAGGTCGCAGGCTACTTTGTTGCGACGCAAACTTCAATCGCAAACACAGCGGTGTGATACCGCACCGTCTTATGTGGCCGGGCGCGATAATACCGCAGAAGTAACACGCTATCCTCCGGTAAAATTGATGGAAAAATTCCAACTCTCCATTTAACATCCCGCTCGGATGGTTATTATGTGCAGTGCATGGTGATGTGGGCGTCGCAGCAAAAACGGAGACGGGAATGACAGCGGTTCTGGTGGCGGGGGGCGCGGGATATATCGGGGCGCAGACCTGCAAGGCGTTGTCGCAGGCAGGCTATCTGCCGGTGACACTCGATAACCTGGTGACGGGCTATGAGGCGGCGGTCAAGTGGGGGCCGCTGATCAAGGCCGATCTTCGCGACCGCGAAACAATCCTCAAGGCCATCGCCGAATTCGGGATCACCAGCGCCATTCATTTCGCAGCCTATAGCCTGGTTGGCGAAAGCACGAAGAACCCGGCGAAATATTACGACAACAATGTCGGCGCGGCGACGGCCTTTGCGTCCGCCCTGGTCGAAGGCGGCGTCGAAGCCATCGTTTTTTCTTCCACGGCCGCGGCCTATGGCATTCCCTCGGTGACGCCGATCCCCGAAGACCACGTACTGGCGCCGATCAACCCTTATGGCGGCAGCAAGATCGCCTTCGAACAGGTCCTGCACTGGATGAGCCGGGCGCATCCGCTGCGCTATACCATTCTGCGCTATTTCAACGCCGCGGGCGCCGACCCTGACGGTGAGATCGGCGAGAGCCATGACCCCGAAACCCACCTCATCCCCCTGATCTGCCAGGCGGCGCTCGGCACCGGAAAGCCGCTGACCGTCTTTGGCACCGACTACAACACCAAGGACGGCACGGCGATCCGCGACTATATCCACGTCGTCGACCTGGCCGCGGCGCACGTCGCGGCGGTGAAGCGCCTGCTCGACGGGGGATCCAGCCGCATCTTCAACGTCGGCACCGGCGAAGGCGTCACCGTGACGGAAATGCTCGACACGGCGGAAAAGGTTCTCGGCCGTCCCGTGCCGCACAGCTACGGTCCGCGCCGTGCGGGCGACCCGGAGTCGCTGGTCGCCGATGTCAAACGCATCCGCGCCGAACTCGATTGGAATGCGAAGTACAGCGACCTCGAAACCCTGATCCGTACCGCGGCGACATGGCAGGCCAACAAGGCATACTGACGCAAAAAAACCGTGGCTCGGGCGAGCCACGGTTTTTCCGTACCCTAAAACGCGCTATTACGCCGCGGCTGAGCTGTCGGCTTGGTCGAGCAGGCCGTACATCTGGTCGTAGGCGGCGCGGATGATCTCGACCTGGCGAATGAGGCCGGCCGTGCCCTGTTCGCTGTAGGTTTTCTTGTCGGCCAGGATCAGCTTCACCGCCTCGGCGACCTCGTCGGACCAGCCGTCGGTGTTGAGGTTCTTGGTCGGGATCGGATACTGCAGGGCGGCGAAGATCCCGGTCAGCTTGAAGACAGACGGTTCGATGGTGACGACGGGCGTGCCTTCGCACAGCGACAGGATCGAGGAGTGCAGTCGGCTGCTGATCAGCACGTCGACGCGCGAGAAGACGGTACGCAGGTCGTAATAGTTGGGCTGGCGGTCGATGACCAGGCCGCCGTGCTTGCGCGCCATCTCGTGGAACACTTCAAGGTCGTGGTTGGCGGCGTTCGACACGTAGACGAACTGGCGGTCGAAAGCCTTGAGCTTGTCGAACAGGCGGTCCCATTCGTTCTTGCCCTTGAAGGCTTCCAGCCCGTTGATCGAGAAGCCGATGGCGCCCGGCTTGATGTCGAGATCGGTCGTCTTGTCGATCTGGTAGGTCGAGGCCAGGAAGACGAGATCGGGCACGACGTGCGCCTTCGCCGGATCGACGCCCAGTTCCAGCACCTTTTCGCGCGACGGTACCTCGCGGACGGCGATGAAGTCTGTCTTGCGGTAGACGTGCTCGACGATGGCCTGCAGGCGGTCGTCGGAAATTTCGAGGCTGTGGTTGATGATGGCGGTCTTCTTGCCCAGCTTTTGCGCCACACGCATCAACAGCAGGATGCGGAAGGTCTGGTGCGGATTGCCGGTCGGGTGGAATTCGCCGGCCGGGTTCCACACAACCATGTCCGACCACGCCACGGTGTTGAGAATCTGGCTGGTTTCTTCCTGGCCGATCAGACCGAGCGCCGCCAGGTTGCGGCGGTAGCCGATGGCGCGCTTCAGCTTCTTGATCGTGCCCGGCAGTTCGCGCGCGCTTTCATTGAGCTTGACCAGGCTCTCGGTGGCGATGGGTGCCAGGACGGACGAGCGCGCATCGGCCTTGCCGAGCAGGCTGTCGGCCAGCTTGTCGAAGGCGGCGCAGATCTCGGTCTTCGAGCGGCCGAGGCGATCGAGCGTCATGTGTTCGAAGAAGACGGGATAGCGGTCGATGGCGCGCACTTCGGAATTCGGGTGCTGATCGAGCATGCGGATCAGTTCGCGCGACAACGCCTCGTTGCCGGCGTTTTGGGTCGACAGCCGCGTAATGACGGCGATTTTCGAGTTTTTCACGTTGGTATTCCTCTAAATTCGATAACGCAATTTTGGCAGGTAATCTGGCAGTGATTATTTTTGGAACTTCAAAAGCTTGGAACCGAACGGCAGCTTTCCGGCGATCTTGCGGCCCATCTCCGGCCATTCCCGGCCGATCAGGAATTCCGGCAGGGTCAGGATCGATACCCCGACCAAAGCCAGGGCGACGATGCCGCCGGCAATCTGCGACACCCAGAAGCCGAGGTGGCCGAGGCCGAGGGTGACCAGGAAGTCGATCAGTCCGATAGCCACCGCCAGCCCGATAGCGCGGGCGTGGATAGCGAACGCCACCGCCACTTTCATGTCGACCAGGCGTGCGGCGAAGGTCAGGGACGTAATGTAGAACAGGGTGACAGCAAGCGAGGTGCTGACGGCGATCCAAAGCGCGCCGAAAGGTGCGGCAACGATCGCGCCGCCGACCATCAGACCGGCATACAGCAACTGGCGCGACGCGACGGACTTCGACCGGCCGAACCCGACCATCGCGCTTTCAGTGATCTTGTAGCAGCATCGCGGAATGAGCGCGCAGAAGAGAAGCTGGATCAGCGGGACGCTGGCACCCCACTTCTTGCCGAGACAGATGTCGACGACGGCCTGGGCATGGACGACGACAAGCGCCGAAAACACCGCAAAGAAGGGCACGGTTAGTTCCAGCGCTTTTCTCAGGGCCGAATTGGCCTTGGACGGTTCGGACTGCATGCGGGAGAAGGCAGGGACGAGGACGCTGGAAAACGGCGCGGCGGAGACGGCCGTCGCGATATCGAGCAGCTTCCAGGCGCGCGAATACAGTCCCAGTTCCTTGACGCCCAGCATATGGGCGACGACGGAGTTCGATCCGGTCAGCGCCGCCCAGTTCAGCACTTGCGAGGCGGTAAAGTGCCCGCTGGTTTCGAAGATGTCGCGGATGGCGCCGCGCGTCAGCACGAACTTCAGTGGCAGCTTGGCAAGATAGAAGGCGCCGGCGCCGGCCAGGACCGAGACGGCGAACTGCCCCCAGACCAGCGACCAGGCGCCGTATCCCTGCAAGGCCAGCGCTATCGAAACCGGACCGTAGCCGATCAGCGACGAAGCGACCTGGTAAAGCACGATATGCTTGAAGCGCGACGTCCGGCGCAGATAGGCCAGCGATGTGTTTTCAACCGCCTTGAAGATCAGCGAGCTGCCCGAGATGACGTACATCAGCTGGTAGCCATTCGAATGGAAGAAGACGCTGACAAACGGTGTCGCGATGCAGATGAGCAGGAAGAGAATGAAGGCCAGGATCAGCGACAGCCAGAAGGCCGACGATACGTATTCGTCGTTGATCTCCTTGCGCTGGACCAGGCCGATGGCGAAGGCGCCATCGAAGACTGCCGTCGCCAGGGCGATGACGATTAGCGAGGTCGTCATGATGCCGAAGTCCGCCGGGATCAGCAGGCGCGCCAGCACGGCCATCGACCCAAACGAAATGAGGGTCCCCAACAGACGGCCGACGGACAGCAATCCGATGCCCTTTGCGGCCTTCTTGCCTTCGCTCTCAGATTTCTTTTTGGTCATTTCACTCTTACTCAATGCGTACCGGCACGCAGCATCTGCTGGCGGTAACAATCCAGGTAGTCGGCGGCGATCTTGTCGATGCCGAAGTTTTGCAAAATCTTTTCGCGCGCGGCTGTACTGAAACGCGCCCAGTCGTCGGCGCCAAGGCCGATCGCCGTCTCGATGGCGGCCTCAAGCGTATCGGGCTGGTTGTCCGCCACGATATAGCCCGAGCGGCCGCTGTCGACCAGGTCGGCGGCCCCGCTGACCGGCGTGATGATCGGCACGGTGCCGTGCGCCATCGCTTCGAGCAGGGCGTTGGACATGCCTTCGGAATCCGACGGCAGCAGGAAATAGGCGTTGCCGCCGAAAATGCGCGCCTTGTCGCTTTCGACGCCGTGCAGAAGGATCGACTTTTCAAGTCCGGCGGCCGCGATGCGGTCCTTCAACATGTCCTTAAGGGGACCGGCGCCGAAAATGTTCAGCCGGGCCTCGGGGTGGCGTCTGGCGACACGCCCGAAGGCTTCGACCAGCTTGACGATGCCTTTTTCGTGCTCCAGCCGGCCGGCGAAGGTAAAATGACGGCTGCCGTCGCTGGCGTCGAAAGACGCCAGGGGGCTGGGCGGGCATTCGACGCCATTGGGCAGGCGGATGATGTTATCGGCCTTGGCGCCTTCCTTGATCAGGTCGTCGACGATATCGGCGCTGTTGGCGATATAGAGCATGTCCGAGTCGCGGATCGTGTCGGCCAGCCAACTGCCCATAGGCAGCCTCTTGCCGCGCAGCAGCTTGAGGTCGAAATGCTCGCCGCCACGGCCGAGCTTGCCGGAAACCACCTTGCCGAAGGCCTTGGCGAAGCGGACGCCCGGCACGCTGTGCAGCCGCAGGTGCTGGATGGCGACGACGTCGATCTCGTCGTGACGGTCCTTCAGATAACGATAGACGGCGCGCCACCACTGGATCAGCGACGGCAGCTTCTTGCCGCCGAGGAAGGGCGGGTGTTTGGTAAAGAAGCGCACGACCTTGACCCCATCCTCGATGGTTTCGCCGGCGGCGCTCGCGGTTTGCGTCGGCGCAATCAGTGTCGCCTTGTGGCCAAGCCGCTGAAAGGCCATGGCCAGGATGCGCGTATGCTGCTCGGCGCCGCCGACCGTATCGGGGAAATACGACGGCAGCAGCAGGACGATGTTGAGGGGAGCGGATATGGTCATGGCTGCGGTTTTGAAATAAAGCCGAACAAGGATTTCCGCACACCGACGGACCAGGAAATAATAGGTGTCTCTATATAGCGGAACGCCAGATGGCCGACCACAAGACTGCCGGCCACGCATACGCCCAAGACAGGATAGGCGCCCGCCCTGTCAATCAGATGAAGCTGTTTCGCGGCGATAATGATCAGGTTGATCGCGAAAATGTGGAAGAGATAAAGGCTGTAGGAAGCGTCGCCGGTGGTTGTCACCCGCCGGGCCGCCTGGCTTTCGCTGTCATTGATATAGGTGAAGGCGGCGACCGTGACCATCGAAATAGCCAGGATCGAATCCTGGAGCAGCGACGCCCCGAACGGAATGAAGAGCTGCTTGACGGTTACGAAGACGGCGACAATGGCCACGAAGGCCCAACTGGGCAGGCTGAGACGGCGCGGCACGACCTGGTGCAGGTACGAAATGACGGTGCCGGCCAGGAACAGCAGGATAATCGGCTTGGACAGGTAGTGCGGCACGGTATTGGGCGCCGTAAAGCCGTGCAGGACGGTGATCACCAGGAAAACCGCAGTAATGGTCACCGTAATGGCTTTCGAATTGAACCAGATGCAGAAACTGAACAGGGCGTAGAAGACCATCTCATAGTTCAGGCTCCAGCCCAGGGCGAGGATCGGGCTGAAATTCCCATCGCCCGGACGGGCGTAGGGAATGAACAGATATGAGGCCAGGGCATGTGCCGGTGCGATGGACGCATGGGTGATTTGCGATGGAAACAGCGCGGCCGCCACGATGAAGAGCGTCGTCGCGATCCAATAGACCGGCGCGATGCGCAGGGCACGCTCCAACAGGAATTTCCACCAGTAGCCCGGCATGCCAAGCCTGGGCTTGGCCAGGGCATGCATGATGAAACCGCTTATGACGAAGAAGATTTCGACGCCGAACGTTCCGTCTACGACGAACGGGACGCCCGTAAGGCTTGCGGCGCCCACTTCGTTGACTTCGTGGATGCTGTGCTGAAGCACGACCAGGATGGCGGCGAAGGCGCGGAGAAATTGAATGCTGTGAATCTTGGTGGTGGACTGGGCAGTGTCCACAATCCGGATGTTGAAGGCGTACGAGAGAGCCTGGACGAAGGAGGTGCGGAGCGGCTGGCTGATCGACATCTTCGTCTCCCTAGGACCGTGCTGATCTCGGGACGGTCGATGGGCGGGGAAGCAGGGACAGGACCGATTTGAAACCTGTCTTTGCGCGACCGAAGAACTCGGGCAGGAGGCCGACGATCAAAAAGGCGACCAGGGCGCGCTGTCCGCCGCCTTCGTAATAGTTCGACACGAAGATGGCGACCATGGTCATGAGGTAGAGCGCGCGCTGCCGCCGTTGCAGCATGGTCCAGTTGGCGACCAGCCATCCCAGGCTGTTGAGCCACGGCAGGCAATATATGCCAAGCCCTACGAAGCCGTTTTCAACCAGCGTCCGTTTGAACTCGCCATGGATCGACAGCCACATAGACGGCGGCAGGTAGGGCCCCCAGGCGTCGATCAGGTAGGCCAGGAAGGCGTCGGTTCCGATGCCGAACCACGGATGCTGCTTGATCAGGGGGGCGGATACCCGGTCCACGAACTCGCGCTGAAGGTCGCTGGGCGACGTCCCTTCAGGCGGTACGACCAACTGGGTAAAGGTCAGGTCATGGGCGCTGCCGCCGGTGGTGGCCGTGCTGATCTGGCGCGCCAGATAGGGCGTCGAGGCGACGGCCGTCGAAAGCGTCGCCACCATGACGGCGGCGCCCATGACGACCATCAGCACGTTCAGGTAACGGGCGTAGAGCAGGAGGGCGACGCAGACAGGCAGGATGATCAGCGCCTTGCGCTCGCCGCTGAAGATCAGGATGGCTGCGTACCCGGTGATGATGATGTAGTCGAGAAAGGTTGCCTTCTGCCGGCGGAACATCAGGTAGCCCATGACGACGGGCTGGCCGAAATTGAAGATCGTCTTGCCGGCGTCGAGCAATTTCCAGCCGAAATATAGTCCGTGCGCCATGTGATAAAGCATCACGAACAGGATCAGGCCGATACTGTATATGAAGGCGTACCTGCCGATGCCCTTCCAGTCGACGATCCGTCCGGCCCATGAAAACGCCACCGCCATGGCGACCATTTCCAGGCCCTGGAAAGTTTCGCGGAAAAGCGCGTTTTCGGACACGCGCTGCGCGCCGGCGGCCAGGACGGCGAAGAAAAGCGAGAGCAGGACGACGTTGAAGGAGATCTTCAGCTTGCGCAGATAGATCATGCTGCCAATGCACAGCAGCGCTGCCGGAAAGCCTATGATGTCGAACAGGCGGATCTTGGCCTCGCCCTTGATTTCCCAATCGACGAACAGCGTCGCGATGGCGAGGCCCAGTAGGGTCACCAGGGTGTGGTCGAGCGTCCACGTCAGGCGAAGGGGCTTGCGGAATGTACTGATATTGGCTGCCAGCATCTGTCGGCCCTTTAGTTCGATCTAGCCAGCGCGTCCGGCTCGGGCTGCCGGATGGGTGCTGGTTCAGGTTGGCCGGTCAGGCGGCGAGTGACGGATTTAAGCCGTTCCTGCATGGCGGCCTCGGAATACATCCGCGCCATGTCGGTCGCGGCTGTCGTCCCCATGCGTTCACGCAAGGCCTGGTCCTGCAACAATCTTGCCAAACCTTGCTCGAGGGAATCGCGATCGCCGCGCGGCATGGCCAGGCCATTGTGCTCCGGCCGCAGATAGTCCTTCAGGCCGCCGACCGGCGTGCAGACGGACGGCAAGCCGGCCATAAGCGCCTCGGCGGCGACGATGCAGAAGCCTTCTTCGTCGCTTGAATTGACGAAAAGGTCGTAGTCGGCGGCATTTGACCACCAGTCCTTGACGAAGCCCTGGAAGGTCACGCGGTCGCTGAGGCCAAGTTCGGAGGCCAGCTCGTCGAGACGCGCCTGTTCGGGGCCCTCGCCGAAGATCGACAGGCTGAGATCGTGGCCGGCCTCGACAAGGCGCGCCACGACCTCAAGCACCAGGTCGTAGCGCTTGCGGGCGATCAGCCGGCCGACGGCCAGCAGGCGTCCGGGCGTGCCCAGGGCATAGCTGGTCTTGGTCCGGACGTGGGCGGGACGGATAAACAGGGGGATGACCGTTTCGACACGGCCCGCCTTCGGTGTGTAATAGGCGCGCGTTTCAACCAGCGTCGATTCGCAATCTGCCCAGACCTCATTGACGCGGCCCGACAGGCGCTTCAGCAGCCCTTCATAGATGCGTTTCAGCTTTCCGGCCTCGAGCTGGGCAATATGTTCGAAGCCTATGCACCAGATGGCGGGAAAAAACGTCAGGACGAAGCGGCCGGCGATATTGCTCTGTTTCAGCGAAAGAATGCAGACCTTCGGGCGCCAGGTCAGGACCGTCCAGAACAGGCGCAGCGTACCGAGGAACAGGCTTGGCAGGGTCAGTTTCGGGGCGTCGGACACCAGGGTGACGTGATCGCGGCCGATGCGGTCGCACAAGGCGTCGTACAGCGTTCCGTTACCGCGCATGAAGGCGAAGACGCGGAAATCGGCGTCCTTCATGAAGCCATTGTCGAGAATGGTCAGCAGGCCCTGCTCGGCGCCGCCGCGCATGAAACCGTTGATGACGTAAAGGACTTTACTGGCCATGGGCGGCCTGGCCTTCGCGGCGGGCAGCCGCGCGTTTCTTCATGGCGCCCAGCGGCAGGCCGAGACGATGCGCCCAGAAACTGAGCTGCGCCCGCCACGACAGCGGCGACAGCTGCACGGCCAGCCGGTAAAAGCGGGCCGCCTCGGCGTCACTCGCCAGTTCGACCGCGGTATTGCCGAGCTTGCGGGCGCGTTCCGACAGACGGCGCGGCACCAAGGGATAAAGCCTGGGGAATCGGGCAGCCAGATGGAAAGCGACAAAGGCGTGGTGCGCCATCATTTCCTGCCGCTTCGCCGTGATCGAATTGGCGTGCACGCGTTTTTGCAGCAGCGGCTTGTCGATGCAGCAAAATGTGCAGACATCGGCCATGCGGCCGTAAAATTCTGTGTCTTCGAAGACCTTGATCTTGGCGTCGAAGCGGCCGACCTGCTCGAACAGGTCGCGGCGGACCATGATGGTCGACGGAATGATCGGCCCTTCCTTGAGGAAGTAGTCGCGCAACAGGTCGGACGATTGCGAAAGGTCGTTGACGTGGGCGACGGCGCGATTATCGGGGCTTTCGTTGTCGAACTGCAGGAAGCCCGTATAGACAAGGCCGGCGTCCGGCCGGGCGGCGATGGCCGCGACCTGGGCTTCGATCTTGTCTTCGGTCCAGATGTCGTCGCCATCGAGAATAGCGATCCAGTCCGAGGTGCAGTGGTCGGCGGCAAGATTGCGCGCCTTGGGTAGGCCGTTGCCGCCGGAATAGATGACCTTGAGCCGCGAACAGCGGGCTTCCAGCCCCTTCAGAACCTCGATCGTGTCCGGCCGCGATCCGTCGTCGACCACGACGATGCGTTCGATCAGATCGTAGCGCGTCTGGTTGATGATGCTGTCGATCGCCGGCGTTATGTAGGCGCCTTCGTTATAGCACGTCATGATCACGTCGATCGTCGGTCCCGCCAAGGGGCGGGTCGCCGTCGTTATCGCTGTGTCTGCGGCCGTATCCATGGAATCGTGCAATCGAAGTTCGAGCTGATGTCAGCGGCGGTTGGAGCTAAGGGTGCGTCGGGTTAACAACCCGTCACGCATAGGTCTTCTTGAACCAGGTGCAGAACGATGCCACGCCCTCACCGACCCCGATCCCGGGCTTGAACCCGGTCAGCGACTCCAGGAGCTTCGGGCTGGCGAAGGTGCGGGGTACGTCGCCCTTTTGCATCGGCAGCATGTTGCGCGTCAGCGGCACGCCCAGCGTTTCCTCGACCGTGTCGATGAAGGGCAGCAAACCCACGGGGGTGCCGCCGCCGAGATTGACCACACGGTAAGGGCCTTGGGGCGACAGCGTGTCGTTGACGCCCTCTGCATTGACGCGGTTGTCTTCGCCCGGCACGACGTCCATCAGGCGGACGATGCACTCGACCAGATCGTCGATATAGGTGAAATCGCGCTGCTGCTGGCCTTCGCCGTAGACGTCGATCGGCTCGCCCTTCAGGCCGGCCTTGGCGAACTTGAACAGCGCCATGTCGGGACGGCCGTAGGGGCCATAGACGGTGAAGAAGCGGAACGCCGTGGTCGGCAGTTTCCACAGGTGCGAATACGAGTGGGCCATGACCTCCATCGACTTCTTGGTCGCGGCGTAAAGCGTCATGGGTTCGTCGGTCTTGTCGCTCTCCTCGAACGGGATCTTGGCGTTGGCGCCATAGACGGACGAGGTCGAGGCCAGCATCAGGTGGCGCGGCGTAAACATGCGCGCGATCTCGAGCACGTTGAACGAGCCTATAAGGTTAGAGTCGACATAGGCGCGGGGATTTTCGATCGAGTAGCGCACGCCGGCCTGGGCGGCGAGGTGGACGATGATCTCGGGCTGGCAGGCTTCGGCCGCTGCGGTCAGCGCCGGCATGTCCTCCAGCATGGCTTCGGTGTGTACATAGGCCGGATAGGCCTTCAGGATGTCGCGACGGCTGTGCTTGAGCGACAGGTCGTAATATTGCGTCATCCCGTCATAGCCGTGGACCGTATGGCCGTCGTCGAGAAGGCGTCTGGCCAGATGGAAGCCGATAAAGCCGGCGGTACCCGTAATGAAAATTCGCATGTTTTCAGTGCTCATAATCTATGACAACGCAAAAATAGCAGACGCAGCAATGGACAAAAAATATTTATAACCGGCCACTTGCTGAAAAATTCCAGGCTTCGGCCGGCTCCCCAGGGGGACATAAAAACCAACGCCTGCACCCCCGCTTGCGTCTGTCGAAAGTCCTATCATAATTTTGCTGCAAAGCAAAAAAAATTTGCCGCCTTGTGCAGACGGCGGTAAGGTTGTCCCGAAGACCGGGCGCTTATTTTGCGCGGCTTGCGGCCTTTTCCTATTTTGATTTGTCTATTTGTTTAGGGGTATCGATTGTCACGCACCTGGAAGATTGCCCACGTCATTACACGCTGGCTCAAGGCCGGATCGGAAGAAAATACCCTTGCCACCTGCCTTTACCAGCTCAAGGAAGGCCACGAGGTCACGCTGATCTACGGTGAAGAGTTCGACGCGGTTTTTCTGCAGAGTCTGCCGAAGGACCTGAAGCTGCTCCAGGTCAAGAGCATGGTGCACAAGATCGATCCGGTGAAAGACCTGCAGTGCACAATGGACCTGCGCAAAATCTATCGCAAACAGGGCTTCGACGTCGTCCACACGCACCAGAGCAAGGCTGGCATCGTCGGACGCTTCGCCGCGGCGGGCATGAAGCGGCCCGTCGTTGTGCACACGGTCCATATAGCGCCCTTCCTCGGCGTTTCCGGCGCCGCCAAGGCCGTTTATCTGGCTACCGAGCAGTGGGGTGCCATGCTCAGCCATCGCATCATCAATGTCAGCGAAGGCATGAAGAACGCCTGTCTCGACCATAAGGTCGGTACGGCCGACCAGCACGTCGTCATCCATTCGGGCATGCCGATCGAAAAATTCCAGGCCGCGGAGGCGCCGGCCGACTGGCGCACGCGCATCGGCGGCTGGCCCGACGGCGCCAGGCCTAAAATGATCCTGATGCTGGCGGCATTCGAGCCGCGAAAGCGCCAGAAGCAGCTGATCGAAGCCATTGCGCCGCTATTGAAGGGCCGCGAAGACGTCTGCCTGATGTTCGGCGGCCAGGGCACGATGTTCGAGGACTGCAAGGCGATGGTCGCCACATTGGGGATGAGCGGCAAGATTCGCTTCCTAGGCTACGACGCCAATCCGCAGAGCCTGGTCGCCATGGCGGATGTCTGCGTCCTGACGTCGGAACGCGAAGGCCTGCCGCGTGTCGTGGTGCAATATCTGGCCGCCGGCACGCCCGCCGTGGTCATGGACCTGGCGGGTATCGATGAGATCGTAAGCGATGGCCAGAACGGTCTCATTCTTCCGGCCGACGATTTCGATGGTTTCAGCCGCAAACTGCTGGCATTGCTTGACGACCAACCCGAACTTGACCGCCTGGCCCAGGGTGCGCGCAAGACGGACGTGTCGAAATGGGCCGTCGAGGAAATGGGCAAGCGTATCAGCGAAGCTTATGACCACGCCCTGAAGCTTCGGGCTTAAGGCGTTTTACCGACCGCACAGGTGCGGCAGGAGAGGGACATGATGGGACTTATACAACCCCGGCAGCCGTCGAAAACGATCGCCCTTGTGCAGATATTGCGCTTTTTCGCCGCGGCCATTGTGCTGTTCTCTCACATCGAGGACCGTACTGTACCGATGGCGCAAAAGTTCCATTCGCACGCCTGGGCTTTTGGGTTCAACGGCCGTTTCGGCGTCGATATCTTCTTCGTCATCAGTGGTTTCATCATGTGCTGGATCGGGCTGAAGGCGTTCGGCGAACGCAACGGTCCGCGCAACTTCATCGTCGATCGCGTGACGCGCATCGTGCCGCTGTACTGGGTCTGCACCCTGGCGCTTGTCGTGGTGACCCTTGGGCTGGCGCACTTCGGCAATCCCGACGCCACCGACAAGATCGATTTCGGTGTCGTCAAAAGCCTGTTCTTCATTCCTTACCTGAACGATGCCGGTAAACACCGGCCGTTCCTCGGGCAGGGGTGGACGCTTGACCACGAAATGATGTTTTACGCCATTTTCGGCGCCTGCCTATTTTTCAAGCGTGGCTGGGGCATGCTGCTGATGGCAACGGCATTTGCGGCCTTTTATATCGCAGGCATGCTGCCGGGCGTTCCGCACGTTTTCAAGATTTGGGGCGACCCGATCATCTTCGAATTCCTCGTCGGCTTCGGGCTCTGCCTGCTGTACCAGCGCTACAAGGTCTCGCTGGTGCTGCCGTTTGCCTGGGCGGTGCCGATGGTGGCCATCGGGCTTGCAACGGCGGTGTTCGGCGACGGTCCCGGCCTCGAACTGCCGCGCGCCCTGACCGCCATCGTCATCGTCGCGTTCGCCGTGTTCACGGTCGACGCCAAGCCCATTCCGCTTCTCGAACGGACGCTGGAAAAGCTCGGAAACGCCTCCTATTCGCTTTATTTGACCCACGGCTTCGTACTGCTGTTCGTCGGCATTGTCTGGCGCAAGCTCTTCCACGGCCATTACCTGCCGCTCTATGCCCTGGTGAATATCGCCCTGGCGCTGCCGCTGGGCTATCTGGTGCACATCTGGTGTGAGCTGCCGCTGACGCGGGCCATCCGGACCCTGGCCCTCAAACTGGGCCTGACCGACAGGGTGACGTCGCCCGTACCCTCGGCAGACGATCAGCCGGTCAAGGTGGCGAGCAAGCGGCGCCGCATGCCGATTTTTTAGGCCTGACGGTTAGGCTTGGGCGCTTAAGGGCTTCGGCGCGTCGCCGACGGCCTCGAAGGTCAACGGCTTGCCCCAGAAGGCTTCGATCAGCTTGGACTGCGATTTCGGCGCGCCGGTGGTGAAGAATGTGCGCCGGCCGCCAGTACCGATATCGTAATCGCTGTGGCGCGCGACGTAGCCGCCAAGCGCCTCTGCGACCGACGGCGGCTGATGAATAATCGGCGTGCCTTCGGGCAGGGCGGCGCGAAACAGGTCGGCTACCAGCTCATAATGCGTGCAGCCCAGGATGGCGCGGTCGGGGAAACGGCCGATGCGCAGGCGCAGCGCCTGGACGTGGCCGTCGATCCTGGCCTTCAACGCGTCGCGGTCCGCGCCCTGTTCGATCATGTCGGCCAGGCCCGGGCACGGCTCGCTGAAAACGGCCAGGTCCTGGCGGCGCTTGTCGATTTCGATCTCGTAGACGCGGCTGTTGGCGGTCGCCTTGGTGGAAAAGATGCCGACGACGTCCAGCTTTTCGATCTTCGGCCCCCGGCGTTCGGCCTCGTGCTCCCACGGCAGGCCGGTCGCAGCCTCGATCGTCGGCACGATGATGCCCAGGACATTGACGGGCCGGCCATAGGTCTTGCGGACGTCCGCCAGCCAGGTCGATTGCAGGCGGCGCAGGGCCACGGCCGACGCGGTATTGCAGGCCAGCACGACCAGCGACGCGCCGGCGTCGAACAGGGTCTCGCAGCCCTGGCGGGTCAGCTCGACGATCTGCTCGCCGCTTTTGTCGCCGTAGGGCGTATGGGCCTGGTCGGCGAGGTAGATGAAATCGGCTTGAGGCAGACGGTTGACGAGCGCATGATGGATGCTCAATCCGCCGACGCCGGAATCGAATACGCCGATGGCCATGAAGTGCGGTTCCGAGGTTAAACATTCTTAACTTTACGGGCGTTTTCAGACGCCTAATCTCATCCGTACTCGTTTTGCCGCTTGCCGTAAACCGCCCATCTGGTAACAATTGACACAATCTGGCAAAGCCCGCGGGAGCGCCCAAAGGAACGCCCAAAGGAACTTATGACCAAGCCGACGCGCCGTCTCTTCACCGCTACCTTAGCCGTCGGGCTGGCCCTTGCGGACAAGGCGTTTGCCGACACCAATCCGTATATTGGTACGTGGTCGGGCACCCTTATCGCAGGATCCGCCAAGCTCAGGCTCAAGCTGGTTATCGAAGCCGCCACGGCGACGATCTACAGCCTCGACCAGGGCGGCAGCGCCATTCCCGCCAGCGGCCTGAAAACCGACGGCAAGCTCACCGTCGAATTCGCCATCATCCAGGCGCGTTACGAGGCGACGGTGAGCGGCGATAGGCTCAGCGGCACCTTCACCCAGGGCGGACAGCCCCTGCCGCTGGAATTCAAGCGCGGCGACCTGTTTGCCGCCGCGCCGCCGGCCCGCGTGGAAGTCTTGACGCCAGCCTATCTCGACCAGATGCGGGCTGACACCCATATGCCAGCCGTGGCGGCCGCCTGGGCAGATAATGGCGGCGTGGCGACGGTCCTTGCCTCAGGCGTGCGGTCGGTCGACGCCAACATCGTCGTGACACCGGCCGATCGATGGCATCTCGGTTCGATTTCCAAGTCGATGACGGCGACGTTGGTGGCGCGCATGATCGAAAAAGGCGGCATCGGCTGGGATACGACGGTCGGCGAGGTGCTCGGCAAGACCGTGCCCGATATGAACCCGGCCTATCGCACGGCAAACCTTCGCCACCTGTTGAGCCACCATGCCGGACTGCCCGCCGATGCGGGCATGAGCCTCTTGTCCACCCTGCCGCGCGAAGACGGCCCGGACCCGCGCAACGACCGTCTGCATTATGTAGCGGCAGCGCTTGCCGAGGCGCCGGTCGCCGGGCTCGGCGAAAAAATGGTCTATTCCAACAGCGGCTTCGTAACGGCCGGCGCCATGCTGGAGGCCGTCTTCGGCCAGCCCTGGGAAACCCTGATCGCCGCCCATCTCTTTCAACCGCTCGCTATTACCTCGGCGGGTTTCGGTGCACCGGGAACGCCGGGCAAGCTTGACCAGCCGCTCGGCCATGGCGTCGACAGGCCGGACCACCTGGTTGCCGTTGAGATCGGCGCCGGAAAATCCAGCGACAATCCGGTGGCCCTGGGACCGGCCGGCCGGGTTCATATGTCACTGTCCGATGTCGTGCTCTATCTCAACGCCCATATGTCGCAGCCTGAATCGTTCCTGAGGGCCGGCAGCTGGAAAATGCTTCATACGCCGCCCTTTACCGGCAGGTACGCCATGGGCTGGATGGTGGGTGGTGATGGCCAGTTGTGGCACAACGGTTCCAACACTGTGTGGTACGCCGAGGTGGCCGTCGATCCCGCCCGCAAGGTCGTCGCCGCCGCTGCCACCAATGACGGTGTTCTGACCCAGGTCCAGCCCGCCATTGCCGCCATTCTGAAAAGTGCACTCGTCCGCGCCCAATCCTAACCCTATCCAGAGGTCTTGATGTCTCTCCACCGTCGCCACCTGCTGACCACCCTGGGCGCCGCCGCGCTCAGCCCATCCCTCAGTTTCGCCGCCACGAAGAAAGCCGTCGCCATGTCCGGCAATTACCTGACCACGGCGTGGACCGGGCCTTACGGCGGGGTGCCGCCTTTCGACAAGGTGAAGATCGGTGATTTCGATCCGGCCTATAAGGTCGCCATGGCGGAAAAGCGCGCCGAAATCCGCGCCATCACGGTGGTGCGCTCAAGCCCGACCTTCGCCAATACCATCGAGGCCTATGAGCGAGCCGGCCAGGCCTATGACCGGCTTGGCAATATCTACAGCGTCTGGGATTCCAACCTGTCGACGCCGGAATTCCAGGCCGTTTCCGAAAAGCTGTCGCCGGTCAAGGCGGCCTTCGAAGACGAGATCAACCAGAACCAGCCACTGTTCCAGCGCATCGCCGCCGTCTACGACGCACGCGACAGCCTGAAACTCAACCCGCAGCAGCAGCGCCTGTTGTGGAAGAAATATACCCGATTCGTGCGCAATGGGGCCAAGCTGTCGAAGGAAGACAAGGCCAAGGTCGCCGACATCAACAAGCAGCTGGCCAGCCTGTTCGACACCTTCTCGAAGAACCTGAAGCACGACGAAGCCCAGGCGACCTTTGTGACCAAGGACGATCTCGACGGCCTGCCCGAAACCTTCGTCGCCAGCGCCGCCGCCAAGGCGAAGGACATGGGCAAGGACGGCCAATATGCCATCCAGAATACCCGTTCGGCCATGGAGCCGTTCCTGACCTTCTCGACGCGGCGTGACCTGCGTGAGAAAATCTGGCGTGCCTACGTCATGCGCGGCGACAATAACGACCAGTGGGACAACAAAAAGATCAATAGTCAGATCCTGCGCCTGCGCGCCAAACGCGCCAAGCTGCTGGGTTACCCGACGCACGCCCACTGGCGGCTGGAAGTCGCCATGGCGAAGACGCCCGAAAACGCCATGGGCCTGATGGAAGCCGTCTGGGGACCGGCGGTCAAACGCGTCCACGAAGAAGTCGCCGACATGCAGGCCATTGCCGACACCGAGGGCAAGGGCGTGACGATCGAACCCTGGGACTATCGCTACTACGCTGAAAAGGTGCGAAAGGCGCGCTACGACCTCGATGAGGCGGCGCTTAAACCCTACCTGCAGCTCGGCAAGATCCAGGAAGCCATGTTCTACTGCGCCGGCCGCATGTACGGATTTTCGTTCGAGCCCGTCCACGATGTGCCGGTCTTCCACCCGGACGTCACCACCTACAAGGTGCTGCGCGACGGCAAGCAGGTCGGCCTGTGGTACTACGACCCCTATGCCCGCGAAGGCAAGTCGTCCGGCGCCTGGGAGACGGAATACCAGTCGCAGTCGGGCATGCGCAAATCGATCTGCATCTGCTCGAACAACTGCAACTTCCTCAAGGCCGAGGCCGGCAAGCCGATCCTGATCTCGTGGGACGACGCTACGACCATGTTCCACGAATTCGGCCACGCTATCCATGCCTTGTCGTCGAACGTCTACTACCCGTCGCAGGCCGGCACCAATACGGCGACCGACTTCGTTGAGTTCCCGTCGCAGCTCAACGAACACTGGCTGCCCGTGCCGGAGGTGCTGGAAAAATTCTGCGCCCACGCTGAAACGGGCCAGCCCATGCCAAAGGACCTGCAGGACAAGCTGGCCAAATCGGCCAAGTTCAACCAGGGTTTCGACACCGTCGAATACCTGGCAGACGCCATGATCGACATGGCCTACCACCTGGCCGGCGATGTCGATGTCGATATCGGCCAGTTCGAAAAGGAGTATCTGGCCAAGATCAACATGCCGAAGGAGATTGTGCTGCGCCACCGCCCGACGCAGTTCGCGCATATCTTCTCCAGCGACGACTACTCGGCCGGCTACTATTCCTATCTGTGGTCCGATGCCCTGGTCGCCGATGTCTATGAGAAGTTCATGGCGGCGGGCGGCCCGTTTGCCGGCACGACGGCCCACGACTACTTCACGAATATCCTGAGCGTCGGGGACACGATCCCGCAGGACGAGGCCTTCCGCAAGCTGATGGGCCGCGATGTCAATCGCGATGCGCTCATGCGTCTGCGCGGGTTTGCGTAACCCTCAGTCCCTGAGATTGTGGAGTTTATCGTAGTGGACTTCGAGGGTATTGTCCGCCTTGCGGTGGAGAATGCCTTCGAAGCTGCGGTCGAAATGGATTTCTTCCGACATATAGGAATACCGGGTCTGGATGCTCGACGACAGGCTCTCGTCCAGGCCCGCGATCGAGACGATGACCTCGATATTTTTGGCGTCGAGACTTTCCGGCGTTTCGCCGTAGAGCGGGCTCTGTTCATCGATCCGGTGCATCAGGCTCCATGACAGCTGCATGATCGGCACCCGGGACCGCACGAGCCGCAGGTCATGATAACGGCGCATGATCGTGCCGTCTGGCAGCACGTCGTCGCGCATCATGTACAGTGACGCCTCGGCGTCGACGATGCGATTGCCGCGGTCGTTGATCAGCCGCATGATCAGATGGCGCTCGCCCAGGTCGTTGTTGATGACTGCGTGTTCGGAAAAGGTGACGCGCGCCGTCGGCCGCGAAAACTTGGTGAAGATCAGGCCGGTCATCAGGGCATAGAAGGTAAAGCCGGTCACGGCTTCCAGGGTCACCAGCACATTGGCGACGACGCCTTCCGGGCTCATGCCGCCATAGCCGATGGTGGCCAGGGTCTGCACCGAAAAGAAGAAATAGTCGAGAAACACCCCGTGGCGGGCATGCACGATGCCTTCGCCCGGCCACAGATCGGCCAGGGCAAAGTAGGCAACGGCAAACGTCGTATTGATAATCAGGAAGACGGACATGAACACGAGGACCAGCCTCGGCCAGGTCGAATCCATCAGTTCGGCATAGAGGTCGCCGTAGAAGTGCTTGCGCCGGCCGTGGATGACGACGCGCGGCGACGGCTTGCCCGGGCGCGGCAGCAGGCGGGGCCGGAAGTTCTTGGGCGGGGGTACAGGATCCTCGCTGTCGGAGGATGCGGTCGCTTTACCGGTGTTAGTCATGTTTGATCAGGTGTTGCCTTAGCCACGGCTCCAGCACGTCGAAACGAAAACTGTGCGTTTCGTAAAGGCTGGAAAGAAACGCCCACAAGGTATCTGCATCGACATCGAGATCGTGACCGTTCAGAATCAGAAAGGTCAGGGTTCCGGCCATCGCCGTGCGCTTGTTTCCGTCTACGAACGGATGATTTTGCGATAGACTTTCCCAGAGCGCAGCTGCTTCCGCTATAATGTCAGGATAGTCCCCGCCTTGGGGACGAAATACGGCCGCTTCGAGTTGAGCCATATCGCGGATACCTGAGGCGCCGCCGTACCGTCCGATCTGATCAACGTGCAGATACAGAACTTCTGCGACCGTCAAATATCGCGTCATGTCTATTTGGCCAGCTTTTCGTAGACTGGGCCAAAACGTCCTAGGGTAGATTCATAGGCCTTCAGCAGGTCGGCATCGACATGGCTTCGGGCATCCAGCAAGCTTCCGATAGCTTCTTCCAGAAGTGTGTGGAACGGGCGGCCTTCCGCTACTGCCACCGTGCGCAGGCGGGCCAGCAGCACGCTGTCGATCTCTGCAGCGAAGGTTTCACGAGGGGGGGAGTCGTCCATTTGTGCCTCTTAGTCCGGTGGATTTTACCATGGTAATGGTTTTGGGCTACAGACTTTTCAACAAAACTCTACATTTGTCGGCGCTTTGGCCCTATATAGCGCCCAATGACACGCCCGTTTCTCAAGATGAACGGCCTCGGCAATGACTTCGTCGTCGTCGATGCCCGCGAGACTGCTTTTGTGCCGGATACCGCCCAGGTCCGAGCATGGGGCGATCGTGCGTCGGGCATCGGGTTCGACCAGCTGATCAGCATCGAAGCGGCCAATGACGGCGACGCCTTCATGCGTGTGTGGAATTCCGACGGCAGCCCGGTCGAAACCTGTGGCAACGCCTTGCGCTGCGTCGCCTGGGTGCTCAATCCGGACGCCGAAGACAAGACGCTGAAGATCGATACGCTGGGCGGCTTGACAAAGGCACGCGTGCTGCGCGCCGACGCGAAAAGCGGCACGGCCAGCGTCGACATGGGCCGGCCGCGCCTCGACTGGCGCGAGATTCCCTTGTCCGAGGACATGGATACGATCCGGCTGGAGCTGAAGATCGGGCCGTACGACGCCCCGCTCTATCACACACCGTGCGCCGTCTCGATGGGCAATCCGCACTGCGTCTTCTTCGTCGACGACGTGTCGCAGGTCGACGTCGCGGCCAGCGGCAGCCTGATCGAAAACCACCCGCTCTTCCCCGAAGGCGTCAATGTCGAGTTCGTCCAGGTCATCGACCGCGACACGCTGCGCATGCGCGTCTGGGAACGCGGCGCCGGCATTACCCGTGCCTGCGGCACCGGCGCCTGCGCGACGCTCGTTGCGGCCGCCCGCCGCGGCCTGTCGAACCGCGCCGCGACCGTCATCATGGACGGCGGGCCGCTGCATGTCGCCTGGGCAGACAACGACCACGTCATCATGACGGGCCCGATCGAGGTCGAGTTTTCCGGAGAGCTTTCGTGAGCGCCGACAAGTCCGGTGTGCGTCCGGTTTCCCCAGCCTCATCAGTCGATGTCGTCACCTTCGGGTGCCGCCTGAACGCCTATGAGAGCGAGGCCATCCGCAAGGCGGCGGCCGGCGACGGACTTTCGAACGCCGTCATCTTCAATACCTGCGCCGTGACGGGCGAAGCCGTGCGCCAGGCGCGCCAGGCCATTCGCCGCGCCCGCAAGGAAAATCCCGAAGCCCGCCTGATCGTCACAGGCTGCGCTGCCCAGACCGATCCCGACATGTTCGCCAATATGGCCGAGGTCGATTTCGTCATCGGCAATGGCGACAAGGCGAAGGCCGGCAGCTACGCCTTGACACCCGACACGACGCGCGTCCGCGTCAACGATATCTTTTCGGTGCAGGAAACGGCTGGTCATCTGATCGACGGTTTGAAGGATCGCGCGCGCGCCTTCGTCGAGGTGCAGAATGGCTGCGATCATCGCTGTACCTTCTGCATTATCCCCTATGGCCGTGGTAATTCACGCTCGGCGGCCGCCGGCGATATCGTCGCCCAGACGCAGCGCCTGGTCGCCGAGGGCTATAACGAGATCGTCCTGACCGGCGTCGACCTGACCTCGTGGGGCAGCGACCTTCCGGGTACGCCGCAACTGGGGCACCTGGTCGTCCGTATCTTGCGCAATGTGCCTGAGCTCAAGCGCCTGCGCCTGTCGTCGATCGACGCCGCCGAAATCGACGATACGCTCTTGCGTGCCTTCGCCGAGGAAGAGCGCCTGGCGCCATATCTGCACCTCAGTTTGCAGCACGGCGACGACCTGATCCTGAAGCGCATGAAGCGCCGCCACCTGCGCGCCGATTCCGTCCGCCTGGTCGAAAGCGTGCGCCGCATCCGTCCGGACATCGCCTTCGGCGCCGACATGATCGCCGGATTCCCCACCGAAAGCGAAGAGCACTTCGCCAACGCCGTGTCGCTGGTCGACGATTGCGACCTGAGCTTCCTGCACGTCTTTCCCTATTCGCCGCG
>FSUR01000403.1_pt1 | contig 21394 bp, 23 predicted proteins | sample 1637491 | NCBI WGS metagenome assembly FSUR01 (sample SAMEA3914816, study PRJEB12502) | metagenome | biome: forest; material: soil | place: USA | collected 2011-09-16 | depth 0.3 m
GCCCCCCATGGTGCCGCTGGTATAGTCCTGAGCTTCGGCGTTCGTCGCCGATACCGCCACCACACCCGCTATCAGGGCCGGGATGGCGAACGACGACAGAAGTGTCGTCGTGGCCATAAGGCCACTTCGCAAAGTTATCTTTTTCACTCTTGTTCTCCGGGTTACATGAGGGTGTAGGCGCACCCACCGCAGCTTCCAGCATTACACGCTGTTAATAAACTTAAATCCTGCTGTCGCAATTCCGTCAATCGCACGACATATTTTTGTCAATATCAATTGAAACCTGTTTCAATTAAGTCACAGCCGAAACCTTCCCTAAGGACAAGATTGCCTTTGGACGCAAATGATTTTCCTGTGGAATATCAGCCGTTTCCAAAATGGACGTTTGGACTTTAACCTATAAAAATCAATTTATTGTTTATGTCGCACGACGACGTATCCCGGTCATCCATTGGGGAATAAATGACCCCAAATGACCGGGTATTGCGGAAAATCATTCCAAAATGAAAATTAGCGGCCGCGCAGCCAACTGTGGCAGATCGACGCCGTATTAATGCGTGATTGAAATACGGACGGCCGCCAGGGGCTGTACTGGCTCCGGCGTGCATTGGGCGACGATATTGATGAGCATCAGGGCAAGCACGGCAAAAACCACGCGCTGCGCACGGCGGGAAACAAAAATGAGCGTGGTTGACATTGGGACACCTGTCGCGATTACGACAGGGCTACAGCAAGGCACGGGCCAGACGTTAAGAGACTTTTAACCCCGTCACAACGCCTTGATCTTGTTCACCAAGGCCGTGACACGGCGGCAGTTGGCGCCAAGGTCGGGCAGGTCGTAACGCCCGATCGAACGGATATCGATCGTGCGCGGATCGATACGGACGACGACGTCGGAGCGGAAACCGTAGAAATTGTCCTGGTAGGTACCTTCGACACGCCACGGGGCATGGCCGAAAATGACATAGTGCTCGGATCTCAGCAGGTTGACGACCTGCTCCTCGGTCACGGCCTTGTTGACGATGGTACGGGCGCCAGGACACGTCGCTTCGTTGATGTCGGCGACGGTGCGTCCACCCCACTCCATCGATTCATTGCGTGGAACGCGCGGCAGATCGTCGACTCGCATGGCGAAGCGTCCGCGGTCTTCCATCAGCTTATCCGAAAAGCTGAGCGGCCGGTCCCAGTCGGTGGCGACGTCGGCGATCGGCGGCAGGGTCTTGAGCGCCCTTTGATAGGCATAAAAACCGCCCATCAACGCTCCCGATACCACAAGGCCGGCGATCGCCCATACCAGCGTCCGTCCGGGCGATTTGAACATGGCGATCAGCAGCGACAACCCGCAGATGCCAAGCGCCGTCATCGCCACCTTGGGGCCGTAGCCCAGGGTCAGCGTGCGAAAGCCCATATCGAGGTCGAAATAGCCCAGGTGGGTCGCCATCATGACCAGCAGCAGGTACAGCGCCGCCAGTACCGACGCGATGAATGCGATGTGGGCGAAGGCAAGCCCCTTCTTTGCCTCGTGGCCGTTGTGTGCGTGCTCGGTCAAGGTCGGCGAATCCTTAGGTACGGGGCTTAAGCTGGGGGGAAGGACGGCAGAATTGGCGTGGTCGCCGCGCGCGTCACGGCCATACCTCGATTAGGCGAAAAAGGCGTGACAATGCGAAATTTATTCGCCTGCATACCCATACCAGTTACTCAATTTTTCCGCGCAAATCATCTATTTTAAAGGGATTTATCTCCATCCCCGCCGGCGGAGGCACTGCGTTCAATGTGCCACGAAAGCGTTTTCGGATCAACGCTTGCCTGTGCAATTGCAACGGAAACGGTTGCGTCCGAAACATCGCCTTGACGCATCGCGACGCGTCGCGCCCGTTCATCGGCCGACACGTCCAGCCAGATACCGGTGAACGCCACGCTGGCGACAGACGCTACCGATTCAGCGGCATCGCGAAATTCGGCCTCGCGGAAGGTAGCGTCGAATACGACCGCCTGCCCGGCCAGCAGAACGTGCCGGCCCAGCGCAAACATATGGGCATAGGTCCGTTCCGTTTCGGCCGCGCTATAGGCGGCCACGGGCAGCGGTTCGTGCGACGGAGACCGCCAAAGCCGCTTGCGCAATTCGTCGCTGCGCAAGGTAACAGCGCCAGGCGCCCGGCCCATTCGCGGCGCCAGGCTTCGTGCCCGGGTGCTCTTGCCTGAGCCCGAAAGGCCGCCGACAGCCGACACCGCTGCGGGCGCCTGTTCCAGGAAATCGCGCGCCGCCGCAAGGTACATGCGGGCCGTTTCGATGTCACCGGCATTGGCTGTGACGTGGCAGCGCACGCCGGCCCGTACCGACATGTAGAGCGGCAGAAGACACAGCCCGCCCAAAAGTGCCGCCTCGTCTTCGCGCCGCGCGGCCCGCTCAAGCCAGGCGTTGAAGACGCGATTGGCCGCAGCCTCGTATCCACGCACCCAAAGGTCCATCAACAGAAAGCCCAAGTCATAGAGGAGGTCGATCTGGCTGAGCTTCTCGTTGAATTCGATACAGTCGAACAGGACAGGCCGGTTCTGTTCGATCAGGATATTGCCGAGGTGCAGGTCGCCGTGGCAGCGGCGAATGAACCCCTGGCCAAAGCGCGCGCCGACAGCCGTCGATCGCCGGCCAAGTTCGGCATAGAGTTCGGCGTGATAGGCATCGACCTCGTCTTCGCCCAGGACGTCGCGAAAGCGCGCTATATTGGCGTCATTGGAATCGATGGTGTAGCGAATGTTTTCCGCGTGGTCAGGGTCGCGGCATATCTCGGCGCCGGCATGGAAATCGGCGATGGCCTCTCCAAGCTCGTCCATCAGGCCCGGATCCGGCGTCCATCCGGGGTGGGCCGCGCTTTCTCCCAGCACGCCGGCCGTATCGAAACGGCGCATGACCAGGACGCTTTCGCCGCCGATATCGATCACCTCGTCATAGATGTCGGCGGCGGTGCGGCGGTTGTAGCGCAGTTCGGCCTCGAGCGCATGGCGGCGTTTGGAAGCGTCGGTAAAGTCGAGAAAGCCGTAGTCGACGCTTTTCTTGACCTTATAGGCCTTGTCACCCTTGAGTACGACGGTGGCGCATGACGTTTCGATCACGCGGTCGGCGTCCTGGCGCAGGATGTTGAGAGCGTGCTCGAGCGACACGGCATTATCCGTCATGGTCTGGAAGGTATACTGGCCTAGGCGGATTTAGCCGCATTCGCAATAGGGGTTAGGGGAAAAGCTTGCCGCGCGTCCATGGACCGCGGGTTTCCGGCCGCGTGAACAGCACGCGATCATGCAGGCGGAACGGCCGGTCGCGCCAGAACTCGATACTCACTGGCGCTACGCGGAAGCCCGTCCAATGCGGCGGGCGCTCGATTTTTCCCAGGCCGAATTTCAGGGCGAATTCCGCGACGCGCTTTTCCAGAGTAAAGCGGTCGGACAAGGGGCGGGACTGGTCAGACGCCCAGGCGCCGATCTGGCTCTGGCGGGCGCGGCTCTGGAAATAGATATCGGCCTCGGCATCGCTCACCACCGTAACGGGGCCGCGAACACGGACCTGGCGGCGCAATGATTTCCAGTGGAACAACAGGGCCGCCTTGCCGCTTGCCAGCAATTGTCTGCCCTTGGCGCTTTGCGTGTTGGTGTAGAAGACAAAACCGTCCGCGTCGAAATCTTTGAGCAGAACCATGCGGATGTCGGGCATGCCCGTTTCGTCAACGCTCGACAGCGCCATGCCGTTCGGATCGTTGGGCTCGCTCCTGCGGGCGTCCGCCAGCCATTGGCCGAACAGGGAAAACGGCTCCGCCGCGTCGATTTCCGCCTCGTGGGTGGCATGCGCCCGATCGTAATCGGCCTTGGACGGTGACGGCGGGATCAGGGGGCTCGACATGGTTACTGGCTCTTTAAGACTTTGCAAAGGCGTCGTCCGCCATAACGGATTTCATACCGTCATGAAAGCGGCGAGCCACAAATCCATGGACACCGATCCGATTTCCGACCTGCCCCTCACCCACCCCGACGCCATGGCGCGCATCGACGCCCTCGCCGAGTTGGGCCTGTATGAGGGCGCTGCCGAAACCGATATCCGTAACGCCTTTCGCGCGCGCCTGAAGGAAGCCCATCCCGATCTGAACGGCGGGACCGACGTCCTGCTGCGCCGGATCATCCTTGCGCGCGACCTTTTGATGTCGGAAAGCCGCAAGACCGCCGAAAAGACACGGTGGCTCCAGGACTTCGCCGCCAACGACCACGACCGCGACGGCGCCCTGCTGCTCAACATCACCCTGCAGCAGGCGATCTACGGCGGTGAGGTCGTCGAAAGCGTACCGGCCCTCGAAATCTCGCCGGTCCACGAACCCCTGACCTCGCTGACCGACATGAAGCGCCTGCGCATCCTGCTTCCGGCAGGGCTGCGCGATGGCGACAAGCTACGCTTGACAGTGTTCGGTGCCGCCCGCCCCGAACAGTTGTTCCGCATCCACGTCGTCACGGAAGCCGGCGCCCACATCGACGGCAACGATGTCCACGCCACGGCCGAGTTAGAGGCACGCATCTTTTTCGGCGGCGGCCGGGCTGTGGTCGCCACGCCGCACGGCCCGCGAGAAGTCGATATCCTCCGTGGACAGACCGCCATCGTCCTGGCCGGTCTCGGGCTTCCGGCCACGGCCCGCCATGAGCGCGGCGACCTTCACCTGATCCTCAAGGCCGCCGGCGCGGCGCGACGTCCGTGGGCTGAGGCGCGCGACGAATTCCGCAGCAAATGGGCGTGCTAAGCCAGTGTTGCCTTTTGAATTCCTGTCGTCGTCGCTGAACCCGCGGCCGGACACCTTCGGCCACCCGGTGGGCCAGGCCCTGCCCGACTGGCAAGGCTGCCACCGACTGCCCGACGCGGCGATGACCGGTCGGACCTGCACACTTCTGCCGTATGATCGATCCCTGGCGGACGGGCTGTTCGACGCGTTTTCGAAAGACGACGGCGGAATGTGGACCTACCTGCCCTACGGACCGTTTGGATCTGCCGGCGAACTTGCGGACAGCATAGAAATCTATCAGCGACACAGGGACTTCCAGACCTTCGTTATCATGAAAGATGAACGTCCTTTGGGCTTTGCCAGCTACATGCGCTACGATTGCGCGAATGGCAGTGTAGAGGTCGGCGGCGTAACCTTTTCGCCAGCGCTGCGGCGCTCGGTCGTGGCGACAGAAGCCATGGCCCTGATGATGAAGACCGCGTTCGACCACGGGTATCGCCGTTATGAGTGGAAATGCGACCAATTGAACCGGCCATCCAACCTGGCGGCGCTCAGGCTCGGCTTCCAGTTCGAAGGCGTGTTTCGCAACGCCGTGGTGAGCAAAGGGCGCCGGCGGGATACTGCCTGGTACTCCATCATAGCGGAAGACTGGCCCGACGTCCGCGCTCGGCTGGACAACTGGCTGGCGCCGAGCAATTTCGACGACAACGGCCTGCAAAGGCAGCGCCTGAGCGCCATACCGCTACCAGCGGCCCGAGGCAGACGCTCTAATTCGCGGGCGCGCCATCATCCTGCGGTGCAGGCTGTTCGTCCGGCAGAGCTGGACTGACCGAATCCAGGCTTTTCTCTTCAGGAGGCGAATCGGGCGCAGCTTGCTCCGGCACGGACGGCTGTGCCAGCGTCGGCGCATTGACTTCCGGCGCCTGCCCGACGGGCAGTGGCGTGGAATCGGCCGGTTCCGCAGGCTTGTCCGGACCAGCCGCCCCGCCTACGGGTGCTTGCGACTGGTCTTCCGTTTTTTCCCGGTCGTACTGCCTATATCGGGTTCTTCCGCCAGCTTGGGTCTGAACCACGACGGCGCCGCCGGCGGCGCACAGTTCTTGTTCATCCCGACGCCCTTGAGGTAGGCCCGGCGAATCCTGCCGGCCCCGATAGCGGAATTGACTTCCTTATCGTGCCGCTCAGCTCCGGTCATCTCGCGAACCAGGCCGCGGAAGGGAATGACGCTGCGTGTCGCCCGGGTCATCGCGCCCATGGCGGCCTTGTTGGCCATGCGCCCGCCCTTCTGGCCCATTGTCGAACTGTCGGGCGGCGCCGGCGGCTCATCGAGATCGGCGCCCAGTACGGTATCGAGTTTCCGCACCTCGTCGGAAATCGCGTCGCAGCGATCGAGCCCGTTGAGATCGTATGGACGCTGCATGGCGTCGAGCAAAATCTGCGGAATGCGCACGCGCTTGAGATTGAGGTCCTGAAGCGGTGCGGTCACCGCGTCTCCCCAATCGTTGCCGGAATTGTCGTCGGAAGACCGCACGACCTGGGACTTGCCCGCATGGTCCTTCGCCACCGCGCCGTCAGCCGTATCGTACTTCGGAGACGACGCGCATCCGCTCAAAGTCAGACCCGCGAACAATACCAAACCCGGCAAATATACAAAAACTCCCCCCAACAGCCTCGGCGTCATTGTCCTACCTTCTGGTATCACAGGCCATAAGCGTACGCATATACTGCTGCCCTGCAATCATTTTTGTGTGCCCGTTCGGGACGTAAAAAAACAATACACAAAAACCCTCCTGCGCGCTTGCGAAATACGCGGCACCCCTCTATGAAGGCCCCGGCGTTTGATCCACCCTTTTGCGGCCGGGGTCAAGTGTTTGACGTCTTGATGTGAGCCTGTAGCTCAGCTGGCTAGAGCATCTGACTTTTAATCAGAGGGTCCTGGGTTCGAGTCCCAGCGGGCTCACCAAGACGTACTTTTATCCAGCACATTCAGACGATTAAAAAAACCGCCCCTCGGCGGCAGTGCAGATTTTTGTGTCTTGGCCCGACAGTTACCGACTATTGCGGCGAAAGTGGCGCCGGTTTGCGACAGGCCTGTATAATGGCGCGATTATTCGCGCCCCCGGTCAGTTCGACAGGCGATTCTTCGGCAGGTAACGGCCGTTTTCAAAACGCTCGAACAACAGCGACGCCTGGGGGTGGCTGAACGGCTGTCCCGTGTCGTCGACGCACAGGTTTCCTTCAGACGCATAGGCGACATAGTGGCTGTCGCCATTGACCGCCAGCAGGTGATAGAAGGGCTGGTTCTTCGGCGGACGCACGCTTTCGGGGATGGCCTGCCACCATTCGTCCGTATTGGCGAATTCGGGATCAACGTCGAAAACGACGCCGCGGAAATCGAACAGGTTATGCCTGACGACCTGGCCGATACCGAACTTTGCGAGCCTGTGCTCGACTCTCTGTTCCGACATGACGCGCCTCGAATCCGTATTCTGGTCGCCATGTCTACCCCTGCCACGCCCGGCATACAGCGCCTTCCCCCTTCGGTTGTCGTAATCTGCGCATTTTCATGAACGGCGTGAGGGACAAAAAACAACCCACGAATCGAAATGCCGAAATTCCCGCGTACGGACGTTTTCGGGTTGGCATAAGTCCCGCCGCGGCCTACACTATTTGCGAAGTCGTGTGCCCGGCGGAGGTTTTCCGCCGTCCGTAATATTCGGAAACCGGTCCACATAAACATAAGGGGTATGAGCCATGGAGGCTCCCTCAAACCTGCGCCGTCCGGGAGCCGCGTCCCGGCGGCCGGCCATGCCGCTCGGTACGCGCGATCCGCAGATTCTCTACGCGGCGCTCGATCTCGGCACCAATAATTGCCGGCTGATGATCGCGACCCTGCACAACTCACAGTTTAAGATCGTCGAAGCCTTTTCGCGTATCGTGCGCCTGGGCGAGGGCCTGTCGTCGACCGGCCGCCTGGCCGACCGCGCCATGGACCGCGCCCTGCGCGCACTGAAAATCTGCGCTGAAAAGATCGAAAAGCGCGGCGCAGTGCGTATCCGCGCCGTCGCCACGCAGGCCTGCCGCATCGCCGGTAACGGTCGGGATTTCATCTCGCGGGTCGAACGCGAAACCGGGCTGCGCCTGACGATTATCTCGCCCGAAGAAGAGGCACATCTGTCGGTCATGGGCTGCGCTTCGCTGCTCGACGGCACCGGCCTCAATCCCTGTCCGCGCGCGGCGCTGGTCATGGATGTCGGCGGCGGCTCGACAGAACTGTCATGGGTCGAACTAACGCCGGGCGGCCGGCGCGGCCAGCCGCTCAACGCCAGCGGCCTGATGCCGAAACCGCGCTACTGGATTTCGCTGCCCGTCGGCGTCGTCACCCTGGCCGAGCGTTTCCCCGAACCCGATGGTGGCGGCGACAGAGGCTGGTTCGACGCCATGGTGGCCGATGTCGCCGGGCGGCTGACAGTCTTTACCGACGCCGATCCGCTGCGCGAAGCCTTCGACTGCGGCGAAGCCTATATCGTCGGCACGTCGGGCGCCATCACCTCGCTGGCCGGCATGCACCTTGGGCTGGAACGCTACGACCGCTCCCGGGTCGACGGGCTCTGGATGGAGCATGCTCAGTGCCAGGACGTCATCCAGCGTCTGCTCGATCTTGGCCGCGAAGGCCGCGAACAGCAGCCGTGTATCGGCCGCGACCGTGCCGACCTTGTGCTGGCGGGCGCCGCCATCCTGGAAGCGGTGCAAGCCCTGTGGCCTTGCCAGCGCCTGCGCGTCGCCGACCGCGGCCTGCGCGAAGGCCTTCTGCTGTCGATGGCGCGCAAAAAACCGCGCCGCCGGCGGGGACGCGGGCGCCCGCGCCCCGTGCTGGTGGCCGTTTAAGCGACTACCGGATCGACTTCCGCGCTGGGTTTTCCCGTTCTCAGGCGATACGCGACGGCCAGAAGCGCTGTGACAACGGTCAGGCAGCCGAACAACAGCATGTCCATGGGGGTTCGGTGCCAGGCGCTGTCGTGGCGGATATTGGCGACGATGCCGTAGCCCAGCCACAGCACGAAAATCCACGACAGGATAAAGGCCGCCGGCTTGCCGCCGATGCGATGGACAATCGTCATCAGCAAGGCAGCATAGGGCACGATCAGCACCATGTCATAGTCGAGCAGCCGCGGCGTCATCAGAGGCACTAGCCCCATGCCAAGCGCCAGCCGTTCGTCGTCGTCGAGCCTGCTCCATTGCGCGATCGCCATGCCCGAAAGCGCCATCACCGCCATGAAGGCCACGGCCAGTTCGACATTGAGATTCGACTTGCCCGGCACGTGAAAGACGAAGTTTGTCAGCTCGAACCAGCCCATGCCGACCTGGCGCGCCAGCGTCACCGAATGCAGGGTCTTCTGCCACGCCTGGCCGTAGCGGCCGTCGGTCAGGACCATCAGCCAGACGACGCCGATGCCCAGCACGGCTCGCCAGGCAAAGGCAAAGACGCGCTTCCACAATACCGTGTCATCGAACATGAAGACGACGAAATAGGCCAGGAAGGTCGGCTTGATGCAGGCGCAGGCCAGGACCGTGGCAGTGAACGGCCAGCGTGTCTTCGGGAAGACCAGAAGGCTGGCCAGCACCAGGGCATGCATGACCAGGCCGACATTGGCGCAGACGAATGTCATCGATGTCAGCGCTGAAAAGGCCAGGAAGCGGTAGCGATAGTCGATGTCGCGAAATCGCTTGCCGAGCGCGAACCACAGGAGCAGCAGGGTCGCCGGCGCCAGCAGGACCGCAACGAACAGCCAGCGTGCGCCGGCGACACCCAAGGCCTGGACGAATGGAACGAACAGCCGCGCGACCTGCGGCGCGTAGACATAGGCTGCCGGCCGGATGCCGCCGCAGGGATGCGGATGAATGGCGTAGGGCGAATGATTTTTCGCCAGCGTCTTCGCACCGCACAGCACGGCATCGATGTCCATCAGCATCCAGTGATGATGCGTGATCATCACATAAAGACCGCTGACCACCGGCCAGACGCAGAATGCGATGAAGAGACAGCATCCCACAACGGGGATACGGGTCAGCCGCCGCAATACGGACAATGCGTCCATTCGAGTCACGCCCCAGCCAAATATGCAAACAAAAGGAGGCATATTTTAAGCCGGGTCGCAATGGCTATGCCAAGAACCGCTTCACACTTTTTGACGTCGTTGGACTAGGTTTCGCCCATTGCACCGACGTACGGGCTTATTTTTGCGGTCCGGCGCCGGCCGGCGGCGTCGGCGCCGCGGCACCCTGACTGATAGCGGGCGGCGGACCCGCTTCGGGCTTGTCGTCGACGCCCGCGACCTTGACAGGCAGCTTAACGTCGCACGCCGTGATGTCAGAGCCCTTGCTCTTCTTCAGCTGGTCGACAAACGTCTGGAACTGCGGCGAACGCGTATCCATGATCTGGACCTTCGGACGGTCGGCCGGCGCCATATCGGCCAGGATCTGGACCTTCAGCATCTTGTCGGGATTGACGGGCGGTTCGCCAATCTTGATCTTGCGCACGATGTCGATGCCCGAAACGACCACGCCGAATGCCGTATACTTGGCTTCCAGGCTTGGGTTGGCGCCGCGCATCATGAAGAACTGGCTGTTGCCCGAATTGGGATCGAAGCTGTGGGCCATCCCCAGCACGCCCTGGCAATAGAGGCCCCAGGCCGCCGTCTTGCCGTCGGCTGTGATGGCCGCCATCTCATTGACCTGCGATTGCATCGGCATGGCGCCGACGAAGCCCGTGACGGCGCCGGCCGGATGCGACACGACGACCAGCGGGAAGGTCGGGTCCTTGCGGATATTGAATTCGGCCTTCAGGTCCGGCAGCGACGAACCGCCCTCGCCCGTGCCCTTTGGGTCACCGGTCTGGTCCATAAAGTCTTCGATGACGCGATGGAAGACCAGGCCGTCATAGAAATGCTGGCGCGTCAGCGTCACCAGACGCTCGACGTGGGCGGGCGCCAGTTGCGGATACATCTCGACGACGATGCGGCCCTTGTTGGTGTCGATGACCAGGGTGTGGTCCGCGTCCGGCTCACGATAGCCAGGGTCGACGGCGAACGCCGACGTGGACATGCACAAAGCCGCCAGGGCCCCGGCGATGGCGGCTTTTGTTTTCACCCCTGACATATTCGTCCTATTCCTTCATCTTTACCTTGGCCAGCAAGCGGTCCGCTACACTGGGCGCCACAAACGGCGCGATGTTGCCGCCCAATTGGGCTATTTCTTTGACCAACCGCGATGCAATTGCCTGATGGCGCGGATCCGCCATCAAGAAGACTGTTTCGATATCACGATTAAGCTGCTGGTTCATCGCTGTCATCTGAAATTCGTACTCGAAGTCGGCGACGGCCCGTAAACCGCGAATGATGACCGAGGCGCCGACGTCCTGAGCGAACTGGATAAGCAGGCTTTCGAACGGCTGGACCTCGACGCGGTCACCGTGGACGGCGACCTGTTCGCGGATCAGTTCGACGCGTTCATCCAGGCTGAACATCGGCGCCTTGCCGATATTCTTCGCCACGCCGATGACCAGCTTGTCGACCAGCTTGACCGCGCGCCCGATGATGTCGTTATGGCCGTTGGTAATGGGATCGAACGTCCCCGGATAGAGCCCTATCCTGTATGCGGCTGCCGTCCTGCCGTTACCCGCCATCCGGCGCCCTCCTGATACGATCTGCGCTGCTTAGCAGGTTTCGAAGTTGTAGGAAACGGCCATATGAACGGTCTACCGCGACACCGGCTGGCGCTGTTTCGTCTCGATAAAATGCTCGAAACCCGTCTTGCGCAGGGCGCAGGCCGGGCATTCGCCGCAGCCATGGCCCCACGGATGCCGGTTGCCGCGCTGGCCCTGGTAACAGGTATGGGTCTCTTCGAGGATCAGGTCGACCAGGGCCTGCCCGCCCAGTTCGTCGGCCATCGCCCAGGTCTGCGCCTTGTCGAGATACATCAAGGGCGTGTCGATGACGAAGGGCCGTTCGACGCCGAGGCGTAGGGTCTGCTCCACCGACTTCAGCGTGTCATTGCGGCAGTCGGGATAACCCGAATAGTCGGTTTCGCACATGCCGCCGACCAGGTGGTCGATGCCGCGGCGGTCGGCGACGGCGGCGGCGTAGACGAAGAAGACGAGATTGCGCCCCGGCACGAAGGACGACGGCAGGCCGCGTTCGGTCATGACGATGGCGCTGTCGCGCGTCAGGGCCGATTCGGCGACCGCGCCAAAGCCCTTGAGGTCACAGACATGGTCTTCACCCAGCTTGGTCCTTGCCGGCGCGTAGATGTCGCGGAAGCGGTCTAGCACGGTCATGCGCGCTTGCATCTCGATGGCGTGGCGCTGGCCGTAGTCGAAGCCGATGGTTTCGACGCGGTCGAACCGGGTCAAGGCCCACGCCAGGCAGGTGGCCGAATCCTGGCCGCCGGAAAACAGCACAAGCGCGGAACGGGCGGCGGGAACATGATCCAGGGACGCGGACATAGAGAAGACCTTGCGGAAACCTTGCGAGAAAAGCGTGAACCCCAGTAAAACGGCATTTGCCGTGCCTTTGGCAAGTTTTTTTATGCCGCAGCTATTTGACGTCGACGTAAAGTTCACTCAGAATTGTCCAAACGAGGAAAGCCATGGACAAGCCCGCCTTTTCCGCCATGTTCGGCACCATCGTCGAGAACACCCCCTATATGAAGGCCATCGGCGTCAGTTTTGTCGGCGCCGGCGAAGACGGTGTGACGCTGCGCCTGCCGTGGCGCGACGACCTTGTCGGCGATCCGGAAACCGGCATCATCGCGTCGGGCGTCGTAACGGCGCTGCTCGATAACGGCTGCGGCATGGCGGTGTGGGATCGCGTCAACGAGTTCAAGCCGATAGCGACGCTCGACCTGCGCATCGACTATATGCGCGCGGCGGTGCCGCAGCGCGATTTGTTGGTGACGGCCAGGTGCTACAAGCTGACGCGCACGATCGGCTTCGTGCGGGGCTTCGCCTATGAGGACGATCCCGGCGATCCCGTGGCGGCGGCGCAATCGGCCTTTATCATCGCCTCTCCGACGCTTAAGGCATCCCAGCCATGACCCAGGATATCGAACCTGCCCTGCTTCGGCCGATCGCGGCCGCCCGGCCCGTCGCGGTGTTGCACGACATGCCGTTTGCCCGTTTTCTGGGCGTACAACTGGGCCTGGCCGGCGACGAATTGACGGCCCACCTGCCCTACGCGCCGTATCTGATCGGCAATCCGATGATCCCTGCCTTACATGGCGGCGTCATCGGCGCGTTTATGGAGATCACGGCGATGGCGCAACTGGCGCTGAGCGAAAAGATCGGCCATCTGCCCAAGCCTATCAATGTCAGCGTGCAGTATCTGCGTTCCGGAAGGCCGGTGGAAACGTTCGCCCGCGCCGTCGTCAATCGCGTTGGCAAGACGGTGGCCAATGTCGAGGTCCAGGCCTGGCAGGAGATGCGCGGAGAGCCTATCGCGACGTTGCAAGCGCATTTTTTGGTGGCGCCAGCAGCGTAGAATAGCGACGGGGTGTGGGGGCTGCGCCCCCACAAACCTTTCGTATTTCTTTTCGGTCATCGCCCCTTTGGGGCGTGGCCGAAAAGAAGCAGGGAAGACTTGGGGCCTCAGGCCCCAAACCCCGTGACTATGCGCCGGTTCGCGTCATCTCCAGAAACTGCCTCTCGCCATCAGCCGTGAACAACACCGCCCGCGAGCCGGTTTCGCGTTTTGCCCAGCCGAGCGCGAACACGCGGTCGAGCAGCGCTGCGCCAAGGCCGCCAGCCAGATGATGCCGCCGGACGCTCCAATCGAGACAGGCGCGGCACGGCGCCCGCCCCGGCCGGACAGACAACTCCATACTGGCTATGAAGGGTTTCGCCGCTAGACCGAGGCTCAAAGCGTTATCGTCAACATTGATTACGCCGCGAACCACCAGGCTGTCGAACAGCCGCACACCATAGTCGCCGGCCAGATGATCGTAGCAGACGCGTGCTTTACGCAAGGCCGGTTCGCGCGGCCCCGTCCGCACGCGCGTCTGGCCGGTGCGCGCCGCCAGGCCCATCAGTTTTTCCAGCACATCGGCGACCTCCGGCCCCGCCATGCGCCAGTAACGATGGCGGCCCTGCGCTTCCACTGTGACCAATCCCGTATCCAGCAGGCGCGCAAGATGCGTACTGGCTGTCGCGGCGGCGACACCGGCTTCCAGCGCCAGTTCGGACGAGGTCAGCGCCTTGCCGGCCATCAGCGCCGTCAGTATGTTGGCGCGGGCGGGATCGCCAATCGCAGCGGCCATGCGGGCTATATCGGGACCTGTCTTCATGATCGCACCTTAGCAGACAATCGTTGACCACGGTTCGGTCGCGATCGAAGCATCCACCGTCCATCAGCGGATAGGAACAGGGTGGAGGTTGCCATGTCCCTGACCTGTTTTATCCGTTACCGCATCGATCCGTTCCAGCGCGAAGCTTTCCGAGCCTATGCCGAGGCGTGGGGCCGCATCATTCCGCGTTGTGGTGGTGATCTTGTCGGCTATTTCCTTCCGCATGAAGGTACGAACGACATCGCGTGGGGGCTGGTGCGCTTCAAGTCGCTTGCAGCCTATGAAGCCTATCGCAGCCGGTTGCGCAGCGACGCCGAAGGCGCCGCCAATTTCCGCTTCGCGCAGGAGAAACGCTTTATCCTGTCGGAGGAGCGGACCTTCCTCGAAGACGTCGTTCAGGACACCCCAGCACGGTCGCCATATTCCCAGTCGTAGGGCACGCCGGTGTCGCCGAGCACGAACTTCACCAGTTCGGCAAAGCCGGCTTCGGCTCGGACGTCGTTCGACAGGATCAACACGCAGCGCTGGCCTTTCTCGATGCAGACCATGGTGTTGGCCGTCTGGCCGTCGTGTCCGCCCTTGAAAAAGCCGTGGCCTTGCGGGCCGTCAAACACGACGACGCCCAGGCCGGCCGCAAGATCCTTGCGTTGCTGCTCGGGCGGCAGTTCGGCCTGGAAGGGCGGAAACTGGGTCCGGGTCGTGATGTGCAGTTGCGGCTTGACCATTTCGGCGCGGGACTTGGGGCTCAAGCCCTTGCCGGCGACCAGGGCCGCAGCAAACTTCGATAAATCATTGATCGTCGTGTCCATCGAGCCTGCGGCGCGGACCTTGGAGCGTTCGTCGTGCTCTTGGGGCTCGCCCTTGTCGTTCCAGCCGTCGGCCAGGTTTGGGCGGAAATCGGCACGCCACATCAGCGAGGTGCGCGTCATGCCGAGCGGCTTGAAGGTCGTGTCGTCTGCCAGTTGCCCGACATCGATGCCGAGCCCCTTGCCCTTGCGACCCTGGTCGATGGCGAATTGCAGCAGGATCAGGCCTTCGCCGGAATAGGCAAAGCGCGAGCCGGGCGTAAAGTGGATGTGCAGTTTCTGGTCGGGTTCGATCCACCAGAAATTGGCGAAGCCGGTCGAGTGGGTCAGCGCCATGCGCGGAGTAATCGTCTTCCAGCGGTCGTCGCCCGCCAGATCTTTGTACGGGCCATATTTATCGGGATAGATGGCGTTGGTGTCATAGTCTATCAGCGGTTTGTCGAGGTCGTCGGCGATCGGCGTATCAAGATTGATTTTGCCCTGATCGACGAGGTGAAGCACGGCATAGGCGAACACCGTCTTGGTAATCGACGCCCCGTACATGACTGTATCGGTGGTCAGTGGATCGCCCTTGGCGTTGCGGATGCCGTAGGCATGGACATAGGTCACCTTGCCCTTGTCTATGATCGCGACGGCCATACCCTGGGCGTGGGTCCGCGCCATCAGGGCAGCGACCTTGGCATCGACGGCGGCCGGTTTCGGGAGAGGCGCCGCAAAGGCCGTAGCGGGAACGAGAGCAAGACCAAACGCAAGCGCACGCCACATATCGACCTCCATTGCTGGTAGAAGCCGAGCGTAGCGCCTCGCCTTGCCCGTGTCTAGGCGGATACTAATTCGCCCGCGACGCCCTGTTCGAGCAGGGCGATCGCACGGTCCAACCCGAAGATCGCGACGAACGATCCGAACCGCGGCCCCTGGCTCTGCCCCAGCAAAACTTCATAAAGCGCTTGAAACCATGCCCGCAAAGGTTCGAACTCATGCACTTTTCCGACCTCGAAGACGATACTCTGCAAGGCCTCGGCATCGCGCGTATCGGCCGGCAATGCCTTGAAGCGTTCTATGAGTTCGAGAAACGCCGCCTTCTCCTTGTCGTCCGGCAGACGGAACGATTTCGACGGCTTCACGAAGTCCTCGAAATAGTTGAGCGCATAGCCCGCTAGGTGATCGAGCACAGGTTCGCTTTCCGGCGTCGCGCCTGGAATATAGGCGCGCAGGAAGCCCCAGAGCGTCTCTTTGTCGGGCGCATTGGCCGCCGACACCAGGTTCAGCATCAGGCCGAAGGTCACCGGCGGCGACGTCAACACCGTCTCACCGCGCAGCACGAACCACACAGGGTTCTCGATCTGCTTGGCTTCTTCCTGCTTCGGATAGGCATCGAGCTGTTGGAAGAACTCGTCCGTCGCCCGCGGAATGACGTCGAAATAGAGCTTCTTGGCCGATTTCGGCGACTGGAACATGTAGTAGGCCAAGCTTTCCGGCGCGCCGTAGCGCAGCCAGTCCTCCATGGTTAGGCCGTTGCCCTTGGACTTCGAAATCTTCTGGCCCTGCTCATCGAGGAAAAGCTCGTAATTGAACCCTTCCGGCGGCACGCCACCAAGGATTTTACATACCTGCGACGACACCTTGACCGAGTCGATAAGGTCCTTACCGGCCATTTCGTAATCTACGCCCAGCGCCGCCCAGCGCATGGCCCAGTCCGGTTTCCACTGCATCTTGACATGGCCGCCGGTCACCGGCACCTCGAAGCGCTCGCCGTCCTCCTCGAAGACGATCGTCCCCTGGGCGATATTGCGCTCCAGCGTCGGCACCTGCAGGACGTGGCCTGTCTTCGGTGACACCGGCAGGAACGGCGAATAGGTGGCACGGCGGTCGGGCCCCCGTGTCGGCGGCATGGCGCCCTGGATCTTGTCGAAACGGTCGAGCGCCGTCAGCAGCGTCGCATCGAACACGCCATTCTTGTAACACTCGGTCGATGACAGGAATTCATACGTAAATCCAAAGCCATCGAGAAATTTCTTGAGACGGGCGTTATTGTGTTCGCCGAAGCTCGGATATTCGCCGAAGGGATCGCGCACCACTGTCAGCGGCTTGAAGAGGTCCTCACGCAAAATCTCAGGATTGGGAATACCTTCGGGAACTTTGCGCAGTCCGTCCATGTCGTCGGAAAAGCAGATCAGGCGCGTACGCCAGGCATTGCCCGTCATGGCCTCAAACGCCTGGCGAACCATGGTGGTGCGCGCCACTTCGCCGAATGTACCGATGTGCGGCAGCCCCGACGGTCCATAGCCGGTCTCGAAGATCACCGGTCGATCGAGTCCCTCGAATTGCTTCAGGGCCTCATCGATCTTGCCGGCCTCGATCAGCGACAGCGCCTGTTTCTGGCTCGCTTGGTCCTGCACACGCGATTTGACCAGGCGCGCGATCAGAGCGCGGGCCTGTTCGAACGGCCAGGCGCGGCCAGCGTAAGCCAGGGTGGCAAGCGAAGACATTGATGCTCAAACTTTCTCAACTGAAAAACGGTGCTGAGCCTTTAAGCCCCAGCCTCCGGTGCGTCAACCGAACTCACAAGTTCCCCCTGCGGCAACTTATGGCTTGACCGGTTTTCAAATTGGCTTTACGTTTACGTCAATGTAAACTAATAGCGTCGGGACACATGGAACTCAGCTCCAAGGATATTGCACATAAGGATGGCCACAAGGACAGCCATCGCACCTTTTCGATTCGTCAGTTGTCGAAGGAGTTCGACGTCACCGCGCGGGCCCTGCGTTTCTACGAGGACAAGGGCCTGATCTCGCCGGAACGCAAGGGCCAGACACGGCTATACAGCGCGCGCGACCGTGCCCGCCTGCAACTGATCCTGCGCGGCAAGCGCCTCGGCTTCTCGCTGATCGAAATCCACGAAATTCTCGATCTCTATACGCCGAAAGACCACGGTGCGTCGCAGATGAAGGCGACCCTGGTCAAGTACCGCAAGCAGATCGACACCCTGAGGCGCCAGCGCGAAGACATCGACGCCGCTATCCAGGATATGGTCGACGGCTGCTCGTGGCTGGAAGGCCAGATCGACACCGTAGAAGCCCAGAATACCAACGAAAACAAAGCGTAAACGCTGACACTTTTCGCAAATCGCTCAATCGCCACACGCTACCTACAGGGATTACCATGAGCTACAAGGCCCCGGTCCGCGACTATCAGTTCCTGATCGAAAACGTCTTCCGCACCGATCAATATTCCAACCTCAAGGGCTTCGCCGACGCCGACAGCGCGACCGTCATGGCAATTCTGGAGGAAGCGGCCAAATTCACCGAAGAGGTGGTGGCGCCGCTTAACCTGCCGGGCGACAAGGAGGGCTGCGTCCTCCATGCCGACCACACGGTCACGGCGCCTAAGGGTTACAAGGAAGCTTACAAGGCGCTGACTGAAGCCGGCTGGACTGCCCTTAGCAATGATCCCGAATACGGCGGCCAGGGCCTGCCGCATTTCGTCAACACCGCTTTTTCTGAAATGCTGTCCGGCGCATCGTCGGCCTTCGGCATGTATCCCGGCCTGACCGAAGGCGCCATCTCTGCCCTGACCGCCGGCGGCACCGACGAATTGAAAGCGACCTATCTCCCCAAGCTGATATCGGGTGAATGGTCGGGCACGATGAACCTGACGGAGCCCCACTGCGGCACCGATCTCGGCCTCTTACGCTCGAAAGCCGTTCCGAATGGCGACGGCAGCTACCGCATTTCCGGCCAGAAGATCTGGATTTCGGCCGGCGAGCATGACTTCACCAGCAATATCTGCCACCTGGTCCTGGCGCGCATCGAAGGCGCTCCGGAAGGCGTCAAAGGCATTTCACTCTTCCTGGTGCCTAAGTTCATCCCCGATTCGAACGGCAATCCAGGCGAGCGCAATTCGCTGCAATGCGCCGGCCTCGAACACAAGATGGGCATCCACGGCAATTCGACCTGCGTCATGGTCTATGAGGACGCCAAGGGCTTCCTGCTCGGCCAGCCCAACGAAGGCCTGAAGATCATGTTCTACATGATGAACGCCGCCCGTTACGGCTGCGGGCTGCAAGGCCTGGCGATCGGCCACGCGGCCTACGTCGCCGCAGCTCAGTTTGCTAAGGACCGACTGCAAGGCCGCGCCCTCACCGGCCCGAAGAACCCGACGGGTCCGGCCGACTCGATCCTGGTCCATCCCGACGTCCGCCGCATGCTGCTGGAAAGCCGCGCCCTGATCGAAGGCGGCCGCGCCTTCCTGTTGTGGGGAGCGCTGCAAGCCGACTTGCAGAACGTCGCTGAAGACGAAAAAGAGCGTGAAAAAGCAAACGACTATATGGGTCTGCTTACCCCAGTTATTAAGGCCTATCTGACCGACAAGGGGCTGAAAGTGACGTCGGACGCCATGCAGGTCCACGGCGGTTCGGGCTTTACCGAGCACTTTTCGGCCTCGCAATATATGCGCGATGTCCGCATCACCTTGATCTACGAAGGCACGAACGGCGTGCAGGCGCTCGATCTGGTCGGCCGCAAGCTGCCGTCGAAAGGCGGCCGCGCGCTGCAAAGTTTCCTGGGCGAGGTCGACGCCTATGTCGCTTCGGAAGAGGCCACCAGCAAGGTGCCGGCCTATATCAAGGCGCTGAAGGATACCAAGGCCAAGCTGATGGACGGCACCATGTGGCTGATGCAGAACGGCATGGGCAATCCCGACAACGCCGCCGCCGGCTCCCTCGACTACCTCCACCTCTTTGGCCTGACCTGCATGACCTATATGTGGGCCATGATGGCCAAGGAGGCACAGGCGCAGATCGACGCTGGCTCGACCGATCCGTTCTTTGCTTCGAAACTTACCGTCGGCCGCGTCTTCCTTGAACGTATCCTGCCCGACGCCGACGCCCACCTTGCCAAGATGAAGGGCGGCGCCGAAGCCCTGATGGCGCTGGAAGACGACCTGTTCTAAAAGGTCGCTATCCCATACAAAAAAGGCCGGCGTCCCTGCGGAAGCCGGCCTTTTGGTGTCTGTGGCCTCGATCTTACAGGTTTTCCAGCACGTAGTCGGCGCTCGACACCTTGAACTCACCCTTTTCCTCGACGAACAGCTTGTCGATGACACCGTTCTTGACGACGGCGGCGTAGCGCTGCGAACGCGGCCCCATGCCGAAGCCCGAGCCGTCGAGCACCAGGCCCATGGCGCGTGCGAAGTCGGCATTGCCGTCGGCCAGCATAACGACCTCACTTGCGATTCCCTGATCTTTCGCCCAGGCCTTCATGACGAAATAGTCATTCACCGATGTGCAGGCGACGACGTCGACGCCCTTGGCTGTAAAGTCGGCGGCGTGGTCCTTGAAACCCGGCAGATGGCGGGCCGAACAGGTCGGCGTGAAAGCCCCCGGCACGGCGAACAGTACGACCGTCTTGTCACCGAAAAAGTCCTTGGAGGGCACGGACTTGGCGCCTTCTTCAGCGACTACGGTCAGGTTGAGATCAGGGATAGAATCGCCAGGGTGCAGCGTCATGGGAGGCTCCGATACGTTGGAAAATCAAGCAACTCGGCAGGCGAGTTGTGTCGTGGCCGGATCAAAATTCCATACGGATTACAAAGACTCGCTACCAAATTTTGCGCCCGCGACAGGGTTGCCTATATAGGTTAGAGTAAACGCGTGCCAGGCGAAAAGCGCTTTTCCGGATGGATCGGCGCGCCAAGCCAGAAGCCAAAGCCGAAAGGAAGCCGCATGATCTACGGAACCGATGGAACCGTATCGCAACTGGAACAGCCGCTTCCCGGCGATGGCCACCTCTCCTTTCAAGGCAGCCTGCTCATCGCCATGCCCGGCCTGACCGACGCACCGTTCGCCCACAGCGTCATCTATGTTTGCCGTCACGACGAACTGCACGGCATGGGTCTGGTGCTCAACCAGCCGATCGACGGGCTCGACTTTGGCGTCATGCTGCGCGAACTCAACATTCCGTCAGGCCAGGCCGCCGGCGATCGCGTCCTGGCGCGGCGAAAAGTCTTCCATGGCGGTCCGGTCCAGAACGATCGCGGCTTCGTCCTGCACAGCCTCGACTACCGGCTGCACGACGCGACCCTTCCGATCGCGCCTTACGGTACCGGCGACGACAGCGTCGAAGAAGGCGTGGGCCTTACGGCGTCACGCGACATCCTGGCCGATATGGCCCGCGGTTCCGGCCCGCAGCACGCCATCATCGCGCTCGGCTATGCCGGCTGGGGTCCAGGGCAATTGGAAAACGAACTGGCTCAGAATGCCTGGATCGTGGCGCCGGCCAGCTATGACCTCTTGTTCCGTAACGGCTACGACAATCTGTGGGCGCGCGCCCTGGCCAGTCTTGGCGTCGAGGCCGGCCATCTGTCCGGCGTAGCCGGCAGAGCGTGATCGGGTTAAGCTGCCTTCGCCTGCTTGAGCGAAGCCACCAGGAAGGCTTCGGCCTCAGGCGCTTTGAGCGCCTTGGCAAAGCCGTAGCCCTGCCCCATCTGACAGCCCAGAGC
>FSUR01000195.1_pt1 | contig 21324 bp, 15 predicted proteins | sample 1637491 | NCBI WGS metagenome assembly FSUR01 (sample SAMEA3914816, study PRJEB12502) | metagenome | biome: forest; material: soil | place: USA | collected 2011-09-16 | depth 0.3 m
CGCGGGTACCGCCACAGGCGCTGACGAAGGGGATGGCAAGTGAGGCACCGGCCAGGCCAAGGAAGCGGCGGCGCGAAGATACTTTCTCGAAACTCTTACTCATATGGGGCAAAACACTCGACGAAATGAGCGATGTGCGGAAAAGTGTGAGCGGTTTTCCGTATGGACATCGCGACAAACCAGATTGCGGACAGCAGGGGGCTATGGCGCGCCGGGGTCTTTGGCGCGGCCTGGATCAGAAGGAGCTTTGAAAGTCCCCCGCCCCGCGATCTGCGGATCGGAGAGTGGCTGTGACTCCCGTCGCGAATGGAGGTTCGCGGACGGCGTCTCTGCCTTGTGCGCCGCTGAGTGGACGCCTTCTCTTGAGACCGAGATTACGCTCTGGCCATAAAATCCTGCTTAAAAAGCGCGGCTAATATTCGGTAAATTTCGCGATTTAGACGAAAAAAAAGCCGGCATCACAAAGGATGCCGGCCAAAAAGGGGGCTATTTGGAAGGATTAGCGCTTTGTCGTGAAGCCGACGAAGAAGCGGCGGCCGAAATAACCATTCTCGGTCATGCGGACGTGCCGGCGGTATAGCGTTCGTCCTGCGAGCAGGTCGGACCGTCGCAATCCACGTCCGAACGATCAATAAGGCGTATAGTCGGCGCAAACTGGAAACGCTTCCATTTCCGCCGTTTTTGGGGTTTAGTGCTTTCGTAATACACAGGGGCGGCAAACGCCTCGACGGGGAGTAGATCGATGACCACATATTTTCGCGCTCGAACCACGGCCGTCGTGCTGGCCGGAGCCCTTATGCTTACCGGCTGTGGAGGGGGCGGTGGAGGCGGCGGCGGCCTGACATCCGGCGGTCCTTCGGCGCCGTCGACGCCGCAATCGGCCACACCGTCGATCACGTCTCAGGCCGCGCTCAACAGCGCCGTCATCGTCAAGCTGGCGTCGAGCGAAACTGGCGCCGTCATCTATTACACGGTCGACGGCACCACGCCGACAACCGCGTCGCAGGTCTACCAAGCGCCGTTCCTGGCGGCCGGCACCACAACCGTCAAGGCCATGGCGGTCACACCCGGCGCCACCGCCAGCACCGTGCAGTCGTCGACCGTCTCCAGTTCGATCGCGTCGAACACGCTCGTCTGGGCCGACGAATTCAGCAACAGCACGGGCGCGGCGATCGCGCCCGACGGCAACACCTGGGGCTACGACACCGGCAATTCCGGCTTCGGCAATCACGAGCTTGAAAACTACTGCGCCTGGGGGGCGACGTCGGGCGGTTGCGACACGGCCAATCCCAACGCCTATGTCGGCACGGACGGCATGCTGCACGTCGTGGCGCGCAAGCCGTCGGCGGGCGTCTATACTTCGGCGCGGCTGAAATCGCAGGGGCGGTTCAGCTTCCAGTACGGCCGGCTGGAGTTCCGCGCCCGCGTCCCGGAAGCGCAAGGCCTGTGGCCGGCGGTCTGGACGCTCGGCAACTCGATCGCCACGGTCAACTGGCCGGCGTCAGGCGAACAGGACATTCTTGAGCGCGTCAACGCTCCGCTGACGCCCGATGTCAATTTCGGCTCGGTCCACGGCACCGGCTTCACCGGCACCAATATCGGCGCGACCTATTCGTTCCCGTCAGGCACGACGGCGGCCGACTGGCACGTCTACGGCATGATCTGGAAGCCGGGCTCGGTCGCCTACTATATCGACAACCCGGCCGCGCCCTACGCTACGTTCAAGACGGCCGATATTGCGGGCTTTGCCGGGTCGGTCTGGCCGTTCGACAACGGTCAGTCGAACTTCCTGCTGATCAACCTGGCGGTCGGCGGCGACTGGCCGGGCGCGCCCGACGGCACAACGCCCTTTCCGTCGCAGATGGATGTCGACTATATCCGGCTCTATACGAACTGATTGCCAGACGGTTACGGCTGTGCGAGCGTCCGCCCGATCTTTTCGGGAGGACGCGATGCGCGCGATATTGATGGCGGCGGTGGCGGCACTGGCCCTGACGGCGAGCCCTGCGCTCGCCGGCTGCGCCTTTCCGCCGGCCGGCCTCGACCTGATGCGCACCGTGGCGCAATCGGACGTCGTCGTCGAAGGCTCGATCGCGCTAACGCCCGAACAGCTGACAGCCTTGCGCGGCAAGACCGAGTGGGTTGACGTGCCGTTCGCCGTGACGCGGACGCTGAAAGGGCCGGCAGCCGATACGGTCAACATCCGCTTCTATCCGGCGACGGACTATGCCCCTGCCCTGTCCGACCTGGAACTGGCGGCGGGGCACCGCGTCGTCGTCTATCTCCACCGGCTGGCCGAGGCCGGACCGCCGGGCCTCTATTTCGCGGCGGGCGAAGGCTCGATGCGGTCGGCGTCGGAAGGCCTGATGGCCAATGCCGAGATCGGCCGCCAGGACGCAATCCTCAAAGCCTGGGCGCCCGATACGTCGCTGCCGCACTTCGCCGAGGTCAAGGTCCTGCTGGCTCAGTTGACCGCCGTTTCCCGCGATGACAAGGCAGCGGCTGACAAACAGCAGGCGGTATTTGCACAACTGGAAGCGCTGGGCGAAGACGCCGTACCGGCCATCGTTGCTCAGATGGACGATCGCCGGCCGCTGGCGCAGCCGGCTATGTCGCTGAAGAACCAGTCGCCCCAGGCGTTCGAGGCGACCCGCCATTACAGCCCGAAGACCGTGGTCGACGCGATCGATGCCGAACTCAACCAGATCACCGGCGAATTCGGCACCGTCTATAACGGCGGATCGGACACCGAGCGCGACAGCGCCGTCAAGGCCTGGCGCGTCTATGCCCACGACCGCATGTGCGGCGCGGGCTAGACAAACCTTAGGTGGTTGCCGCCTCGCAATGGCGGGCGATAAAGTCGTCGTGACGCGGCATGCTTTGGCAACAATTGGCGATCGTTTCGCGCACACCGGCCAGCCAGCGCGCGATCTCGTCGTCGCCCATGGCCAGCGTCATGGGATCGGCGGCCTGCGGTCTCAGCCCCTGCCCCCAAAGTACGGCCAGCCAGCTTGACAGGCCGAACTGCTCGCCCTTTTCCTCGAATATGCGTCCGCGGCTTTCGAACAGATGCATACGGTGTTTTAGCCTGTCGGGCACCGGCATGTTGCGGCAATAGTCCCACATGGGCGCGTCCGTGCGCTGGTTGAGCTTGTAATGCAGAATGATGAAGTCGCGGACGTCTTCGTATTCGCGCACGCTTTCGCGGTTGAAAAAGGCGATGTCCGCCGCCGCGAAGCCCGTGTCGGGAAAGAGCACGTGCAGCCGGGCAATGGCGTTCTGGATGAGGAATATCGACGTCGATTCAAGCGGCTCGAGAAACCCGCCCGACAAACCGATGGCGACGCAGTTGCCGACCCAGAAGGCTTCACGGCGGCCGGCCCGGAAGCTGAGCGCGCGGGGGTCGGCCAGGGATTTGCCGTCGAGGTTGGCCATCAGGATGTCGGCGGCGCGATCCTGGTCCATAAAGGCGCTGGCATAGACGTGGCCGTTGCCGGTGCGGTGCTGCAGCGGGATCCGCCATTGCCAGCCGGCGGCGTGCGCCGTCGATCGCGTATAGGGTCGGGTGGCGCCATGCCGCTCGCACGGCACGGCCAGGGCGCGGTCGCATGGCAACCAGTGCGACCAGTCGACAAACCGTGTCTGCAGGGCCTGACCCAACAGCAGGGAGCGGAAGCCGCTGCAATCGATGAACAGGTCGGCCGAGACCGTCGTGCCGTCGGCCAGGGTCACGCTGTCGATAAAGCCGTTTTCAGGCTGGCGCGCGACGTCGACGATCGTGCCCTCGATGCGTCTCACGCCGCGCGGCTGGCAGATCTCACGCAGATAGCGGGCATATAGCGACGCGTCGAAATGGAAGGCGTAGGCAATGGTTGAAAGCGGCGAATTAGCGCCGTTCGGCCGCATGAAACGGTTGTCCAGGCAGGCCTGCGTCTGCAGGTTATAGTCGCCAAGCGGCTGTCCGTCGCCGCCCAGTTGGCTGCGCAGCCACAGGGCGTGAAACGGAAGGCCATGCACATCATGGCCATTCGGCCCGAAGGAATGATGATAGCGATTGCCGACCTGCCCCCAGTTTACGAATTCTATGCCGAGCTTGAACGTTCCCTGGGTGCGTTTCAGCAGTTCGTCTTCGTCGAGGCCAAGCCACTGGTTGAACTTGCGGATCGACGGAATCGTCGCCTCGCCGACGCCGACAATACCGATATCGTCGGATTCGATCAGCACGATGTCCTCGATATTGCGGCGCATGACCATAGACAGCCACGCCGCCGTCATCCAGCCGGCGGTCCCGCCGCCGACGATCACCACGCGCCGGATCGGTTGCTGCCCCATCACGACGCCACACCGGTGGGACAGAAATCGCCCAGGACATCGTCGTGCCGCGGCATGCCCGCCACCTGGCCGGCCAGGGTCTGGCGCACCGTCGCCATATGGGCGGCGACGTCGGCGCCAGGCATCGGCCGCAGTAGAGGATCGTATCCTTGCGGCGCGTCGCCCTGGCCCATCAGGACCGCCAGCCAGCTTTGCGCCGAAAACAGCTGTTCCGGGCGCGATGGCAGGCGGCCATTGGCGGCGAACAGGGCAAGAATGTCGGCTACGCGGTCGGGTACGGCCATGTCACCGCATTGGGTCCAGAAGGCCGTGTCGGTCCGGCGGGTGAGCTTGTAATGCGCGATCAGGAAATCGCGGACGTTTTCATATTCCTCGGTCGTCTGGCGATTGAACTCATCGATTTCGGCGGCGTTGAAGCCCTTGTCCGGAAACAGGCTGAGCAGCCTGAACAGGCTGGTCTGGATCAGGTGAATGCTGGTCGATTCCAGCGGCTCCAGAAAGCCTGCCGCCAGGCCGAGCGCAAGACAGTTGCCGCTCCACGCCCTGGCGCGCCGGCCGGTTTCAAAGCGCAGCAGCCGCGGCTCTGCCATCGCCGGACCGTCCAGCGTCTCAAGAAGTCGCACCGCCGCCGCGTCGTCCGACAGGTGCGCACTGGAATAGACGTAGCCGTTGCCATTGCGGTGCTGCAGAGGAATGCGCCACATCCAGCCGGCATCCACGGCCGTGGAGCGCGTATAGGGCTCGGGCGCCCCGCGCCTTCCGCTCGGCACAGCCACCGCGCGGTCGCACGGCAACCAGTGCGACCAGGATTGGTAGCCGACTCCCATGGCGCCGGAAATCAGGACGCCCTTAAAGCCGCTGCAATCGATAAAGAAATCGCCGGCCACAGCCTGTCCGGTCTGCAATTGCAGGACTTCGATGTGGCCGGTGTCGGTTGCGCGCCCGACCGACACGACCTCACCGTCTATGCGGACGACGCCGTGGCGCTCGGCATAGCGGCGAAGATATTGGCCATAGAGCGCCGCGTCGAAATGGTAGGCGAAATTGACAGCGTCTTGCGGGCGTGGCTTGGCCGATGGCGGCGGGACCTTGCCCAGGCGCGCCGCAAGCGTGCCAATATTGTAGCGATCGATGTCATCGACCACTCCCGTCCGGCCGAGATCGTGGGCGTGGCGCATCCACAGACGGTGGAAATTGCCGCCGCTGCCGGCCAGGCCGTACGGCGAAAAGGCGTGCATGTAGTGCCGCCCGCGTTCGCCCCAGTCGATAAAGTCTATGCCGAGCTTGAAGGTCGCCTGGCATTCTCGCATGAAATCCGCCTTGGGCAGACCGAGCAGGGCGTTGAAGGCGTGGATCGACGGCACTGTCGCTTCTCCGACGCCGACAATGCCGATCGCGGCGGACTCGACGACGGTGATATGGGTGCCGGTATTTGCCAGGGCCCTGGCCAGCGCGGCGGCCGCCATCCATCCCGCGGTGCCGCCGCCCAGGATGACGATCCGTTTGATGGCAGCGTTAGGTTCGCAAGGAGATGGTGCTGCAGCGGTCATTGTCCGGCGTCCGACATGAAAATGCGGCCGGACGTCCCCACACAGGACATCCGGCCAGTGAGCAGCCGCGGGAAATTAACGGCCGATACTATTGCCGCTCCTGGAGCGAAATGATTTTAAGTAGACGCAATCATTCCGCTCCAGGTTTTTGGTTTGTCGCGATGTTTTAACGAAAAACCGCTGACACTTTTTCGCACATCACTCTAGTACTTCAGCGTCAGGTCGAGCAGGAAGCGCCGGCCATAATAGTCGGTGCGTTCGATCTCGGATGGGTTGTTGTTGATGTAGGTGCGAAGTGGGGTATCGAGCAGATTGCCCGCCTGGAAGCGTACAGCCATGTTGTCGTTGATCTTGTACGACGCGCTGTAATCGAGGGTGAGTTCGGAGCGCACGACAGACAAGGCGCCCGACGACCAGGTGTACAGGATGGTGAACGGCGAATGGTACTTGAAGCCCAGGCGCTGTTCGAGCTTGGCGTCGGCGTACCACAGGTCGAGCGTCGCCGTCGTCTTGGCCACCCCGTTCATGCGTGAGCCGTCGGCTTCGCGGATGTTCGACGCGGTGAAAGCCGCATTCGAATAGATACCGAACTTGTCTAAGCCCGGAATGAAGTAGAACGGCGTCTGATAGGTGAATTCGACGCCGCCGAGCGTGCCGTTCTTGACCCGGTTGTAGGGCGAGGTGAACGGCAGCGACGTATAGGGCGACGGGATGGTGATGCCGGCCGGCACGATATTGCGCGTGTCGAAGCCGATATAGTTATGGATGTTCTTGGCGTAGGCCGATATGGCGAACAGGCCGTCCTTGCGGAAGTAGTTTTCGTAGCTGACGTCGAGCTGGTCGGCCATATACGGCTTGAGCAACGGGTTACCGCCGCCGCCGGAATAGGGCGGCGTACTGATATTGTAACTGCGGTCGACACGAAGATCGTTGAGCGGCGGACGCGACAGCGCTTGCGACACACCGATCTTCAGATAGACGCCGTCATCGAGCGTGATGCGGGCCAGCGCGCTCGGCAGGACCTTGGTGTATTTCTGCCCGACCGTTACGGTCGAACCGTTACTGGGACCGGTGCTCGAGCTATCGACATTGACGACGCGGACGCCGACATTGCCATCGACCGGCTTGCCGGCAAAGGTCGAAGCGTAGGTCCCTTCGGCATAGGCTTCGGCGACCTTTTCCTCGACCGCCGAGACAAAGGGCTGGTTCTTGAAGTCGGGCGTGATCTTCGCCAGGCCGGCCGAACCGTAAAGCGCCTTCGCCACAGTGTCGAAATCGCCGGCGATGAAGGTGGGAACGGTGAAGTTCTTGTAGGTCCACGGCGAGAACAGCGACTTGGCCAGCGTCGCGCCGATCGGGTGCGTGCCGTCGAAGGTCGACAGCGGTGCCACGGTCGCGACCGTGCCGGGTTCGTCATCGAGCTTCTTGCGGTCCGACAGGCGGGCGCCGAACTTGACGCCGGTCCAGAACGATCCCGACAGGTGACGTTCGGCGTCGAGATTGGCGGTCGTCAGCGTGTCCTTGAGGTGGCTGACGTCGGCCTGGCCGTTGGTAGCGTACAGATTGCCGGCCTGCGCCTGGTCCCAGGCGCTGCGCTGGACGGTGATCGACGGCGAACTGCCGCGGTAGTCGTACGACGCCTTGCCGGCATCGTTATACATTTCCGCCGCCTGCCACATACCGTAACGTTCGGCCTGCGAATAGGCGATGTCGGCGACGACCGTCCAGTCGTCGAGACGCCATTTGCCGTTGGCGCCCGTGGCGAACAGCTTCATGTCCTGCTGGTACTTGGCGACGTACGGGTGGTAGGTCGAGGCGAAGGTCATGTCGGTTTTGACCAGGGCGCCGTTTTCCACCACGTTGTTGGTGAAGCCGGGATTAGCCGAGGTGCCGGTTTCATAACCACCCCAGTTGCCCCAGTCGGTATACCAGCCGCCATCGGCATTTTCAGTGATCTTGATGTCGCTTTCCAGAACGTCGAAGCGGCCTTCGAAAAGATCGCTCGGCTTCCATTGCAGGCTGGACGACAGGCTCGACCGCTCGGTGTCGATGGCCTTTTCCTCGAACGAGGCCCCCCATGGGTTTTGCACCAGCGGGCCGCCGGCGGTCACGGCGCCGGGCGCCGCATTGTTCCAGCCGCCGCCCATGACGTTCTCATAGCCGTTCTTCTGCTTCTGCAGCGACGCGGCGACGACCCATCCCAGTGTCGGCGTCAGCCTGGTGACGTAGGCGCCCGAGGCGCGGTAGCCCGTCGTGTCATAGTTCGGCAAGCTGGAGCCGCCGTCATAGGACACGAGCCCGCCGCGCAGTGTCAGGGCCGGGCCGCGGTAGTCGAGCGGGCGGATCGTCTGGATGTCGACAGTGCCGGAAATGCCGCCCGAAACCAGGCGCGCTTCCGACGATTTATAGACTTCGACGCCGGATACGACTTCCGACGGGAAGATTTCCCAGCGCACATTGCGGTCGGGTTCCGACGACGCCATTTCGCGGCCGTTGATCAGGCCCAGCACCATGCGCGGGCCGAGGCCCCGGATCGCCGCCTGGCTGTCATTGCCGCGGTCGCGCGTCGTGTTGAGGCCCGGCAGGCGCGCCAGGGTTTCGGCGATCGTCACGTCGGGAAGGACGCCGATGTCCTTGGACGACACGACTTCGACGACGCCCGTTTCGGCACGCTTGGTCGCCAGCGCGTCGCGCATCGATTTGCGCATGCCGACGACGACGACCTCCTGGCTGTTGCCGCTGGCGGTCTTTTCCGTTTGTGCGTTGGCGGTCCCGGCCAGCGCAACAGCCGCGACCGAGGCCAGTAAGGCCAGGCGCGACATTGCTTTCTGATGCATTACGATTTCCCTGTTTCCACGAAGGCGTTCACCGCCCCCGTTAATCAGGATGCGCAACGGCGTTATTTTCCGCGCGATTTGTGTTACAATTTTTTCGCAGGGAATTTTTGTGACAAATTCGACACGGATTGGAACGGGTGCGGCAGCGCGGGCCAGGCAAAGCAAGGACTTTGTAAAGATCGTGAATCGAATTCTATTTTTAGGTGAACCGTGGCACCTCTTCCTTGCAACAGGTCTTGCCTATCAAGCGCCGGCGGCCGGCGTCGGCGCACCAGGCGGCCGCAACGGAGCACGCCATGGCCGATCGGACGATGCGGCAGGGGACCGAGGCATTCGACTGGAGCACTACCCCGCTGGGTCCAAGGTCAGCGTGGAGCGACCGTCTGAACGCCTATGTCGATGTCATGCTCGGGTCGCAATTTGCCTGCGCAATCTGTTGGGGGCCGGATCTCCACCTTCTTCATAACGACGCCTACAAAAGGCGCGGCCATCCGGAGGGCCTGGGTCAGCCGCTGCGCGAAGCCTGGCCCGAACTCTACGCCCAGGTCGCGCCCTTGGTCGACAGCATCTTCGCGGGCGAATCGTGTCTGTTGGAAGACGTAAGGGTCGAGGCCGGGCAGGACGGCATGCAAGACGAGGCCCTGCGCACCGTTTCCTGGAGTCCGTTGCGCGACGGTGCGGGGGCCATTGCCGGCATGTTCGCTACCATCATCGACCCGACCGCCAAGGCCGCCAAGGCAGCGCGGCGCGGTCTTGTCGACCGGTTGGCACAGCTTTTCGACAATGCCACGACCTTTATGGCCCTGCTGGCGGAACCGGCCCACATCATCGAATACGCCAATCCTGTCTTTCATACCCTTGCCGGCGATCGGGAACTGATTGGAAAATCAATAAGGGCGGCATTCCCGGAACTGGAGGAACAAGGGCTCCTTGCCAAGCTCGACGAGGTCTACCAGACAGGGCGGATGTTCAGGGCGGAGGGCGTCAGGGCCAGTATCGCGCGCAGCCCCGGCCAGCCCCCCGATATCCGCTATATGGACGTCCTGGCGCAACCGGTTCCAGGTCCTGACGGACGCAGTACGGGCCTGTTCCTCGAAGGCGTCGACGTCACCGAGCGCTATCTGGCCGAGGACGCCCTGCGGGAAAGCCGCCGCGAAGCCATGGAAGCCCGCGCGCACCTCGATCTGATGTTCAGGAGCGCCGTCGAATTCGCCATAATGGCGATGGACGTCGACGGCCTCGTCATCAGCTGGAGCCCGGGCGCCCAGCGCATCTTCGGCTATACGGAATCCGAGGCGATCGGGCAAACCTACGACATATTTTATGTGCCCGAAGACCGCGAGGCCGGCGTGCCGGCACACGAGCTTCGAAGGGCAGCCACCAATAACCGCTCGCCCGATGAGCGTTTTCACGTGCGCAAGGACGGCGAGCGCTTCTACGCCAGCGGCGTGACCGCGGCAATGCGCGACGACTCCGGCAATCTGAGGGGCTTCGTAAAGATCGCGCGGGATATGAGTGCGCAAAAACGGGCCGAAGATGAGATCATCGCAGCGAAAAACGCCGCCCAGGCGGCGAATCTGGCGAAGAGCGATTTCCTGGCCAATATGAGCCATGAAATCCGCACGCCGATGAATGCGATCGTCGGCCTGACGAACCTGCTGCCGGCCAGCGGGCCGCTAAGCGATCGTCAGAAACAGTATCTCGCGACGCTGAAGACCAGCGCCGACAGTCTGCTGGCCTTGATCAACGACCTGCTCGACATCGCCAAGGTCGAGGCCCGGGCGACTGAACTTGAGCACATTCCCTTCAGTCTGGCGGACATCCTGCACGAGGTGTCCAGCATGATGAGTGCGCGCTCACGGGACAAGGGACTGGACTTTACCATCAGCGATGGCTGCGTCTACGGCCGGACCTTCCTGGGCGACCCCAATCGCATCCGCCAGATCCTGCTCAATCTTTCCAGCAACGCCGTCAAGTTCACCGACAAGGGCGGTGTCGACGTGTCGGTGCAATGCGAACCTCACCCCGCCCCCGACATGGAAACGATTCGTATCTCTGTCCGCGATACCGGCATCGGCATAGCGCAGGACAAGCTCGGCTCGATTTTCGACAAGTTTACCCAGGCCGACAACAGTATCACGCGCCGTTTCGGAGGCACCGGCCTCGGCCTGGCAATCACCAAGGCGCTCGTCCAGGTCATGGACGGCGAGATAACGGTGTGCAGCGCGCCGGGCGCGGGCTCGACCTTTACCGTACGGCTGCCGCTGACCGTAGCGCATGACCGCGACTTGATGGACGCCGATCTGTCGCTTCCCGTCATCGTGCAGGATATGCAGCCGCAAGGACAGGTGCTGCTGGTTGAAGACAACCCGGCCAATGTGATGGTGGCGGCGAGCTATCTCGAACGCTTCGGCTATCGGGTCGACGTCGCCGAGACCGGCGGACAGGCGCTCGAAAAGGTGAAACAAAACCGTTACGATGCTGTGGTGATGGACGTGCAGATGCCCGGCATGGACGGGCTGGAAACGACGCGAACGCTTCGCCAGCAAGCGCGCGAGGAAGGCGCAGAGCATGTTCCGATCATCGGCATGACGGCGCACGCCATGGCCGGCGACCGCGAGCGCTGTCTGGCGGCCGGCATGGACGACTATATCGCCAAGCCGTTCAACCCGGCCGATCTGCAGGCACGGTTGAAAACGCTGGTCGACAGGGCGTAATCAGGGCTCGGCATCTTGTGTGATTGGTATTGGACTGCCCCCCTTTAGGCGAGACTGACTAATTAAGGGGCGCGCATCAGGGCTTGCCATTGTCAAGGCGACAGCGGTCGCCCGCTGGCCACTCCGGGCGGTAAATATGTTTGGGAGTGCCAGGGCGCTCGACACAGGCAGTGCATGCCGGCTGCTCATATGAAAGCAGCAACTTGCACTCCGCGACCGTGCGAAACTTGTGGTCAGGTGGCATAGTAGCTGCCAGCGACTGGGCTTGAGTGGAAGACGCCGACGAGGCTGACGACGACACCTGTTCGATGCCGACGACGTTGCCGTTGCGATCGAGCACGACCTGGGTGTCATTGGTGCTTTTGGGCTGCGCCACCGGCACAACAATGTTTTTTACATTGGGATTTGCCGGGACGTTGTTCGTGACCGTCGTCGAGACAGGTTGCGCTGATCCTGCAGTAGCGCCCCCAATCAGGGCCATCACAGCCACCAAGACCAAACCTGGACGCACTGATGACATGGCAGAGGCCTTCCCTTTTAATTCGCGGAAACGCTATGCGTCGGCCGGCCCGACGTCAATTGCCTAGACAGGCATGTGCATCGGCTGAAACCTACGCCGCTATAGAGCTGAGCGAACTCCGAAAAGAAGCTGCCACCGTGCAGAGTTCTTGGAGCGGCTGAGCGCATTCTAGTCATCGCCATGGCGGCGCACACCTTGGCCGGCGCGGTTGAAAACGCTGGTCGACAGGGCGTGAGCGAGGGCTTGGGCAGCAGCGACGGTTTCTTAATAGGCCTGCCTTACGCTATGATGTCGCACAATACGCGGGACACGCCATGGCCAGCCTTGCCACGCTTTTTACCCTGTTGCAGCAGCACGGCATCATTACCACGATAATCGGCCTGCTTAGCCTGTACGCCGTGTTGTCCTGCCTGTCCTATCCGGCCTATGCGCGTTTCCAGCGCGAGACCTATGGACGCGCCATGCCGAGCCTGTCGCAGACGCGCGAGGACGATGGAAACCTGTTCGAAATGCTTTTCGCCTTCGATCCGCTGATCCCGCCGTCGCTTGGCGCCCTCCTGAGCTTGCAGCGACTGGCGGTGCTGGCGACACTCGGCACCATGGTCGCCTACGTCGCCGGCGTCGATTTTCGTATCGGAGGATAAGGTGTCGTCGGTCTGTGCGAGCGTCGGCACCGCGGCGATAGCCCTGCGTTAAATACCGGTACTGTTCGTAAGCGCCGTTCAATTCGACATTTTGTATGCTGTCACCACAATAGCCTAAAGAGCTGTTTAGTTAGGGCCGATGGGTAGTTGGCGCTTCTCGGACAACCGCTAAAGCTGGTTTGATTGCTTAGGCCGACTCCGCAGCCTTTGGTGTTCCTGGTGAAAATGGCAGGAACACTTGGGCCTCGCGGTCTAGTGCGATGACGGGACCGGAATCCTGCAGGCGTGACAACTGCTGTCAAGGTCGTCGCGAGGCGACAAAATCGTCCACACCGTCGAGAATACGGTCGAGGCCGAACTGGAACATTCCGTCGAGATCCAGCCCTGGCTCTTCGAACCGCCCGGCCATAATCATATCGGTCAGGGTCGGGTAGCGTTCGTTCCCGGCCACCTTGTGCAGCATCTTGCCGAAATTGGCTGCCCATTCTGCCGTCGCCTTGGCGCCGACCATCAACTGCGCTGAAGCGCGAAAGTGGCCGTCGACCAGCAACAGGACAGCCAGCATCTCGCTTGCTGACAAAGGCAGCTTTGCCAGGGCTTGCAAGCCGGCGTCAAGCCAGCGTGCCCAATTCGGTCCCACCGCGGCCCGCGTGCTGATTACGTCGAACAGCCATGGGTGGCAACGGATCAGAAAAAGGTTTGCATGCGCCCATTGCGAGATATCTGCCCGCCAGTCCTGCCCGCAAAGCTCCGGCGGACATTTCATTACCTCGTCCGCCATCAGGTCGACCAAGGCCGACTTGCCTGGGACGTAGCGATAAAGCGCCATTGTGGTAACGCCCGTCTTAATGGCCACTCGGTTCATGGTGACGGCGGCCAGCCCTTCGGCGTCTGCAATGGCTATTCCGGCCTGGATGGTATCACCTAGCGTAAACGACGGCTTGGGCCCGCGACGCGGCAGAGTCGGAGCTTCCCATAACAAGTCGAATGAAGCGCCCTTGTCACGAATCTCAGCCGAATGATTACGCGCCACATCTGTCTCCGTACGCCGCTCTGAAAAGGCGGCTGGTTACTCACTTATAGCATTGACGAAAACCGTGTACTGCATATACAGTTAATAAAACGGGAGGCTGATATGGACGATAAACCTGTTCGCATGGTGACGGCTCTGGCCGGAATTTTAATGACGGCAACGGTACTGGCCGTGATTCCGCTCTATTTCGTGTACAGCGGTCCGCCACCAGTATGGAACGTACTGACACGCGATCTGATCAGTCTCTTCACCTGCGCCGGGTTACTAGTGTTCATAGCGGGCTTCAGCCATCTGGCGCGCCGCTCGTCGCCCGCCGCGGAATTTCCAGCCCTGTTGGTTGCAGGCGCCGGTTTCATCTTTGTCGCCATTACCTTCATGACCACATCGCTGGAAGCGGGCGTGGTCTTCGGTGCGCCACAGGGCGGTCTGGATCCGACCATAGACGGCCCGCTGGCTCATGCCAATATGCTGGCTCACGGACCCATCAAGCGTCTGATCACCGTTATCCTTTTGTTCGCAGCAGGATACGCCGCAGCACCGGGTCGGCTATTGCCCGCCTGGATCCGCTGGTTTGGTTACCTAATCGCGCTGATCAATCTTGCCTTCGTCCCCTCGCTCTATTTCGGCACCGATCCGTCGCGCTTCTATGCTGTCCACAGTTGGGGGAACGCCGCCCTGACCGCGAGCTTTCTGACCTACTGGATATTGGCAGTCAGCATTGCCCTGCTGATGCCGCGCCGGAAGACGCCAGCGTAGAGCTTGGCCTCAGATCCTATACCCTAAAATTAGAAGTTATGGCTTAAACGGCTCGCCATTTGTCCGGCGACCGGCGACCGGCGACCGGCGACCGGCGACCGGCGATGCCAGTAAGCTTCAATTCCGGCACGCTGAAAGGCCTAATGCGCATAGGGTCATGATCCGCTTATCCGCCGCCGAGCAATTCGACACTTTGTATGCTGTCACCGGAATGCCCCGTTTCCTGCGGATTTCAATTCAATCCGTTAAAAGCTCACATCTAACCGCCCTTGGTTGAATGTGACCTAGCCACCATTTCGTCCGTTTTCTGGCTGCAATAGTCGACGTAAAATTTGAACTTTTCGTAATCGTGCAGGTCTGAGATTACGTGAATCGCAGGAACAATTTTTGTCGTAAAAAAGGAACTCTCGTCTGGGGATGTTGCAGAATAGAGCGAACTTGTCTTGTAGGCGACTGACACCCAAAGATGCGCTCCCGCGATAGCTTTCTGTGTCCATGTCTCATGATTGGGAACCGTATTGTCGTCTTTGAGGAGGTAGGCTTCAGACATTAACGTTGCTGAGCATAATTCAGCCTGATCATAGCTGCCTGCACTCGGTAACGTTTTCGATTTTAAGGTCTCTAAGTCGAGAGCTGATGCGCTGACTGCCGTTGTCGCTGATAACGCAACGAGAATAGATACCCGTGAGATGCGGTGGTGAAGGCCAATTTCACTCGGTTTTCTGCTAGACTTTTTCAACGACATGCTCCCCGGCGACTCCCACATCTATCGCACGAAACGTGTCCACCAGCTATCGTTTTCGCCATTGTCGGGGTTTAGCCAGCGCTTGCGACCGCCGAAATACATATCTTTCAAGAGCGTCTTTAGAACGAGGCACGGTCCGCAGCGAACGTTTACTTTTCCACCGCGTGTATGCGTTCAATAGCCAACAGATGCACCGATAGCGAGAACAAGCAAGCGCGGAAAATCGTAAAATTTCGGCGATAACATATCAACTGCATAGTATGCGGCGCCAACGGGTCAGGGGAGCGATTGATGCGCGCCGTTTTACGGTCGCGCACCCCTGCGGGGCGCCTTCGGCGTCGCGCGCCCTTTCGGGTCGCGCCGAACGCATGCGTTCGATCGCGCAGAGGGTGTCAGCCAACAAAAAAGCCCCCGCAATGCGGAGGCTTTTTTGTTGGCTGGCGCACTCGGAGCGATTCGAACGCCCGACCCTCAGATTCGTAGTCTGATGCTCTATCCAGCTGAGCTACGAGTGCCTGTTGCCTGTATTGCAACCGGGCAGGCCCGGCGGCAAGGCCGGGACCAATAATCGACCTTCCCCGCAATGGCAAGCCGAATACGTGCTTTTTGCGCAAAATTTCTCGAAACCTGTTGATTACCGAGGCATAGCCCGTTTCAACTATGGCCGCCGGCGGTTCCCCTCCCCATCTAGCCGCCGAGGAGTGTCGTTCATGTCCCGCCTGATCCTGCCCGTACTGGCCCTGGGCCTTGCGGCCGCGCCGGTTTTCGCCGACGCAAGGCCGCGTCACGCCCCGGTCCACGCCGTCACCGGACCCGTCGAGCCGCTGATCGCCGCCGCCGAACCCGTTGCGGTCAAGGCCGGCATGGACGTGCTGAAGCGCGGCGGCACCGCCGCCGACGCCGCCGTCACCATCCAGACCGTGCTGGGCCTGATCGAGCCGCAAAGTTCCGGCCTGGGTGGCGGCGCCTTCATGCTCTATTACGACGCCAAGACCGGCAAGGTCACCGATTACGGCGGCCGAGAGATGGCACCGAAAGGTGCCACGCCCGACATGTTCATGGGGCCGGACGGCAAGCCCCTGCCCTTTAACACCGCGGTCGTCTCGGGCCGCGCCACCGGGGTGCCCGGCGCCATGTTCATGCTCGACCGGGTACAAAAGGACCACGGCAAGCTTGCTTGGGGGACATTGTTCACCCCCGCCCAAGGCCTGGCCGACACGGGCTTCGCCATCACGCCGCGCCTCGGCAACTATCTGCAGAATGCCGACTTCGCCGAAAAGCACACACCTGCCTTCGTCGCCTACCTCGGCGACGGCCAGGGCGGATACCGCAAGACCGGCGATATCATCAGGAACCCGGCCTATGCCAGGACGCTGCGCACCTTTGCCCGCCTGCGCAGCGACACCTTCCGCAAAGGCCCCCTGGCCAATGCCATCGTCAACAAGACGCATGAAGCGCCGCTGCCGGGGACGATGACGCTCAATGACATCGCCGGTTACAAGGTCAGCGTCCGCACCGCGGCGCCCTACACCGCAGCCGGCGCCTATGCGACAAAGCCGCTGTGCATCCCCTACCGCGTCTATATCGTCTGTTCGAACAATGTGCCGTCGGGTGGCATCGCGCTGTTGCAGGGCCTGCGCATCGCCGAAAAGATGCCGCTCGATCAATGGGGCGTGCACGATCCGCGCGCCTGGCAGGGTTTGATCGAGGCCGAGCGCTTGATGTATGCTGACCGCGACCAGTACGAAGGCGACACGCAACAGTTCATGGCGCTAGAAAACGGCTATCTCGATGACGGCTATGCCGGTAGGCGCGCCGCCACGGTCACGGTCGGCACGGCCGGTCCTGCACCGAAGCCGGGCGCGCTGCCGGGCGCCAAAGGCGCGGACAAGACGCTCGAGCCCGGCGGCACGACGCACTTCGTTATCCGCGACACCTGGGGCAATGTCGCCAGCATGACGACAACGGTCGAAAGCTTCTTCGGCACCGGCCGCATGGTCGGCGGCTTCTTCCTCAATAACCAGCTGACGGATTTTTCGTTCAGCCCGACCCAGCCCGACGGCCAGCCGGTCGCCAATGCGGTCGCCGGCGGCAAGCATCCGCGCTCGTCCATGGCGCCGGTCATCGTCTTTGCCGGGGACGGCAAGACGGTCGTCGCGGCCGTCGGCTCGCCGGGGGGATCGTCGATCCTGTGCTATAACCTGAAGACGCTGATCGGCGTGCTCGACTGGAAACTGCCGATGCAGGACGCGATTAACCTGCCGAATGTCGTGGCACGCGGCGAGCAGATCCGCGTTGAGCAGGCGCGCATGGAGCCGGCCGTCTGGGACGGGCTGACGCAGATGGGCTACAAACTGACCGCTGTCCAGGGCGAGGAATCCGGGCTGAACGGCTTTATCCTGCCGGGCGACGGCACGGTCAACGGTGGCTCCGATCCGCGCCGCGAAGGCGTCTTCATCAGGGGCAGCCAGTGAATTCCACCGTCATCCTGACGGGCGCCGGGATTTCGGCCGAGTCGGGCGTGCCGACCTTTCGCGCCTCGGACGGGCTGTGGTGCGGCCATCGCGTCGAAGAGGTCGCCACGCCCGAGGGCTTTTTGGCCAACCCAGCCCTGGTCCAGGATTTTTATAACCAGCGCCGGCGGCAGTTGCGCGACGTCGAACCCAATGCGGCGCATCGGGCTCTGGCGCGGCTGGGCGGAGAGTGGCCGGGCGACGTGCTGGTGGTGACGCAGAATGTCGACGACCTGCACGACCGCGCCCATGCAGAGGTGGCTGACACCGAAGGTTTTGACCTCATCCATATGCACGGCGAGTTGTTGAAGGCGCGGTGCACGGCGACAGAGCGCGTCTGTGAATGGCACGACGATATCCTGCCCGATACGGTGTCGCCGTTTCGTGCCGACGCGACGCTCAGGCCGCACATCGTCTGGTTCGGCGAAATGCCGCTGGCCATGGACGTGATCGAGCAGGCCCTGGCAAGGTGCAGCCTGTTCGTGTCGATCGGCACGTCGGGCAATGTCTATCCGGCGGCTGGGTTCGTCTCGGCAGCCCGCCGCGCCGGGGCGCATACGGTCGAACTCAATCTTGAACCGAGCCTGGGACAGTCTCTGTTCGCCGAGCGCCATTACGGTCCGGCGACTGACATCGTGCCGGCGTTTGTAGAGCGGATGTTAGCAGGATAATCGAACCTCCCCTGGGATCAGCCAGGAAAGGTTTGGGAGATTGCGTTACCCCTTACCCTTCAATGGCAGGCGCACTTCGAAGGCGGTGCCTTCCGATCCCGTATTGGCCAGGCGGACATCGCCGCCGTGCAGTTGCGCCAGCTCGCGGCCGATCGCCAGCCCAAGCCCCGTTCCGCCCGGCGTGTTCGACGCACTGAACGGCTGGAACAGACGCTCGCGCACCTTTTCGGGGATGCCAGGACCGTTATCGCTGACGATCAGGATGACGTCGTCGGCCGTCTTGATCGCCGTGATGGTGACGCGGCCGAGCGTGCGGCGGTTGGGTTGAAGTTCGATCGCCTGGCGCGCATTGCGCATCAGGTTGACCAGCAGGCGGTGCAGCTGTTCCGGATCGGCTTCGAGGAAGAAGCCGCGCGGCGCCTTCAGCGAGAAGCGCACGCCTTCGCCGGGCGATCCCGGCAGGCACAGGCCCGAATCTTCAGCGGCGGCTTCGGCGGCGTCCTTCAGCCGGACAATCTGGATGCTGGGCGGGCGTTCGTCGCTCTTGCCATAGGTCAGCACGTTCGACGCCAGCGACAGGGCGCGGTCGAGCGCGCGTTCAAGGCGCGGCAGCGCCTTGGCCACTGTCGGATCGCCCGAGGTCGCCAGGCGGTCGGACGCCATCTGCGCCGAGGTCAGCATGTTGCGCAGGTCGTGGTTGATCTTGGACACCGCCTGGCCGAGCGCCGCCAGGCGGGCGCGCGAGCGCAAGGCGTTGCGCACCTCTTCCTGCATCGACACCAGTTCACGTTCGATCTGGCCGATTTCATCGGCACGGCCTGAAACGGGATGCGTGGATGCCCCGTTTTCCGGATTGGCCTTGAAGCTGGAAATAGCGTCGGTCATGCGGCGGATCGGGCGCACGACCAGGAAGGACAGGCCGGCGAAAACTAGGATACCGGCCGCCAGTGAAATGCCGAGCGACGTCCTGACCATGTTGCTCAGGCTGGCCTTGAGGTGTTCGCGCAGCGGCTTGGCCGACACGACGATCTCGATCAGGTCGTCGCGGCGGATACGCGGCTGGGCCTCGACATGGATCAGGCGCTGCGATGGCTCGATCAGGGTGCGCCACGGCGCCCACAGATAGGCGATGTCGCGGCCGATATTCTTGTGCGCCCGCCTGAGGTCCGTGACCTCATCCGGTACGGTCGTGGCATAGTCCCACAGGCGATAGGTCGGCACGCCGTCATTGATGATGGCCAGGTACTGCACGCCTGCGCTCTTGCGCAGCTGGGCGGACATGACCTGGGTGACGGTCTTGGTCTGGGCGGTGTCGAGCGCCTGCGAGGCGATCTCGGCGCGCACGACGCGGTCGTTAAGCCAGCTTTCCTGCTCGATCGCCATGCGCGGCACGACGATGATGACCTCGACGATGGCGACGAAGATGGCGGTGGCGATGAAAAGCTGGCCCGACAGGCTGAAGAGGAAACGGCGCCCAAGCGCCAGGCCTTCGATCGCCAGGCGCAAGAGGACGGCGGACACCCGCCGGGCCGCGGCAACCAGCCGGCGCCCATACGCTGCTAGGTCCGCCGAGCCGGCGCGCCCAGCCGGACGGCCGCGCGCAGGCCCGCTTCCGCGGCTAGGCGTCCTGTCATCAGGCGGGCGTTGCGGCTTGCCGGGATCGAACACTCAAGCTCCTTCGGCTGGCGAATACGGTTCCTATTATATATAGCACAACGCGGCTTAAAAAGTGCAAATGCGATTGACAAGGGCCCGCGCCTTGGCTAATCACGCGCCTCTTTACGAATTTCGCGCCCTGGCCGTTCGCGGTGACAGGCGCAGACAAACCTATCGGAGCCCCCAATGGGAACGAAACGTACCTATCAGCCGAGCCGCCTGGTGCGCAAGCGCCGTCACGGCTACCGTACCCGCATGGCGACCAAGAACGGCCAAAAGATCGTCGCACGCCGTCGCGCCAAGGGCCGCAAGCGCCTGACCGCCTAACAGCGCCTGCGCCAACGCATTCCGAGGAAGAGCCCTTAAGTCGCTTAAGGGCTCTTTTTCTGTATCTACGGCTTGCGTAAGCAACGGCTCCGCCACATCTTCCGGCCCAGTATGTCCGAACCCTCCGCGAAAACCGGCCAAATGCCAAAACCTGGCAAAATGCCAAACCCTGGCAAGATGAAAGTCCGCGCCGAATTCCTGAAGGCGGCCAAGGCGCCGTATCAGGCGCGCGGCGCCGTCGTCGTCCAGGCACGCGACCGTGGTGACGGTGAGGCCATGCGGGCGGGCTTCACTGCTACCAAGAAGATCGGCGGCGCCGTCGTCCGCAACCGCGCCAAGCGCCGCCTGCGCGAGGCGGCCCGGGCGCTTTTGCCGCTGCACGGCCTTCCCGGACACGACTACGTCTTCGTTGCGCGCGCCACCACGGTAGACCGCAACTGGGCGGGATTGCTTGACGATGTCAAAGCGGCCCTGATAAGGCTGGCGCGCCCCAAAAATGCACCACCCACGACCTCCTCCTTCACTGCAGACACGGCTTCACGGGAAAAGACTGTTCGATGAACGATACCGGCAACAACAAGAATATGATCTTTTTCCTGATCTCGTGCATGGTCCTGCTGTTCGGGTATCAGTTCCTGATCATGAAGCCGCAGCAGGAAAAGGCCCAGAAGGCGCAAGTTGCCGCAGCGGCCGCCTCGTCAAGCTCGCTGGCCGCCGGTCTCCTTGCCGCCCCCGTACATCTGACGCGTCCGCAGGCCCTGGCGAATTCGCCGCGCGTCGCCATCGACACGCCGGCGCTGAAAGGCTCGATCGCGCTCAAGGGCGCCGTCATCGACGACCTGTACCTGACCAAATACAAGCAGACGATCGAACAGAATTCACCGAACGTCGAGCTTCTGTCGCCAGCCGGCACCGATAACGCCTTCTATATCGACAGCGGCTTTTCGGCGCAGAACCTGCCGAACGCACCGACCGTCAACACCGTGTGGACCCTCGCTTCGGGCACCGCGCTGTCGCCCGGCA
>FSUR01000233.1_pt1 | contig 21202 bp, 24 predicted proteins | sample 1637491 | NCBI WGS metagenome assembly FSUR01 (sample SAMEA3914816, study PRJEB12502) | metagenome | biome: forest; material: soil | place: USA | collected 2011-09-16 | depth 0.3 m
AAGCTAAAACTAAAAGGGCTGAGCCCTGTGCAATACAGGACGCAGCCCTTGATAACCTAGCCTACCGATTAAACCGTCCAACTTTATGGGGTCAGTTCATTGCTGCAGGAGGGGTTTCCATGCCGGATGTTCGCATTATTGAGCCGGCTCGACTTGGTTCTGTTGCAGGGCTTCGCGGTTGACTTCGGACAAGGCGATCGTGCTGAGCTTTTCGTCCGTCGACTTTTCTTCCTCGAGCGTTTCACCGAGCAGGGTGACCGCTTCGTCATAGCCCAGCGACTTGGCAACCGTGATCAGCGAGCCGTAGGCGGCGATTTCATAGTGTTCGACCTTCTGCGCACCGATGATCAGCACGGCATCGCGCACCGGACCTTTTTCGATTTCCTCGATCGCCTCGGCGCCTTCGGCGACCAGGCCCTCCATGGCCAGGCACTTGATGCGCTTGAGCTTCAGGCCAAGAGTTTCGACGATCTGGTCGATGCGCTCGATCTGGCCTTGGGTTTCTTCGAGATGCTGGGTAAAGGCCGCGGCCAGGCCCTGGTTGGTGGCGGCCTTGGCCAGCTTCGGCAGGGCCTTGGTCAGTTGTTTTTCGGCGCTGTAGACGTCCGACAGCTCATGGACAAAGGCCTCTTCGAGCGACGTGATCTTGGACATGGGGACTCTCCTTGAAGAAATGGGGAAATCCTTGGTTTCGCAAGGACAGCGGACCATAGCCAAGACGGCATAAAACCTCAGAGCGTCTGCCCCTGCGGCGGCGTAAGAGAGCTGCAATGATCGGTTTTTATCGACGCCTTGTCGGGCATATGCGGACCACCGCCGATTTCTTATGCACAGGCGTCCAGACTCAGGTTTTTCACAGGAGGCTGCAATGCCTGAAAAAGAATCGACCCGTTACAGCAATGCCGGCAAGGACAAGTCGATCAAGTCGTCGCAACGCTTCAACCAGCCCACGCAGTTTCATCCCGACCGCGGCCGCAGCCACGAGGACGAGGTCGAGGTCAAGAACCGCCACAAGCAATGATCCCGAACCTGTCTTCGAGCTTATGGATTTTTGACGCCTTGGCCGCGATAACGCCCCGCGTGCTTATGCCGTCTCTGTTAGGGCAGTAGGCGCTGATGCAGTAGGGTTTGGATAAAGGAGGCGGCGATGGATAATGGCGCTATACCGGCAGACGTTCAACCATCCGATAGCGACGACAGCGCGGCCAGCGGTCCCGCTTGGGGCGTGCCCGGCCAGGAGGCATTCGACGCCTCCGAGCGTGACGTTCTCCTCAGTCTGGGCGCTGCGGTCGTGGCGCGGTGGTACGACCTGCCACGCGACATTCAGAAGCAGCTGTTCAATGCCGCTGCGTCAGGCCAGGCAAACCCCGCCGAAACGCGTAATCATATAGCCCGCTTCCTTCACGATTCCGCCAAGCCGTCGATCTCGAAGGCCGGCGCCGATCTTTCGATGTAACCGCCATGTCCTCTGTTTCTGACGCCGACCACAAGCCGGTTCCCAGCCCGTCCCCAACGCCTGACCCTGCGCGTCCGCCGAATGTCAACGATCCGCAGGACGATCCGGAACCGGCAGCTATTCCCGACAATCACCAGCCGCACCGCGAGCCTTTCGACCTTTAGAGGGTTGCTTGTGGTCGCGCTATGCGCTCAACTCCTGGTCCGGCTTCGACACTTCGGAGAGTGTTGAATCGTATCAGCATTCCACATGGATTTCTTATTTCGTCGGTGCCTACTAACGCTGTCATCCGGAGGCGTGGGGCAAGATGGGTCAAATTTCCTTTCTGTTTATCGGCGTCATGGCGGCGTCGGCCGCTGTCTTAGTGCCGGGCCTTTCACATGCGGCCCCTCTTGAGGGCGATAGCGCCGGCCCCTCGGTCGAGGACCTGCGCAACCTATCGATCGATGAACTGGCCAATCTTAAAGTTACCTCGCTATCAAAACGGCCCGAAGCCCTCAGTCAGGCCCCCGCTGCGGTGTACGTCATTACCGCGGACGATATCCGGCGCTCAGGCGCCACCAGCCTGCCGGGCGCCTTACGCCTGGCACCCAATCTCGAGGTCGCACAGCTCAACGCCTATAGCTGGACGGTCACGGCGCGCGGCTTCAACTCACCGGAAACGGCCAACAAGCTGCTGGTCCTAGTCAACGGCCGTAGCGTCTATGAGCCCATCGCTTCGGGCGTGCTGTGGCAGCAGGTCGATGTCGACCTTGCCAATGTTGAGCGCATCGAGGTCATTAGCGGCCCCGGCGGCACCTTATGGGGCGCCAATGCGGTCAACGGCGTCATCAATATCATCACCACCCAGGCGAAGGCCGCGCAAGGCCCCGCCATTCAGGTGTCCGGTGGCGGTTACGAGCGCAACGCGTCGCTGCGCTACGGCGGCAAGCTGGGCACTGATACGTGGTACAAGATCTATGCCCACGCCTTCGGCTTCGACGCCACCCGGCCGGTCGATCCGACCGACACCAGCAACGACGCCTTTTCCGGCGGCAACGCCGTGGTACGCCTCGGCGGAACGTACCGCGATGCCGACTGGTCGCTGAAGGGCGAGACCTATACCAACCATATCGCCGACCACGGCGGCACCTTCACCGGACAATCCTATGCCGCCGCCTGGAACCGCACGAGCGACACTGGCGTCTCCACCGCCGTCAACGCGTGGTTCAGCCGCGACATCCGCAACGAACCGACCCTGTATGAAAGTCGCGAGGCCTTCGACATCGAATTCCAGCGCGCCAGGACGCTTGGCCGCCACCAGGTCATGTGGGGCGGCGAATTCCGCTACTGGTGGGAAAATTTCCGCTCATTCAATGCCTTCCATTTCGCCGACCCCAAGACCACGATTTCGGTCGGCTCCGTCTTCGTGCAGGACGAAATTGCCCTGCGCCCGGACCTGCGCCTGACGCTCGGTCTCAAGGGCGAAAGCAACTCCTATTCGGGTTTCGACTGGCTGCCCAATGTCCGCCTGGCGTGGCAGCCCGATGAAAGCCAGTTGGTGTGGGCAGCGGTATCGCGTGCCGTTCGCACGCCCAACCGCATCGAACGCGAACTGGAAGCGGCGCCCTTCCTGGTGCCCGCCCCCAACTTCAAGGCGGAGAAGCTTACCGCCGTAGAGGCCGGCTGGCGCGGTCGGCCGGCGCGGCGTGTCTCCCTGTCCGTGTCGGCTTTCTATAACCAGTACAACGACCTGCGTAGCGACAGCTATAACCCGGTGACGGTCTTCCCGCTGCAGCTGGATAACGGCGTCCGCGGCAAAGCGTGGGGGATGGAGGCATGGGCGCAGTTCGAGGTTAGCGAAGCCTGGCGGCTGAGCGCCGGCGCCAACTGGCTGCACAAGAAATTCTCGGTCAAGCCCGGCGCGCTCGACATCATCAATGCCGGCGTGCAGGGCCAGGACCCCGGCTACCAGGCGCAGATCCGATCGCAGTGGCAGGTGTCGAAGTCGGTGGAGTTCGACCTCGCCTTCCGCGCCGTCGGCAAGGTCGACCTGGCGCCAGTCAAAGCCTACCAGGAGGTCGATGCCCATGTGGAATGGCGCGTCACTGACACGCTGTCGCTGGCCCTCGACGGCCATAACCTGCTGCATGCCCGCCATATCGAGGCCTGGGACCCGTCCACCGCACCGGTGCGTTACATTCCGCGCTCTGTTTTCGCCACGTTGCGATACGGGTTCTGACCATGTTGCGGCGAGTGACCGGCATAATCGCTCTGATCGCGGCCATCGCCTCTCCGGCTGCCGCAGGAGGCCCGACGCTCGAAACCTCGATCAAGGCGACCTACCTTTACAAATTCGCGCCGTTCGTCACCTGGCCGGAAAGCGATCCGGCAAAACCCTTCGTCATCTGTGTCGTCGGCGCTGACCCGTTCGGCGCCGTGCTCGACCAGGCCGTGGCAGGTCAGTCTTACGCCCAGCGGCCGTTCCAGGTGGCGCGCATGGAGACGGTCAGCAAACAATCGCAGTGCGACATCGCATATCTTGGCGGTTCGCGCAGCCAACCAGTCGATGCCGCCCTGCAAACCTTGCACGGCGCGCCGGTGCTGACCGTAACCGATGACGGCACGGCCGACGGCATGATAGCGTTCCGGCTGGCGGGCGGCCACGTACGGTTCCGCGTCGACGACGACGCGGCCGGCGACAGCGGCCTGACCATAAGTTCCAAACTGCTCAGCCTGGCGCTGGCCGTGAAGACGAAGGGCAACCGGTCATGAACCGCCTTCTCAGCCGCCTTACGCACCGCCGCACGCTTGCCGTCATCATAAGCCTGGCCCTGCTGATCGGAGCCAGCCTCGGCCTGGCCATCTACGCCGAGGCCCGCCACGACGCCCAGGTGCGGCAGTCTGCCGACGTTCAGGCGCACATACTGGCGGATTCGGTTTCGGCCGCCCTGGCATTCAACGACCTGGCGGCTATCCAGCAATATACGGCGGCGCTGAGGGCCAATCCCGATATCGTCGCCGTCGGCGTATACGACGAAAAAGGGCGGGTCGTCGCCACCTACGGCCCCGAGGCCGATCCGATGCGCGAAGACCGTGCGGACGGCCATTTCATCGCCCTTCGCGAAGCCGTCGCCGAAAACGGCGTCAAGCTGGGAACCGTCTATTTCCGCCAGCGCACCGACACGCTGATGATCCGCATGATGCGCTACGGCGGGGCCGGCCTTCTGGTCGTCATGGCGACGCTAATGCTGGCCGTCATGGCGCTTGACGCCCGCGCCCTCGGCCGCAGCAACCGCAGACTGCGCGAGGAGATCGAAGAGCGCCAACGCGCCGAGGCCGCGCTGCGCCAAAGCCAGAAGATGGAGGCCGTCGGCCGGCTGACCGGGGGTATCGCCCATGATTTCAACAATATGCTGGCTGTGATCCTCGGCAATCTCGAACTGCTGCTCAGGCGTTACCCCGAGGCCGATCCCAAGCTGCTGCGCTTCGTTTCGAGCTCGCTCGACGCCGGCAAGCGCGCCGCCACCCTGACGCAACGCCTGCTCGCCTTTTCGCGCCGCCAGCCGCTCGATCCCCGGGCGGTCGATGTGGCCAAGTCGGTAACAGATCTGTCCGAGCTGCTGGGGCGGACGCTCGGCGAAGGCATAGCCATCGAAACCGTGCGGGCCGCCGGCCTGTGGCGCGCCCACGTCGATGCCGGACAACTCGAAACCGCCATCGTCAACCTGGCCGTCAATGCGCGCGATGCCATGCCTGATGGCGGCAAGCTGACCATCGAAACGGCCAACGCCTATCTCGACCGCACCTACGCCCAGTCGCAGGACGAGGTCAAACCCGGTCCCTACGTCATGGTCGCGGTCAGCGACACGGGCACGGGCATGACGCACGAGGTGCTGGAAAAGGTCTTCGAACCCTTCTTCACCACCAAGCCGCCGGGACTGGGCACCGGGCTCGGCCTCAGCCAGGTCCATGGCTTCATCAAGCAGTCAGGCGGCCATATCAGCATCTATTCCGAAGTCGGCCACGGCACGTCGATCAAGCTGTATCTGCCTCGATCAGCCGAAGACGCCGACGCCTTCCCGCCTGAGCCCGCCCGGCGCGCCGACACCGATCGGCGCAACCAGACAGTCCTGGTCGTCGACGATGAAGCGGGCGTGCGCGATTTTGCCGCCGAAGCCCTGGTCGAACTGGGGTACGATGTCCTGTCCGCCGGCGATGCCGACCAGGCGATGAAAATGGTCGAGGACAATGGCGACATTCACATCCTGCTGACCGACGTGGTCATGCCGGGCAAGAGCGGCCGCGAACTGGCCGACGCGGTCCACCGCCTTCGTCCCGCGGTGCACATCCTGTATATGACGGGCTACACCCAGAATGCCATCGTCCACAACGGCGTGCTCGATACCGGCACGCACCTGATCACCAAGCCCTTCACCATCAGCCAGTTGGGCGAAGAACTTGAGGCGCTGGAACACGCCTGAGTGCAAAAAAAATGGCCGGTGCGAAACCGCACCGGCCAAGTTATACAGGGAGGAAACGCCCAGGAAGGGCAACGGCGTCAAAGACGCCGAACGTCCTCAAGGTATGGTGCGACGCAAAATGTTTCAAGAAAAATCAGGACAGAAATGATCAACTCGCGTTACAATCGGTCTTAAGGATGTGAACGCTAACAGGCTTGCAGCGCAGGGGGCGGCGCCACCGAGCGAGGCGATTTGCACGATGGACGGCATGCCTCTGTAACGAATTGTGCATTTGCGCAAGCCGTACAAGCTTTTCGGGCCACGGCTTTGATTTCCCAAGCGATACCGCGCCTACCCGCCTCGGTTTCAAAAGGCAGCGCTGCCAAAAAACCGCTTGAAAAAAGTTAACGCAGGGGTCTTATGTCGCTCTTTAGACCGGCTAGGGCGAGCCATAACCATGACCGACGACGACGCCACACCCAGGCTCGCGCAAGCTCTGTTCATTGATGACAGCGCTGCCGAGATCCGTCTGGTGACCGAGCTGCTTAACAGGGCCCGGGTACAGTTCGACGGCCATTGGGTAAGCTGCGGCGAAGATGCCTTGAGCTTCCTGCGCCACGATCCGGGCTTCGAGCGCGCACCGGCCCCTGACGTCATCTTCCTTGACCTCAACCTGCCGCGCATCAGCGGCACCAAGGTTCTTCAGTCGATACAGTCCGACCCGGATCTCAGCCGGATTCCCGTCGTCATCCTCAGCGGTTCCAACTACGAGGACGACGTCGCCGCCGCCCGCGAACAGGGCGCTGCCCACTATGTCGTCAAGCCGCTCGACTACGCCAAGCTGGCTGAAACCGTGGCGCTGATCGATACTTTGTGCCTGGAAAAGAATGGCGGCGAATGGGTGCTGCGCCCCGCCGAAACGGTGAGCTGACGTTTCCGGACGCGCAGTCTATCCCAAAACCGCGAACATTTCTTGGAAGCTTATAGGCTATCCGTCACGCCGATCCTGGGACACAGATCGCTGACGATGCATATCGTGCACCTGGGCTTGCGTGCCACGCAGACATAGCGGCCATGCAGGATCAGCCAGTGATGGGCCCGCGTCAGCCAGGGCTTCGGGATGATCGCCATCAGCTGCGCCTCGACCTTGTCGGGCGTCGAACCGTCGGCAATGCCCAGCCGGTGCGAGACGCGAAAGACGTGGGTGTCGACGGCGATGGCCGGTTCCACGTCCAGTTCGTTCAGCACCACCGAAACCGTCTTGTTGCCGACGCCGGGCAACTCTATCAGCGCCTCACGGTTCAGCGGCACCTCGCCGCCGTGCTTGCCGACCAGGATCTCGGCGGCGCGGATGACGTTCTTCGCCTTGGTGCGATAGAGATTGAGCGAGCCGATCATGGCGGTCAGCTTTTCCTCACCCAGGTCCAGCATCGCCCGGGGCGTGGTAACGATCTTGAACAGCGGCGCCGTTGCCTTGTTGACCGCGACGTCGGTCGTCTGCGCCGACAGGGCGACGGCGACGAGCAAGGTATAGCCGTTGACGAAATTCAGTTCGGTGCGCGGATCGGGCTTATCCTGTTCGAAGCGTTCGAACAGCGCGCGGATCAGTTCGGGATTGGCCTTGCCCACGGCCTCAGGCAACGTTTTCTTCGGCAATGACCGTCTCCCATTTCAGCCACTTCTCGGCGATCGCGGCATTGAGGTCTATGCCTTCGGCGCGCGCCATCAGGATCAGCATGCACAGGACATCGGCCATTTCCATGGCGACATCATGCCGGGCGCGTTCGGCCGGACGCCGCGAGCGGCCGGTCATGGCCAGATAGGCCTGGGTCAGCTCACCCATCTCCTCCTGCACCTTCAGCAGGTGCCAGTCGCCACCGCGGTCGACGTCGTAGACGCGGCCGTAACGGTCGGAAATGGCCTTCAGCCGGTCGCTGAAAGCATTAAGGTCGGACAGTGGAATCTGGGACTGGGACACTGGGCACACCCGTTCGTGCATTGTTCACGAGATTTAGGGCGATTCTTGCCCATGACAAGGCGCAGACGGCTGTATAGTTTACCCGCATGACCGCAATTCTCTTCGTGTGCCTTGGCAATATCTGCCGGTCGCCCCTGGCCGAGGGCGTCTTCGGCCACAAGGTCGAGGCGCTGGGCCTCAGCGACAGCTTCCTGATCGATTCCGCCGGCTGCGGCGGGTGGCACAAGGGCGAACAGCCCGACCGGCGCGCGATAGCCGTCGCCGCGAGCCATGGCATCGACATCTCCCATCAGCGCGCCCGACAGGTCACGGCGGACGATTTCAACAACTTCGACCTGATCCTGGGGCTCGACCGCGACAATGTCGCTTTTCTCGACAAGCTTAAGCCGTGGGAAAGTCAGGCCAAAGTCGCCCTCTATCTCGAGGACGCGCTCGGCCGGAACAAGAATGTGCCTGATCCCTATTATGGCGGACCCAAGGATTTCGAGGCCGTTTTCCAACTGTGTAATGAGGCCAGCGACGCCTTGCTCAAAAAACTGGCGGGCAGTTGACACGACCCCGCTCATGATTGCACATGCGCGAAATCGTTCAGGAAAGCGCACAAAATGACCGAACCCGCCGAAACGCCCTTCGTCCGCATGGCCACGGCCTTTATCGACCAAGCCAATGCGTTCAGCCGCGAAGCGCCCCAGGACGTGGTCGCCACGGCCATGCTGCATTCGACCGCGCGCTACATGGCCTTTGCGACGGCGTCCGGCGCCGATAGCCGCAGCCTATACGCCACCGAACGCGATGCAGCCATCGATCACTTCACGGCGCAGTTCCGCGAAGTGATCGCCCAGCACTACGACGATTATGCCGCCAATTTCGAAGCCTATCTCGGCTGGGACAAGGTCGGCAAAGTCTAAAGTATGTAGCGGCTGAGGTCGGCGTCGCCGGCGATTTCGCCGAGGCGCTGACGGACGTAGTCGGCGTCGATCGTCACCGTCTGGCCCGACATGTCGGACGCGGTGTAGCTAAGATCTTCCATCACCTTTTCCATGACGGTGTGCAGTCGCCGCGCCCCGATATTTTCGACCTTTGCGTTGACGGTTGCAGCCGCTTCGGCCATGGCGGCGATGGCGCCCTCGTCGAACACCACCGTCACGCCTTCGGTGGCCAGCAAGGCCTGGTTCTGGCGGATCAGATTGGCTTCAGGCTCTGACAGGATGCGGCGGAAATCGTCCTGGGTAAGCGCTTTCAGCTCGACGCGGATCGGCAGGCGGCCCTGCAGTTCCGGCAACAGGTCCGACGGCTTCGAGACATGAAAGGCGCCGGACGCGATGAACAGGATATGGTCAGTCTTGACGGGGCCGTACTTGGTCGACACCGTCGTGCCTTCGATCAGCGGCAGCAGGTCGCGCTGCACGCCTTCGCGCGACACGTCCGCTCCACCGCGGTCGGACCGCGACGCCACCTTGTCGATTTCATCGAGAAAAACGATGCCCTCGTTTTCGGCCAGCTTCAGCGCATCGGCCGAAATGGCGTCCTGGTCGAGCAGCTTGTCGCTCTCCTCGGCGATCAGCGGCGCCCACGCGGCCTTGACCATCGTCCTGACGGTCTTCTTGCGGCCGCCCATGGCCTTCGACAGCACGTCCGACAGGTTGAAGGCGCCGTTGTTCGGCTGGCCGGGGATCTCGAACACGTTCGAGCCTGCACCGGTTTCGGTCAGGGACAGCTCGATCTCCTTGTCGTCGAGTTCGCCGCCGCGCAGCTTCTTGCGAAAGACGTCGCGCGTCGACGGGCCGGCGCCTTCGCCCACCAGGACGTCGACCAGGCGTTCTTCGGCGTTGTGCTCGGCCTTGGCGCGGACACCGGCGCGGTTCTTTTCGCGGATCATGATCAGCGCCGCTTCGACCAGGTCGCGCACGATCTGATCGACGTCGCGGCCGACATAGCCGACTTCGGTGAACTTGGTCGCCTCGACCTTGATGAAGGGCGCATTGGCCAGCTTGGCCAGACGGCGGGCGATCTCGGTCTTGCCGACGCCCGTTGGCCCGATCATCAGGATGTTCTTCGGCGTGATCTCGTCGCGGATGTCGTCCGCCGTCGCCTTGCGGCGCCAGCGGTTGCGCAGGGCCACGGCGACGGCCTTCTTGGCGTCGTGATGACCGATGATATGGCGGTCGAGTTCGGAAACGATTTCTCTGGGCGAGAAGGTATTGGAAGAAAAGGTGGTCATGGCATTCAATTCGATAAATTAGGACCGGCCTTCGAGCCGGCGGATTTCAGCGCGCACGTCGGGCGAACAGATTTCGGTGCGTTCGAACAGGCTGCCGTCGGGCGCGATGACCTTGGCGGCGATGGCCGCGGCCTTCATGTCCCGAACATTGCCGGCGCCAGTATAGGCCCACAGCTTCCAGCGCGGGGTTTGCACCGAACGGTAAAGCCAGCTGAGAGGCCAGCCAAGTATGCCTAGGACGCCCGAGACATAGAGGATCGGCAGGGTCGCAGCACCACTCGGCACGACGATCAGCGCCTGCCCGAGACAGCCCAGCATGATACAAACGGCCGGCAGGTTGATGGTCATCCGGGCCTTTTGCAGCGCCTCATCGACCGTGACCCGTGTCACGACAGCGCCTCCAGCGTCACCTGATCGTTGGTGTAGACACAGATCGAGGCGGCGACGGCCATGGCCTTGCGTGCGATGACCTCGGCGTCGGGCTCGTACTCCAACAGGGCACGGGCCGCCGACAAGGCGTAGGTCCCTCCCGAGCCGATGGCCGCGACACCGTCTTCGGGTTCAAGCACGTCGCCGACGCCGGTAATGGTCAGGATATGGTTGCGGTCGCCGACCAGCAACATGGCTTCCAAACGGCGCAGGTAGCGGTCGGTGCGCCAGTCCTTGGCGAGGTCGACGCAGGCACGTGCCAGCTGGTCCGGGAACATTTCCAGCTTGGCCTCAAGACGCTCCAGAAGCGTAAAGGCGTCGGCCGTCGCGCCGGCAAAGCCGACCAGCACCTTGCCACCGGCCAGGGTCCGCACCTTGCGTGCGCCGGCCTTGACGACGGTGGCGCCCATGGAGACCTGGCCGTCGCCGGCGATGACGGTCTTGCCGTTCCGGCGCACGGCGACGATCGTCGTGCCGTGCCAATTGGGGAAATTATTGTGTTCGCTCATAGGCGCTAATTGGCGCTTTTGCAGCACGCTTGCAAGGGCCAAGGCAGACAACAAACGCAAAGAAAACTGGCTATGCGCCAAGCTGCGTCCTATATCGGCAGCATGCTGACCGACGACGAAATCGACCGCTATGCCCGCCACCTCGTGCTCAAGGAGATCGGTGGCGCCGGGCAGATGAAGCTGAAAGCCGCGCGCATCGCCCTGGTCGGCATGGGCGGTATCGGCGCGCCGGCGGCCCTTTATCTGGCGGCGGCGGGCATCGGCAGGCTTGGCCTGATCGACCACGACACCGTGTCGCTGAGCAATCTGCAGCGCCAGGTGCTGTACGCCACAAGCGATATCGACCGCCCCAAGGTCGAAGCGGCGGCGGATGATCTCAAAGGCATTAATCCGCATACGGAATATATCGCCCACAATGCGCAACTGACCGAAAACAATGCCGCCGAAATCCTGAGCGCGTACGACCTTGTCATCGACGGCTGTGACAACTTCCCGACGCGCCTTCTGGTCAACCGTATTTGCCAGGACCGCGGCGTACCCCTCGTCTCGGCGGCGCTGGGGCGGTGGAGCGGACAGCTGGCAGTATTCGACGGCAGCCCCTGCTATCAGTGCCTGGTCCCCGATGTGCCGCCCGATGCCGACACCTGCGAACGCGTCGGCGTGGTCGGCGCATTGGCCGGCGTCATGGGGTCGCTGGCCGCGCTCGAAGCCATCAAGGTCGTCACCGGCGCGGGCACGGCGCTGAAGGGCCAACTCATGATTTTCGACGGCCTGACGATGCAGTCGCGCGTCGTCGGCCTGTCGCAGGACCCGGCCTGTCCGGTTTGCACAGGCCATTGAGTTTTTGCCGCCCCTGGTTTAATTTGAAACCAATTGCGGCAGGCGACCGCACGTCTCCAGGGACAACGTGACAGACAGGGCTTGATGCAACCTTCTGCATGGGGTCCGCCATGGCCGCGCACAGCCCGACGATCGACCACGAAGACCTCTATCCGGTCGTCAAGCACACCCTGCTTGAAGATATCTATGCCTTCGCCATCGGCTGTTCCTTCGTCGTGCTGGGCATAGCGCTGTTGAAATCAGCCGGGCTGGTTACCGGCGGCGTGGCGGGCATCGCGCTTCTGGCATCCTACATAGTACCGCTGCCGGTCGGCGTCCTGTTCACCCTGATCAATATCCCGTTCTTTTTGTTGGCCTATCCCGCCATGGGCCGCACCTTCATGATCAAGACGGTGATGGTCAACCTGGCGATCATGGGCCTGGCGCAGATCGCGCCGCTGGCCGTCCATTTCGACCACGTCAATCCTGTCTTCGCGGCGCTATTCGGCGGCACCATCATCGGCATGGGCATATTGTCGCTGGCCCGTCACGGCGCAGGGGCGGGCGGCACCGGTGTACTGGCGCTCTACCTGCAGAAAAGACGCGGCATCAATGCCGGAAAGACGCAGATGTTGTGCGACGCCCTGATCCTGACGGCATCGATCGCCATCCTCGACTGGCAGCACCTTGGCCTGTCGGCCGTCTCGGCCATCGCCATGAGCGGCGTGCTCGTTGGCTTTCACAAGCCGGAGCGCTATATCGGGCGATAGCCGCAATTGGACAATTCGTGCGCCTTCCTATATAAGCTACGCTCAATTCCCGAAAATACCTGTTCTTGAAAGCCGCCTGCCTTGGCCCATACGCTTGACCTGTCTGTAAAACCCGCCACCCAGTCCGCCCTGATCAACATCACCGGACTGACGCGCGAAGGCTTGATCGAGGCCCTGATCGCATCGGAGGCCGTCGAACCGCGTAAAGCGCGGATGCGCATGCAACAGGTGTGGCGCTGGATGCACCACTACGGCTTCACGTCGTTCGACCAGATGACCGACATCGCTAAGGAACAACGCGCCGTCTTTGCCGAAAAGTTCACCCTGGCACGCCCGGAAATCGTCGAGCGCCAGATTTCGCGCGACGGCACGCGCAAATACCTGATCCGTATGGCGCCGGGCATCGAGGTCGAAAGCGTCTACATCCCCGATGTCGGCCGTTCGGGCGCGCTCTGCGTCTCCAGCCAGGTCGGCTGCACGCTCAACTGCACCTTCTGCCATACCGGCACGCAGAAGCTGGTGCGCAACCTGACGGCTGCCGAAATCGTCGCCCAGGTCCAGGTGGTGCGCGACGACCTGGAAGAATGGCCGTCGCCCAAGGAAGACCGACGCCTGTCGAACATCGTCTTCATGGGCATGGGCGAGCCGCTGTACAATCTCGATAGCGTCGCGGACGCCATCGATATTATCTCGGACAACGAAGGCATCGCCATTTCGCGCCGCCGCATCACGGTGTCGACCTCGGGCGTCGTGCCGGAACTGGAAGCGCTGGGCAACCGCACCGCCGCCATGCTGGCCATCTCGCTGCACGCCACCAATGACGAGCTGCGCAACGAGTTGGTGCCGCTGAATAAAAAGTACCCGATCGAACAGTTGATGGCCGGCATCCGCGCCTATCCCGGTCTGTCGAATGCACGCCGCGTCACCTTCGAATACGTCATGCTGAAGGGTGTCAACGACAGTCCTGCCGAAGCGCGCGCGCTCATCCGCCTGCTGAAGGGCATTCCGGCCAAGATCAACCTGATCCCGTTCAATCCGTGGCCCGGTACGCAGTACCAGTGCTCGGACTGGAAGACGATCGAGTCCTTCGCCGCCGTCCTCAACAAGGCCGGCTACGCCTCGCCCATCCGCACGCCGCGCGGCCGCGACATCCTGGCGGCCTGCGGCCAGTTGAAGTCCGAGAGCGAGAAGACACGCGCCAGCACCTTACGCCAGGCCGCCCGCGAAGATGCGTCAAACGGGGACAATGAAGAGGCCGAAGACGGCCTTCCGTTTGCCCATCTCGCAGCCGGTATGCTGTCGTAAATCCGTTGTAATCCGGATGTTTATCGCCCTTACCGGGAAAGTGCTCACAGCTGTGGATGCTGGACTTGATCTTGCAGGGAGTTTCCCGCATTAGTATCGGGCTGTCTGGCAACGGGGCAGGCCCGCACCGCAGAAAGTGCCGCAGGGGATTGGTCAGCGCATGGTAACGAACAGCCTTAACCTCAACTTCCTGACGCCGGAAACCCTGCGTCCCGAAGTCCAGGCCTTTGCCGACGGCTTCGTCACCACGCTTCTCCACGGCGGCGTCGCCCTGTTGATGCTGATGATCGGCGCGACAATCTATTCGGTGCTTACGCCCTACAAGGAAATCCGCCAGATCCGCGACGGCAACTCGGCCGCGGCTGTGGGCTATGGCGGCGTCATCATCGGCCTGGCAATTCCGTTGGCCGCCTCGATCGTCGCCTCGACGTCGCTGGCCGAGATCGTCCTGTGGGGCGGCGCGACGCTGATCCTGCAACTTCTCATCTTCCGCATCGTCGACTTCCTGCTGGCCGGCCTGCCCAACCGCATGAGCGAGGGCGAGGTTTCTGCCGCCGTCCTGCTGGTCGCCGCCAAGCTGGCCGCCGCCCTGCTTCTCGCCGCGACGGTGCAGTAGGCCCGCGATGAAACTCGACTGGCTCCTCTACGCAGCGGCCATTACCGGGATCGTGGTGGTGACCACACAATGGCACGAGACGTCCGACGCCCCGCCGGCCCCGCCGCAGCCTGGCGTCGGTGAAATGGCCCTGTTCGCCAACTTCACGCCCTTTTCCGCCGCCTCGATCATCAACCTGCCGGTCGACGACCAGAAGGTCATGACGGGCACGGCTTTCTCCGTGTCGCAGGCCGGCGAATGGGTCGTGGCCCGCGATGCTGTCGAGGGTTGCACCCACCCCTTCCTCAATATCGGCGGCAATCTCGGCGTGCCGTTCAAGGTGCGCGCCGTCAAAGGTGTCGACAACTACGTCATCGCGGTGACCGACGGCGCGGGCAAGCCGCTGCCGCTAGCCGATCCGCAGACCATCAAGCCGGGTATCCGCGGCTTCATGCCGGGCTTTCCGGGCGGCAATCCGGGCGAGGCCACGGCCCGTCTGATCGGCACCACCGTGCTGGAAAAGCGCAAGCGCGGCGGTCACAACGAACTGGTGCTGGCCTGGGCCCAGGCCGGACGGACGGTCGGCATCAAGGGCGACCTCAATAGTTTGCGCGGCGCACCCATCGTCGACGACAACTCGCGCGCCATCGGCATCGTCATCCGTGAAGCCCCGCGGCGCGGCCGTATCTATACCTCGGTGCCGGTGACGCTGTTGACGCTTGGCAACCTGCCGGATCGCCGCCCCGATTTCGAAAGCGAAGTCACTGTCACCAAGCGCAACTACGGTATCGTCGCCGATACCTTGCGCCGCGAATACCGGGTGGCGCAGGTCGGCTGTATCAAGTCCTGATCACCGCAAGATTCGGAGCGTTTCCGCTTCCATTGCCGGATATCCAAACTGCTGCCGCTTTTTCGCGGGCAGTCCCCTCATAGTGGCGGCATGACACCTCTCGATCCCGAACATCTTGCAGCGATTGCTGCCGCCGATCCGAAACTGGCGCCCCTGACCAAGCATTTCGGCCATATCGCCTATCGCAAGCGGCCGGGTGGTTTTCCGGCATTGCTCGGCCTGATCGTCGAACAGCAGCTGTCGGTCAAGGCTGCCGACACCATCATCGCTCGGCTCCATGCCGGCCTGGGCGAGGTCAGCCCGCAGGCCCTGCTCAATCACGACCACGACGCCATGCGCAGCTACGGCCTGTCGCGCCCCAAGATCGGCTATGCCCGCGCCCTGGCCGAGGCCTTTCATACCGGCGCTATCGATCCCGACGCGATTGCCGCGCTCGAAACCGAGGACGCCGCCAAGGCGCTGATCGGCCTCAAAGGTATCGGCCGCTGGACGGCGGAGGTCTATCTGATGTTTTCCGAGGGCCGGCTTGACCTCTTCCCGGTCGGCGACATCGCGCTGCGCGAAGCGGTGGCGTGGCTCGATAATCTGGAAGAGCGCCCGAACGAGGCCTATTGCGCCGAGCGGGCCCTTGTCTGGTCGCCCTATCGCTCGATCGTCGCACACCTCTTGTGTGCATGGTACGGCGCCGTCCGCCGCGGCGAAATGGACCGCCGGATGAATAGGATCGCCGCCTAGACCATATCCCTATTGCTTTTTTGCTACGCTCTCGTCTGGATTGACGGTATCTCAGACAGGCGTGGGCATCCGATGACGGAAATCGAAAAAGACATCGAACGGATCGGCAGCCTTAGCGTCGTTCCGTCGATACTCAGTGTCGTCGCACAGGCGACCGGCATGGGCTTTGCCGCCGTCGCCCGCGTCACCGACACGCGGTGGGTTGCGTGCAGTGTCCGCGACGATATCGAATTCGGCCTGAAGCCAGGCGGTGAACTCAAGCTTGAAACGACCATCTGCAATGAAATCCGGCAGTCGCGGCAAGCCGTGGTGTTCGATGACGCCCAGGCCGACCCGCTGTTCCGCACCCATCACACGCCAGCGCTTTACGGCCTGCGCAGCTATATTTCCATGCCGATCATCCTCGGCGACGGCCGTTTTTTCGGTACGTTGTGCGCCATCGATCCGCGCCCGGCCAAGGTCAACACGCCCCACATCATCGCCTTGTTTACACTGTTCGCCGATCTGATCGCGCGTCACATCGAGACCCAGGAGCAGATGCTGGTCAGCCAGTCCGCGCTTGAGGATGCGCTGGCGATCGCCGAACTGCGGGAACAGTTCATCGCCGTGCTGGGCCACGACCTGCGCAATCCCCTCGGCGCGATCACCGGCGGCGCCAGCATCCTGAAACGCGCCACCTTGAACGAACGGGAAGCAAAGGTCCTGACCATGATTTCCGGCGCGGCCGACCGCATCAATGAACTGATCGACAATATTCTCGACTTCGCACGCGGCCGGCTGGGCGCCGGTGTTGCCCTGAACCGGCGCGATGCACCGCAACTGGAAGCCTTGCTGTCACAGGTCGTCGACGAATTGCGTGCCAAGTCGCCGGACCGCGTCATAGACGTCCACTATGCCCTGTCGGAAACCGTATGGTGCGACGACCATCGCATCGCTCAGGCCTTCTCCAACCTGCTGGCCAATGCAATTACCCACGGCGCCTCTGACCGCCCGATCATCATCGATGCATCGAGCGACCAGTGGGCCTTTCAACTGTCGGTGTCGAACGGCGGAACGCCTATACCGGCGGACGCCATGGCCCGTCTTTTCCGGCCGTTTGTGCGCGGTGAAATCGGGCTCGATGCACAGGGCTTGGGGCTTGGCCTTTACATCGCGTCGGAAATCGCCAAGGCCCATGGCGGCACACTGGAAGCGATCTCCAACATCAAGGAGACGCGCTTCACCCTGACGATTCCGTCGGAGCCTGCGGTCATGGGCTCGATCAATATCAGCCTTCCCAAGGCCCTGTTGAGCGAAACCGTCTAGTTACGCGACGTCCAGCCGGTCGCCCAGCCGCACCGTCCCGCCTTCCAGCACGCGCGCCGTAATGCCGCCGTGGCTGCGCACGGCATTGTAGCCGCCCTGACCGAATATCTCCTCCATGCGCGAGCACGGATGGCATTCGCCGGTCATTTCGAGCACTGCGTCGCCCAGCCGGAAGCGCTTGTCCTTGAGCGCCAGCAGGTTGACGCCGGAGATCACGATATTACGCCGCAACAGGTCGGGCTGCACATCCGGCAGTCCCAGGAAATCGGCGATGGCGATCAAATCCGCCTTGCCTATCAAGGTGACGTGACGCGATCCGCTCTTGCCGGAATACCGGTCGCCAACCACGCCTTGCTTCGCATCGAGTTCGACGCAGTCGACAACGCGCATCGGCGCCCGCCGTTCTGGGCGGACGCCGATCCATTCGACGGGACCCGGACGGACCCGGGCATTGATTAAACCGGCAAGCGGCGATGTCGCGTTCAGCATGCTTGCCGTTTAGCCCACTACTTGTCGGTCTTCAATTCGACGTTTGGCTTGTCACCCGGCGTCAGCGTCAAATCGGGCTTGAGCGCATGGTGCTGGGCATCGTCCGGCACCCGGAACTTGTGCTCCTCCTTGGGATGGAAATATTCCTTGTCTTCGCCGGCCTGGTTGAGCTCGTTCGGCCGGAACACCTTCTTGCCTTCGTATGTTCCGGTCTGGCTCAACGGGTCATCCTCGGCGTCGGCCTGGTCGGTCGGATCGTCACCGGGGATCGGGGGCGAAACCACACCGCCATCGCCGCCAAACAGCGCGTCGGCAGCGTCGCGCTCGATGTCCTCATTGGTCCCGAGCGATGGATCGTTGGCGTCGGCAATGCCGGTATCCGGCGTTTCAGGATCGGATACGGACAGACCGGCGCCCGCACCCGACATCTCGCCGAGCGCGCCATTGCCGAAGGTGTTGCGCGCCTCCTCGTGATCACTGACGGTCGGAGACTGAGACTGTCCCTGGGATTGTCCCTGCTGAAGCTGGTCCATGATAGTCCTCCTTTATCGAAGGACCACCCTGTGCCGCAGCCGGTAAGGATGGGATACCAAACCCCGGATGGCCGGTAAAACCTTTATAAGGTCAGCCCAGTCCCTTGGCGCCTTCGATCAGGTCGGCCACGACCGACGGATCGGCCAGGGTCGAGATATCGCCCAGCTGGTCGGGCGCCCCCTCGGCGATCTTGCGCAAAATCCGGCGCATGATCTTGCCAGACCGTGTCTTGGGCAAGCCCGGCGCCCACTGGATGACGTCCGGCGAAGCGATCGGACCGATCTCCTGGCGCACGAAATTGCGCAGCGCGGTCTTCAGCGCGTCGGTACCCGCGACACCGGTCTTGAGCGTGACATAGCACCAGATGCCTTGGCCCTTGATGTCGTGCGGATAGCCGACAACGGCGGCTTCGGCGACGTCGTGATGCGCCACCAGGGCGCTTTCGACCTCGGCGGTGCCGATGCGGTGGCCGGACACGTTGAGCACGTCGTCGACGCGGCCGGTGATCCAGTAATAGCCATCCTGGTCGCGGCGGCAGCCGTCGCCGGTAAAATACTTGCCGGGATAGGTCGAGAAATAGGTTTCGAGGAAGCGCTGATGGTCGCCGAAAACCGTGCGCATCTGACCGGGCCACGAGTCGTTGATGCACAGATTGCCTTCGACGGCGCCTTGCAGCTCGACACCGTTGGCGTCGACCAGGCTGGGCAGTATGCCCGGCAGAGCCTTGGTCGCCGAACCGGGCTTGAGCGGCGTGGCGCCCGGCACCGGCGTGATCAGGTGGCCGCCGGTTTCGGTCTGCCACCAGGTGTCGACGATCGGGCAGCGGCTGTCGCCGACGACGCGGTAGTACCACAGCCAGGCTTCGGGGTTGATCGGTTCGCCGACCGTGCCGAGCAGGCGTAAGGATGCGCGCGAATGCGCCTTCACTGGTGCTTCGCCGTCGCGCATCAAGGCGCGGATGGCCGTCGGTGCAGTGTAGAAGATACTGACCTTGTGCTTGTCGACCACGGCCCAGAAGCGGCCGTTATCGGGATAGCTGGGCACGCCTTCGAACATCAGGGAGGTGGCGCCGTTGGCCAGCGGACCGTAGACGACGTAGGAATGGCCTGTCACCCAGCCGATATCGGCCGTGCACCAGTAGACGTCGCCGTCCTGGTAATCGAAAACCGTCTTGTGCGTATAGGCCGCCCAGACGAGATAGCCGCCGGTCGTGTGCAGCACGCCCTTGGGCTTGCCGGTCGAGCCGGAGGTATAGAGGATGAACAGCGGGTCTTCGGCATTCATCGGCTCGGGCGGGCAGACGTCGGAAATGCCTTGCAGCGCTTCGGCGACGCGCACGTCACGGCCGGCCTTGGCTTCGAACGGCGCGCTGGTGTGGGCGACGACCAGCACGGTGCGCACGTTAGGGCACTGTTCCAGCGCCTTGTCGACATTGGCCTTCAGCGGGATGGCCTTGCCGCCGCGCAGGCCTTCGTTGGCGGTGATGACGATGTCCGACTGGCAGTCGAGGATACGGCCGGCGATACTGTCCGGCGAGAAGCCGCCGAAGACGACGCTGTGGACCGCGCCGATGCGCGAACAGGCCAGCATGAAATAGGCCGCTTCCGGGACCATCGGCAGGTAGATGGTGACGCGGTCGCCCTTCTTGACGCCATAGGCTTTGAGCAGGTTGGCCCGTTTATTGACCTCGACGCTCAGCTGGCTGTAGGTGACGGTGTAGGAGACGCCAGGATCATCGCCTTCGAAGATCAGCGCGACCTGATCGCCGCGCGTTGCCAGGTGCCGGTCTATACAGTTGGCCGACACGTTGAGCACGCCGTCGTGGTACCAGCGGATGCGGAAATCTTCGCGGTCATAGCTGACGTCCTTGACCTTGGTGAAAGGCGTCATCCAGTCGAGCGCCTGGCCCAGGTTCGTCCAGTGTGCGTCCGGATCGCGCGCGAACAGGTCGTGCTGGGCCTGAAGGCCCTCGGCCGTCAGGGTGCCGGGACGGATAAACTCGGACGGAACGGGAAACAGGCTATCGTGGGCTTGATCGGACACGCGGTCTCTCCTCTTGTCCCACCGGCGCGCGAACGACATGGCCGGGCAGGGTATTTTTGCGCGGACCTTACGGAATGCCATTTCCCAAGTCGATAGGACCACTGCGAAAAAACGCTGGGCGCTGCGGCTTTTTAGGGCATGCGCCGCATTTTGCTATCCCGGCCAGGCTGCTGGCTTGCGGGGCGAAAGTGTTTGTGTTTCTTGCAACGAAATCCTGGATTGCTTTGTTGGAGTTCGCCATGCTGCTGCACCTGTCGACCTGGCCCGAAATCGACGCGCGCCTGAAATCGTCGCGCACCGTCGTCATTCCCATCGGCTCGAACGAGCAACATGGGCCCATGGGCTTGCTAGGCACCGACTGGCTGTGCCCCGAAATCATCGCGCATGCCGCCGAAAAGGAAGGCGATATCCTGGTGGCGCCGACCTTCAATATCGGCATGGCCCAGCACCATCTCGGCTTTGCCGGCACGATTTCGCTGCGGCCTTCGCCCTTCATGGCGGCGATCGAGGACTGGGTGCGGTCGCTGGCGCGCCACGGTTTCGACCGCATCTATTTCCTCAACGGCCACGGCAGCCACGCCACGCCGTCGGAGATCGCCGTCACCTTCGCCGCCTATCCCGACCATGTAAAATCGGCAGCCATGGAGCCGCAGATCGCGCCTAACGGCCCGATCCGCGACGCGCTCGATTACCGCTATCGCTTCCCGGACGGCCGCATCGGT
>FSUR01000340.1_pt1 | contig 20862 bp, 18 predicted proteins | sample 1637491 | NCBI WGS metagenome assembly FSUR01 (sample SAMEA3914816, study PRJEB12502) | metagenome | biome: forest; material: soil | place: USA | collected 2011-09-16 | depth 0.3 m
ATGCATACCGGCATCGACTTCGCCGCGCCTACGGGCACGCCGATCCTGGCGGCCGGTGACGGCGTCGTCGAGGATGCGAAGTGGTGGGGCGGCTACGGCCGCTGGGTCCGCATCGGACACAACCGCGACTGGGAAACGGGCTACGGCCACATGTCGGCGATCGCCGTGCGTCCGGGCCAACACGTTACCCAAGGCCAGGTAATCGGCTATGTCGGCACGACTGGCCGCTCGACCGGCCCGCACCTGCACTTCGAAGTGTGGCACGACCATTCGCCGATCGACCCGAAAAGCGCCAAGGTGCCGGATTCGAACCTGCTGCAAGGCCAGGACCTGCTGGCCTTTCGCGCCCGCAAACGCGAGATCGACACCATGATCGCCATGGCCGACGTCAAGCGTTCGGACGACAAGTCCGATACGGAGGCCCTGGCCATGAAGGCTGGCGCCTATCATTACGAAAACAATGACGCAGCCGCCCGTCCAATGGCTTTGGCCCAGACCGAGCCCAGCCGCGTGCGCGCCAATACGCTTATGCCCCTGCGTCCGGCCCTGTCGTCGACGCGCGGCATGAAGTAGCTCCCAAAAGCACGACTTCCGTTCAGCCCCGGTTCAGCCTATACCTGCCATTATCTTTGCAGGGTTTCGCGATAGGAGCAATTCATGAAGCAAGCACTGGCCGCGATTGCGGCGGTCCTGGGCCTGGCGGCGTGTACGCCGTCGGTTAATGTAAACGTGAATCTGGCGCCTATATATGCCAAGCTCGACGTCAATGTGAAAGTGCAGCTCGATCAGGACGTCAAGGCCTTGGTCCAGCAGAACCCGAACCTCTTCTAAGGGGAGAGAGACATGAAAACCAACTCTGTAATCAAGTTTGCCGTCACTGCGCTGATGATCGCCGGCGCCGGCGTCGCCACCACCGCGCTGATCACCGCGCCAGCTTCGGCCAGTGTCGCCGCGTCCAAGACGCTGGTCGACGCCGCCAAGGCCAAGGGCATGGTCGGCGAGCAGTCCGACGGCTTCCTGGGCTTTGTCCACGGCGGCGGCGATGCAGCATTGCAAGCCGCCGTCGACGAAATCAATGACGGTCGCCGCGAAGTTTACGGCCAGGCTGCCGCCAAGAACGGCGTGTCAGTCGAAGCCGCGGGCCAGTCGGCGTTTACCAATGTCATCTTGCCAAGGCTGTCGGCCGGACAATATTACCGCGACGCCGCCGGCAACTGGGTGAAGAAGTAAACCGTATCATTTCGGATTGCAGTTAGGCCCTCCGCGATCTTCTCGCGGAGGGCTTTTCCTTGTTCGGCAAGGCGTTCACGCTTTCTTTGTCCCTGGCCCGTATCGTGCATTTGCGACGGTGAAGTCCCGTTCCGGGATATATTCCTGCTTCACCGAAGAATGATCATGCCCAAAGACCTTCTGAAGCCCCTGACGTCGCTGCGGTTCTTTGCCGCCCTGTGGGTCGTGCTCTACACCTATATCAAGGAGCTGTATCCGCCTGTTCATTTCGGGCTGATCGACAAGGGCTATCTGGGCGTCGACCTGTTCTTCATCCTGTCGGGCTTTATCCTGTCCTACGTCTATCTCGAGGCCTTTGGCGAACGCCGCTTCGACTATCGCGAGTTCGTCGTCAATCGCCTGGCGCGCGTGTACCCGCTGCACCTGGCGACGCTTCTGTTCACCCTGTTGCTGATCGCGGGTGCCGCGCTGAAAGGTGTCCAGCTCGACCCCAACGCTGCCAACTGGCAGGCCCTGCCGGCGCACCTGCTGCTGATGCAATCGTGGGGCCTGGCGCCGAGTGCCGCCTTCAACCATCCCTCCTGGTCGATTTCGGCCGAGTGGTTCGCCTACCTGACCTTTCCGGCGACGGCCGCCGTGGCATGGCGCCTGCGCGAACGCCCGATCCTGGCCGTCGGTCTGGCGGCAGGCTTTCTGATCGGCCTCAACCTTGTCTTCAGCGCGGTGGCCGGCTTCAACCTGACGCATGCCACCTTCCAGTGGGGCGCCCTGCGCATCGTCCCGTCGTTCCTGTTCGGTGCTGCGCTTTATCTTGCCTGGCGCGGCGGCGCCGTGGCCAGCCCGTGGCTGGCGCGATTCGGCACGGCTTCGGCCAGCCTGATCGTCATCGCCGCGGCCAGCTTTGGCGCCGACCGGCCGCATATCGATATCCTGATCGTCCTGGCGCTGGGCCTGATGATTTTGTCGGTTGCCGGCATGGATCGCGACGGTCCCGGCGTCCTGTCGTCGAAAATTTTTGTCTATCTCGGCGAAATCAGCTTTGCCACCTACATGATTTATGTGCCATGGAAGTGGGTGTTCCTGAAGGCTGTCCACGCCGTTCTCAATCTTGGCGATGAAGGTTTGCCGTTCACCTGGTGGCTGGCCGGTCTCCTTGCCCTGGTGCCGCTGTCCATGCTGGCGCACCATCTGATAGAGCTTCCGTTCAGGCGAATTGTTCGCCTGTGGGCTGCGCCATTGGTTAACAAACTTGGTTATAAAACGGCAAAACAGCGTTAATTTTTTTACGCGATTCACGCGAATGGCACTTTGAAATTTTATTTTTCTGTTGTAACCACGTCACAGGACTAACAGTGACGGAATATGAGTGCATGCGGAAAACCTTATCGGCGTTGATTTGTGCCGTAACCGCCCTTTGTGCCGCTGGTTCGCTCGAGGCGAAGACCACGACCCACAGAACGACCAACAATTCAGCCGAAAAGGCAACTTCCTCCAGCCCATACTTACAGTGCGTGACCTTCGCACGTCAGTTCACCGGCATGCAGATCTTCGGCGACGCATGGACCTGGTGGGAAAAAGCGACCGGCAAATATGATGAAGGCCAGACGCCCAAGCCGGGTGCGGTGCTCGTGTTCAAGTCGCAAGGCAAGATGAAGCTCGGCCACGTCGCCGTGGTTTCGCAGATCGTTACCGACCGTTACATCCAGATCACCCATGCCAACTGGTCGCCGGTCAATGGCCGCCGCGGCCGCGTCGAAGACCACGTCAACGTGCTCGACGTTTCGGACAAGGGCGACTGGAGCAAGGTCAAGGTGTGGTACGGCCCGCTCAACGATCTCGGCACCACCATCTACACGACCTACGGCTTTATCTACAGCGCCAACCAGACGTCGGCTCAGCCGGCGAAGATCGAGGCGCCCGCCCGCAAGGCGATCGATCGCGCCCCCATGCAGGTCGCCATCGCGCAGGCCGAACTGCCCGTCGATCTGCGTCAGGCGTTGACGCCGACCAATGCGAACACCGGCGTCCGCCCGGTCACGGTGTCCGCGCGTATCAGCGGTACGTCGGCCCGGGACCTGGTCGCAAAGCTCGACGCCAATGTCGAAGCGGCGCGCAATGCCAGCAAGGACATCGATCTGCATAATGTACGCGGCAGCGCGCAATAGGCGTCTGCAGTAATTGACTGCAGGCCTTTTCGAGGTAATTTCCAACGCCGGTGGGGTCACTCACCGGCGTTTTTGATTCGTATGATTGCGTTTTTGCACATCGCTCCGGGGGCCGCATGCTGACCATCCATACCTGCAGTCCGGCTGCTGGCCATCATCCGACGGCGGATGACGGCCACGCTCCACTCCACGCGCTCCACTATACCAATCACGGCGTTGAGGTCGGCGACCACGCCGTGTGGATCGACCTGCTCAATCCCACCCGAGACGAAGAACTCAGCCTGGAGGAGCGCCTGGGCGTGCTTTTGCCGACGCGGGAGGACATGGATGAGATCGAGGCGTCAAGCCGCCTCTACATCGAAAACGGCGCTGCCTTCATGACGGCGCTGGTGGCCTTTTTCGGCGGCGAAGAGCAGTTGCAGACCGGGCCGATTACCTTCGTGCTGGCCAAGGGGCGGCTGGTCACTATCCGTTATATCGATCCGGCCTCGTTCCTGATCTTCGCCGACCATATCGAAAAGCAGCCCGTACTGTGCGCCAGCGGCGCCATGACCTTCCTCAACCTGATCGATGTCGTCATCGACCGGACGGCCGACCTGATCGAAAAGACGGCGGGCAATATCGACAAGCTGTCGCGCGCCATCTTCCGCCCGCGCCGCCAGGAAAAGCTCGAAAGCATTTTAAACCAGCTCGGCCGCTCGCAGAACGACATCGCCAAGGCGCGCGATTCGCTGGTGTCGCTGGCGCGGCTGACGGCGTACGCGGCGGGGCTGGAGCGCGAGGCGACGGGGCTGAAGGGCGAGGACGCCCGCGACTGGCACGACCGCCTGCGGACCATGGGGCAGGACGTGACGTCGCTCAGCGACCATGCGACCTATGTCACGGGCAATATAACCTTCCTGCTCGACGCGGCGCTGGGGCTGATCAATCTCGAACAGAATAATATCGTCAAAGTGATCTCGATCACCTCGGTCATCTTCCTGCCGCTGACCCTGATTGCCTCTATCTACGGCATGAACTTCGAGGCCATGCCGGGGCTGCATAATCGCGAATCGTTCTGGATCGTAGTCGGGATTATGCTGGCTATCACCGGCGGCCTGCTTTGGATTTTTCGCCGCTTCAGGTGGATTTAACACGTCTTCCGACGTCGCAGACTTCGGCAAGCGCGACTGCGCGCCCGAGCATGTGCGAGGAGCCTAGCGGCGTCGGAGCGGCAAGAAAGCCAATTATACGCTCACCGCTCGGTGAGCGTATAATTTGCGCCTTTATCGCGTACATTGTCCGTCGAAACGGCGATCATGCGGGCGCGCGTCAGATCGGCATTGACCAGGTTGGCGTGATTTAGGATGGCGCCCGTCATGTCGGTGCGCAGCAGGCGGTCGCCACCCAGTTCCAGCGGCCCGAGCTTGGCGCCTTCCAGATTGGCATGGTTAAGCTTGGCGCCCTGCAGCCGCGCCCCGCGCAGGTCGGCGCCCTTGAGGTTGCAGCGCCTGAGGTCGGCATTGACGAGATTGGCGCCCTGCATTTCGATGCCGGTCATGTCGAGGCCGAAAAACACGCTCTCTGCGGCATCGAGCGTCGACAGGATGCGGCGGCGCATATCCAGGACCAGGCGAAAGTCGACACTGTTGAGCGACTGGCGCTTGCCCCGGGTGCCACCGGTGCGCACCCATTCCTGGTGAAGGTCGAGGACGGTATCGAGCGGCTCGTCGTCGATAAAGACGCAGATTGGCGTAGACAGCATGTCGACCGTATCGGCTTCGCTGAGATTGCAGCCGGCGGTGGCGGTATCGACCATGACGGCGCCGCGAAGGCTGGCACCGGTGACGTCGGCGCCTGACAGGTTGGTGCCGTTCATCATGGCGCCGTTGAGATTGGCCTTGCGCAGCTTGGCCTGCGACATAATGGTGCCGGTGAGATTGGCGTCGGAAAAGTCTGTGGCCACGGCGGCGGTGCCGTTCATGCGCGCGCCGGACAGGTCGGCGCCGTTCAATATGGCGTAGTCGAGCTCACCCGGACGGCGTTCGTGCTTCATCAGGCGCAGGCCCTGCTTGTCGTCCTTGAAGGCGATCTGGCCCTCGCGCAGGTCGGCGCCGATCAGCGAGGCGGCGGTCAGATTGGCGCCGCGCAGGCAGGCCCCGCGCAGGTCGGCGCGGTCGAGGCAGGCGAAACGCAGATCGGCATTGCGCAGGTCGGCGCCGAACAGGTTGGCCCGCACGAGCATGGCGTCGCGCAAAGACGCCCCGTAAAGTCGGGCGCCGGTCAGGTTGGCGTCGCTGAGGTCAATGCCTTCCAGCTTCATGTCGGTCAGGTCGATATAGGCGAGATTGGCAATGCGACCACCCGCCTTCTGCGCCTTGTACATGGCGTGCAAGTCGAGAATGTTGCGCAGCGAGGCCGGATCGATAAGCTGGAGCGTGGCGGCAGTCATGATTTTAGGCCGTGGCGCGGGGGCAATATGAGGACGTCGTTAAAACGTTTGCACGAGTCGCTGACGAAATCGAGCCCGCCCTGTTTGCGGCGGTAACCCTAACAAAGTGTGATCGCAGTTCGCGATCGATATGCAGACGACGCTATTTCGTGGTCTCAGTGGTCCTGGCGACACGCCTGGCAAAGGCCGCGCGCTTCAAGCGTGATGCGCTTGACCTTGAAACCGGCCTTGGCGGCCCGCTCGTCGACCGTGCCAAGAGTGGGCAAGGCGATCTCGACGCTTTGGCCGCAGCAGTCGCATAGCAGGAAACCGGCCGTGTGACCGCTGCGCGTGGCATGGTCGCCGGCGCCGCACGCCACAAAGGCATTCAGGCTCTCGATGCGGTGGATCAGTCCCATGTGCTCGAGGAAGCTGAGGGCGCGATAGACGGTCGGCGGCTTGGCGGCGCCGTCAGGATGGAAGCGATCGATGACGTCATAGGCCTTGACCGGCGCCGATGCTTCAAGGATCAGCTCGTACGTCCTGAGGCGCGAGGTCGTCATGCGCTCGCCGGCCTCCACGCACAGGGACTGGGCCTCGGCCAGGCGCACGGCCGTATCCTGAGGCAGGGTGTGATCATGATCGTGGTGGCCGCAAGCGTGACTCATGACCTTAAAGTAGGGTGGCGCGGCCGATTTCGCAACCGGCAAAGCGCATCGGTACCCCAGGTGATAAAAATGTAATAATGTATCATTTTGTCTATTGACGAGCGTTACACTATTACATACTCGTTTCGCATACGCAGCATCGTTACGTTCACGGGGTCTTCATGCGCTCGCCGTCTTTCAAAGCCGTTCTTTTAACCGGATTGTCGTTCGTAGCGCTGGCGGGATGTCTGGCTGGCGCGGCGTGCGCCGCGGTGACCAAGGCCGATGGCAAGACTGACACCAAGACCGATAGCGCCGGCATTCCCGTTGAAGAAGTCATTATCAGCGCCCACCGTCTGGACGCGGCCCGGGCGTCGATACAGCCCGATATCGGCGCATCGAGCATATCGCTGCCGCGCGACCTTATCGTCAGCCTGCCCGGCGGCGACAATGTCGGCCTCAACCAGGTCATATTGCAGGCGCCCGGCGTGACGCAGGATTCCTATGGGCAACTGCACGTCCGCGGCGACCACAATGGTGTGCAATACCGGCTGAACGGCGTCATCCTGCCGGAAGGCCTGAGCAATTTCGGCCAGGTCCTGAGCCCGCGCTTCGCCGCCAATGTCCAGATGATCACCGGTGCCTTGCCGGCGCAGTACGGCCTGCGCACCGCGGCGGTGATCAATATGTCGACCCTGTCCGGAGCCAAGCCGGGCGGCGAAGTGTCGATCTACGGCGGCAGCCACGGCCTGTATCAGCCGAGCATCAGCTATGGCGGCACCTCCGGCAGCAATACGGCCTTCGGATCGCTGAGCTACCAGCAGTCGCAACTGGGTATCGAAAGCCCGTACAATACCGATACACCGTTGCACGACCGGACCGCGCAGGTGGTCGGTTTCGGCTATTTCGACCACATTATCGATGACACCAGCCGTGTATCGTTGATCGCCGGCGTGTCGGACCAGAGCTTCCAGATGCCCGTTACGCCGGGCCTCAACTCGATCGACGACGGCGCGGGCTACCGCGTCAATGGCGTCGATACGTTTTCGAGCGAGGGCCTGAACTCGCGGCAGAAGGAAACGACCGATTACGCCATCGTGTCTTATCTCAAAACCAGCGACCACGCGACAGGACAGATTTCGCTGTTCGCGCGCCAGTCGCAACTGACCTACACGCCGGACTGGGACGGTGAGCTGGCGTTCAACGGCATCGCGCAGGCCGCCGACAAGCAGGACACGGCTGCCGGCATCCAGGCCGAGGGTACGTGGAGCGTATCGACGTCGCATACGCTGCGCGGTGGTGTGATCGCGTCGGCCGACCGCGCGAGTTCGAGGACCGTCAGCCATGTCTTCGCGCTCGATTCCAACGGTAACCAGACCTCGGACGTGCCGGTGGTCATTACTGATGCCAGCCGCCAGAATTCGACGACGCTCAGCGCCTACGTCCAGGACGAATGGGCGATCGCGCCGGACTTTACGCTGAACTACGGCCTGCGCTTCGACAAGCTGAAGTCGTATCGCAGCGAGGACCAGCTGAGCCCGCGCATCAACTTCGTGTGGACGCCGCGGAAGGGGACGACGGTCCATGGCGGCTATGCGCGTTATTTCACGCCGCCGCCCTACGAGCTGATCGCCAGCCAGACCCAAGCCCTGTTTGCCGGTACGTCGTTCGATATCTCGGGCACCAACGACCTGCCATACGCCCAGCGCGACAACTATTACGACCTGGGCGTCCAACAGGTCATCACGCCCAACCTGACGCTTGGACTGGATGCCTACCATCGTGTCGCGCGCTATCTCCTCGACGAGGGCCAGTTCGGCGCGCCGATCGTGCTGACGCCCTTCAATTACAAGTACGGCCGCAATTCGGGCGTCGAGTTTACCGCCAACTATCAAAACGGGCCGTTCACGGCCTACGGAAACATCGCTTTCTCGAAGGCGCAAGGCCGCGACATCGTGTCGTCGCAGTTCAACTTCGACCCGGCGGACCAGGTCTATGTCGTCGACCACTTCATCTTCGTCGACCACGACCAGCGGACCTCGGCGTCGCTTGGCATGACGTACCATATCGGCCAGACACGGCTGTCGATGGACGCCATCTACGGCTCGGGCCTGCGCACCGACGGGGCAGTACCGAACGGCGGCCGGCTGCCGGCCTATGTCCAGGTCAATACGGGGATCAGCCACGACTTCGCGCACGGCGTCACGGCGCGGCTCGACATCGTCAACCTGTTCGACCGCGCCTATGAGATTCGTGACGGCGGCGGCATCGGTGTTGGCGCACCACAATGGGGCCCACGCCGCGGCGTGTTTATCGGCCTTAGCAAGAACTTTTAGGGTTTGAACGGCTGGGGATCGACCGGCGGGCAGAGGTCCACCGATTTGATTTTCGGTCCGGTTAGGCGCACGCAATACGGTCCCAGACCCTGCCAGGGCTGGCCGATAAAATTGGCCACCAGCACGCGGCCGTCGGCATAGCTGGCCTGTTGTACCTGATGGTCGGGCGTCAGCCACACGAAGCCCGTCATGGCGACCGGCGTGGCGACGCCGTGCGCCGTGGCGAAATCGTCTTCGGCCGCCTTCAGCCAGGCGCCGACACGCTTCAGCTCCCTCTGGTCGAGATTCCACATGGTCGGCGTGCCGTAGAGCAGGGACCGGGCGAAGCGTTGCCGTTCTTCGCCGGCCACCTTCATCAGACCGAACTCCCAGCGATCGGCCGCAACGACCGAGTCGTGAAAGACCGCTTCGAACAGGGGCAGCCGGTCGGCCGGCGCCAGCAGGGCGCGCGTTTCGTCCGGTTTCAACGCGATGGGCTTGAAGAACAAGGGCGGCCGCTCGGGCGGCCAGTAGCCGCCGAAACGCGTCCGGTCGCGCTGGATCTGCCAGATGGGCGAAACGTGCGCCTGGGCGGTACCGTGCGAATAGTGGGTGACGACGCTGCTCCACGCCGTGACGTTTTCAGACCCCATGACCAGGTGATACCGGGTGATCGCCATGCCCAGGCGCGCCAGGCGGTTGGCGCGGTCGCGCGCCATGCTCATCGGATGGTCGGGGCTGAAGTCGTTATAGAACTCACCGAAGGCATCGACGTCGATGAAGACCTGGCTGGCGCCGTCGTGCACGTGTCCGGCGTAGCGCGACGACGGGCTGGGCGCACCCGGATGGCGCGCCACGGCCTCGCTCGACATCTCGCAGCCGCGATTGGCGAAGCCGTGCTTGATCTGTCCCTTGGCGTCACGGATGCAGCCTGCCGGATAGAGATCGCCCCATATGGCCACCGGCGTATCGGCGGTTGCCGCCGCTTGTGCATTGTCGAACGACTCGTAGGGCCCGGCCAGGTAGCCCATGGCCGCGGCCCGGTGCAGATATTCCGGCCGCACCAGATGTTTCTGCGTCATCGGATCCTGGTCGTAGCTAATCGTCAGGCGGCGGATGCCGAGCGTCTTCAACTCATCGAGGAAGGTGAGGTCGCGGCCGTCGCCCCAGACATAGGCCTGTGATGCACCGAACAGCCTTTGCAGGCCGGGGACGGCCTTGTCGGCGAACGGCTTGAACTGCCCGCGCGCCTTCATCACCTGGCGGTAGAAAAGTGCCGGGGCCAGGGGTTCGGCGGGGCGGATGGCGAACAGCAGGTCGAGCGTGCCGGCCCCGTCCTCGAAACTGTGCTTCAATACGGCTTGAAGACTGCCGTCATCGTGCAGGCAAAGATCGGACAACAGCCCGTCGCCCAAGGCATAGGTAACGGCGTGCGCCTGCGTCATATAGCTCCAGGCCGGAAAGGACAGGGTCGTTGTTCCGCCCAGGCATTCTTCCTCGCCATAGGCCTTGCGCCAGTAGTGATCGTCGGCGGCATAGGCCATGCCTTCGCCATCGGGTACCAGCCAGGTGCCATTCGACGCTTTCGGCAGCGGCCAATCGAGCGCGGCGCCGTTCGCCGCCGAAATCGTCACGTGAAGGACATCGTTCTCCGTCGATACGGTGATGGCGCGCCCTTCGGCATCCGCCCAGCGCCATCCTGCGCCGGCGGCTTCGACGGTTACCGCTTCTGCTGCGTGCAGCGGCGCCATGACGGGAAGCAGGACGCCACCGTCAGGCGTGGCGTCGATCTGCAGGGTTTCGGGATCGACCGAATAGGTCGTTGCGCCGGCACGGACGCTGAGCGGCGCGGCGTTCGCCGAGGCGGCCAGTGCGGAAAGGGCGAGGACCAGAGGCAAAAGGCGTGTCAGCATGGTTGCACGCTATCACGGGCCGCGGGGAAATCATCCCAAAACAGGACAGGTCTATCGCCGTTGGGACACGAAGGTGTGTGTCATTCCCTTCTTCTGTTAGGTGACTTGCCCACAGGAACGCCATGCGCTAGAAGCGAGGCTCGCTTTTTTTCCAACCTTTAAGTGACCAATGGCCCAAGAGCAAAACAACGACGCCTCTCTGACAGGGAACGTTCTTTTCTATAGAAATCCCGAGCCGCTCAGCCCCGACACCCACGGCACCATGGGCATTGTGGCACTTCCGACGCCGCACGCCTTCGTTGCCGAGACCAATGTCGTGCCGCTGACGGTCGCCGAATTCCCGGCGGCCTCGCTTAGTTTCCCGATCGTCTTCATCGGCGAAAACTACATGCCGGTGGCGGCCATGGGCCTGTCGGCCGGCCAGAACCTGTTCGTGTCGCCGGAAGGCCTGTTCAAGTCGGACGCCTACCTGCCGGCCTTTGCACGCCGCTATCCCTTCGTTTTCGCCAACGACGAGCGCGAAGAGCGCATGATCCTGTGCGTTGATTCCGAAGCCCCAATGGTGACGCGCAGCAATCCGGACGTGCCGTTCTTCGAAAATGGCCAGGCTACGCCGTTCGTCGAAAACGCCATGCAGTTCTGCACGGACTTCGAAACCGAGCGCCGCCGTACAGAGTCTTATGTCGAACTGCTGCGTGGTCTCGACCTGCTGGCCCCGCGTGAAACCATCTATCGTCCGCAAAACGCCGACGGCACGCCGGGCGAGCCGCAAAAGATTGCCGAATACTTCGCTGTCGACGAAGCCAAGCTGGCCGCGCTGACGGGCGACAAGCTGGTCGAACTGCGCGACAACGGCGCCCTGACGCACATCTACGCGCACCTGAACTCGCTGCTGGCTTGGGACAAGCTGATCGCCCTGGCGATCGAGCGCAACGCCGCCATCAGCACCGTTCAGTAAATCACTGGACGATTGCATGCGAAAGGCTCCGGAGCGATCCGGAGCCTTTTTCGTTGCGCATTGACGCCGATTTCCGAAGCCATCACGCTTTAGCAAGGGCGACCGGCCGCGGCAATGTCCTCAAAGAGCGTCAGGCGGTAGGCGCCATTGGGTTGCGCTGAAACACTGACCGCGTCAGGCACGAAAAGACCAGGCGGCCGGCTTCATCCAGGACGTCGTGCTGGGCGATGACCACGCCCTTGGTGTCGCCGACAGCGTCCTTGCCCATGATGGTCAGGCGGCATTTCAGCAGTTCGCCGGCCGGCGGGTTGCGCATCCAGCGCAAGGCGTCGACCGCCAGGCGCTTGGTCTGCGGCCACGACGCCGCCGCTTCGGCTTCAAGCCGCGACCACACCGTAAAGATCAGCGAGTCCGGCAGGCCGTCGTCGATATTCCATGTCGGGGCATAGCTCTTGCAGAAGGCTGTGAGGTCTTCCTCGGAAACGACGGTCGCGCCGATCGAGGCAACCTGTCCGATCCACAAATCATCAAAGGCGGCGGGCATGGTTTCGGTCTCACTGAAGGTGTCACAAGAGAGCGATGTCTTAGACCGAGTTGTGCACAAGAGCAACAACTTGCACGTGCCGCCCGGGGACTTGTCTGACTCCATGCCCGAGACAATGAACGCAAGGGTTTACGCGCTTCAGGTCGCCGTCGAAAAAATTGCTGCGGGAGAAGGCAAGGGGGCGCTGCGCCGGTTGATTCTGGGTCCCGCCTGTGGTTCTGTCGGCGACGACGAGTGCGGGACAGTCATGAGTGCCAACGACAGTATCAATGCCATCGAGGACGAGCCCTATCAGGGGCTCTATCGCGGGGCGGTGTCCCATTATGCCGACGCACGCGACCACCTGCCCGACCGCTTCGATCTCGCCGAAATCCTGAAGACGACGCGCGAGGCACGCGGCTGGACGCTGGAACAGCTCGCCGACATGACGCGCGTGCGCCGCGCCTATCTCGAAGCCTTCGAACAGGCCGCTTATGATGTCCTGCCGCCGCGCGCCTTCGCCATCGGCTACGTCAAGGCCTACGCCAAGGCGCTGGGGCTCGACGAAGAGACCCTGGCCGACATGTACAAGCGCGACGTGTCCGAGCCGCACGGCCGTCTGCATGCCCCGTCCGGAGCCTCACTCGACGACGTCAAGCCCAACTACCGCATGTACATCGTGGTCGCCGTCGGCCTGGTTGCGGCCGTCGTCATCTGGAACGTCGTGCAGCGCAAGCCGATCGATCTCAGCCGCTTCAACCGCCCAGGTGCCATGGGCAATGAGTCGTGGTCAGTCGGTCAGCCGCTGATCCGCGACGGCGTCGTCTATGTTTCCAAACCGATGGCCGCGCCCAAGGACCAGGACGTCCCGCAGCCTTACGTTACGCCAGGGCTCGAAGAGGGCTTTGCCTCGGTCGAGGCGGCGCACAACCAGTCGTCGTCCGCGCCCGTGGTGGTGCAGGACGCGTTGCAGGGCCGCAAGGCTTTCAATCCGCGCGGCGCCATTTACGGTTCGGCGCCGGAAAGTTCGGCTGTCACCATCCAGGCGACCAAGAGCGTCAACCTGGTCATGCGCGGCAGCGACGGAACCGTCTATTTCGCCCACCAGCTGGGCGCTGGCGAGTCCTTCCGCCTGCCGTCAAATGCCCAGCAGGACCTGTTGATCGACGTGTCGGACATCTCGGCCTTCGAGATGTATTACAACGGCGAGTATGCCGGTGCCATCGAAGCCCTGGTGACGCCGGTCGGCAGGATGAACGCGCGCGCCGCCCAGTTGTCGGCCCAACTTGATGCCCGCCAAACCGCGGCCGGCCAGGCGAGCGCAACCTATCATTCGGTAACCCCGGCGCCCGAGCGTCCGGTGGCCGCGCCGAAATCGACGGCGCCACTGCCCTACCTGCCGACGAACCCGGTCGCGGCGCCGAAGCCGGTCGCGGTGAAGCCCGTGGCGAAACCCGTGCAAAAGCCCGCCGCTGAAACAAGCAGCAGCGCGGCTGCCCCTGAAGCCGAACCGGCGGCACCGGCGGCGGACGTCCCGCAACAGTAGATTTGGTGGCGCAAACGGCTTGCGATCGCCGGCGCAAAGGCCGATATAAGGGGCGCTTTGTGATGAAAGTGACCGCATGAGTTCCGCCGACCATACCCATGTCCGCCCGTGGCGCGCGATCGAGCGCCGCAAGAGCCGCCAGATCCGGGTCGGCAACGTGCTGGTGGGCGGGGACGCGCCGATCTCGGTGCAGTCGATGACCAATACCCTGACGTCCGACGCCGAGGCGACTCTCGGGCAGATCCGTGCGCTGGAGGAGGCGGGCGCCGATATCGTCCGCGTCTCGTGCCCCGACGTCGAATCGACGCGCGCGCTGAAGACCATCGTCCAGCACGCTCAGGTGCCGATCGTCGCCGACATCCATTTCCACTACAAGCGCGCCATCGAAGCGGCCGAGGCGGGTGCCGCCTGCCTGCGCATCAATCCCGGCAATATCGGATCGCCCGACCGCGTGCGCGAAGTCGTCCAGGCCGCCAAGGACCACGGTTGTTCGATGCGCATCGGCGTCAATGCCGGGTCGCTGGAAAAGGACCTGATGGAAAAGTACGGCGAGCCGTGCCCCGAGGCCATGGTCGAAAGCGCCCTGTTCCACGCCAACATCCTGCGCGACCATGACTTCCACGAATTCAAGATTTCCGTGAAGGCATCCGACGTCTTTCTGACCGTCGCAGCCTACCAGGCCCTGGCGGACGCGATAGACTGCCCCCTGCACATCGGAGTGACCGAGGCCGGGCCGATGCGCGTCGGTACGATCAAATCGGCTATCGGGCTGGGCAACCTTCTGTGGGCCGGCATCGGCGATACCGTGCGCGTCTCGTTGGCGGCCGATCCGGTCGAGGAGATCAAGGTCGGCTACGATCTGTTGAAATCGTTGGGATTGCGCCATCGCGGCGTCAACATTATCGCCTGTCCGTCATGCGCCCGCCAGGGCTTTAACGTCATCGACACGGTGGCGAAGCTCGAGGAACGCCTGGCCCATATCGCCAAGCCCATGTCGCTGTCGATCATCGGCTGCGTCGTCAACGGCCCGGGTGAAGCGCTCTATACCGATGTCGGGTTTACCGGCGGCGGGGCCGGGGCCGGCATGGTCTATCTCGGCGGCAAGCCGGACCACAAGCTGAGCAATGGCGACCTGATCGAGCACATAGTCGAGCTTGTAGAGGCTCACGCCGAAAAGCTTTAGCTTTTTGGCTTTTTTCCGCTCAAGCGCCGCTAGGTTCGCCGCACATGTCGAAGCGCTAACGCTTCGCGTCTTGAGCGCAAAGGCTCTGGCGGCCGGTCGGCCTTGCCAAAATCTCCGATTTTGGAAATTCGTAACTGTGGTTATTACCGCGCTGATGCAGCGCGAGCGGGTTCTGTGGTGGTTTCGATTTCGGCCGGGGTCAGACGGCCGCCGCTATGCACGATGGCGTCGATTTCAGCCACGGGAACCGGACGTGAGAACAGGAAGCCCTGGATGATCATGCAGCCGGTCTGGCGCAGGATGGTCTTTTGCGCCCGCGTCTCGACGCCTTCGGCGACGATGCCGAGATTGAGCGCTTTCGACAGCTTGACGATGGCGCGGATAACCGCTTCCGATTCCGGATCGACGCCCAGGTTCGAGACGAACGAACGGTCGATCTTGATCTTGTCGACCGGATAGCGGCTGAGATACCCCAGCGACGAATAGCCGGTGCCGAAATCGTCGAGCGCGATCGAGAAGCCCATGTGGCGCAGGTCGCGCAGCACGATTTGCGTCGTGTGATCGTCGTTAAGCAGCACGCCCTCGGTGATTTCGAGCTCGATCTGCGAGGCCGGCGTGCGCGTTTCTTCCAGCAGGGTGCGCAAAATGTCGAGGAAGTCGGCCGAGCGCAGTTGCGTCGCCGAGACGTTGACCGCGACCTTCAGACCCGGCCAGCGGCGCGCGTCCTGCATGGCGCGGCGCATCACCATGGTGCCGAGTTCGTTCATCAGGCCGCATTCCTCGGCCAGCGGGATGAAATAGCCCGGCGACACCGGGCCGCGGGTCGGGTGCGTCCAGCGGCACAGGGCCTCGACGCCGACGATCTGGCCGTAATGGTCGACCTGCGGCTGGTAGACGACATTGATGTCTTCGACGTGGATCGCTTCGCGCAGGCCTGTTTCCATGGTCTTGCGCAGCTTGATCGTGGCGTCCATTTCGATTTCGAAGAAGGCGTACTGGCCGCGCCCCATATCCTTGGCGCGGTAGAGCGCAAGATCGGCCTGGCGCAGGGCCTCAGCCGGATCGATATCGCCGTCGTTGAGAACGGTGACGCCGATCGAGCACGACGAGAAGACCTGGCCGTTTTCCAGGCTGACCACGCCGGTCAGGGCCTCGAGCACGCGCTTGGCCAGGGTGGCGGCCGACGCGCCGTCGGTGTCGGTCTGTACGATGACGAATTCATCGCCGCCCAGGCGCGCCAAGGTATCGCTGCTGCGGATCATGGTGCCTATCTTCTGGGCATTATAGCGGATCAACTGGTCGCCGGCGATGTGGCCCAGCGTATCGTTGACGTCCTTGAAGCGGTCGAGCCCGATACACATGACGGCAATCTGGCCGCCGTGACGCTTCATGCGCTCGGACGCCTGGGTCAGGCGGTCGGCGAAAAGCGTGCGGTTGGGCAGGCCGGTAAGCCCGTCGTGCAAGGCCATATGCTTGGCCTTGGCTTCGGACGCCATCAGGCTTTGCGCTGCCTTCTGGCTCTGGTGCAGCAGGACGATGGCGATGAGGCCCAGACCCAGCGAGATCATCAGCACGGGACCGAGCGTCCGTATAAACAGAGTACGGCCCGGCGTTTCGGGCATCCAGGTCATTTGTGCCAGCACCCGGCCCTTGTCGTCCTTGAAGGCGACGACGGCCTGGTCGCGCGCCGGCGTGGTGCCCATCGGCACCAGGCGGATGTCGGACACAAGGTAGCGCTGCGACAGGTTGGCCAGTTCCTTCGGCTTGAGCTCGTGCATGCCGACGGTGGCGAAGGGTTTGTATTTGAGCAGGGGCGAGTTCTGTGCGTCGGGCAGCAGCAGGCTGGCGCCCATGAAGTAGACGCGGCCGTCGACCGCGATCAGGCGGCCGAGATGGTTGCTTTCGGCGTTGTAGCCCTGGTTTTTGCGCATTCGCGTGTCGTAACGCTCGCGCAGTTCGGCGACGACCTCGCGCGTCTGGACCATGAGCGGGTTAAACGAGGCGGCATCCGCCTTGGCGCCATCGCGGTAGGCGAAACGCACGGCGCCGTTTCCATCGATCAGAAGGTTGGATTCGAAGTTGAGGTAGCTTTGGAAATAGCGGCCGATATTGCCCTGGACCCAGCTTTCGTCATACTTGACGGCCGTGCTCTCGACGGCCTTGTCCCAGATGGTGATCGGCGTCATGAGCAGCGAATGGTCATCCGCCATTTCGGTCATGCCCTGGCGGACGAGATTTTCCTCACGGCTGCGTGCAAGGCTGTCGGCCTGTTCGGCCCACACCCAAAGGCTGCCTACCAGGGCGCATACTGCCACGAGGACAATAACCGCCATGGGGGCAAGCAACTTGACTTCACTCGAACGTCTTTTCACCAGGTCCTCATTCTGAGGGAACGAATATTCGACCACTTGTACACAGGAAGTCTTAAATTAAGGCAAAGACTGGCCTTTTTTCTTTAACGTTTAATTAGGAACTTTATGCCGGAAGAACGGCGATATGCAGGCGCCAATCCTTGACAGGGAAAGGAAAAGGCGACATTTGCCCGCATGCCTCGTTGTTGGTCACGGACTACCCCATGAAACTTTTTATCAGCCCGACATCGGTTTATGCGCGCAAGGTCCGGATCGTGGTCCGCGAACAGGGCCTGATGGACAGGGTCGAAGAAACCGTGACACTGCCGGTCGACGGCGCGCCGGAACTGCTGGCGGTCAATCCGCTGTCGCAGATACCGGCCCTGGTCGACGACACCGGCCAGTCGTGGACCGACAGTTCTCTGATCGCCGCCTGGCTCGACAGCCACGGTACGGGGCCGAAGCTGATCCCTCCGTACGGCAGCGACGCCTATTGGCGCGTCCGGCGTATCGAAACGGCAGCCATGGGCATGATCGAGATGATGGCCAGGATCGTCTATGAGAACCGCCGGCCGGAAAGCGAGCGCTCGCCCTTCTGGTTGCGACGCTGGGAGGATAATCTCGTGCGCGCCTTCCGCATGGCCGATGCCTTTGACCCCGATCCTGCCGTCTTCGACATGGGCACGCTGAACCTGGCCATCGCCGCCACCTTCTGCGATTTTCGTCTCGGCCGTGTCGACTGGCGCGCCGTGGCGCCGCGCATCGCTGTGGTTCAGGCCGAACTGGAAAAACGACAGAGCTTTATCGACACATATCCAAGATAAGCGTAGGTACACGCCTTCGTTTTGCGTGAGGTTCCCTTGATTCACCTGCCCCAAGCCAAGCTCGACCAGGTCATGGACCGCTTCCGCATGATCGAGTCCCGCATGGAATCGGCGACCGACGGCGCCGAGATCGTACGCCTGTCGAAGGAGCACGCCGAAATCAAGCCGGTGTGCGACGCGGTCGAGCGCCTGGTCAAGGCGCGCAACCAGGTGCCTGAACTGGAAGAACTGGCCGCCATGGGCGATCCGGACCTGTCGCCGCTAGCCGAAGAGGAACTGAGCGAGCTCAAGGCCGGCCTGCCCGGTCTTGAACGCGGCGTGGCATTGTTGCTGGCGCCCAAGGACAAGGACGAGAATGCGTCCGCCATCCTCGAAGTCCGTGCCGGCACGGGCGGCGACGAGGCGGCCCTGTTCGCCGGCGACCTGTTCCGCATGTACAGCCGGTATGCGCAAGGCCAGGGCTGGAAGGTCGAGATCGACTCGATCAGCGAAGGCGAAGCCGGCGGCTACAAGGAAATTATCGCCTCGGTCACAGGCGACGGCGTCTTCGGCAAGCTCAAGTTCGAATCGGGTGTCCACCGCGTGCAGCGCGTGCCGGCGACCGAGGCCGGCGGCCGCATCCATACCTCGGCAGCGACCGTGGCGGTCCTGCCCGAGGCCGAGGACGTCGAGATCGATATCCGCGACCAGGACCTGCGCATCGACACCTATCGCTCGTCGGGCGCCGGCGGCCAGCACGTCAACAAGACCGATTCCGCCGTGCGCATCACCCACCTGCCGACCGGCGTCGTGGTGACCAGTTCGGAAAAGTCACAGCACCAGAACCGCGCCATCGCCATGCGCAACCTGAAGGCCCGGCTGTACGACATGCAGCGCCAGGCACTCGACACGGCCCGCTCCGATGCGCGCAAGAGCCAGGTCGGCTCGGGTGACCGGTCCGAGCGCATCCGCACCTACAACTATCCGCAGGGCCGGGTGACCGACCACCGTATCAATCTGACCGTCTATTCGCTGCCGGCCTTTATGGAAGGCGAAATGGACGCAATGATCAACGCGCTGATCGCCGAGGACCAGGCCGAACGCCTGGCCATGCTTGAGGACGAATTCGGGTGAGCCGCGTGACAGGCATCGTCGACGCCCTGTGGCGGCACCCGATCAAGGGCTTTACGGCCGAACCAGTTGCCGATGCCGTGTTGTGCCCGGACGACTTCTTTCCGCATGACCGGCTCTTTGCCCTCGAGGTCGGGCCGTCGGGCTTCGATGCCGAAGCGCCCAAAACCATTTCCAAAATGAAGTTCGCCGTGCTGGCGCGCTTTGCCGCCGTGGCGCGCATGCGGACGCGCTACAACGAGGCGTCGGAATCGTTCGAGATCAGCGACGGCCGCGGTACGCACGTGTTTGACCTGGCGTCGCCAGCCGGGCAGCACGCGCTGGCGCGGCACGTCGAAACAGCGCTGGCGGACGTCGAAGAAGACTATGACCCGGTGCGGCAACCGCTCAACCTTCTGCGCGCACCGTCGTTCGAGGACGCGCAAAGCCATTTCCGCTTTACGGATTCGGGCAAGGGCTTTGTGTCCTTTCTCAATCTCAACTCGCTTCGCGACGTCGGGCAGCGCATCGGCGTGGACCTTGATCCCTTGCGGCTGCGCGCAAATGTTTGGCTGGAGGGTTTGGACGCGTTCGAGGATCACGACTGGGTCGGAAAGCATATTCGTGTTGGCGAGGCCGGACCCGAACTGGAAGTCCTGAAACCGATCGTCCGCTGCGTGGCGACGCATGTCAATCCAGACACCGCCCTGCGCGACGTCGACCTGTGTACGGCGCTGTGGGAGCATTACGGCCATCGCGACTGCGGCATCTATGCGCGGGTGGTCAAGGGCGGCGATGTCAGGCCCGGCGATACGATCTCGGTCTTTTGACCTTGACTGCGCGGCCACGGCTTTTATAGCCGGGGGCATCCTTCCCATATTTTGAGGTGCCTTCGATGCCGACCCTGATCCTTCTCCGCCACGGCCAGAGCCAGTGGAACCTCGAAAACCGCTTTACCGGCTGGGTCGACGTCAATCTGACCGCCGAAGGCGAAGCCCAGGCAACGCGCGGCGGCGAGTTGATCAAGGCCGAGGGCCTCGACATCGACCAGGCCTTTACCTCGGTGCTGACGCGCGCCATCCGCACCTGCAACCTGGCGCTCGAAGCGGCCGACCAGTCCTACGTGCCGGTGACCAAGGACTGGCGCCTGAACGAGCGCCACTATGGCGGGCTGACTGGCCTCGACAAGGCCGAAACCGCGGCCAAGCACGGCGAAGAGCAGGTCAAGGTCTGGCGCCGGTCCTACGACGTGCCGCCGCCGCCGCTCGACGCCGACAGCGTCTATGACTTCAAGGGCGACCGCCGCTACGCCGGCGCCGATCTGCCGGACACCGAAAGCCTGGCGACGACGCTAGACCGCGTTATGCCTTTCTGGGAAGGTGCGATCGCGCCGGCTTTGAAGAGCGGCAAGACGGTGTTGGTGGCGGCGCACGGCAACTCGATCCGGGCGATCATCAAGAAGCTGTTCAATCTCGATGAGGCGGCGATTCTCGACGTCGAGGTCCCGACGGGTAATCCGCTGGTCGTGCAGTTGGACGCCAATTTGAAGCCGTTGGGCGCTAAATATCTCGACACCGCCCGCGCCAATCCGCTGCCGGAACTGGTGGGGTAAAGTCAGATCAGCCGAGGTTAAGTTGCTTTCCCTTCTCCCCGTTTACGGGGAGAAGGTGGCCCGCAGGGCCGGATGAGGGGCCAATATGTCGTCTTC
>FSUR01000333.1_pt1 | contig 20681 bp, 17 predicted proteins | sample 1637491 | NCBI WGS metagenome assembly FSUR01 (sample SAMEA3914816, study PRJEB12502) | metagenome | biome: forest; material: soil | place: USA | collected 2011-09-16 | depth 0.3 m
GCGCGTGTCGTCGGTGATGACGCCGTTGTCCATCGGCACGTTGAAATCGACGCGCACCAGCGCGGTCTTGCCATGAAGGTCGGAAACGTCGTCGAGGGTTTTGAAGGGCATGTGTCGGTCCATGAAAACAACAAAGCGCAGGCCTCTGCGCATAAAAAGAAGAACCCCCGCCGGAGCGATCCGGCGGGGGTGATAATCAGATCAGCTTGCCGAAATACACGGCGGTGTCCGCCATGCGCGACGAGAAGCCCCATTCATTGTCGTACCACGCCAGGATACGGCCGAGGCGGCCGCCGATGACCTGGGTCTGCGGCAGGGCGAAGGTCGACGAGGCGGGCTCGTGGTTGAAGTCGCGAGACACCAGCGGCTCGTTCGTATAGTCGAGCACGCCCTTCATCGGGCCGTCGGCGGCGGCAATGATGGCGGCGTTGATCTCTTCCTTGGTGACGTCGCGGCTGGCGTTGAACACCAGATCTACGGCCGAGACGTTCGGCGTCGGCACGCGGATCGACGAGCCGTCAAACTTGCCCTTAAGCTCGGGCAGGACGAGGCCGACGGCCTTGGCGGCGCCGGTCGAGGTCGGGATCATGCTCAGCGAGGCTGCGCGGGCGCGATACAGATCCTTGTGCATCTGATCGAGCGACGGCTGGTCGTTGGTGTAGGAGTGGATCGTCGTCATGTAGCCGGAATCGATGCCGCACAGGTCGTTGAGGACCTTGGCCACCGGCGCCAGACAGTTGGTAGTGCACGACGCGTTCGAGATGACTTCGTCCGCAGCGGTCAGCGCGGTGTGGTTAACGCCATAGACGATGGTCTTGTCGGCGCCGTCAGCCGGGGCCGAGACGATAACCTTCTTCGCGCCGGCCTGCAGGTGAAGGGCGGCCTTGTCGCGCGCGGTGAAGATGCCCGTGCATTCCAGCGCGATATCGACGCCCAGGTCCTTGTGCGGCAGTTCGGCCGGGTTCTTGATCGCCGTCACCTTGATCGGGCCGTAGGTGCGGCCATTGGCTTCGATCGAAATGCTGTCGCCATCCACCGTGACCTTGGCCGGGAATCTGCCGTGGATCGAGTCGTAACGCAGCAGGTGGGCGTTTGTTTCCACAGGGCCCAGATCGTTGATTGCGACGACCTCGATGTCCGTACGGCCATGCTCGACGATCGAGCGGAGGACAAGGCGGCCGATGCGGCCGAAACCGTTGATGGCAACGCGTAAAGCCATGGTGGAAATCCTTATGGTTCGAGAACCGCGCCGGCCGTGTGCAGGCGCGAATGCGCGGCCGTTTTTTCGCCTAAGGCCCGGCAAGTCAAGCCCTATTTCGCCGCGCCCCCTATATGGTTGCGTTACCAGCGGATTTCAGCGGGGCACGGCGGAATGATTGGCATTCCGCTGTGTTTTTTTACCTGGCAGCTCCGCCGAACAGCGCGGCTGTGACTATTTCATCACCAGGCGCGGCAGGGTCAGGTGCGCGTCCAGGCCGGACACCTTCTCGCCCGCATAACGATTGGCGAGTTTCAATGCCCCGCCGTGGGCTTCTGCCAGGGCGCGCGCCACGCTCAGGCCGAGGCCGGTGCCGCCCGTATTTCGGTTGCGCGATTCCTCCATGCGATAGAAGGGTTCGAAGACCGTCTCCAGCATGTCCTCGGGCAGGCCCGGCCCATCGTCCGCTACGGTGATCGTCACCGTGGCATCGTCCGTCGTGACTGAGACGCGGCAGTGGCCGGCGTAGCGGCAGGCATTCTCGATCAGGTTGGTCAGGATACGCTTCAGCGCCACCATGTCGCCGCGCACCATGATATTGTGTTCGATGCTGCCGGTCTCGACCGGGCACACGGCCGACATGTCTTCGGCAAGCGCTTCGGCCAGGGCGGAAATATCGAGCGGACGCAACTGGTCGGCCAGGCGGTGGGCCGTCGTGAAGCTCATGGCTGATTTCACCAGCCCGTCCATGTGGGCGATATCCGCTTCCAGCTTGTCGCGTACACCGTCGGACAGGTCCTCGATGCGAAGCCGCATGCGCGCCAGCGGCGTCTTGAGGTCGTGGGCGATCGCGCCCATCAGCGCCGTGCGGCTTTCCATCTGCTTGCGAATGCGCGCCTGCATGGCGTTGAGCACGTCGGCGGCCTGGCGCACCTCGCGCGAACCGACTGCCAGGATGGGCGGGGCGTTGTTTTCGAAGCTCATCTTGGCGGCGGCATCCGAAAACGCGATGATCGGCCGCGTCAGCCGCTGCGACAACAGCCAGGCCAGCGGCAGGATGAGCAGGGCTGTCAGGCCGAAGCCGAGCAGCAGGCGGGACTGCCAAGGCTGGATCAGCGATTGCGGCGGCGTGATGATGCGATAGGTGCCGTCCGCCTGCTTCCACGCCGCGCTGAAACCGGGGAAATACAGTTCGGCGCGGCCGTCGTTCGACACGAAGCGCATGGTTTCGCGCATCAGTTCCGGCGGCCCGCCGCGCTCGCCCGCCGCGGCGGCCCCCTGCGGCAAGGTCTGGGTGGAGACGCCGGGCGGCAGACCGTCCGCGCGGGGATTGACGGCCGTCGTGACCGGACCGCCGGTCCTTATGCCGGCGCCCACGGCGGCGGGATCGGTAGGTCCGCTCCCAGGCGCTCCCATCACATTGAGCGGCGGGCCATCACCAGGCCCTGTCTCAAAGCCGATCTCGGGGCCGTTCAGGGGCGCGCTTTGCGGCGCGTTGTCGTCGAAGCCCGGCCGGCCCGCGAAGTGGTCGTGGAAGCGGTGGCCATGAAAACGGTTGGGCGCAAACCGGATGGAAATGGTGCTGACCGGCGTACCCAGCTCATGCGCCAGCCGCGTCGCAATCAGGTTTTCCAGACGCGCAATCCATTCCGGCGGACGTTGCGACGGCTTGAAGTCGGCGGGCAGGCCGTCGCTGGCCGTGGCTTTCAGCGTCTTGCCGTTGTGCAGGGTGATCTTGCCGGCCTTGAGCGCGGCGGCCACCTCCTGAAGGCTGTAGCCCGATGGCGGCGGCTCCGGCGCCTTGAGCACGAGCAGCGTATTGATGCCAAGCGCCAAAATGAGCACGACTAGGCTCAGGCCGAGGACCTGCCAGAAGATCGGCAGGGAGATCAGTCGTGGACGCGCGGTCGTTTTCGTCATTCGGCTCTCAACAGGGAAGGGGACGAAAAAGCCGGTTTGCCGTCGCCCCCTCTTTAAGTCTTATGCTATCGCAGCGGTTTGAACATGTAGCCGATGCCGCGGATGGTGCGGATGATGTCCTCGTTGCCGTCATCACCCAGCTTTCGGCGCAGCCGCGAAATTTGCACGTCGATAGCACGGTCGAAACTGTCCGAGTTCGGGCCGTGCAGGTGGTCGAGGATCTGGTCGCGCGACAGCGCCCGGCCCGGACGGTCGAGAAAGACGCGCAGCAGCTCGAATTCGGCGTTCGACAGCACGACCTGGACGCCGTCGGGACGGGTCAGGGTGCGCTTGATATTATCGAGCTGCCAGCCGAAGAAGTGCGAGACCGGCGCCTTGCCGTCGCCCTGGCCTTCGCGCGCTTCGCGGCGGCGCAGGACGGCGCGGATGCGCGCCAGCAGTTCGCGCGGATGGAAGGGTTTGGCCATATAGTCGTCGGCGCCGAGCTCAAGCCCCACGATGCGGTCGATGTCCTCGCCGCGGGCGCTGACCATGATGACGGGCGGACCATTATGGTCGATCAGCCGCTTGCAGATCGACAGGCCGTCTTCACCCGGCATCATGTAGTCGAGCACGACCAGTTCGATATCGCCGCGGGCAAGGACCTTGTCCATGTCGCGGCCGGACGCGGCGCGGTGGACTTCGAAGCCGTTGCCGGCCAGGAAATCGCCGGTCAGTTCGCGCAGTTCGGGATCGTCATCGACGATCAGGATGCGCGGGGGGTGGTCATGGTGGCCGGAAGGGGATGTGGTCATGGTGGCTATGGCTGGCATGGGGGAAAGCTCGCTATTGTTGTCTTACACGCAAAGCTGGGGCGGCTTGCGGTCGTCAAACTCGCTGATGGATGCGGCTTCCGAATTTCATGTGGGAAATATTATATCCAATTGACGCCACATTTTCGCTTTTTTTGAAATTGTCGCGCAATACGCTTCACCTAGCGTGGCTGTGCGGCCGTCGGGAGCCGCAAACAGTGAATGGAAATCCTATGCTTAAAAAGCACTACGTCATCGGGGCCACCGGCCTGGCCGTTGCCGCAGCGGGCGCAATAGTCGGCCTTGGCGCCCTTCAGGCCGGCGCGCAAACCGCGGCCGAGCCGCCGCCGCCCCCGCCGGCATTCGAGACTATCGACAGCAACAAGGACGGGGCGATTTCGAAGGCCGAATTCCAGGCCTTTGCCGCCCACATGCCGCCGCATGGCCCTCATGACGGCCATATGCATCACCGCCTGATGCCGATGGATGTCGGGGCGCTCGACAAGAACGGCGACGGTAAGGTCAGCTTCGACGAGTTCGCCGCCCCGATGAAGGCGCACTTCGCCGAGCTGGACGCCAATCACGATGGCTTCCTCCAAACCAGTGAATTGCCGCAACTGCCGCGCGACGGTGGTGGCATGCCGCCGGCTCCGCTTTCCGGGAATTGATGGGCCGGGAATTGATGGGCCGGAAATTGACGGGGGTTATCCTGGGGGCACCGGGTACGTCCCGCCAGAGACGCGGCGAAGACGGAGACCGGGGTTGCGAGCTCCGGTCTCTTTTTTTTTCCGCTCTCGCTTTTTGAGGCGACGGATATGGGTTTGATCATCGTTTATCGAGGCATATTCGGATCGTTTTCGCGGTGGCACTTGCCGCCCGGCGGAGAGACCGAAAAGACTCTTCGACGATGCCGGTCTTCCCGGCACCGGCATGGTACGAAGGAGGCCGTGGCAGGTAACTGCCACGGCCTTATTTATTTTGGCAGTTGGGCGTGGCTTTACAGCCTGGCCTTGGCAGCGGCGACAATGGCGTCGGCGGTAATGCCGAATTCCTTGTACAGGCGGTCCTGCGGCGCCGAGGCGCCAAAGCCCTTCATGCCGATGAAGACGCCGTCGCGGCCGATAAACCGTTCCCAGCCGAGCTTGGCGGCGGCTTCGACGGCGATATTGACCGGCGTATTGCCAAGGACTTCGGCCTGGTAGGCCTCGTCCTGGGCGTCGAACAGGCGCCAGCACGGCGCCGACACGACACGCGTCGGAATGCCGTCGGCTTCCAGCGTTTTTTGCGCCGCGACGGCCAGGCTGACTTCCGATCCGGAGGCGAAGACGGTGACTTGGGCGTCGCCCGAAGCCGCGCTCAGCTCGTAAGCGCCTTTTTCGACCAGGTCGCCGCCGGTGCTGCGCAGGGCCGGCAGCTTCTGGCGCGTCAGCACCATCATCGACGGGCCCCTGGACTTCAGTGCGGCCTTCCACGCTTCGGCGGTTTCGACGACGTCGGCCGGACGGAAGACATTCAGTTCCGGCATGGCGCGGAAGGCGGCCAGTTGTTCGACCGGCTGGTGCGTCGGGCCGTCTTCGCCGACGCCGATTGAATCGTGCGTCATGACGTGGACGACCTTGGCGCCCATCAGCGCGCCCAGGCGAATGGCCGGACGGCTATAGTCCGAAAAGACGAAGAAGGTACCGGCATAGGGCAGGACACCGCCGTGGATCGCCATGCCGTTCATCGCGGCGGCCATGCCGAATTCGCGCACGCCGTAGTGGATATAGCGGCCAGCATAGTCGGTTGTGTCGAACGACACCATGCCCTTGACGAACGTGTTCACCGATCCCGTCAGGTCGGCCGAGCCGCCGATCATGGTGTCGATGGCAGGCACCAACTTGGCCAGCGCCGCGCCCGAGGCCGAGCGCGTGGCGTCGGCGGGCCTCGATTCGAGCGCCGCCTTGATATGTGCGTCGAGCTCGTCGAAAGCGTTGGCGGGGAGGGCGCCCGACATGACCTGGACGAGTTCAGCGCCCTTTTCGTGGGCTTTCGCGGTCTTTTCCCAAGCCTTGCGCACCTTCGTGCCGCGACGGCCGGCGGCTTCCCAGGCCGTCTTGATCTCGGCGGGCAGGGTGAAAGGCTCGGCCAGCCAGTTCATGTGCTCGCGCGCCGCGCGAATTTCGTCGTCGAACAGGTTGTACCCATGGCCGTGCTTGTCGCCTTCAAGCTTGCCCGCGCCGCGCGACACCTTGGTGCGGCAGGCGATCATGACCGGGCGGTTCTGGCGGGTGGCCCAGCGCATGACGGCGGCCAGCTTGTCGTGGTCATGACCATCGACGGACTTGACCGCCCAGCCGGCGGCCTTGAAGCGCGCCAGCTGGTCGCCGGTTTCGGCCATTGTCGCCCAGCCGTCGATGGTAACGTTGTTGTCGTCCCACAGCACGATCAGGTTCTTCAGCGCCAGGCGGCCGGCCAGCGAAATCGCTTCATGGCTGACGCCTTCCATCAGGCAGCCGTCGCCGGCGATGACCCAGGTGCGATGGTTGACGAGGTCGTCGCCGAAGCGGTTATTGAGGTGACGTTCGGCCATTGCCATACCGACTGCCGTTGCCAGACCCTGGCCCAGCGGGCCGGTGGTGCATTCGACACCGGCCGTGTGACCGAATTCGGGGTGACCGGGCGTGGCGGAGCCCCACTGGCGGAAATTCTTGATGTCGTCCATCGAGACAGACTTGAAGCCCGTCAGATGCAACAAGGAATAGAGCAGCATCGAGCCGTGACCGGCCGACAGTACGAAGCGGTCACGATCGGCCCAGTCGGGCTTTTGCGGGTCGTATTTCAGGAACTTGGTCCACAGCACGGTCGCAACATCGGCCATGCCCATGGGCATGCCCTGGTGGCCCGACTTTGCCTTGTGCACGGCTTCCATCGACAGGACGCGGATGGCGTCGGCCATCAGGGTTCCGGACGGTTTGCCAGACGCGGATGCAGGCGCAGATTCAGAAGGGCTTGTGGCCATGGGTGAGTCTCTATTAAGCTTGTGGCAAGGTTTGATTTGCGCGAGCCTTACCCGATAGCGTCCGCAATGGGTAGGGCTTTGTCGCAGAGACCGCCACGAATCTTGGTTTTAGGATCGCCGCGATGGAAAACATGCATTTGGCACCGGGACAGTTGGGCGGCTCGCTCAGCTTGGCGGTGGACCGGCTCGACCGGGCGCTTCAGGCACTGGAGGAGCGGGTCAGGGCTTTGAACAACGGCGAGCCCCTGCCGGAATACGCGCCGCCACAGGCGGGCAGCGAGGACGTGCAGCGCGTGCTCGACGAACTGGCTGCCGTCCGCGCCGAAAAGGACCAGCTGGCCGCCGTCGCCAACACCGCCTTCGACGCCCTGGGTGTCGCCGCCGCCAATATCCGCACCCTGCTTGCCGACGAGGCCGCCTGATGGGAGAGGTCACGGTCAGGGTCAACGGAAAGCCCTATACGGTCGGTTGCGCCGACGGTCAGGAAGCGCGCGTGCAGGATCTGGCGCGCGTGTTCGATGAACATGTCGGCATGGTGGTGTCCGACGTCGGCGCCATCGGAGAGGTCCGCCTGTTCCTTATGGCGGCACTGCTTATGATCGATGAGATGCAGGATTTGCGCGACCAGATCGGTGAGGCCAATTCGGGCGTCGCGCGGGTTTCGGCCGGGGCGCACGAGATGGAGCGCCGCGCCGCCTTTGCCATTTCCGACGCCGCCGCGCGGCTGGAACGGCTATTGGGCGCAAGCTGATTCTTTAGGCCCGCATCTTGAGTTCCGTCTGTCCACGGCTTATCTTGGAGACGGCGGGTCTTGCTGCGGCTCACGTGACGATCACCAATCCTTCTGACCTTAATCACTTAGAACGGGGGCTGTCCCTGACTGAGACCGTGGTCTCTATCACATGGTTCCCACCTGACTTGTCAGGTCTGAGAGGATTTAAACGCATCGGGACGGTTCCTGTGGCGCCGCCACCCTTCTCCTAGGCGAAGAATGCTTTATTCCCCTAATTATTCCCACGGCGATATCGCCGTGGGCTAGGGCGACTGCCCGCCGCCGCTCATGCGGCGAGCCATGCGGCGAGCCATGCGGCGTTTGAGCTGAAACGAAAGGCAGATCATCTCGGTCATTACTCAATGACCGAGATGATCTGCCTTTTGCCGTTGCCGCCGAAATGCGCTAGAGGGATATCGAGACTCAAGGACAAGAATGCCCGACATCGACCCCAAGCCCCTGTTGCGCAACGAAATGAAGGCCCGCCGCGCCGGCATGGCGTCGGAATTGCCGCTGGCCGCAGAGCAGATGGCCGAGGCCGTCGCCGGCTTTTTCGATGCCCAAAACGACTGGCCGCCGGCCGGCACACTGATTGCCGGCTATTATCCGATCCAGTCCGAAATCAATCCGTTTCCGCTGATGCAGGCCTTTGCCGATCATGGTTGCGAGCTATGCCTGCCATGCCTGGCGCCGGGCGAGAGCGGCTTCCGCATGATCTTCAGAAGCTTCGCGATCGGCGACAGCCTGATACTCGGCCCCTTCGACATCCGTCAGCCGCTCGATACCATGCCCGAGGTCGATCCCGACGTCGTGCTGGTGCCGCTGCTCGCCTTCAATCACGACGGTATCCGCCTCGGCTACGGCGGCGGCTACTACGACCGGGCGCTGGAACGGCTTCGCGCCGATAAGGTCATCCGCGCCATCGGGGTCGCTTTTTCCGGGCAGGAGGTTGCGGACCTCCCGATAGAGGCGCATGATCAGTACCTTGACGGAATTTTCACGGAACTAGGGCTGGCCGAGGCGGGCTCCCCAGAAGAATAGGGCCATCGCCCGGGATTGATTATGCGCTTTGCTTTTTTCGGCGACGTCGTCGGCCGCTCGGGGCGGGAAGCCCTTTCCGAATATTTGCCGGGACTGCGCCGGCAACTCGGCCTCGAATTCGTCATCGTCAACGCTGAAAACGCCTCGGGCGGCTTCGGCATATCGGAAAATTCGGCACGTGAGCTGTTCGACGCCGGCGCCGATTGTCTGACGCTGGGCAACCATTCGTGGGACCAGAAGGAAGCGCTGACCTATATTGTCCGTGAATCGCGCCTGCTGCGCCCGATCAACTATCCGCCGCTAGCCGATGCGCCCGGTCGCGGCGCCAACCTGTTCGAAACGCAATCCGGCCGCCGTATCCTGGTGATGAACGTGCTGGGGCTCGTCCATATGGCGTCGATGGACGATCCGTTCGGTGCGGTCGACCGTCAGCTTGAATCGTGTCCGCTGGGCATGGCCGCCGACGTCGTCGTCGTCGACATGCACGCCGAAGCCACGTCCGAAAAAATGGCCATGGGCCATTTCTGCGACGGCCGCGCCACCCTGGTCATCGGTACCCACACCCACGTGCCGACCGCCGACGCCCAGATCCTGCCCGGCGGCACAGCCTACCAGACCGATGCCGGCGCCTGCGCCGACTACGACAGCGTTATCGGCATGGACAAGGAAGAGCCGCTGCGCCGCTTCACCACCCGCATCTCACGCGACCGTTTCAAGCCCGCCTCCGGAGCCGCTACCATCTGCGGCGTCTATGTCGAAAGCGACGACGTGACGGGCCTGGCAAGGCGCATCGAACCCATTCGCATGGGCGGCCGCCTGGCGCCTGCCGTGCCTCAGGTCGAAAGTCTGGTCAAAGCCTTCTCCTGATTTTCGGAGGAGGTGACAAACCGTTTTCGCCGGGCTAGAAACGCGTCTTTCGCGGCGTATCACCGCATCAAAATCTCAAGACACGCGCCGGCGCCTGACGCCGGCAGAGGTATCCATGGCCGGCCATTCGAAATTCAAGAACATCATGCACAGGAAGGGCCGCGCCGACGCTGCCCGCTCAAAGCTGTTTTCCAAGCTGTCGCGCGACATCACCGTCGCCGCCAAGCAGGGCATGCCTGATCCGGCGATGAATTCGCGCCTGCGTCTGGCCGTTGCCATGGCCAAGGCGGAATCCATGCCCAAGGACAATATCGAACGCGCCATCAAGAAGGGCGCGTCCGGCGAAGCCGACAATATGGAAGACATCCGCTATGAAGGCCGCGGCCCCGGCGGCATCGGCATTATCGTCGAAGTCCTGACCGACAACCGCAACCGCTCGGCCGGCAATGTCCGGTCCTACTTCACCAAGTTCGGCGGCCAGATGGCCGACAGCGGCTCGGTCAGCTTCATGTTCGACCGTCTCGGTGAAATCCGTTACCCGCTGTCGGCCGGCAGCGCCGACGCCGTCTTCGAAGCGGCGATCGAGGCCGGCGCCTCGGACGTCGAGACCGATGACGATCCGGAAGAGGGCGGCCACACCATCTATACCGCCTTCGAAGACCTGAACGAGGTCGTGGAAGGGCTGACCAAGCGTTTGGGAGACCCTAAGGGCACGGCCATCATCTGGAAGCCTCAAGCGCTGAACGCGATTTCCGGCGATCCGGCGCGCACCCTGATGAAGCTGCTCGACGCGCTCAACGACGATGATGATGTGCAGAACGTCTATGCGAACTTCGACATGAGCGACGAGGAGATGGCAGCGCTCGGCATGTAGGGCCTGCGATCTGCAGAATCGCGGCATTAATGGCACGCGTGCTTCGCCATTTTAACCATTTGCCGCATTCAAAGCTTTGTTTGCGGCTGGAAATATGCGAATATGCCGTTAACTATTTTTGAAACCGCATTTCGGGGGATTGCATGACAGCGTCGAAGCTTATTCTGGCTGGTTTGGCCGTGGGCGCGCTGGTGTCGTTGAGCGCGTGTACTGAGTACCGCACGCGTAGCCTCGTCTACGATGTTCGCACCGACCAGGAAAAGGCCGCCGAATGCGTCGCGGCCTTCGAACCGTCGGGCAAGGCGCCGCAGATCATGACCTATGACAGCGACACCCGTACGGAAACGCACGTCAACACCCAGGGCCGCGAAGTCACCGTCACAGCCCAGAACACCAATGACAACACGTCGATGGGTATGGGTGGCAAGCTTGGCTACAAGCGCCCGGAATCGTGCACCAGCAACGATCCGATCCCCGGCACGACGCGCCCCAAGGACCGCAATTACAAGAACGCCTCGACCGGCTACAAATAAGCCTCGCGCCGACCAGATACGAAAAAGCCTCGGGAAACCGAGGCTTTTTTATTGGCCGGAAGGGGATGGCCAGGGATGTCTTCTACTGTGTTCGTTACGCAAACAAGGTGCTCAGGCCGAGCATGGCTGGCTCCGGAGCGATGATCATGTGGACCGGTAGGTCGGCGACATAGGCCTGCAAACGACCCTTATCCTGAAAGCGGACGGTAAAAAGGTCCATATCGATCAGGTCGTGCATCATCGCGATCATCGTGCCGGCAAGATAGACGCCGCCGCGTGCGCCGCACATCAACGCGCCGTCGGAGGCGGTCGCAGCCAGCCACCCGGTGCACAGGTCTATTGTCTCACGAGCGCCGGCATCGCCGGAGCGGGCGCGGTCGATCACTTCCGGCCCTGCCAGCGGTTCTGGCGGAGCGCCATTTAAAATACCGAGGCAACGCCAAATCTCGGCCAGGCCCTGCAATGACACGGCGCGCTCGCGGGACACGCGGCCGAATTTTTGCTTCATCAGTTCGAGAACGGCCGTTTCGCGCGGCGTTACCGCCGGCAGGTCGCTGTGGCCGCCTTCGCAGGGAATAACCGTGTCGCCGTTCAGGTCGTCCGATATGATTAGAGCCGATCCCAACCCGACACTGGCGCCGACCAGCAGCTTGGTCTGGAATGCCTGGCCATTGTCGCCGCAGATCTTGATGGTTTCGTCAGGGCGTAAAAGCTGAACCGACATCGCCACGCTGACGCAGTCGTTGACCAGGTTAAGGCGGCGGATGTTCAGCAGTTCGCGCAGCCAGTCGCGCTGGACGCGGAACGGATCATTGGGCATTGCCAGGCCGCCGTCCTGCTCCCAGCCGCAGGCGCATACGGCTGCGCCGATCAGCTCACGATCCGGACGCGCGCTCAAATAGTCGTTTACGGCCTGCGAAAAGTCCTCAATCGAACGGCACGGGTAAGGCACCGACGGTTCCGGTCTTTGCCGGGGCCGGGTAATCGCAAGCCGCAGGAGGTTGGCATCGCTTACGTCAATCAGTAATGCTTCGTCGATCATACTTCACACCTACAGATCCGTTCTGCGGCGTAGAATAAACGACAAGTTTTAACATAATTTGAGATCGCGCCGGCGAAAGCCCACGTGCACTATTCACTGTTAGAAGGTCAGTACCGTCGTTCTGAATAATCGGACGAACGTCATGAAAAAGGCGAGGCCAGAGCCTCGCCTTAACATCTGTGTTTTTTTGAGCGAAGTCTTAGTTCCTTACGGGGTCCTGGGCGCGGACCGGACCGGTCGGCTGATCCGAAACCGGCGCCGAGGCGACAGTGTTCATGCGCGGCCAGTACTGGTCGAACAGGTACTGGTCGTGGGCATCACCCGGCACGTCGAATTCCGAACCCTTGTACCAGGGCGTGCAGACTCGGGCGGCCGGTTCGATATTGCCCCACTTCAGCGTCGGGCAGCCGTCGCCGGCCGGATCGACGTCATTATCGACGGCGCGAATCTCGCCTTGCGCTGACGACAGGATGCCGGCGGTGCGGACCTTGGCGATGCGGTTGGTGCCGACAAAGGCCGTTCCCGATTCGACGTCGATACCGATTTCCTTGGCCAGGATGGTGTTTTCAATGATGCGGATGCGGTTGAGCGACGCCGTGATGGCGTGGTCGCTTTCCGTAATGAAGGAATGCGACAGCAGTGCTTCGCCGGCGCCGTCGATATCGATGCCTTGCGCGAAATAATTGACCTTCAGGTCGCTCATGCTCAGGATCGAATTGGCGCTGTCGAGCTTGATCTCAAGGCCCGTCGCACCTTCGCCACGCTGGAAGCCGCGCCAGTCGGCGAGCTGCTGGATGCTTACGCCCTGGATCTGCGAGTCGCCGTCGAGCACGGCATAGATGCCGCCGGCGGTGGTGGCGATTTCGGAATTCTCGGCAAACAGCACGGCATTGTTGATGGCCAGCGCGACCGAGCGCGTCTTGGCGATCAGGTGCGTCGAATCCGTCAGGTTGAGGCGGCCGCCAGCCAGGTGGACGGCGGCGTTTTCACCCTGATAGCGGATCTGGCTGTTTTGCAGGGTTAGCTCGGTATTGGACGCTTCGATACAGGCCGACTGCTCACCGCGCGGGCTGGAAATATAGGCGTCCTTGACGATGACGTGTTCGGCGGTCGGCGCGACGCGGATGCACGGCTGACCGTCCGGCGCGACCAGCACGGGGATGGCGTGCGGGCCGTAACCCTGGCCGACGATGGTCAGCGAGCGCTTGACGTCGAGCGTGGCGATACACGAGCGGTTGCGCGCCTTGAGATAAAGCACGCCGCCGGGACGGATGCGCTGCACGACGTCTTCGACATAGCCGCGCGGCGCGCGGTCGCAGTCGACGGTGGCGTCATAGCGGCCATAGCCGTGATAACCGTAGAGATAGCCGCTTTCGCGGAAATGGCGCTGTACGCCGCAGGTCCGCAGCTGGGCGTCGAGCAACATGCCGAAGCACGGCTTGATATAGGCATTGGTGCGGGCGGCATTGTTGCCGGTGTAGGGATCGGCCGCCGCCGGCGACGCGGAGACGAGCGACGTCACGAGGCCGAGGACAGCAGCGGCCACGCCGAGCGCCGAGCCCGTCCCGGCATGCCTGGCCCCTGCCAGTTTCGCTTTCTCAATACGCATCGACATTGGCTTTTTCCTTGGGCCGCCGGGATTAGAAGCCCGGGCGGCGATGCAAATCTTTAAGTCCCTCGCCGGGCGCCGGCCCGAAACCTTTAGTTCGAGGGGTTACGCGATACCTGGTTGAGCACGGCCTGGAGGCGGGTGACCGACGGACGGAAGCCCGCCAGGGCCGCATCGAGTTGCATGACCACGGCCTCGGCCTTGTTCTGATCGGCGACGCCTTGCAGACCCAGGTCGAAATAGGTCGACATGGCATAGCGCGCCTCGGGCGAACCCTGCTTTTCGGCCTGCTGGTACCAGTAGAAGGCGCGGGCATAGTCGACTTCGACGCCGACGCCCTCGGAATACATGACCGCCAGCACCAGTTGCGATTTGGCGTCGCCGTTGACGGCGGCCAGTTCGATGGCGCGCAGGCGATCCTGATAGGTCAGGCGGTCACCGCCCGGCAAACCGATCATGTTGCGCAGGCCGTCGATGGTCTGCTTGGGCACGTCGGTCGGGCCGTTGCACTCGGTGTGCAGCAGGTCGAGATAGTTGAGGGCGCGCACCACGTGGACGAACGGCAACTCTTCCATGCGCGACAAGGCATAGACGGCCTGGTCGTCGGGACGGCTTTCGTCGGAATGCGGAACGCCGCCCGGAGGCGCTTCCGGCGGATAGAATTCGTACGGCGCGACCCAGCGCTTGGCCTTGGTCTCGACGAACGAGGCGTACTTGGCGCGGTCGGGCGCCGAGCGCTCGAAATCCTTGAGCAGGACATAGGCGCCGACATCGCCGGTTTCCATGGCCTTATAGTTATAGAGATAGGCGTCGACGTCCGACCGTTCGAACAGCGAGCGCACGTTCGACGCGCCATAGTCAGAGCCGCGCATCATGGCGCGGATGGCCTGGACGTTGTCGGCCGGCTCGCCCATCGGGCCGTACTGGTCGTCATAAAGCCGGGCCAAGGTGCGGAAACCGTCCGGGCCCATGGTCGACAGTATATAGATGGTGCGGTCGCGGACCTTGTCGCGCTCGCCCGAGTCCATCATCGACAGTTGGGTGTCGAGCAGCTTGTAGGCGCGGGCCCGCTCGTAGTCGCGACACTTGTCGTAACGCGAAGCCATGGTGCCGCCGCGGCGCGGATCGGCAGCGCGATTGAGCGGGGCATAGCCCTCGGCATTGGCGAGCGCCATGACCAGCCAGACAGACGACTCGATATGGTCTTCGAGGTTCTTGTCGGCGGCATTGGCGGCGTTGTAACGATTGGCCAATTCAAGCTGGGCAAAGAAGTCGTTGCCGAAGGCCTGATGGCGGAAATAGCGGATTTCGCGCTCCTGGCCGCCGAAGCCCTGGGCCTGGAACATGTCGGGAGGACGGGGGCAGGCATAGCCGCCCGGCGTGTTGTCACGGCCGCCGCCGTGCATCCAGCCGAAGCGAGGATCGTCGCACGCGGTCAGGGCAAGGGTGGCGCACAGCCCTGCGGTAAGCGCTGCCATGGGCAGGACGCGTCGCTTTCCCTTAGTGAGGGCCTGCTTTAACGCCGCAAATCCTGGGCGTGAAGCCGGGCTTGTCTGATCACTTTCCGACATCACCGATCGCTCCGACAAAAGTCGGCTAAAATATGGTTAATCACTTTTTTGTTAAGGATGACGCGGACTGTCAAGCTATGCCCCCCCTTAGGCTGCCTTATATTTACCGAGCGTTGCCAGATTGCCGCGTATACTATGCGACCGTCAGCCCACATCCCTAAAAAGTACCCCCGGGTGGACACCCGTTAAGCTCATCATGCTTCAAATTCCGCGGCTTGACCAGAAAAAAGTGTTAATACCGTGACATGCCGTGTTGCTTTCGCTCGGTGCGTGATACGTCTGCCGCACTTTCGAAGGGAATACGCCTTCAAGGAGAATAAAATGGCCGTGATCGTCCAGGCTCCCGTCATGGGTGCGAGCAAAGTTGAAATCTATCAGCAACTTAAGCGCGACGTCCAGGCCGTCCTGGAGGGGGAGCCCGATCGGGTGGCGCAGATGGCGACGATCGTGTGTCTTTGTGCGCAGGCGTTTCCCGACTGGTTCTGGACCGGATTCTATATAGTGGACATGGTTAAAAAGGCGCAGGGCACGGACGAACTGGTGGTCGGTCCCTACAATGGTACGCTCGGCTGCCTGCGCATCGCCTTTGGGCGCGGTGTTTGCGGTGTAGCCGCCGCCACGCGAACGACGCAGATCGTTGCCGACGTCCACGCCTTTCCGGGGCATATAGCCTGCGACACCCGCTCCAATTCCGAAATCGTCGTGCCAGTCCTTGACCGTGCGGGCGAGGTCATCGCTGTGTTCGATGTCGATTCCGAGCATCTGTCTGCCTTCGACGAAACCGATCGCGACGGCCTGGAAGCCATCATGCAGGCCGTTTTCGCCGCCTGAAACCTTATCGCCTGCCCATAATAGTATTGGCCGCACCCCTCCGCGCAGGGGCAAATGCCTTGTCACGCCGGCACCTCAAAGGGCTGTTTCGCAATGTGATCATAATCAATCACAATATTTCAGAAATGACAAAAAAGTGGCGTCTTCGTGCAAAATATATTATCATTAACCGTGTAACTCGGTTATGGTCCCAAACTTAGGGCCATCGTCCCAAATATAGAAACGCTCCAAACGGCCCGATCCACTGGTCGTCATAGAGGGCGCCGTATGGAAGGAAACCAAATGCACGTGACCATTGCGTTCCCGAGAAAAAATCATCTTCTGCTGACATCGGCGGCAGGGGCCGTTCTTTTCAGCGCAGCCATGCTGGCCACGGCGCCGGTCCATGCTCAGACCGCGCCCGCCGCGCAGCCTGCACCGAGCGACTCCGATATTGTAATCGTCAAAGGCTTCCGCGGCAGCCTGAAGAGTGCGCTCGGCATCAAGAAGTCGAGCGCCGGCACCGTCGATTCCATCCTGTCGGAAGATATTGCCAAGTTCCCGGACTCGAACCTGGCCGAATCGATGCAGCGCATTCCGGGCGTGACCCTGTCGCGCGGCGACGGCGGCGAAGGCCGCAACGTCTCCGTCCGCGGCCTGGGGCCGACGTTCACGCGCGTGCGCATCAACGGCATGGAGGGGTCTTCGCAGACCGGTTCGTCCGACATCTATGGCGCCGGCAATAACGGCCGCAGCTTCGACTTCAACGCCTTTCCGACCGAAATCTTCTCATCGCTGTCGGCCCGCAAGACCGCCTGGGCCGACGTCGAGGAAGGCAGCCTTGGTGCCACGGTCGACCTGCGCGCCCCCAAGCCGTCGGACATTCGCGGTAACCAGGTGCTGGCCGTCACGGCGCGTGGCGTCTACAACGAACTGAGCAAGCAGACCGATCCTCGCCTGTCGATCCTGGCCGGCAAGAAGTTCGACGGCGGCAAGTTCGGCATTCTGGGCTCGCTGGCCTATCAGGAACGCCACATCCGCGAAGTCGGCTATTCGGCGGTCGATATCCTGTCGGCTGGCATGGGGGGCAACGGTTACAACGCATTCCAACGCGATGCGGCGGGGAACAAGATCCCAGACGGTAACGGCGGGTTTAAAAAGGAAGTGCAGCCCTTCTGTACGCCGATCGGCTGGGCCGATCCCAGCGGTGGCAAGTCGATCAGCCCCGACCCGGCCGACAGCGCGTCCAAAGGCGCCACCACCGCCAACTGCGCCTTCAACGACCCACGCACCGGCACGATCGCGGCCTATAACACCATCTACAATCTGAGAAGCCCGCTCCAGCCGAACACGCCGGGCTCGGGCGCCTTCTTCCCGCGCATTCCGCGTTACGTCAATTCGACGCAAGCCGAGAAGCGCACGGCCGGCACACTGACCTTCCAATGGAAGCCCGACACCGACACCGATCTGTCGCTCGACCTGCTCTATTCGCGCTACGAAGACGAGCGTCGTGACAGCTACATTGAGCCCGTTTCGTTTGCGCGCAGCATTACCAATAACGGCCAGCCCATGGTGTCGGTCAAGGACGTGCAGTTCGACGGCAATGGCTCGCTGCTCTATGGCCTGTTCGACGGCGTCGACGTCCGTTCGGAAGGCCTAGTCGACGACTTCACCTCGACCTTCCAGCAGGTCAATCTCAATTTCTTCCACCGCTTCAATGACCGCTTCGAAGTGTCGGGCCTTATCGGCTCCAACCGCTCGAACTGGGATGGTTCGATGCGTTTGCAGACCTTCATGGACGCCATCGACACCAAGGACTTCTCGATCGACTTCCGCGACGGCGGCGACATTCCGGTCATCAAGTTCGGAATCGACGTCAACAATCCGGCCAACTTCAGCTACGCGCCCACAACGGCGACCGGCGACGTGCTGGGCGGCTTTTCCGTCCAGGGCAAGCCGCAATTCAACGTCACGACCGACGACACCGTCAATCTCGACTTCAAGTATCGCTTCAGCGACAGCGTCACCGTCAAGTTCGGGGTGCAGAATCGTGTCAACGACTTCAATTCGCACAGCCTGAACCTGATCCCGTCGCAGGTGGCTGTGAAGCCGCTGCCGGCGGGTACGACCCTGGCCAGCCTGACCAAGACCATATCCGGGCTCGACGACCTGTGGGGCCACGGCGCACCGGCCAGCTGGGTGCAGATCGATTCCGAAAAATGGCGCCAGGCCACCGGCTTCGACAGCTTCCAGTATTGCGGCATCGAGTGCGGCGCCGCCATGTCGGAGATCAAGGAAACGGTCGGAAGCGGCTATGTCATGGCCGAGTTCAACAGCGACAACTGGCTGCCCATCCCCATCCGTGGCGATATCGGCCTGCGCTACGTCAATACCGACCAGTTTGCGCTCGGTTATATTCCCGTCGTGGCGCCGGCCGGCTCGACCTACCCCAATGTCGGCAAGCGCAACGAGGTCACTCGCAGCTACTATGACTGGCTGCCGTCGCTGAATGTGGTGTTTGAGTTCAACCGCAACCTGCTCGGCCGCTTTTCGGCCGCCAAGGTCCTGTCGCGTCCCGACCTCGGCACCCTCGTGCCCTCGTCCGGCATCACGGCGACGACGCGCACGGGCACGGTCAACAACCCGTTCCTCGATCCGATTCGTGCCAAGACGCTCGACGCCTCGCTGGAATGGTATTTTAAGCCGGGCTCGCTGGCGTCGATCGGCTATTTCCACAAGGACATCGAGACCTTTATCCAGCGCGTTCCGACCCAGGTGCCGTTCAACCAACTAGGCCTGCCGAATTCGCTGCTCGACAATACCAATACCCAGCCGACGGAAATCTTCACGGTCAACCGCTACGTCAATACCGAGGGCGGTCCGTTGGACGGCGTAGAGCTGAACCTGCAGACCGACCTCGATTTCCTGCCGGGCATTTGGAAGAATATCGGCGTGCTGGCCAACTACACGCACGTCCAGTCCAAGATCAACTATCAGCTCAGTGCCACGACGTTCGCGGTCAATGACCTGGTCGGCCTGTCGCGCGACTCGGCCTCGGGTACGATCTACTACGAAGATGACCGCTTCTCGATCCGTACGACCGGCTCCTATCGCGGCAAGTATCTCCGCGGCATTCCGGCCAGCACGGGTTCCGACATCCAGGGCAATGACGAGACCTTCTATCTCGATGCGTCGGCGTCGTGGAATATCAGCGATCACCTGAAACTGATCTTCGAAGCGCAGAACCTGACCAACGAACAGAACCGCCTCTATATCGACAGCGTCCGCCAGGACACCCTGTTTCAGACGCGGATCGGCCGCACCTTCACCCTCGGGGTGAACTACAAGTATTGATTAAACGGCTCCCTCCCGGAAGCCTGCCTGGCCGCCTCTTTTACCTGACCGCATTTTTGGCCCGATTGGCCCGTGTGGCAGGGGAGGCGGCCATTTTTTTATGCCTTGTACGCGCCCGCAATCAGGGCAACGGAACGCCTTGCCGCGTCTACGTCGGGCGTCTCGTTGGCGTCGTTCCAGCCGAACAGGTCATTAGGGCCGACGTCCTGGACGACGATGCCGTCACGGCGGCCGACGACGATGGTCGATTGATAGCTGAACGAATAGTGCGCGTCGTCCTGCGGCGGCAGCCAGGCGATCTGGCCGCGCACCGGCGTGATGGAATTATCCTTCCACAGATCGCGGGCGGCATAGCCGGTACAGTTGATGATGACGGGTTGCTTAAGCCGAGTGACATCGTGCGGCGAATGCAGTTCCAGCGCTTCGAAACGGCCGCCGGCCATCAGGAAATCCTCGCTCAACTGATGCGCCAGGTCGGCGACGTTGAAACTGAGGACGCGGGCGCGCGTCACGTGGTCAGACGCGAACGGATGCTGGTCGTTCTGCACGGGCTGTGAATGCGGCACAGTGTCGGCCAGCCGGTCGCCAAGTTCCACGAAATCCTCGGCCGCCGGATTGTCGGACAGGCTGGCATATTCCGGGCGCGGCGCGTGCAGGTAATACTGGTCGATCCATTCGACCGGATTGCCCGCCAGGCCGGCATAGGATTGGTGCATGGCCCACGATTGCCGCGCCATGGCTTCCCAACGGTCGCCGAAATCGGGCGCGGCGGCGTTTTTGAAGGCGATGCGCGAATCCGGCGTCCATACGCCGGTAGCGCGGGCCGAACGCACGAACGGAAAACGTTCTTTCGCGTAGATCGTCACCTGCGCGCCTGCCCGTTGGGCGGTGATGGCGGCAGTTAGACCGAGAGCGCCGGCGCCGATGACAGCAATATGCTTGGGGCTCGACTGCATGGCCAGGCGCACCGCCGCGTCGGCCGATCCCCACGACAACGACCAGCCGCTGCCGCCGTGGCCGTAATTGTGCACGACGGTCTTGCGGCCGACTGTTTCGGTTTCGATGCGCGGGCCGGCGGCGCGGAATGGCCGCAGGCAGACCGTGATGCGGAAGATCTGGTCGGGCGCGGCCCGGATGCGGCCGAGCGGCAGATTTTGTGCGCGAGCCAGGGCAGGTGTGAAGAGGGCGGCCGCGGCTCCGGCTTTCAAAAGGCGACGCCTGTCCATCTCAAGTCTCCCCGAATTTGATGCGACACGTGTCGCACGCGTCGGCGGATGATGCAATGGCGCTCTTTCACC
>FSUR01000260.1_pt1 | contig 20584 bp, 19 predicted proteins | sample 1637491 | NCBI WGS metagenome assembly FSUR01 (sample SAMEA3914816, study PRJEB12502) | metagenome | biome: forest; material: soil | place: USA | collected 2011-09-16 | depth 0.3 m
AACAAGCTGGGCAAGGGCAAGTTCGAAATCGTCGTGCCGTCGGTGTCGATCGTCGCTGAACCGCCGGTCGCCCTCGTCGACAAGGTGGCGCTGAAGAAGGGTAACCTGGCTGTCGCCAAGGAATATCTGAACCATCTCTATAGCCCCGAAGGCCAGGAGATCATCGCCCAGAACTACTACCGGCCGACCGACAAGGCCGTGGCCGCGAAATACGCTTCGCAGTTCCCGAACATCCCGACCCTGGTCACCATCCGCGACTTCGGCGGCTGGACCAAGGTCCAGAAGGAACAATTCGACTATGGCGGGGTCTTCGACCAGATCTCGCGCAAGTAGGACTGAGGGGCCGCCGTTTTTTGATGTGCTAACGCTTCGCTCCTTGAGCACGGCGGCGTCTTCGACCATATCTCGCGCAAGTAACTCTGCGCGCAAGTAACTCTGGGAGCATTCCCCTCCCCGATGCCTCAAACTGCGGCAGGTTCCTTATCGAGCCTGCCGCTTTTTTGTTGCGCTTTGCCGCCGGCAACAGCAGTTTGCAGCAAGGGAGAACGATAATGGACAGACGGCAACTTCTTGCGAGCTTGACGGCATTATCCCTGGCGGCTCCCATGAACGCCCGCGCGCGGGCAGCAAACCACCGTCCGGCGCCGGCCGACCGCAAGTTCGTCAGCCCTGCCATCGACGCCTGCATCGCCGAGATGAAGCGCGTGCTGCGCGACGGCGAACTGGCGCAGCTGTTCGAAAACTGCTTCCCTAATACGCTCGACACGACGGTCACTTTGGGCCAGGTCAACGGCAAGCCTGATACCTTCGTCATCACCGGCGACATCGACGCCATGTGGTTGCGCGATTCATCGGCCCAGGTCTGGCCCTACCTGCCGTTCGCAGCCAAAGACCCGGCCTTGCGTACCCTCTTCCAGGGCGTGATCCAGCGCCAGGCGCGATGCATCCTGATCGACCCCTATGCCAACGCCTTCATGCGCGATCCGACGACGCCGACCAATCTCGTCTGGTCGCTGCACGACAAGACCGATATGAAACCCGGCGTCGCCGAACGCAAATGGGAGATCGACAGCCTGTGTTGGCCGGTGCGTCTGGCCCACGGTTATTGGCAGGCGACGGGCGACACGGCGCCCTTCGACGACACCTGGCGCCAAGCCATGCGCCTCGTCCTCGCAACCTTCCGCCAGCAACAGCGCAAGGACAATGACGGGCCCTATCATTTCCAGCGCGCCGCCGAAAATCCCGTCGACACCCTGCCGCTCGACGGCTTCGGCGCGCCTTCGAAGAAGGTCGGGCTGATCCATTCCGGCTTCCGTCCGTCCGACGATTCGTGCGTCCTGCCATTTTTGGTACCGTCGAACCACTTTGCGGTCGTGTGCCTCAGGCAACTGGCGCAGATGGCAGGTCCGCTCGGCCTCGGCGACGGTTTCGCGCTCGACTGCAAGGCGCTGGCCGACGAGGTCACCGCCGCCCTGATGGTATGGGGCCGGACGCACCTGCCGACGGGCGAGACCGTCTGGGCGTACGAGGTCGACGGTTACGGTAATGCCATCTTCATGGACGATGCCAATACGCCAGGTCTGCTCGGCCTGCCCTATCTTGGCGCCTGCGGCAGGACCGATCCGCTTTATATGGCCACGCGCAAGGCGGTATGGAGCGCCGCCAACCCGTATTTCTTCTCCGGCAAGGTAGCCTCAGCCATAGGCGGGCCGCACATCGGCCGCGACATGGTCTGGCCGATGTCGTTGATGATGTACGCCCTGACGGCGGCCAGCGACGACGACATCCGCCTGAGCCTGAACACCTTGAAAACCACCCATGCCAGCACCGGCTTCATGCATGAGGCCTTTCACAAGGACGATCCGACGCGCTTTACTCGGCCGTGGTTCGCCTGGGCCAACACGCTGTTCGGCGAACTGATCCTCGACGTCTACCGGCGCCGGCCGCAGCTACTGACCTAACGCATCCCGGTAGCGCCGGCTGCCGATAATCGTCTGCCCGTTACTCAGCGTCACGGTGACGTCGCCGGAATGCGTTGTCTCGACAGACCGGATGTGGCTGCGGTTGAGCAGGCGCGAACGGTGAATACGGACGAAACCGGCACCGTCGAGCCGCGTCTCGTATTCGGCCAGGGTGCCACGTACCAACAACGGCGAGGCCCGTCCCGCGACGTGCAGTTCGACATAGTTGCCTGCCGCTTCGACCCACAGTATCTCGGCTGGTTCGAAATAGACGACACGGCCATCGGCCCGGACTTCCAGACGTTCCGGTGCCTTGGGGGGCGCCTGCGCGGCTGCGAGCCGATCGGCGACCCAGAAAATGCCCATATCGATGGCATACGACAGGCAATCCTTGCGGCCTTCGTAGAGCAGTTCCAGTGGCAGGCGTCCGTGCCCAAAATCATAATGCATGCCGGCAAATGCGTACCCGGCATAGCGGATGGCGACCATGCCCGCGACGTGGAGCATTGAAAAGACCAGGACGATTGGCACCTGAAGTGCCAGGAAACGCACCAGCCCAAGTCTCGCCGGACTATAACGGCGATAGAGGACAAAAATGACCGGGCACAGGGCAAACAGCGCGACGGTGCTGCTCAATTCCCACAATACAGGCTCCCAGATGAAGAGCCGGGAGCCGCCGGAATGTTCGATCAAAACTGACGTCACGTTTATGACGGCGATGATCAGGGTGACAGCGATGATGAAGGCATAGACCTTCGAAAAGCGGGCCCCGTTCGTCCCTGAATTGCCGCCTGATGTCCCGGTCATGCCGCCGCCCGTCCCCATTCATCCCGTCCCGCCGGCCGCTTGTGTCACGCCGATAGCGGCCAAGTTAGCGCGATGATAGCGCCGATACCAGTCCATAACGGAGACTTCCATGACATCGTCTACCCGGCGCTATGACCTCGACTGGCTGCGCATCATCGCCTTCGGCCTGCTCATCCTCTATCACACGGGCATGTTTTACGTGACCTGGGGCTGGCACGTCAAAAGCGACCACGCCAGCCACGCCATCGAACCTTTGATGCGCCTCCTCAATCCGTGGCGGCTCGACCTGCTGTTCTTTATCTCGGGCGTGGCGATCCGCTTCATGGCGGAAAAGACGAGCGCGTGGCAGCTTGGAATTTCACGCTTCAACCGTCTGTTCTGGCCGATCGTGTTCGGCATGGCGGTCATCGTAGCGCCGCAAAGCTTCTATCAGGTCCGCGAACAGTACGGTTTCACCGGCACCTATCTCGAATTTTACGGCAAGTATCTCAGCCACTATAAAGGTTGGTGCGACGCCAACGGTTGCCTGGCCGTGCCAACCTGGAACCACCTGTGGTACGTCGTTTATCTTCTGGCTTACAGCCTGATCTTCGCGTGCCTGTGGCCGCTGCTGAAGCGGATACCGATGGGCTGGGCGAAACGCCTGCCGGCCTGGGTCTATATCGCTATACCGTTCGCTTGGTATTGTTTCGGCGACTACGTGCTCGATCCCATGTTCCCGCAAACCCACGCCTTTGTCGGCGACTGGTACGTTCATTACGCTTCGGCCGGTTTCTTCGCCATGGGCGTGCTGGTGGCGCGTTTCGACCGTTTCTTCGAGATTGCCCGAAAACTGCGCCACGCCAGCCTGATCGTCGGGATCGGCAGCTATCTCGCCCTCGAACTGCTGCGCCAGTTGTGGGCGGCAGGACAGATCACGCCGCTCACCGGCGAACTGATCGGCAATCCGATCGAGACCGCCCAAGCCATCTTCTTCATGCTGGCCTTGATCGGCTATGCCCGCCAGCACCTTGCCAATGCCGACGGAGCCTGGCGCCGCACGCTGACCGAGGCCATCTTCCCGTTCTATATCATGCATCAGACGATCATCGTGGTGGCGGCGTACAATCTCAACCGGCTGCATATGCCGGTGGCGCTCGAAGCTACGATCCTGATCGCCCTGACCGCGCTCGGCTGCTGGCTGACCTATGTCGTCGTCCGGCGGGTACAGGTCCTGCGCCCGTTCTTCGGGATGGCGTGGAAAACGGCAACCTCACCGGCCCGTTCCGTCGTTTTGAGAGAATCGGAAAAGGACTTACAGTCTGAGATATAAGCTGTTTTCAGGTGTCCAGTGTCCGCTTCTCCGCATCCGCTCGTCCTTCGGGGCCGCCAGGCTTTTCAGGCCCGCGATTTCACAGCGGCGCTCAGCCTGTGCGGCATGCGGCTGAAGGAGGCACCGGGCGACCTCGACGCGCTTGAGCTGAAGGCCGTCATCCAGCAGTCGCGCGGCGATCTCAAAGGCGCCGAAGAGACCATGCGCCAGGCGCTGGCGCTTGATCCCGCCAGCCCTTGGGCCGTCCACGACCTGACCCAGATGCTGCATTCCCAGGGTCAGACGGCGGCGGCGGAAGCTGCCGCGCGCCACGCCCTGATCGCCCTGCCCGACGATCCGCAATCGCATATGCAACTGGCCGTCATCCTGGCCGAGCGCGACGACCTGCCTGCGGCGGAATACCATAACCGCCAGGCCTTGGCTCTGGTGGGTTCCCACCCGCAGGTGCTGACCAACCTGGCGCTCTGCCTCTATAACCAGGGCCGGCTCGACGACGCCGAAACCTCTCTCTTGCAGGCCTGCCGCATCGCCGACCAGCCCACAGCTGCACGCGCCATGGCCATGGCCCACCTGTCGCGCGTCTATGAGGCGCGCCGCGACATGGTCAATGCCTGGCTGTGGCTCGACCGCGCCGAACAGACGGGCCAGCCAACCGGCCAGGATTTTTCGCTGCTGCGCGCGCTCTACCTCGCCAATAGCGACAAGCCCAGGGAAGCGATCGAGCTCATCGACCGCGCTGGACCGCGCATCAGCGCCGCGGCCTTGCTCGACAAGGGCCGGCTTCTCGACCGGCTTGGCCGCTATGACGAAGCGTGGGCGGCCATGACGACCGCCAAGGCGAGGCTTGCCCAGGAGGGCAAGCTGACCTATGACGCGCCGGAGGTCGCCGCGGAATTCGATCGGCTGAGGTCGTTTTTTACCGCCGAACGGATGGCGCGCCTCCCGCGGGCCGGAACGCGTCCGGACGTCCCGCAACCCGTATTTATCCTGGGTTTCCCGCGGTCGGGCACCACGATGATCGAACAGATGCTGTCGAGCCACGACCACGTCGCTGCCGGCGGCGAACTGCCCTTCGTCCACGAATGGCAGGCCCTGTCGCTCAGGCTATTGCCGGGCCATGCGCCCTATCCGGATCGCCTGGCCGAGGCGCAGGCCGCCGATTTTCACCACATTCCGACGGTATTGCGCGACTACTATCTCGGGCGCGCCGAGATCTACGGCCTTGTCGGCGAAGGCAAGACGCTGTTCACCGACAAGATGCCGCTCAACGATACGCACCTGCCGCTGATCCGGCTGGCCTTCCCGCAGGCGCCGGTCATCCGCATGGTACGGCATCCGCTCGACGTCGCGATCTCCATCCTGTCACACAACCTGACGCACGGTCAAAACAGCGGCTTTGCGATGGAAACGATCATAAGCCACATGATCGCGCAGCATGGTCTCGACGCGCATTACGACACCATGCTCGACCGGCCACCGCTGGTCGTGCGTTATGAGCATTTCGTCGCCGGTCAGGAAACCGAGACGCGCCGCATCCTCGACTACTGCGGGCTCGCCTTTGACGACGCCTGCCTGCGCTTCCACGAAAACCGCCGCCACGCCCCGACCCCGTCCTATTCGCAGGTGTCGAAGCCGCTCAATGATCGCTCGATCGGCCGCTGGCGCAACTATGCCCGTCCGCTGGCGCCGTTCATGGACCGGATCGCGCCGGTCGCCGAAGCGCTGGGCTATTCCCTCGACACTTAAGCCCGCGCATCCTGCCCAAAACCGCTGCACACTTTTTGGGATGCGCGCTCAAAAAAACGGCCGGTCCAACGATAGGACCGGCCGCAAGGGATACCCGACACTCGCAGCCCCTGGAGGGACACCCGGCGGAAGAGGGATAGTAACCGCCAGACGGAATGACTGCGAAGGCTGGGAGGGTTCGCCGGGCGGACAGCGCCCGGCGAGGAGGAAGCTAAACTTAGTACTTCAGACGAACGCCGACATACCAGGACTGGCCGTTGTCGTAATAGGCACGCGGGATGCTGGGATCGCCGACGAAGTAGTACAGCTTGGAATGGCCGATATTCTGGGCATCCAGGGTCAAGGCGATATTGCTCGAGACATTGTAGCTGAACGAACCGTCGAGCGAACCGAAGCTGTCCTGCCACATGTCGACACCACGGTCGGTGCCGGACTTGAACTTCGAACGGTAGTTGTAGGCCAGACGCGCGCTGACCAGGTCGTTTTCGAAGTAACCCGTCAGATTGTAGGTCCACTTCGAATTGCCGTCGATCGGTCCGCCGCCGTCTACCTTGCCGTCGGCATAGGTCATGTTGGCGATGAAGCCGAAGCCGGTTTCGCCAATCGGCTGCTGCAGGTTGGCTTCATAGCCGTTAATGTGCGCGCGGCCGCCGTTGTCCGGCCCCTGTATCTGGAAGTCGTGACCGGTTGGGTTCAGCACGTCGGTAAAGGTGCCGTGGAAGGTCTTCGTCGTGATGAAGTTCTCGAAGTCGATCTTGTAGATCGAGAACGAGACCAGGGCTTGCGGTGCGTAGTACCATTCCAGACCCGAGTTCCAGGTCCAGGCGCGGTACGGGTCGAGCAGCGGGTTGCCCCCGGCAGTACCGGTATAGTTGGCGTCGTTCAGCGAATAGGCACCGGCCAGTTGGGCGTAACCCGGACGGGTCAGGACCTTGGCGACGTCGAAGCGGAACAGCAGGTCCGAGGTCAGGTTGGTCTGGAAGTTGGCGCTCGGCAGAACGTCCCAATACGAACGCTTGGTATCGACTTCGGCATAGGCGCCGAAGACGCTGGGCTTGGTCGGCGTCCCGGGCTTGTAGTTCGTCGTGTACTGGATCGACGTCGAGTCGGTATGGATCGCGCGGACGCCGATATTGCCCTTCCAGTTGTCGCCGCTGAGGTGCGTCATGCTGTAATAGGCCTGGGTCTTTTCCTTTACGGCGAAGCTGGCCGGTGCATAGAAGCCGAACTTGCGGCCGCCGGAATGCGTATTTTCGTAGTCGTAGACCGCCTGTTCATTGGCGAAGGTATAGCCCGGAATATTACCGATGCCTTTGGCGTAGTCGGCAGGCGTCGAATCGCCCTTGTAGACGACATTCAGGTTCTTGGTCAGCGTGCCATCGCTGTTGCCGCCCCACGAGAAGGCGATGAAGTCAAGGTCGCGAGCGTGGTCGGTATACCGCGCACCGAATTGGACGTCCTTGAAGATGCCGTTGTCGAGCGCATAGGTCGCGTCGATCTTGGCGTAGGTTTCCTTATCTGGCGATTGAACCGCGCCGCCCCACGACCAGCTGTACTTGTTATTGAGATAGGCGGCCGAGGTCTTGTCCGACGGCAGGTCTGGATAGGAGACGCTGGTCGACTTGCCGTTCTGCTTGAAGCTTGCGCCCGTGTTCCAGTAGGTTTCCCAGGCGACCGAGTCGTCCGTAACACCCTCACCGTGGGTATAGCCGATCTGGCCCTTGATCAGCAGCTTGTCGCTGGCGTGCCAGGTGGCATTGAGGTTCAGATCGTACGAGTTCGAATGGGCCTTGCGGTAGATGTCGTCCTGGACGACGCCGGCGTCGGTGGTATTGGCCTGGGCCAAGCTCCAGGTGCCCGACGTCAGATAGGTGTTGCCGTCGGCCGGGTTGACCGCGGTCGTGTAAGCGGTCGGTGTCTGGGTGGAGAAGCGTGAACCCCAGAACATGTTGTTATGGTTGCTGTTATTCGCTTCAAGCGTGGTGTACAGGCCCTGGAAGTCGAAGTCGAGCGTGTCGCTGGCCTTCCACTGCACGTGGATGTTGCCACCCTTGCGGACGCGTTCCTGTTCGAAGAAGGACGAACCGATCAGCGACGGCATATAGACGGTCTTGCCGGTGCCGGCGAAGTTGCTAACCCCGGTATAGCCGAGCGTTTCCTGGCCATCGCGGCGGAAGTCGCGCTTTTCATAGTAGGCGCCAACGAGGATGCCGAGCGAGCGGCTGTCGTTGTGCCAGCTGTACATGCCGGAAATTTGCGGCGTCGTCTTGTCCGGCAGGGTCGAGTAGAGCGCCTGTGCCGAGAACGACATCATGTTCGGCTTCAGGTCGAGCGGATTGCGAACGTGGACGTCGACCGTGCCGCCGATGCCGCCTTCGGGCAGGTCGGCCGACGACGACTTGATGACTTCGACCGTGCCGACGACTTCCGACGGCAGCATTGTATAGTTGAAGGCGCGACCGCCGCCTTGCTGATCCAGCACGAACCAGTCGCCAGTCGCCATGTTATGGCCGTCGAGCATGGTCAGGTTGAGGTTCGGATCGGTGCCGCGGATCGAGATGTGCTCGTTTTCACCGAAGCCGCCGCCGGCCGAGGTGCCGGTCACGACGTTGACTCCGGTGGCGCGCGACAGCGAGTCGGCGACGTTCTTGTCGGGGAATTTGCCGACGTCTTCGGCCGTGATCACTTCCTCGGCGCGGTCGGAATTGCGCTTTTGCTTCAGCGAAGACTGCAGCGACTTGCGGATGCCGGTGACGATGACCGTACCGTCGGACGCCGGTGCTGCCGACGCCTGGGCGTGGACGACCGAAACCCCGGCCGCCAATGACAGGCCCATGGCAAGGCTCGCCACGGCGCTCGTCATCATGATGTGACGCTTGAATTGCATGTTTAGTGTTTCCCTTTTTGGCGGCCTTGCGGCGAAGGCCGGCCCCAAAACCGATGTTGCCGCGTATTTCTGGACAGTTCTTAGATACCAAAACAACGCCACTAGGTACCAATACAAGACCTATCTACGGCACAGACGTTAGGTTTGGTTTCAAATTTGTGTCAACAGGAATCTGATTGGTCTCACTTTGGCCCTGACATCTATTGCAGGTCTGTGACAAAAATATCGCCGTGAAATATACCCACCCATTAATAAAGACAGGCAAAAGCCTATGGGGCCATAGGGTTTGCAGGAATTCATATTTCAATGTTAGATTCTTCTGTGAACCGGTTGCATTTCGGAATGAGATCAGCCATACCACTTATAAGAATTGGTATTACAGCCAGCTAGGGAATCGCATATGCCTGGTATCTCCACGACATCGTTACAGACGCAAAAAACGCCTTGGGGCGCCGTGCTGCTGTTCTGCCTGCTCTTCGCCATCTTCGGCTTCGTGACCTGGCTGAACGGCCCGTTGATCACCTTTTCGAAGCTGGCCTTTTCGCTGAGCGACGTCGAAGCCTTCCTGGTGCCGTCGGTCTTCTACCTTTCTTATTTCTTTCTCGCCCTGCCTTCGGCCTTCCTCCTGAAGAAGACGGGCATGAAGGGCGGCATGGCGCTGGGCCTGCTGGTCATGGCCGTCGGCGCCGCCGGCTTCGGGCAGTTCGCCTCGATGCGCATGTTTCCGCCGACCCTGGTGTCGCTGTTCATCATCGGCGCCGGCCTGTCGCTGCTGCAGACCGCGTCCAACCCCTATATCTCGGTGCTTGGCCCCATCGAATCGGGCGCCCAGCGCATCGCACTGCTCGGCATCTTCAACAAGCTGGCCGGTGCCTGCGCTCCGTTCGTCATCGGCGCCCTGATCCTTAAGGGTATCGGCGAAATGCAGACGACGGTCGACGCGGCCAAGGATCCGGCGACGCGCGAAGCCATTCTCAATGCCTTCGCCGAACGCATTCACATCCCGTACCTGGCCATGGGCGCCTTCCTGGCCGTCATCGCCTTCTTCGTCTACAAGTCGCCCCTGCCCAATATCGGCGACGACGCCAATCCCGGCAGCGGCAAGAGCTTCGCCCAGGCGATCCCGCAGATGCTGTTCGGCTTCCTGGCCATCTTCTTCTATGTCGGCGTCGAGGTCATGGCCGGCGACGCGGTCGGCACCTACGGCCGTATGTTCGACCTGCCGATCGAAAAAACCATTTTCTTCACCAGCTTCACCATGGTGACCATGCTGGTGGGCTATGTCTGCGGCCTGATCGCCATCCCGCGCTTCATCAGCCAGGAGCGCTACCTCGTCCTGTCCGCCATACTCGGCATCGTCCTCAGCATCGGCGCCTTCCTGACCAAGGGCTATACCTCGGTCGCCTTCGTCTGGGCGCTCGGCTTCGCCAACGCCATGATGTGGCCGGCCATCTTCCCCCTCGGCATCCGCGGTCTCGGCAAGCACACCGAAATGGGCGCAGCCTTCCTGGTCATGGGCATTATCGGCGGCGCCGTCATTCCGCAGCTGTTCGCCCACCTCAAGGAGACGTTCAACTTCCAGCTTGTCTTCCTGGCCCTGATGGTGCCGTCTTACGCCTATATCCTGCTGTTCGGCGCTCTTGCCGGCCGCAAGTCCGCCGTTTCGGCCAATACGTAACCCACAGGCTCAGCGGATTCTCCCCATGTCCCCCGTGCTTCTTGCCGATAAGGCTCCTTCCTTCTACGCCGGCGTCGACGGTGGCGGCACCCACTGCCGCGTCCGACTGCGCGATGCAAACGGCGCCCTCATGGGCGAAGGCGAAGGCGGCCCCGCCAATATCCGCCTCGGCCTCAACCTGGTCTGGGCGAATATCCTGTCCGCGCTCGACAAGGCCTTGTCGCAGGCCGGCCGCGCCAGCACGTCGTGGGACGAGATCAGTATCGGCCTTGGCCTGGCCGGTATTGCTGACGTTGGCGACGTCGAGCGCACGCTGAAGGCCGGTCCGCGCTTTGCCCGCGCCGACGCCTCGACCGACGCTCACACAGCCTGCCTCGGCGCCTTTTCCGGCAAGGACGGTGGTCTCCTGATCGCCGGCACCGGCAGTGCCGGCTACGCCTGGGTGAGCGGCAAGGGCTACCCGCTCGGCGGCTGGGGCTTCGAGGTCTGCGACGACGGTTCGGCCGCCAGCCTCGGCCGCGAAGCCATCCGCGCGGCGCTCCACAGCTGGGACGGCCTGGCGCCGGTCAGCGAATTCACCCGCGCCGTCATCAATCATTTCGGCGGACACCCGGCGGAGATCGTCCACTGGGTCACCACGGCCAAGCCACGCGACTTCGGCCAGCTGGCCCCGCTGACCATGCAGTTCGCAGAGGAAGGCGATGCGGTCGCCGTGTCGCTGGTCGAACAATCCGCCAACGATCTCGGCCGCTACATCGCCCGCCTGCACGAAATGGGCGCGCAAAAGGTATGTCTGGTCGGCGGCATGGCCGTTCCGCTGCGCCCCTGGCTGAGCCCATGGACGAATTCCGTCCTGGCCGTCCCCGAAGCCGACGCCCTGGAAGGCGCGCTTCTGATGGCGCACGGGGCGAAAAACGGCATCGGCAACGGCTTCACCAACGCGCCGGAGACGGTGGGATGACCGCAGCGCGCCTCCTGTTCGAAGTCGTCACCGATACCGCCGCCGGCATCCGCGCCGCCGCGACCGGCGGCGCCGATCGCATCGAGCTGGTATCGGCCTTGGCCGTCGGCGGCGTCACGCCCTCGCCCGGCCTTATGCGGTTGGCGGTCCGGTGCGGCGTGCCTGTGCGCGCCATGATCCGGCCGCGCGCCGGTGATTTCTGCTACGACGGCGATGAACTGGATGTCATGCGCCACGATATCGAGGCGGCGCGCACGGCCGGCCTGAAAGGCGTCGTTTTCGGCGCCAACCTGACGTCCGGCGAACTCGACCTTCACGCGCTCGGCCGCCTCTGTTCCCACGCCGTGGCGCTGGGACTTGATACGGCGCTGCATCGCAGTTTCGATCTTGCGCCCGATCCGCTCGACGCGCTCGACGCCGCCATCAGCCTCGGTATCTCAACCGTCCTGACCTCAGGCGGGACTGCTTCGGCGCACGAAGGCGTGGACGGCCTGCGCCGTCTTTGCGATCACGCCGCCGGCCGCATCGAAGTCCTGGCCGGTGTCGGCATCACGCCGGCCAATGTCGCCGAAATCGTGACGTCAGGCGGTGTCGCAAGCGTACACGCGTCCTGCGCTGTGCCCGCCCCAGCGGCCCATGGCCTTGTCGGACGGTTGCGTACTCACCAGATGCTTACGGAAGCGAACACTGTTACCGCTATCCGGCACATTCTCGATTCTATAAAAAATCATCGCGGCGGAGCGGGCGGAGACCCGGAGGCCAGCGATGGGGGAGACAAGGTTCATGTCGTTTGCTGAAAATGTCGGTCGCTTGGCCAAGGAAGACCCGGCGCCCCTGTACCTGCAGCTGCAGCGCGTCCTGCGCGACGCCATCCAAAGCCGGCAGTTGTTGCAGGACGACGCCATTCCGGCCGAACGCGACCTGGCCGAAGATTTCGACGTATCGCGCATCACCGTGCGCAAGGCGATCGACGGCCTGGTGACCGAAGGCCTGCTGACGCGCCGCCGCGGCGCCGGCACCTTTGTCGCCAGCCGCGTCGAAAAGAGCTTCTCGAAACTGTCGTCCTTTTCGGAAGACATGATCTCACGCGGGCGCAAGCCGCATTCCGAATGGGTATCGAAGTCCGTGGGCGCCGTGACACCGGAAGAGGCCCTGTCGCTCGGCCTGTCGCCAGGCGCGCTGGTCTATCGTTTTCAGCGCATCCGTTTCGCTGACGGCATGACGATGGCGCTCGAGCAATCGGCCATTCCCGGCTACTGCCTGCCGTCGCTCGAGGTCGTGACCACGTCGCTGTACCAGGCTCTGGAAAAGACCGGTCACCGCCCGATGCGCGCGCTGCAGCGCCTGCGCGCCGTCAACTTCACCCCGGAACAGGCCGATCGTTTGATGGTCAAGCCCGGCGACGCCGGCCTGTTCATCGAGCGCCGCGGCTTCCTGGCCGACGGCCGCACCGCCGAATTCACCCAATCCTGGTACCGGGGCGATGCCTACGACGTCGTCGCCGAATTGAACGACATCAGCTGATGTCGACTGAGATACCTGCTTTCCAAGGAATATTGTAATGCGCGCTTCCACGACCGTTATTGCTCCCCCCGAACAGACGCTGATGTTTTCCGAAAGCGCCGAAGCCGGTGATGCGGTCCGCCGTTTCCTCGACCACAATGGCGAGACGCTGAAGCGCCTGGGCGCCAGGCTGCGCGCCCATCCGCCGCGCTCAGTGACGACCTGCGCGCGCGGTTCATCCGACCACGCCGCCACCTATGGCAAGTACCTTATCGAAACCCTTATCGGCGTGCCGACCAGCTCGGCCGCCCTGTCGGTGTCGTCGATCTACGCCGCGTCCGTGGTAGCCGACGATTCTTTGTGCATCGCCATTTCCCAGTCGGGCCGCTCGCCCGATCTTCTCACCGCGGTCAAGGCGCACAAGGACGCAGGCGCCCACATCGTGGTGCTGGTCAATGACGAGACAAGTCCTCTGGCGGAACTGGCCGACACATTGTTGCCGCTCAAGGCCGGCCCGGAAAAGTCGGTCGCCGCGACCAAATCCTACATTACGTCGCTGGCCGCCCTGGCTGCCATCAGCGCGCACTGGGCGGAAGACGGCGATCTGATCGCGGCGCTCGGTACCCTGCCCCAGCAGCTTAAGTCGGCGTTTGCCCGCGACTGGTCGGCGGCACTCAGCGTGCTCAAGGGCGCACGCAACCTGTTCGTCATTGGCCGCGGCTACGGTTTCGCTGTCGCCCAGGAAGCGGCGCTGAAGCTGAAAGAAACATGCGCCCTCCACGCCGAGGCCTTCTCGTCCGCCGAAGTCCGCCACGGCCCCATGGCGATCGTCGACGATGGCTTCCCCATCCTGGCCTTTGCCACCTCGGACACGGCTGGCGACGGCGTGCGCGAGGTCGCGGCCGAGTTTGTGACGCGTGGTGCCGCGGTCCTGCTGGCCGCCGACCATCCGCTCGACGGGGCGATCCACCTGCCAGCCGCCACCACCGTGGCGGCGATCGAACCGCTGCTGCAGATCCAGAGCTTTTACAAGCTGGCCAACAGCCTGTCGCTGGCGCGCGGCCTCGATCCCGACAGCCCGCCCCACCTCAACAAGGTCACGAGAACTCTGTGAGTCGCATGATTACCTTCACCAATGCCCGTATCGTAACGCCGGACGGCCTCGTCAACGGCTTGCTGGTCTGCGACCAGGGCCGCATCGTCCGCGTCGCCGACGGTAAGGCCAGGCCGGAAGGCGACATCATCGATGTCGATGGCGGCTATCTTCTGCCCGGCTTCATTGATACCCAGGTCAATGGCGGCGGCGGCGTCCTGTTCAATGACGAAACGACGGTCGACGGCATAGCCGCCATCGGCAAGGCGCATCGCGCCTATGGCACCACGGGGTACCTGCCGACCCTTATCAGCGACGAGCTCGACGTCATCGACACCGCCATGCGCGCGGTCGAGGCAGCGATCGAGCAAGGCGTGCCGGGCGTGCTGGGCATCCATATCGAAGGGCCGTTCATCAGCAAGGATCGCAAGGGCATTCACAATCCGGACATGTTCCGGACGCTCGACGCCGAATCGAAGGCGTTGCTGAAAAGCCTGAAGCTGGGCAAGACCCTGGTCACCCTGGCGCCGGAACGCTGCACGCCCGACGATATCCGCGAACTGGCGGACGCTGGCGTCATCATCGCCGCCGGCCATACCAATGCCACCTACGACCAGATGGTCGACGGGCTGAATGCCGGCGTCACCGGCTTCACCCATCTGTTCAACGCCATGTCACCCATGCTGCACCGGGCGCCGGGCGTGGTCGGCGCCGCGCTTGAGAACCAGACGGCCTACTGCGGGCTGATCATGGACGGTCACCACGTCGACTGGCCAGTCCTGCGCGTGGCGCTCAATGCCCGCCCGGCGGATCGGTACATGCTGGTTACCGACGCCATGCCGACCGTCGGTTCGAAGACCAAGACCTTTACGCTCAACGGCCAGGCGATCCGCGTCGAAAACGGCGTCTGCGTCGGCGCCGACGGCACGCTGGCCGGCTCGGATCTCGATATGGCGACAGCCGTCAGATACTGTGTCCAGCAGGCGCGTGCGTCGATCGGCGACACCGCTGTCATGGCGGCATATGCGCCGGCGGCCTTCCTTGGCCTGCAAGCCGAGCGCGGTTCGCTGACAGCCGGTCAGCGCGCCGATGTCGTCTGGATGGACGATAATCTCAATATCAAGGGAACGTTTGTCGGCGCGGGGGCGGAAACCGCCCTGTCGTTAAGCGCCTGAACTAATTGTTTAAGCAATGATGTCGGGACGAATTTTGTCTTCGATCGTTGAAATCCTGTCGCGCACGGCGAGCTTCTTGCGCTTGAGACGTGCGATCAGAATCTGGTCCGGCATGGGCACGGCTTCAAGCGCACGGATCGATTCGTCGAGATCCTTGTGCTCCTGGCGCAGGATAGCCGCCTGATTGCGCCAACCTACCACTTCGGCGCTGATCGGCAGTTCGCGTACGGTAGGTTCCAGGTCGTCGACCTGGGTCGCGTCGGGCACCAGGTTGAGGATCGGTTCACCGTCGATTCGCTGCGCTACCCGTCTTTCAACATTTCCGTTGGCCACATCCTTGTCGGTCTTCACCAGATGAAGACCTTCGCCGCGCAATGTCCGGATGTTGCTGTCGTCGTGCATGGAAAGACGACTCCTTTACAGAGCTAAAGGGTTGATCGGGAACGGCAAAGACGGCTGAAGCCGCCCCTATGATCAGCCCATTATAGCGCAAAATTTCCCCAACCGGAAGGCTTTGCGCACGAGTTACACGCTTTCCTGCAAAAGGTCGGCAATACGCGCCAGAACCTCGACCGGAACACGCCCGCCCCAGGCCGCCGAAACCGTCAGCAAGGCCGGCAGAACCGGCCGGCCGGCGACGCGATCGGGGGTCAAGGTTTGCAATGCCATCATCAGCGCCTGTTCCGCAGCCAACTCTGTCGCCTTGACGCGTTCGCGCAAAGGCAGGCGGGTATTTTCGTCGTCGCGGCTGACTTCCGTCTTGAGGCGCCGGCGGACGGCGCGCAGTGGTTCGATGACGGCAAGCCAGCTTCGCGCGCGGGCGGCGGCCTCGGCCGCGACGGGATTTTGCGTTTCTCCGCTCCACGCCGCCCATAGGAGAAGCGGCACGCACTGGCCGTGGGCGTCCTGGAGGCGCAAGCAAGCTTCGGCGACGCCCGGCCGTTCATAGACGGCGACCGCCCAGTCCCAGAACTCAGTCATCGCTACCCGGGCCGACGTCCTCGCCCCAGCGCGTCATGCCGGTGTCGATATCGAAGAGGTCAAGAACGCGCGCCACGCTTTGGTCAACGATGTCGTCGAGACTTTGCGGACGGGTGTAGAAGGCCGGCATGGGCGGGGCAACGATAGCGCCCATTTCCGTCACCGCCGCCATCGAACGCAGATGGCCGAGGTGCAGAGGGCTTTCGCGCACCATCAAGACCAACCGACGCCGTTCCTTCAGGCAGACATCGGCGGCGCGGCCGATCAGCGACGACGTCACGCCTGTAGTGATCTCGCTCAGCGACTTGATTGAGCACGGCGCAATCAGCATGCCAAGCGTACGAAACGAGCCCGACGCGATGGCCGCGCCGATATCGGCCGGTTTATAAACAACGTCGGCCAAGGCGTGGACGTCGCCCAGCGACCGGTCTGTTTCGGCGGTCAGAGACAGGCTGGCGGCCTTCGACACGATCAGGTGTGATTCGATGCCGGCGGCGCGTAAACGCTCCAGCGCGCGAATGCCGTAGATGGCGCCCGACGCGCCGCTGATGGCGACGATAAGCCGGGACTTTGCAGATTTTTTATCACTCATGATCATTCCGGGCACGGACAAAATATCTTAACGGAAAAGCAACCAGGAATCTCCCGTTACTGTGATCCTGATGAAACCGAATGTGACTCCACATTCTCCTCTTACGGGTGTTCCATAGGGTTGCCGGGCGCAGTGCCCGGCGGAGAGAACCGGAGGATATCCGATATGACCATTGAAGCGAGAGTTCGCGAACTCGACCAACGTCATCAAACCCTCAAAACGCTCATTGCCCGCGAGGAACGCGCGCCGTCCGTAGACTCTCTATACTTAAGTGAACTCAAGCGAAAGAAGCTTAAGCTCAAGGAAGAAATCGAACGGGTCAAGGCGGTCATGCGACAAGAAGTCTGCGAGATGACCCTGCAGTGACGATCAGCAGGATCAATCCGGTGGCCGGCGCCTGAATGGAGCGCCACCGGGTTCAAAAAACCTCCGGAAGCTGGGCTTCCGGAGGTTTTTTCATGGGCGCTATTCTGGTGCGGTCTCTTTCTGGGCAATGGCCGTATCGATAATGGCATCTAATTCGGCCATAACGTCCTCGTGCGAGACGACGCGCCCCGCAACTAGGTCGGCTTGCCCAGCCCTGATCTTCTCGACAATTTCAAATTCCCGGTCCAGTTTGGCTTCCGAAGTCATCCCATCTTCACCGTGCGGATCGAGAACTGCGACACCAGCTTGGACACGCCGGGCATGGTCGACAGAACGTCGCGGTGGACGTCTTCGTATGAAAGGCTTTCGCGCAGGACGATCTTCAACAGATAGTCTGCCTCGCCCGACATCAGGTGGCATTCTTCGATCGCGGCGCACTGGATAGCGGCGCGTTCGAATTTCTCAAAAGTTTCGCGGCGCTGGTCCTGCAGGGTGACATGGACAAAGACAGTCCCCTGCTTGCCCTGGACATTTTCGGCGATGACGGCGCGATAGCCGGTGATTACGCCCTTCTGCTCGAGAATCTTGACGCGGCGATGGGCTGCCGACGGTGACAGTCCGACAGCACTTCCAAGTTCCGCCGATGTCGCCCGCGCATCGGTGCGCAGGGTCCGGATCAGCTCGCGGTCGAAAGAATCAAGATCGGAAAATTTATCGCTGTTTGCCATATTTTGAAAATATATCCAACACAGCGCCGTGGCAATGCCAGACTTTTCGAGAATTTATCGCAAATAGTGAGATATATTTGATTTCACATGCAACCGAGTTTCGGTCAGGAGAGACGCCATGCAGATCAGCGTACCCAAGGAAATCAAGAACCACGAATACCGCGTCGGCCTTGTACCCCATTCGGTCGCAGAACTGACCCACCGCGGCCACGACGTCTTTGTCGAAACCAACGCCGGGGCGGAAATCGGCTTTTCAGACGACGACTATATCGCCGCCGGTGCAAAGATACTGCCGACCGCCGAAGATATCTTCGCGGCGGCCGACCTGATCGTCAAGGTCAAGGAACCGCAACTGCATGAGTGCGCGCGGCTGAAGCCCAACCAGACGCTTTTCACCTACCTCCACCTCGCCGCCGACAAGCCACAGGCCGAAGCCCTGATGGCGTCGGGCGCGACCTGCATCGCCTATGAGACTGTGACCGAGCCACAAGGCGGCCTGCCGTTGCTGCGTCCCATGTCGGAAGTGGCCGGCCGCATTTCGGTCCATGTCGGTGCAACCTATCTGCACAAGGCCTTCGGCGGCCGCGGCGTACTGCTGGGTGGTGTGCCGGGCGTGGCGCCGGCCAAGGTCGTCATCCTGGGCGGCGGCGTCGCCGGCCTCAACGCGGCGCAGATGGCTGTCGGTCTGCACGCCGACGTCACCGTGTTCGACGTCAATCCTCACCGTCTGATCGAAATCGACACAGCCTATAACGGCCGCGTCAAGACGGCCTATTCGTCGAAGGGCGCCGTCGCCGATGCGCTGAAAGACGCCGACCTCGTCATCGGCTCGGTGCTGATCCCGGGCGCCACCGCGCCCAAGTTGGTGACGCGCGACATGCTGAAGACCATGAAGCCAGGCGCGGTGCTGGTCGACATTGCCATCGACCAGGGCGGCTGTTTCGAAACCTCGCACCCCACGACGCATCAGGACCCGATCTTCGTCGTCGACGGCATCGTCCATTACTGCGTCGCCAACATGCCGGGCGCGGTGGCGCGGACCTCGACCCTGGCGCTCAACAACGCCACCCTGCCCTACGTCGTCAAGATGGCCACCATGGGCGTGTCGGCAGCGCTGGCCGCCGATCCGCACCTGCGCGCCGGCCTAAACGTCGCTGCCGGCAAGATCACCTACAAGGCCGTGGCCGACGCCCTGCATCTCGCCTACGCAGCCTGACTGAGAGTTCGTTACTTTACGTTCACGTAAAGTGATTGGCCGGCGCCCGTCGAGGAGGTTATAACCAGCCAAACCTCCTCCTGCCGCGACTCTTGCCATGACCCTCGACGACCTGAAGAAGCATTATCCGACCTTGGCCGAGCGCTATGCTGACCTGGTCGTGCACATTGTCGGCCTGGCGCTGGCCCTGTTTGGCGGCGGTGTCGCCCTGGGCCTTGCCGTGCATTACGGAATGGCTGGCCGCATAGCCTCGGTCCTCGTCTACGCGCTTGGCTTCGTTGCCATGCTATCCTTCTCGATGGCGTATAATTTCGCGCGGCCGCGCTGGCAGCCCTTCCTGCGCCGCCTCGACCACGCCGGTATCTTCCTGATGATCGCCGCCAGCTACACGCCCTTCACCACCCAGGCGCTGTCGGGCGGCTGGGCGTACGGTATGAGTATCGCCGTGTGGAGCTTGGCCGGCATCGGCATCCTGGCCAAGCTGTTCCTGCCCGGCCTTGGCAAGTGGTTCTGGGTGCCGCTCTATCTGACACTGGGCTGGCTGATCGTTATCGCCATCAAGCCGATGCTGCACGGTGTCCATCCTGCCGCCATGATCCTGCTCGCGGCCGGCGGCATCGTCTATTCGATCGGTACTATTTTCTACATGATGAAGCGGCTGAAATTCCGCCGCGCCATTTGGCACGGCCACGTCTTGGCGGGCGCTTTCACCCACTATGCTGCCGTGCTGGTCGGCGTGGTCCTGGTGGCAGCGAAGTAACTAAGGCATTTCACCATATCTTCTTCTGATAGCGGCGCGCGCTTCTAATTCTTTCGTAGATACTCTTGCTTCCATCTCTTTGATGAAAGCAATCTCAGCGTCCGTAAGAGATCCGTCATCCTCTATTGGATTTTCTAATATCTCAGCTCGCCCCTGAAAAAACCTGAAAAGCAATTCTGGCCCGACAGTATGCGCCATACCGCTGTGCGCCAAATTCGCCGAAAATTCTAACTCGTTCGCCGCTTGTCTCAAAGCAGCAGCTCTATATGCAGGCGACATTCCGCGGTTCTTCAAAGGCGCTTCGAAATCCATTAGACGGCTTATCAGTTCTCGCTCGATTGCGTGCTTTAGCTTTTGTGGATGGCTTACCAAGCCTTTGCTCACGAGATCATCCACATAAACTTCAGCAAATTCACTCGCCGTATCTCCCAAAAGCGGAAACTGACCGCCCTCAGTTTCGGCATTACGCATCTTCCGCATGGCCGACTGATATAGCCAGACAGCTGCCAAAACGACTCCAACGAATGCTACTACGATAAGAAGTTCCATGACATCACCCCGTTGCAACGCTGAGTTTTGGCATGCGCCATCAGAGCGATCAAGGGGCCCTAGTTCAACTGCACTGCAGCTATTTCGTTGCAATCATTTCGCCGAACATTTTGACTTTTACGCCCCCACACAGTAACGCCTGCCCCATGTCCAAGACCCCCGCTACCGAGGCCGCGCGCCGCCGCACCTTCGCCATCATCTCCCACCCCGACGCCGGCAAGACCACCCTCACGGAAAAGCTGCTGCTTTATGGAGGTGCGGTTCAACTC